>Ga0078972_1005832_pt1 | contig 30499 bp, 25 predicted proteins | sample YelNatPaOPGAMG01_FD_67568 | JGI IMG/M metagenome (GOLD analysis project Ga0078972, IMG submission 67568) | Hot spring thermophilic microbial communities from Obsidian Pool, Yellowstone National Park, USA - OP-RAMG-01 (SPADES assembly) (version 2) | ecosystem: Environmental > Aquatic > Thermal... | reverse complement strand
CCAGATATGGGGACAGGCACGATGTCCGATATGCCGATCAGGAACGTTCAACGTGAAACGTTCAACTCTCAACTTTCAACGGGGTGACCGAAAGGGCGCATGGTGGCCGGGATATGGGGACAGACACGAAATTCGGATGACCGGGCTTTTGACCCGCCGGAGCTACCCAAGCGCCGGTCGGGCGGTCGAGGCCGGCTGCGGCACCCAGATATGGGGACAGGCACGATGTCCGATATGCCGATCAGGAACGTTCAACGTGAAACGTTCAACTCTCAACTTTCAACGGGGTGACCGAAAGGGCGCATGGTGGGCGAGATATGGGGACAGACACGATGTCGGGTATAGCCGATACGGTGACAGACACGATGTCCGGCGTACCGATCAGGAACGTTCAACGTCCAACGCTCAACTCTCAACTTGCAATGGGGTGACAGATTGGGCGCATGGTGGGTGGTATATGGGGACAGACACGGAATTTGGGCGACCGGACTCTTGGCCCGGGTGGACCTGTCCAAGCGCCGGTCGGATGGTGAAGACGGGCTCGGCGCCCAGATATGGGGACAGACACAATGCCGGGTATACCCGATATGGGGACAGACACGATGTCCGATATGCCGATCAAGAACGTTCAACGTGAAACGTTCAACTCGCAACTTTCAACGGGTTGACCGAAAGGGTGTGTGGTGGCCGGGAATGGGGACAGACACGCAATTTGGGCGACCGGAATCTTGGCCCGGTGGACCTACCCAAGCGCCGGTCGGACAGTCGAGGCTGCCGGGACACCCGGATATGGGGACAGACACGGTGTCCGATATACCGATCAGGAACGTTCAACGTCCAACGTTCAACTCTCAACGTTCAATGTGGTGACCGAAAGGGCGCATGGTGGTCGGGATATGGGGACAGACACGGAGTTACGGCGACATCTATCACTGGTTTTTGGCTGTCTGTACTGTGGCGTCGCTATCTGCAGCGTCAGTGTTTTTTCAGTGGGCTTGAGGCGAAAGGTTTTTGCCGGGGACGGAGTCGCAGCAGATATTCCCCAGCACGGCGGCGCAGAGCTTTCTGATCAACGGGGGCAAGCACCAAGTCTTTGGGCGTCAGGCAACTTTGGTTCCGGCTGCACCGCGCTGAGAGATTTCCGGGTCAACATCAATTCGGGCCGCCTGAAATCGCATACAAATGGGTCATCGTGGCCACGTACAACACGCCGTTCGCCGCGGTTGTGGTGGAACTGATCGGTGCGCCCAAATCGATCGTGCTAATTACCCGTTTTTCGCGCGTTGCCGCCATGACAACGAATTGTCCGCGGCGGGTCCCGAGATAAACCTTGCCATCTGCCACAAACGGCGAGGCCCAAATCTCCCCCCTCAGTTCGTGTTTCCAGTACCCACGTCCGGTTTCTGCATCTACACAGTGCAGGGTTTGACCACAATCAGCAATGAACACCATGCCATCGTAAACCGCGGGGGTTGACATTGTGTGGCGAACCAGAGGGTAGGCCCAGAGCTCAGTGCCCGCGCCACGATTCCCCTCTACTGAAGCATTTATGCACTTCAACCACGCCTCGTTCTTTCCCCAGAAAATGTCGCCACCGCCGGCAAGGTAGATTCGTCCATCGTGAAAAACGGGCATGCCGTAAAAATTGCTGGGGCTTTCCCGGCGATTGCTGTTGAACCTGTGAACATTCGTCTTGGGCGCCGCAGGGTCAAAATCGAACTGCCAAACTGTTTTCAACCGCGCCGGGGCTGACGCCGCAGAGGCGGCAGTCGCAGCAGGAGTGTTTGCAGAACCTGCATTCAGAGCCAAGGGTTCGAAAACATACAAGACACCGTTGCCGGCTGCGAAGAAAATCAGAGGCTGATTGTTCACCTCTGCAAGCGCGGGAGGCGACCACGTGGAGTGGAAAATGTTCGGCGCGATGGGTTCGCCGTCGCGTGCGAGGTAAGCGCCTGTGAATTTGTCCAGCACGACAAGGCTGGGCGCCTCGGGCGTTCTGACGCGCTTGTGGGTGTTGTCAACCCCCGTGCTCGTGTTGAGATACAAGTGAGAACCGTGGACGAGTATCGAACTGGATGGGGCGTCATGCGCCCAAATGCCCGCACCGGTGGTGAGGTCAAAAATCCACAGAATGTCCGCATCCATTGGTCCCGGCTCCAAATGGGCTTCTTCCGGTGGCGACATGTGGCGTCCCTCATCAACAAACGGTCCATCGTTACCGTTGGCGAATCCATCAATGTCGATCGCCATAACCTCGCTACGGTTGCTCACAACATAGACACGTTTCCCATCGATGGTTGCAGCGGAACAAATCCCGGCATTGGGCCAGTCGAAGAAAATGTCCTCGGTGCGCTTTGGCACAACCAATTGCCAGCAGAACCGTCCGTCCTTCTCATCAAAACACATCAAAACGCCCCGATCGCCCTTGTGCCTTGGATCACGAGGCGAACCATTGTTTGTCCCGATCACAACGCGCCCGCTGCCTATGACAGGAGTCGAATGCGTTTCAGTGCCCAACTTGGCCACCCATTTGATATTGCGACCAGTGGCAGGATCGAAGTCGCCCGGCAACCCCTTCTCTTGGGAAACAAGGTTTCTTGTCCATGCATGTCCCCACTGCGGTTGGTCGGCAGCGTGCAAAGCCCAAACGCCGACTGCAAGGCACGCAGCGCGGCACACCTGCAACCGAATGATAACGAAACTTGCGATGCTTGCGCGGATTGCCCGACACAGGAGGGCGAAGCCAAGCTGCACCCTGCGCCATGGCGGGCTTGCCTGTCCGTTCCGCATCGTCAATCCACTCGAGTCATCCGCATCCAAACGAACACGACTCAACGGGCCAAGTTCATCAAAGAAGACCATGGGACGCCCAATCTCCACGGCCCATGGGGTTTGATCAAGCGCAGATTGCATCCAAGTGTGCATTTGACATGCGTCAATTCTGGTCTTCTATGAGGCCATGTCGGGCACCCGGCAATGGGTACAACTGTTGACTCGATGTGAAGCCGGGCACGCTACGGCAGCAATTAAACCAGCAACGGTCAAAAACAAAAACCAGATCGAAGCCATGTGTGAAGGAAACAATCTGAAGGTCGGCATGTCGGTGCCGAATTTTGAACTCGAAACATACGACCCTGTCAGCCGCGAATTCGGGAAGATATCCCTCGAATCCCTACGAAAGGAAAAGAAATGGACAATCCTTTTTTTCTATCCGGCCGATTTTACCTTCGTTTGTCCAACCGAGTTGGCCGACGTCAATGAGCTGTACCCGGCCCTGAAGCAACTCGGCGCCGAGGTAATCGGTGTCTCGACTGACACCAAGTACACGCATCTGGCGTGGAAAGACGCGGAGAAACTTCTCGCTACGTTGCAGTTCCCCATGGGCGCTGACCGAACCGGCGACGTGAGCAAACTGTTCGGCGTCTATGATGAAAAGACCGGCCTTGCGCTACGAGGAACGTTCGTCATAAACCCGGACGGCGTGTTGGTCTCTTCCGAAGTGAACTTTTACAACGTCGGGCGCAACGCCCAGGAACTACTCCGCAAGCTCGAGGCGAACGTGTATTTGATGGCGCACCCCGACGAAGCCTGTCCGGCGAAATGGCACAAAGGCGCAAAAACGCTCAAGCCCAGCCAGAAACTGGTCGGGAAGGTTTTCGAAGCGCTGCAATAGCCCACGTCTTGAAAAAGCGGGCACTTCCTACCGAGGCGGAAACCTTGCGCAATCGACCGTCCGGTGGCAAGGCCGCTCCGTAGTTCACACTGCTACTGTTAACTTGCTCGTCGATCCCGGAAATCTCGGCGACCAGCCGACAAGCACACCAAGGTCGTCCACGCTGAGATTTCCGGGCCGGGTGACGACGTCGCCCCGTTCAGCCCGACGCGACCAGCGCCATACTCGATGCGGTGACAGGCACGCGGTTTCCCCGGGGCGAAGCGTTGCCGCAACGGATTCTCGATCTGCTCTGCATAAGCTGAGGGCGCAGACCAACCCCAACTGAATTGTCTCCGGGGCTCCGGGACAACGCGCTGCTCTCCAGCTCGCAGTGGCCACGCAGCGATACCAGAAACGTTGACTCACCGCAGCCTGTGATTCACTCTGATATCCAGTATGCAGACCCAATCAATGGCCGCGCGCTTCGTAGGATTGCATTTCGCAGCGATAATTACCACCGCCGTTCTGGCAGCCTCGATCGAGGCCGCAGAATCCGGTTTCTACCGGGCGGAGAAACAAAACGGACGATGGTGGCTCATTTCCCCTGAAGGAAAGCAGACGATCCTCAAAGGCGTGTGCCATGTCCAGTTTGACGGCGACCGAATCAAGGGAACAGACCGATCGCCATATCGAGAATCCGTGCAAGCGAAATATGGCGACGTGACCGCATGGCGGGAGACAGCAGCAAAACGGTTGTTGGAATGGGGGTTCAACACTGTGGGCGCATGGTCTGACGATCGCTTGACGCAGTTCGAAGTTGACGGCAAAAGGCTCGCTTGCGCTCCCATTTTGGATTTGGGCGCCCAATTCGTCGCCAAAGAAACCCGGGGTGGCCAGGCATGGTTGCATGGCATTTTCCCAGATGTCTTTGATCCGGGTTTCGAATCTTTTTGCCGAAACCGCACATTGGAACGCTGCAGTCCACGCAAGGAGGAAAAGACAATTCTGGGTTGGTTCACAGACAATGAACTGCGATGGGGCCCCGACTGGCGCGGAAAAGAGGAGCTTCTCACACTCTTCTTGAACCGGCCGGCAAATTCGCCCGGACGACACGCTGCGCTCGAGTTCCTCGCACGGCGATACCCGGACATCCAGCAATTCAACAATGTCTGGAAAATGCAGATTTCAGCATGGGCTGAACTCGAGAAAGCAACCAACATCGCCCAACCATTCTTTCGACAGCCGCTCTATGCCCAGAACGAAATGGAAGAGCGCGCCGCAAATGAAGCCGACCCGGCCCGGGCGGCTTTCGTGGCGGATTGCGAAGCGTTCACGGGCGAGGTCGCAGAACGCTATTTCAAAACCACACGCACGGCCTTGCGCGAAGCCGATCCGAATCATCTGAATCTCGGGTGCAGATTTGCCTATTTGCCGCCGGCGCCTGTGCTCGAGGCCGCAGCCCGGCATTCAGATGTAATATCGTTCAACTGTTATCTGGTGGACCCCATGCCCGTGGTGCGCAAGTACGCAGAGTTCGATCGCCCGCTCGTCATAGGAGAATTCACTTTCCGCGCGCAGGATTCGGGCCTGCCAAACACGCGCGGGGCAGGGCCAAAAGTGCCGGATCAAAAAGCTCGCGCAGCGGCTTTCAAACGATACGTTCAGCTCATACTCCATGAACCTACGGTCGTCGGGTACAACTGGTTCCAGCATAACGACCAGCCCAAAGAAGGAAGATTCGACGGCGAGAATTCAAATTACGGCGTCGTGGACGAAAATGATCGACCGTATCCGGAACTGACCGAGACGATGAAATCGGTGAACGCACTAGCCGAAGTTTGGCACACAGAATCGGCCAAACTCGTGTTCCGTGATGACTTCGCGGGCAAGTTGGGGGACGGATGGCAATGGTTGCGCGAAGACAAGAGCGCATGGCGCATAACTTCGGATGGTCTGGAAATCCGGATTCAACCCGGCAACCTCTGGGGAAACGCCAATAACGCGCGCAACGTGTTGGTACGGCCAATCCCGCAACCCAACGACAAAGAAGTCATGATCTCGGTAACGGTCCGGAACCACCCAACAGGCCAGTATGAACAGGCAAACCTTGCATGGTATTACGATGACGCCCACATGGTGAAACTCGGACAAGAGCTTGTGGATGGCAAGTTATGTGTCGTAATGGGAAGAGAAGAAAATGACAGAACCCGCACCATTGCAATCATACCAATCAACGCCTTCGCTGTGGAACTTCAACTCAGGGCGCACCACAAGACCCTGCATGGCCGGTTCCGGCCTACCGGCACCGACGAATGGCAGCAGGCTGGCGAGTGTGACCTGCCAATCCCCACCAATGGTCACCCCATGGCAAGCATTCACTGTTACCAAGGTCCCCCTGATGCCGGGCGCTGGGTCCAATTCAGCAGTTTCCGAGTTGAATCAGTAGAACATCCCACCACTGCAAACTGAGGCGAACGGTTGATTCCATGGCCGCTCCGATTTCAGCGTACATTATCCAATACAATACTCCAAAGGCCGTTCTGTTGTGACCGCGCTGCTCGCTGCCAGAGAAGCAGATACTGACAAACTGATGAGCAAACTCGCAGTCTGAAAATCTTCGCAAATATGATCGATTCGTCAGTATAAGTATAAAATGCTCTCCGCGGTCCGGGTTTCTGACTCGCCTCGCTGGAATGTGGCTGCCCATCGGTGACGCCGTTCGTTTGCAGATGAATAATGACCAAATGAACGGTCAACCACTCCCCCGCTACTCAGCGTAACCCGGGATCCCCCCCGTTCGTCAGTGTCAAGGAGACCGGAGATTGAGTCAGCGTTGTGTTCCCGGGCCTGTTGCAGCTTTCTTCCGATATGCGAGGAAGGATGGTTCGCCGAAATCGAATCGGACGTGCTGATAGATGCGCAGGCCCAGATCAACCGGCTCCAGCTCCGGGAACCGTTGTTCAATCCACGAGCGCCATTCTGCGTTGGGCATTCTGGTCTGATGCAGCTCGATCCCGTTGACGATGCTTGTGCTCGAACTGGTTGAAGCCACAAAACATCCACCCGGCAACAAATGCTCGGTTATGTTCTTGAATACGGTCTCGAGGTCATGCATCGAGATGTGCTCGAGAACTTCCCACGCGGTAATCAGGTGAAACTGCAAGTCGCGGCCCTCCCGTTTGACGCGGAAAGGTTTGCTGATGTCGCAGGTGAAAAGATTGCGATTCGCCAAATCCCGCCAGTTTGCACGTCTGTGTTTAAGCGAGTAATCAGACCCTTCAAGGCCAACTGCCACCCAACCAAGCGACGCGAAATCAGCGACCAGTTGTCCCCCGGAACAGCCAAGGTCCATGAACGCCAGTGTCCCATCCGGAAACACGCGTCTGAAATGTTTGTGCATGAGGAGCACAAACTTGCGGTTTGTGCTGTTGTTGTACCGTGTCCCGTGCGGAACAGCATAATCGGGTGATGTTATCGCCACAGGATGATCCGTCTCGACGCTGACGCCCGGACTGTCAATCACCCCGGCTCGATCGCGGACAAACGGGCGAACAAGTGGAAAAACAATGCGGTAGAAAAGCACGTAAAGGCGCGCATAAACAGCGAGCACAACCCGCCGCCACTCGCCTCGAAGCAGCAATCGCAGTGCCAGCCGGACATTTGCAATCAAATACTTTAAATAAAACATGTCGAAAACAGGAAATTTGGTCTCAGAAATCCGGGCAAAGCGCAAGCCGCATTCACAAACCTTTCCAAAACCCCGTTTCCCGTGCTGCATTTCTCCGTCGAAAACAGTTCTGCGGCCCATCCGGACAGAACAAGACGTCCGAGTTCAACCCCGCGATCGGAGCTATCGCCCGGATTCGATCTGGCTGCGCACCGATTCAATCCATTTGACCTGGCACGGGAAAAGCAGCTTCGTGTCAATGTGCTTCAAATCCGCTCGGGCCGAATCCAGTTCACCACGACCGAAATGAATCTCGAGCCAACACAAATGGCAAATGGTTGACTCGAACCTGCCAAGCGCAGCCAGATTGACCTTCTTCAGGATATCGGCTGCTTCGTCGAACCGCTTGTTCAATGCCAGAGCAAAACAGTGGTTGACCACCGCAATGATGGAATCGGGGTAACTTTGAAAAAACGACAGCGTGATTTTGGCGGCCTCGGCAGGATTCTGGCGGCATATCAGCAACGCAGCGGCGTAATTGACATTGTAAATCAGCTTGTTTGGATCGAGCTCACGCGCCCTTGTTGCGGCACGCAAAAGCCGCGTTTCATCTTGTTTGAGTGCGTAGCTGATGTCGAAAACCAACTGCCAATACCGAACATCGTTCGCAAAAAACTGTTCCAACTGCCCGATGATCCGATCTGCAAAATCGGCGTGGCCGAGCAGCAGCAGGTCGCTGGCAGCGTGCATGCCCGCAGCCGGCACATAAAAAGGCTCTTCGACACATTTCTTGAAATTGGCGGCAGCTTCTTCCGTGCGCCCTCTCGAGAGCGCTGCGCGCCCTTCGAGAAAATAGCTGTATCCTGTCAGCATTGTGCGGATCGGTGAAAGTGTTCTCAACTGAACTGCGAGTGTTTGCAGAGCATCCCATTTCCGGGACTGGACAAGCAGCTCGGCGTATCGCACCCAGATTGCAGCAACGTCCACATTGTCGGTGTTTGCAAAAGCCGGCGCGTAGCGCGCAAACAACTTCTCGGCCTGATCAGTCGCTCCGAGGGAAATGAGGGCGCTGCTGAATTGTATGACTTCGGCAGGTGTGGTTGGTGGATTGGGATAACTTTCCGCCAATCGACGGGCATCAGCGAGGCGCCCTGCAGCTTCGAGCACCTTCCAGTAGCCAATATTGTCTGCGGCTGTATCGGCCTGGATCTGGCGGAGTCGTTCAAGAGCGTACTCGTATCTGACGGGGTCTTGAACCTTCGCAGCCACAACCATCTGCACCCGGCATGCAAACTCCTGCAGGTCCCGGTCCTCAATCGCTTTGGCGAGAAGTTTTCTTGCTTCAGCAGCCTTGTCGGCAGGTCCCCATTCCACCATGTAGGCGGCATCGCAAATGTCGAGCTCGCGATCGGGCGGCAGGACCTGCCTGAATTTGTCACGGCGATCGCGGTATTCTCCGATTCTGCCGGTCAAAAACAATGCTTTCAGCATTGCGGTTTCCTGTGCGGGAGGCAGAGGCGGTCGGAGGCTTTGCAGAAGACCGTACGTGAATTCCGGCACACGACACCTTACAAAAACTGCGCCTGCAACCGCGCGAGCAAGGTCGTTGGTTCGCGTCAGCCGCAACAGCCAGAACCCCTGGTCTATGGCCGCATTAATCATTTGCTGTGGCGGATTCTGAATCCGGATGAAATTGGTCAGGGCTGCCGCAACAAGAGAAGCGTCACCTTGATTATTGGCGACCGCGCTCTGCCATAAATAGTGCGCTTCCTCGAACTTGCCCTCTGATTCAAGTTTCCTCGCTCGATGCCTGAGTATTGCCGCCTGGGCAAGATCGATCGCACTGACTTTGATCTTGGGGCTGAAATCCGGCGGACTGGTCACCCAAAGCTTCGGAATGCAAAGGCCAATCAGTATTCCCAAAAGGATCAACCCCGCGATGGTCAAAGGAAACGCAGGGCTGAGGATAAACATCGATATCAACGGATAATCGAGATATCGATCAGCCAATTGCCTTCTGCGCGATGGTTCATCCATGGGCTTCATGTTGCGCAAGCAAGGTCTCAAATGGAAGTCCGGAATGGCGTTCCTGCAAATGCCCTGCCTGAAACACACTCAACGCGGCGCAGCCGCAACCGAATGAGCGCGGTGGGACAAAAGCGTTCGTTGCAAAACCACCGCTCTGTCGCGGGTCAATTCTCGTAGCCACTGACGTGAGTCGGCGGCAAACTTCCCGCGGACCAACGTCCGCGGCCTGGAGTTTAAAACTTTGGCGCGGCAACTGCATACAACCGTTTGTTTGTCCGGATAAACAGTTGCCCATTGGCAATGGCAACCGACGATCGGATGCGATCTTCGTCGCCGTCGCCCATCGGGACATTTGCAAGCGTTTCCCCCGTGTTCGCGTCCACCACTACAACGTCGCCCCGAAAATTCATGGTGTATATCCGTCCGGCTGCACCTGTCGGAGAGGCTTCGTACTTCGCCTTTCCTGGAAGCGACACGGTCCATTTGGGTTTTCCGGTCTTCGGATCGACACGCGACAACATGCCGCGGAGGTCATTCAAAACGAAAAAGTCGCCCATGTAAAACAACGGCGTCGGCACGTCACTTGACACTTCGCGATGCGACTGGCTTGTCCACTGAACCCAGCTCTGGTCAAGGACACCCGAACCACCCATCTTCACAGCGTAAACCGGCGCGCCTTTGGGCGCACAAACCAGAATAACACCCGCTCCGGCCACCGGGCTCGGAACAAGACGCCAATGACCGAACCTCTTCGGGTTCCACGTGCCCCAACGCCACAATTCTTTGCCCGTGTCCAACGCGTGCCCGGTCAGACAATCGCCCCCGGCAATGACCAGCTCGCTCCGCCCCTCCGCGAATATCGGGATCGGCGTCGAGTAAGCTTCGTGTGCTTCAGCGACAGCTTCGGTCGGTCGGGTCTGTTTCCAGATTGTCTTGCCATTGGTGGCATCAATGGCCAGCAAGAATGATTCAATCGGACCGTCCTTGCGACCGCGCCCGCCGACCGGCACGTCGCGCTGCAACACCTGCATGTAAATGCGGCCACCAATCAAGGTCGGACTCGACGAAAACGTAAACAGAAAAGCAAAGTCGCCGTAGTCCGTCTGAAGATTTCTGCCCCACAGCTTCTCTCCGCTGCAATCGAACGCGACGAGATCGCCGTTGCCGTAGAAAAATACGACCGTTTTTCCGTCGGTGGTTGGCGAGGGAGACGCATAATTGCTGAGTCGATCTTTAGCGAACGCATCGGCAATCTTGTGTTGCCACAAAACCTTGCCTGATTTCCTGTCGATTGCCATCGCCTTGAGTGTCTGTTCCTCGACGTCGGTTGTTGAAACGAAAACCGTGTCGCCCCACACGATCGGAGTGGCCGCCGACGGCCCCGGCAAATCAACAATCCATGCAATATTATCCGACCTCGACCAACTGGTTGGGAGGTTCGTTTCATCGGATGATCCGTTGTACAACGGACCGCGCCAATGCGGCCAATCCCCGGCTGCGGATTCAAACAACGTTCCAAACAAACACACCCCAATGCCCAATTTGGCGATCCAACTTCCAATGCCCTGTCCCAGTTCGTTCGTCATGCAGCCAGAGTACTCATAAACTCGAGTTTTGAGTATTCGAATCAAACCTCTCGGCTCGGAAACCTCACCGGAAAATGGCGGTGTAGAACTATATCCGAGAATTCGTGCAGAAATTGCAGATCAGCGGATTGTTCGGGACTCTTGCCTCGAACCTGTTCGGTCGTTGATCCCAATCTCATTTTCGCCTTGGGCGACGAAGTCCCCCCGGTCACCGCGACGCGACAGACCGCCGATTCTGTTACGAACGCCTTTGTCCTGCTGCGATCATTCGGTTGCGGCTGCGCCGCGCTGAGCCATTGTGGCGTCCCTTGGCCGGTCGGTCTGAAGCTGAGACGCCGCTGAATCGCGCGCTCTTGGCTTGTCAGAGTAACGGCCATCCGGCAGGCTCAGAGGACGTAGTGCACAAATGTGTTTGATAATATGAAACCAATCCTTGCAATTGCGGTTTTTTTCGCTGCGGTGGCAAATGCGATCTCGTCAGATGCACTGCCGCCTACCCTGCAGATCGGCGCGCAAGCACCCGATTTCGATCTGCCGGGCGTTGACGGGCGGAACTGGCGGCTCAGCGATTTCTCCACGGCAAAAGTATTGGTTGTCGTCTTTACGTGCAACCATTGCCCCACCGCACAGTATTACGAGGAGCGTTTGAAACAGTTCACAGCAGATTACAAAGACAAGGGCGTCTCTGTCGTCGCAATCTCGCCAAACGACCCAAAGTCAGTGCGGCTTGACGAGCTCGGTTGGACCGATCTGGGCGATTCATTTGCCGAAATGAAAATCCGTGCGCGTGACCGCGGATTCAATTTCCCTTACCTGTACGACGGCGATACGGAAACGGTTTCACGCGCGTACGGCCCGGTGGCAACACCGCACGTTTTCGTGTTCGACGCCCGGCGAAAACTCAGATACCAGGGCCGCATTGACGATTCCGAGAGACCACAAAGCGTGCGCGTCCACTACCTCCGCGACGTGGTTGATGCCCTGTTGGCCAGCAAAGAACCACCTCACACTTCGACCAGACCCGTCGGTTGCTCAATCAAATGGGCCGGCAAAGCCGACGCTGTAAAAGAGTACATGGAAAAATTGGCGGCCGAACCCGTAACGGTTTCTCTCGCCGACGAAAACACATTGAAGGCCCTCCGAGCCGGCAACCCGGAAAAGTTCCGCCTCGTAAACTTCTGGGCAACATGGTGCCCACCGTGCGTGGTCGAGTTCCCGGAACTGGTGACAATCAACCGAATGTATCGACACCGCGACTTCGAGCTCGTCACCGTGTCCGTCAACCGACCTGACGAACAGGCACAGGTCCTCGAGTTCCTCAAAAAACAGCAGGCATCAAACCGCAACCTGCTGTTCGCTTCCACCGAACGCGACAAGCTCATTGAAGCCTTTGACCCTGAATGGCCCGGCCACGTGCCGTTTACGGTCTTGATATCGCCCGAAGGAAAAATAATCGTCCGCCAGCTCGGGTCCGTAAACCTCCTCGCCCTGCGCCGCGCCATACAAAAGGCCCTCAACGAACGCAAGCCATGGTGAGCGCAGTTGCACACATCGGCCCGACTGTGTAGATTTGGCTTTCTGATTTGGTAGGATATCACCGTATGAGGAAGCAAACAGAGCCAAACAATACCAACAACAAGACCGGTTCCGCGGAGAATGCGGCGCCTGAGGCAAAGCTTGACGGCAACGGCGCGGGTACCCAAACAACCGAAGCCCCCCAGCCAAACAATGCTGCCTCCGACTCCGCCGAACTCCCAACCATGCCGACTTTGTCGCCAGAGGAAGCCGCCGAACTGCGCGCAAAAGCTAAACAGGCGGAGGAAAACTACGACCGTTACTTGCGCGCACTCGCCGAGCTCGAAAACTACCGAAAACGCGTCGCTCGCGAGCGCGAAGAGACTGAAAAGTATCGTCATGAACCGTTGCTACGAGAGTTGCTGCCCGTCCTTGACGGACTGGACATGGCTTTCGCAGTTCAAGGAACCGCATCCGACCGCTCCTTCGAGGCGCTGAAAGCGGGCGTGGCAATGATCAGCCAACAACTGCGAAACGTCCTGCGCCAGGCCGGACTCGAGGAAATCGACGCTCTCGGCAAGGTCTTCGATCCAAGGTTGCACGAGGCCGTCGAGCACAAGGAAACATCAGAGGGTGAAGAAGGTCAGGTCATCCAACAATTGCGCAAAGGTTACAAATACCGCGATCGACTGCTTCGACCAGCAACCGTCGTGGTCGCCAAAAAACCTTCCAAGCAAAAAGCAACCTGATTCGCGCCCCGTCAGAAACGCCGGTGTATCATGGCCAAACGCGACTATTACGAAGTTCTGGGCGTGGACCGCAACGCCAGTGAGGAAGAAATCAAAAAGGCTTATCGCAAGCTGGCGCTCAAGTACCACCCGGACAAAAACCCCGGCGACAAACAGGCCGAGGAAAAATTCAAAGAAGTCGGCGAAGCCTATGAGGTCCTGTCTGACCCGCAGAAACGCGCCGCCTATGACAGATACGGCCACGCCGCATTCGATCCACGCGCACGCGCCGGCGCAGGCGCATGGGGCGGCGAAACCGCCGGATTCGGCGGGTTCCACGATCCATTCGAGATTTTCAGAGAGGTCTTCGGCGCAGGCAGCATCTTCGAGAGTTTCTTCGGAATTGAATCTGACGACCCCACACAACCACAGCGCGGAGACGACCTCAGATTCGACCTCGAAATCACCCTCGAAGAAGCAGCCAGAGGATGCGAAAAGGAAATCGCCATAAAACGCGCTGAGTTGTGCGACGTCTGCAAAGGCACAGGCGCCGAGCCCGGCTCCAGACTCAAAACATGCCCAACCTGCGGTGGACGACGCCAGGTCGTCGCTTCACGCGGTTTCATCAGCATCCGACAAACCTGCCCCAAATGCGGCGGCGCCGGCCGCGTCATCGACAAGCCATGTCACGCATGCCATGCCTCAGGCCTGCGAGAGAAACCCGCCAAAATCAAGGTCAGAATCCCACCCGGAGTTGACACCGGCACCCGCTTGCGCTCCGTGGGAAACGGCGAAGGCGGAAGAAACGGCGGCCCTAACGGCGATCTCTACGTCGTCCTCCACGTCAAACCTCACGATATTTTCAGGCGCGACGGCGACGATCTCCTGTGCGATGTGCCGATAAGTTTTCCACAGGCCGCGTTGGGCGCCGACATCGAAGTGCCAACGCTCGACGGCCCGGCGCAAATCAGAATCCCGCCCGGCACACAGACCGGCACGGTTTTCCGATTGAAAGGAAAAGGACTTCGCAACCTCGAAGGCTATGGCCACGGCGACCTGCGCGTCCGCGTGTATATCGAAGTGCCAACACGGCTCAACAACGCACAGCGCGCCAAATTGGAGGAGTTCGCCGCCCTTTGCGACCAGAATGTTCACCCCCAAAGCAAGAGCTTCTTCGAGCGCGCAAAAGAGTTCTTCCGTTGACAGATATTGCCCTCACGGCATCTCCGGGGAATCACATGCACCGGTTCTTCATCGCAGGAGTCGCGCCTCATTCAACTGAACTGTGCCTCGAAGGACCAGAAGCACATCACGCGCTGAACGTCCTCCGCGTCGAACCGAATACTTCCGTCTCCGTGCTGGACGGCGCCGGCTCCGAATACCTCTGCAAGGTCAAAGATGTGCAGCGAAACTGCATTGCACTGGCTGTGCTCGAAAGCCGCCAGTTCGCCCAACCACCCTGCCAGGTCACCCTGTTCCAAGCAGTCGTCAAAAACAAGGCGATGGACCTCATCGTCCAAAAAACCACCGAGTTGGGCGTTCACAGAATCGTGCCGGTCATCTGCGACCGCAGCATTGTCAGACCGTCTTCGGCCGACGCCGCCGAAAAAGCCGAGAAATGGCGTGCGGTCGCCATCGAAGCAATCAAACAGTGCGGACAGCCATGGCTGCCCATGATTGACGAGCCGCGGCCACTCGAGCGTGCGCTTCGGGAACACCAACAGCAAGGCCTCTCAATCATCGCCTCTCTCCAACACGATGCAAAACACCCACGCGAGTGTTTCATGGCTCACTTCGCAGAACATCATCAGCCGCCAACAACAGTGTCGGTGTGGGTCGGCCCCGAAGGCGACTTCACCAGGGACGAGTTGAGCGCAATCATTGCGACTGGTGCGGTTCCGGTTACTCTCGGGCCGTTCGTGCTGCGAAGCGAAACCGCAGCGATTTATGGCGTCGCAATCAGCATCTATGAATTGAGCTTCGGCGCAAAGTGACATTCCACGCACCCTGCCTTCCGCGAAGCCGTTCATGACAAACACCGAGTCTGTCCCCATATTCCGCCCAACTTGAGCCCTTTCGGTCACCCCGTTGAAAGTTGAGAGTTGAGCGTTGGACGTTAAACGTTCCTGATCGGTACACCGGGCATCGTGTCTGTCCCCGTGATATCGTGCCTGTCACCATATCCGGGTGCCCTGGCAGCATCGACCGTCCGGCCGGGGCTTGGTCAGGTCCACCGAGCCAAAACTCTGGTCGCCCAAACAGCGTGTCTGTCCCCATATCCCGCCCGGCATGCGCCCTTCCGGTCCCCCCGTTCAAAGTTGAGCGTTGAACGTTGGACGTTGAACGTTCCTGATCGGTATATCGAAAATCGTGTCTGTCCCCATATCTGCGCGCCACAACCGCCTTGGACCGTCCGGCAGGCGCCTGGTCAGGTCCAGCGGGCCAAAAGTCCGGTTGCTTAAATTGTGTGTCTGTCCCCATATCGCGGCCACCATCGCCCTTTCGGTCACCCCATTGAAAGTTGAGAGTTGAACGTTGTGCGTTGAACGTTCCTGATCGGTTACCGGACATCGTGTCTGTCCCCGTGATACCGTGCCTGTCACCATATCCGGGTACCCTGGCAGCATCGGCCGGCCGGGGCTTGGTCAGGTCCAGCGGGCCAAGAGTCCGATCGCAGAAATTCCGTGTCTGTCCCCATATTTGGTCCTTGCATTGGTTGCAGGAATACGGCTGTGTCGTCCCGCCCTGCTTCGGGCTGGCGGGTATTTAGTACACCGCATGTGTGGCCGATCTGAGATCGAGCCGCGCCGGAAGTGTCTGGATTTGGGGAGGGTTTACGCTACATTTGGGCTCGACTATGAAACCAAGACAAGTTCGTGACCGGGTTCAATGGGTAGGTGCAGTTGATTGGAACAGGCGATTGTTCGACGCGCTCATTCCCCTGCCTGATGGCACAAGTTACAATGCGTACCTTGTGAAGGGCTCGGAACGCACAGCTCTGATCGACACTGTGGATCCCGCCATGGAGAATGTGTTGGCCGGCCACCTGTCCGCTGTGGATCGAATTGATTACGTGGTTTCGCATCACACCGAGCAAGACCACTCGGGGTCTATCCCGTTTGTCTTGAACAAGTACAAGGATGCGGTCGTGCTTTGCACCAAAAAGGCAAAGGACCTGCTTACAGACCATCTCGACATTCAACCGGATCGGATCAGGACGGTCGAGGACGGCGAAACGGTTTGGCTTGGCGACCGAACATTGCGGTTTGTTCACACTCCATGGGTGCACTGGCCTGAAACCATGGTTACTTATCTTCCCGAAGACCGCATTTTGTTTTCTTGCGATTTTCTGGGCTCGCATCTTGCCACATCGGAATTGTACGCCGGCAACGATCCACAGGTGATGGAAGCGGCAAAACGGTATTACGCTGAAATCATGATGCCGTTCCGGCCAAGCGTCCGGAAGAACCTCGCCAAAGTGCGCGAGCTGGGCTTTGACATTGTTGCGCCCAGTCACGGCCCGATCTACGACCACCCTGAAAATATTCTGTCGGCCTACGCCGATTGGAGTTCGGACCGTGTCTCAAACGAGGTTGTCATGGTTTATGTCTCGATGCATGGCAGCACGGAAGCGATGGCGAATCATTTGCTTGCCGCGCTTGTGGATCGGGGCGTCAAAGTGCACAAGTTCGAACTGACCACCACCGACCTCGGGAAACTTGCAATGGCCCTTGTTGATGCAGCGACAATCGTCGTCGGAACTCCGATCTTGAACGGTGGCGCGCATCCGGTGGCACTGGCGGCTGCTCATTTGGTCGGTGTGCTGCGTCCAAAGCTGAGGTACGGAGCGGTTATTGGTTCTTACGGTTGGAGCACCAAAGGGATCGAGCAAATTGCGGAAGTAGTGGCTGGATTGAAACTGGAGACGCTTGGCACCGTACTCTGCAAAGGCCGGCCGCGGCAGGATACATTCTCGGCCCTGGACAATCTGGCTGGTACGATTCTGGACAAGCACATGTCGCTCTGAAATTTCTCAGCGCGGCGCAGCCGCAACCAAACGCTCGAGGCGTAACCATTGCGTTGGTTGCAGGAATACCGCTGTGTTGCGCCGCACTGCGCATCATGGCATCGGGCGCCGAGCCCGCCCGGGCCGGAGCCGGGCAAGGCGTGCAATTTCTCGTTGCGCTGCAAGCTGTCTTTCGTTCCAGGCGGCGCGCCTTGAGGGATAGTGTTTGCACGTTGTTACTGGTTCCACAAGTCTCGTTGACTTGGCGGCGCCGGTTAATTACGGTGTGGCGCAAATGAGGCGATTGTTGCTAATAGGGGCGGCAGTGTTGTTGGGAGTGTTGTTGTGCCCTGTCACGAGTCGGGCTCCGCTTGTTTATCGGCCCGGTGAGGGCTGGACCTACGAGTCTGTTGGCGGGGCCAAGTGGCAACGTGCAAACGCGCGGGACCAATACACTGTTGCGAAAGAGGCTTTCGACAAGAAACGGATTGGCCTTGCCAAGAAAGCCGCCCGCCGGGTTGTCAAAAGATGGCCGCTGTCCGATTCCGCGCCGGCAGCACAGTATTTGTTGGGACGCTGCTACGAAGGGCGGTGGGATGAGCGCGCTTTCAAAGAGTATCAAAAAGCCGTCGAAAAGTATCCGAAGATCGAGAATTACGACGAAATCATCAAACGCCAGTTTGCCATTGCGAACCGGTTCTTGGGCGGGCAGTGGTTCAAGCTGCTGGGTGTGATACCGTTTTTCCCTTCGATGGAAAGAACGGTGGACATGTACAACAAAATCATTCGGAACGGGCCATATAGTGAGGTGGCGCCGCTGGCCCAGATGAACATTGGCGCCGCGCGAGAAAAACAGCACGATTACCTGCTCGCCGTCAAGGCATACGAAAAGGCCGCTGACACTTATCACGACAACAAAGCAATAGCCTCCGATGCCCTCTACAAGGCCGGGCTTGCATACAAGAAACAGGCGGAAACGGCCGAGTACGACCAGAGCGCTGCATCCCAGGCCATCGGCACATTCACCGACTTTATCACGCTGTACCCTGACGATCCGCGCGTTGCAGAAGCCCAGAAGATTATCGCTTCTCTCAGAACCGAGCAGGCTCGTGGGGCAATGCAAATAGCACGTTTCTATGAAAAAAAGCGCAAATGGGACGGGGCCATGGTCTATTACAACGAAGTGATCGCCAAAGACCCGAATTCTTCGTACGCCGCCCAGGCCCGTCGGCGGCTGGACGCGATCAAGAGTCGTTTCCCGGGCCGCCAGCAAGGTCCTGAAACAACCAAGCCAATCGCGCCATCAGCCCCGTTATCAGTTCCTGAAAAGCGTTGAACATCCAATCCCGCCTCGCAACATGGCTGAATACTCGCCCCCCACCGCCCATGCTCGCAACCGCAAAAGCCGGGGCTTGTTTGACTGGCGAAGCTTGAGACTTGTTGTTCTGGGGACAGTTGCAATCCTGTTCGTCAGCTCTTGCGCAGGGTACAGGCTTGGTCCGCCGAGCGGATTGTCCGCGCGCGCGAAGACGGTGTACGTCGCTACGTTCGTCAACAAGACCTTGGAGCCCAGACTGAGCGAAGCTGTCACGCAGGCTTTGCGAAAACGGCTTTCGCAAGAGGGCACGTTTCGCCTCGTAACACGCGGTGCGGCCGACATCGTGGTTTCCGGGACATTGACGAGGTACGACCGCCAAGCGGTCGCCTACGAGTACAGGGATGTGATAACCGCGCGTGACTTTGAGGCGACTGCGACTGCTCAAGTGGTCGCCAAACCGACAACAGGCGGTGCGCCATTGGTGGACTGCGAAGTGCGAGGCCGCGCCACTTACCGCATAGGAGCAGATCAAACCACGTCGGAGAGGCTTGCGTTGCCAGCCTTGGCTGACGATCTTGCACGCCGCGTTGCCGGACTGCTAACCGACGGTGTATGGTAAACCCGCGCGTCCTCAACGTGTCGGTGGACGTTTAACGAAGTGTCTGCAGCTCGGCCGCGGTTTGGCGAGCCGGCCAAGGTACCGGGAAAAGCGATGCCCCATTCGGAAGCATGGCACTGCGTGCCTTTTCGGGCTGAGCCGGGTCTAGCCAACTAAAGTTTGGAGATTGCCTCGTCCATTGCGGCGTAGAGTTGTGCCATTGTCTCGGGTGTCTCGTCGCCCATGTTTGAGATGCGGAACGTTGTTCCTTTGATTTTGCCGTAGCCGCCGTCGATCAGGAATCCCATTTCCCGGACCAGCTTTTGGAACTTGGGCACATCTATCACACGTCCGCCAGGTTTTGCGCCGTTGTTGACGCAAGTCAGGGTCATGGACTCGAAACCGGGGTCGGGGAACAGTGTAAAGCCGTGTTTGGCGGCCCAATCTCGAGTGCTTTGCGACGTCTGCCGATGCCGGGCAAACCTTGCCTCGAGACCCTCGGCGAAGATGTCTTCGAGTTTGGACGCCAACGCATAGACGTGCGCAATGCTTGGGGTGCTGGGCGTCATGTTTTGATCGGCGTTCTTTCGAAACTCGACGAAATCGAAATAGTACCCGCGATCCTTTGCTTTTGAAGCTTTCTGCAGGGCTGCTTCCGAAAAAGTGAAGATTGTCATGCCGGGCGGTAACGCGAGCGCTTTTTGTGTGCCGGCAAGCATCACATCGATTCCGAGAGCGTCGAACTCGATTTTCACTGCGCTCATCGAGCTGACACAATCGATGATGAACATTACATCCGGGTACTTTTTCTTGAGTTCGGCGATCTCAGCCAACGGGCTCATGACGCCCGTCGAGGTTTCGTTGTGAATGACGGTTATGGCATCGAACTCGCCTGTCGCCAGCCGCTTGTCGATTGCTTCGGCGCGGATGGGGGAACCCCAGGGGACCTGCAATGGCTCGGCCTCTTTGCCGCAGCGCTTCGAGACGTCGTACCACTTGTCTGAGAACGCACCGCACATGCAGTTGAGGACCTTTTTGTGAACCAGGTTGCGGATTGCGCCTTCCATGACGCCCCACGCTGAGGATGTGCTGAGCAGGACAGGTTGGCGCGTGTACAATAGCGACTGCAATCGCGGCTGAATGCTCGCGTACAGGTCCTTGAACGCCTGGCTCCGATGGCCAATCATTGGCTGGCAAAATGCCCGGAACGTCTTTTCGCTGACTTCGACCGGGCCCGGAATGTGCAACTTAACGTGTCCCATACTTGACGTCAGAGAGGTTCCCACAAGGCCGTTTTCAAAGCAAGTCGCCGTTTCAAATCCTTGGCGAGGTGGGCGCAAGCACCGAGAGCGGCTGCGCCGCGTTGCACATTACAACACCACATATGTGGTTGGCCTGAGGCGGGTCCTCGCCAAGTCGGTTTACGTTAGAGCGCGTTCCATATGGCGCAGGATTCCGTCGGGTTCACGCACGGCCATGTCGGTGATTGCGTCGGCGCGCTCCGGGGTGTTGGCCACGGCGTAAATCCGCAGTTCATCGGCGTTGCCGGACGGGCGCACGTGGGCAATGTCGCCGTTACCAAACCAAATTCGGACCCCATCGATGTAGTTTATGCGGGTTATGGGGCCGAACCCGAGTTTTGAATTGAACAACTCACTCAAGACGGCGCGTATCTGCGCCAGCCGGGCCTTGTCTTCAGCAGTTGCCTCAACAGGTTGATTGTTGGACCCAACGCATCGCAGTTCGCCGTCAACAAAAAACACATCGCAGATTTCGAGTCTTGCAGGAGAAAGCCTCTGAATGATGGCGCGCCCTCTGGCGCGGGGGAATTGTTTCAGCAGGGCAGCCTTGCCAAACCGCGGCGGCAGTTTTGCGAAAAGTTCCGACAGGGAAACTCGCTCTTCACGTGCGCGTGCGAGCACGCAAAGTATGGGCAGGACAGCATCGCGCGTTGGCAGAGCGCGAAGCAGGCCGTGATCGTGCTGAATATCTGTGCCGACCAGAAAACCGCCGTTTGCTTCGAATCCGCAAACTGCGCGGCAGCCAAGGTTGCGGGCTTGTTCCATGCCGGCGATCACATAAGGCGACCCGATTCGTGTTTTGGGGCGAACCACATGTCTGAGCGGGCCGAGATCGATGCCATCGTTGCAACTGATGGGGACAACGACAGCATCTGGCTTGAGGAATTCGGCGGTTACCATGCCAACAAGGTCACCGCCAAAGAACCTGATCCGGCAGGGCGTGTTTGGCGAGGAGAACGGCTCGACACCGATTACAAGCGGACGGTCGCTGTCGCCGTCGGTTGACACCACGGCGTCGATTCGCCCGTGCTTGGACCATGCTTCGGCGGCCAGTTTTTCAATTGTCGCTGCGAGGTTCGCATCGAAGTTCTCCGTGTCGATGGGCACGAACTGTTCGCTTCGCCCCGCGCGCGCGACGTCAGCGCCGAAGGACGAGAGGATGTCCGCCAGAATCTCTCTGCCAACCGCCGAGTGCTCGTAAACCAACACACGCAATCCGGCGAGGACAGATTCGAGGGGGCGTTTGGTTGTCGCGCCGGTTGTCGTGCCGCAAAAGAAATCGTAATAGCGGTTTGCATAGATTTGTTTCCAATCGGTTTGCGCCTTCGGCAATTCCACATGCCCGGTCTTGAGCATGCCTTTTGGATTGAACTTCGATTCGGCAAGCGATTGGCCGTAAACACGGCGGCGCACTTCGTTAACACGGGCATTGATGGGTTCTTCATCCTCTTTTCGCAGTTCGCCCTTGGCGGAATAGGTTTTGTAGCCGTTCCGGTCGAACGGTATATGGCTTCCTGTCACCATTATGGAACCGCAGCCTTCGAGAAGGGCATAATAGGCAAGAGCAGGAGTCGGGATTGCGCCGAGATTCACCGGCCGCAATCCGGCGTCCGACACAGCCGAAATGATCGCCTGCGCGATTTCGCCACGGCCGCCTTGTTCAGGCACGAACCGGGTCGAACTGGGCCGCAGATCGTGGCCGACATAGAAATTCTGGCCGATACGAATGCCGCCCCGGTCTTTGGGCAGGGAGAGCAGATATTCTATTTCAGCCATGGCGTTTATGTACACTTCGAGCTGGGTGAGGTGAACCACTTCGCCCCGCCGCCCGCTGGTGCCAAACTTGAGCTCGACGGGTTGGTAGTCGAGACTTGCGCCAAGGCTGCCCGGCGGTGACTTCGTGCATTGTTCCATTTTGTGTCAACCCATGAACAGTTCTCTCGGACATCGGTCGCGGCATCGGGAGAATGCCATCAACGGCGGCTTCCGCAGATCGAGAACCCTGTTTGCCGCTGTTTTCGATTAATAATGCCGAATTGCATGGGACAACGCCACCTCGTTTTGCCATTCGGACGGCGTGGGCTTCTCCGGGTGGTCTGCCAACATTGTGCCCGACCTTCCGGCCCTCCGGGAAACTTAGATCAAAACAGCCCTGTGATCGGGGAATTCTTGTGCAGCGTTAAGTCATCGGAACGAGCAGCCTGCTCCATTTTCGAGACACGCACCACCAAAAGCGGAAATTGGACTTGCAAGTGGCGCTGAGTGGTTATGCTGACGAATCGATCAAATTTGCGAAGATTTTCAGACCACGAGTTTGCTCAATTTGTCAGCACGTGCTTCTCTGGCGGCGAGGAGTGCGGTCACAACAGCGCGGCCTTTAGCGTATTGTATTGGAGAATCTGCGCGGAAATCGCAGATCAGCGAGTCCTTCGGTTGCGGCTGCGCCGCGCTGAGACATACCCGGGCTACGTTCCACGTCTCTTGAGACCTGCGCGCTCGTAAACCGCGTCGATAACGCGCATGTTTGCAATCGCATCCTCGGGGTTTGTTGCCATCGGGCGCCTTCCTTTGATTGCATCCACGAACGCCTGCAGTTGATAACTAAAAGTGGCTTCGCCCGGCACTCGTTCACGGCGCACGGCACCCCCGCGCCGCACCGTGATTCGATTGTACAACTGGGGATGAAAAGGCCCAACAACACGCAGTTCGCCCTCGGTGCCTCTAACAACCGCGCGTGTGCGCAGAAGCACGATCGAGAACAATGAACAAACAAACCGTCCGGTGCATCCGTCCGGGAACTCGAGCTCGGCGCGCATGTACCGGTCAACTTGCGGAGACGAAGGCCGCGCATGCGCCTCGAGCACGCGTGGCTCGGCTCCGGCCAGGTATCGCAAAAGGTTTATGGTGTAGCATCCGAGGTCCATTGTCGCGCCCCCGGCGAGTTCGTATCGGTAACGGATGTCACCGGGGAGAATCAACGGGACACAAAAATGCGCTTCCATGTGGCGCACCTTTCCGATCTCGCCGCTGTCCACGATGGCTTTGAGTCTGGAGGCAAGCGGGTGATACCGGTAGTGAAATGCCTCTGCCAAAACGCGTCCTGTCTCTGCTGCTACCGTTGCCATCTGCTGCGCCTCATCAGCATTTGATGCCATGGGTTTCTCGCACAAGACGTGTTTCCCCGCCCTCAAAGCGCGGATCGACCATTCGCAGTGCAGACTGTTTGGGAGAGGGATGTAAACCGCGTCCAACTCCGGGTCCTGAATGAGATTCTCATAAGATTCGTGCACACGAGGTACACCATGGCGCCGCGCGAACACCCGGGCGCGGTCAGGGTTCCTTGCCGCAATGGCCAGAACACACGTCTCGGAGATTTTTCGCGCGGGCCTAATCAGCGCTGCAGGGGCGATTCGCGCTGCTCCCAGGAGTCCAAGCCGCACTTTGTCGCCGGCGTTCATATTGCGCGGTATTTACCGCGGGACGGGCTTGGGAATCAAGGTTGATATGGTGCCACAAACAAGGCGCGGCGCTCGATCTGGTACAGGAACCGACGCACGTTGTAATGGCACCTGGAGTACAACAGTGTAACACTGTGAGCCGAAGCCATGATTACGCTTGCTGCAATCCAGATGGCCGGTGCAACCCCGGAGTATGCCGTTGGCTGGTTTACCCTCTCGCTCATAAACGCCGGTTTGGCCCAAGCCAAAGGCCGTAGCGGGCTCCTTTGGTGGTTTATCTCTTTGTTCCTTGGGCCGATAGCGACATTTCTAATTGTTGTGCTCGATCCGGTAAAGAAACCTCCGCAGCCCTGACCGCACATCATTTTCGCTGGCCCGGCTGCAAGACGAGTTTGTTGAATTCGCCAGCCGATGATATCTCGAGCGTAGATATTTCCTTTGGAGTCGAGACCAATTCTATGGTCCCAGTTCAATTCACCGGAGGGCCCGGCAATCAACGTCCTTCGGAGCCGTCCAGAGCCCAAGCGTTTCAACGCAAACCCGGACTGGACAGGTTTCACAAGAAACGGTAATTGGCTGCGGATGGCCGAATCAAATGCTTCATCGGAAGACGTTGCAGTGCCACGGACAAAAGCGGGTGTGTTTTTTCGTCGGCTTGCCAGTTTCATTGTGCTCTGGTCGCTGGTGATCGGGGCATTGTTCTCACCAAACAAACTTTTTTCAGGGTGCTGTTTTCTGACGATGATTTTGGGGCTGGCGGGGGTGGGCTTGCTCGAATTTTACCGGATGGTTGAGCTGCGTGGGTTGGCCTGCTTCAAGCGGCTTGGGATATTCGGCGGGCTGTTGCTGATGGCATGCACATTCCTTTACCTCTCGGGAGTGTTTGGGCAGCAAAACCTGCCTGCAAAAGCCAACGATTTCGAGACAGGATTCCTGATATTGTTTGTTCTGGGGCTCTGTGTCCGGCAGTTTGTCTCGCGGCAAACTGCAACCGGTCTGATTGCGATTTCAACGACTTTGCTCGGGCTGATGTATGTACCATGGCTGCTGAATTTCGTTCAGAAGATCAATTTTTTCCCGCGAGCTGACGGGAAGTTTTATCTGATTTATTTCATCGCGCTGACGAAGTTCAGCGATACCGGGGCGTACGTGGTTGGCTCGCTGATCGGACGGCACAAGTTGATACCTCGCGTGAGCCCGGGAAAGACATGGGAGGGCGTTTTCGGTGCGGTTGCCGCATCGTTGTTGGCGAGCCTTGGGTTTTATGCATTTGCGGGTGACCGGTTGACGGGGATGAACTGGTTGCACGCGACGGTGCTGGGCCTTTTGCTGGGGGCCGCGGCCGTGGTTGGTGACCTGATAGAATCGCTGTTCAAACGCGAGGCCGGCATAAAAGACTCTGGAAGGTACATTCCTGGCATCGGGGGCGTGCTGGATTTGCTGGACAGTCTGCTGTTCAACGCACCGATCATGTACCTTTATTTGCGTCACATTTTGACGCATTGAGTGCCGCGTGATAGGCTTGGAGCTGTTCCATGAAGAACGTTGTTCTCCTCGGCAGCACGGGGTCAATCGGCACCAGTACAACCAAAGTGGCCGAAGATTTGCCCGATCGAATCAGGCTTGTCGGCCTGGCGGCTGGCAATAATGCGGAGCTGTTGCTCAGGCAGATCAGAAAGTTCCAGCCTGAAGCGGTTTCGCTGGCCGACCCTGAGCGGGCTGCTGAACTGCAAAGTATTGTTGGCACAACGCCGCGCGTTTACGCGGGGACGGAAGGTTTGGTTCGGCTTGCGACGTTGCCTTCAGCAGACATAGTGCTGATTGCGATTGTTGGGACTGCCGGGCTGCAGCCGGCACTCGCCGCCATCCGCGCCGGAAAAGACATAGCCATCGCATCAAAAGAGATTCTTGTCATGGCTGGCGAGATTGTGATGGCGGAAGCGCGGAAGTACGGTGTCCGGGTGCTTGCAGTTGACAGTGAACATTCGGCGATTTTTCAGTGCCTTGACGGCAGACCACCCGGTTCGGTGCGGCGGTTGTGGCTGACAGCATCGGGCGGTCCGTTCCGTCAACTCCCGAAAGAAGAGTTCGCGTCCATCACATTGGAACAGGCATTGAAACACCCGTCGTGGGTGATGGGAACAAAGATCACGATCGACTCGGCGACCCTGTTCAACAAGGGGCTGGAAATGATCGAAGCGCGCTGGCTGTTTGACATCGAGATTGACAGGGTCAAGGTTGTTGTACACCCGCAAAGTGTAATTCATTCCATGGTCGAGTTCATCGACGGCTCGATTCTTGCGCAGCTTTCGACGCCGGACATGTGCTTGCCAATCCAGTACGCGCTAACATATCCGGAGCGCGTAACCAGCGAGCGTGTTCAAACAGATTTTGCCCGCATCGGACAATTGACATTCGAGGAACTCGATGATGACCGGTTCCCAGCAGTTAACCTCGCCCGCGAAGCCGGCCGGACGGGTGGGACCTTGCCTGCGGTACTCAACGCTGCAAACGAAATCGCCGTGGCCGCCTTTTGCGATGGACAAATCCCTTTCACAGGGATCACAGAAACTGTCGCACGCGTTATGGCCGCACACAAGACGGTGGCGCATCCGACGTTGGAAGACATCATGAACGCCGATGCATGGGCACGGGAAGCGGCGCGGGTGAAGTGATTGCTCCGGCTCATCAAGTTTCTCGAAAAACGGTCGGGCATCCTGCCCACGGTTGCGCGTTTCAAGGCTCTCGCAAGCGTGAGGTGTTCAATCCGGGGAAACGTCGTTCAACAGGCGCGGTTTTCGAGCCGATGAGTTTTTGCATATGACACAACCATCAGAATTGACAGTTGCAGTGCATGACAGTTTTGCTGCCCGGCATATCGGGCCTGGAACGTCTCAGATATCGCAGATGCTCGAGTTTCTGGGTTGCGGAACCCTTGCGGAAATGGCCGACAAAGCCGTGCCGTCCGCAATACGGTTCAAAGGGACATTGAACCTTCCACGGCCTCTTACCGAACATGAGGCCCTCGCCCAAATCCGTGCGATATCAAAACAGAATCGTGTCTTCCGTTCCTACATCGGAGCGGGCTACTACGGCTGCATAACTCCGCCAGTGATTCAAAGGAACATCCTCGAGAATCCGGCATGGTACACCTCCTACACCCCGTACCAGAGCGAGATTTCACAAGGCCGGCTCGAAATGTTGCTGAATTTTCAGACCATGGTGTGTGATCTGACCGGGCTCGAGATAGCCAATGCGTCGCTTCTGGATGAATCCACTGCATGCGCCGAAGCCATGATGATGTGCCACAGGCTCACCGCAGATTCGAACCGCAGGACTTTTATTGTTGCCGCCGATGTTCACCCACAGAACCTCGATGTGGTCGAAACGCGCGCTCGTGCGCTCGACCTTGACCTGCAGGTGGTGCCGCCTGCCGGGATTTCATTCAACAACGATGTGTTCGGCGTGCTACTGCAGTACCCGTCAACGACGGGTGAAATCTGCGACCTCGCACCAATCGTGGCTGCCGCTCAGAGTGCCGGAGCTTTTGTTGTGGTTGCCACCGATCTGCTCGCGTTGACACTTTTGAAACCGCCGGGGGAATTTGGTGCCGACATTGCTGTCGGCAGCAGCCAAAGGTTCGGTGTGCCACTCGGGTTCGGCGGTCCGCATGCCGCGTTCCTTGCGACCCGGGACAAGTTCAAGAGGCAAATGCCGGGCAGGCTGGTTGGTGTTTCGCGTGATTCTCGAGGCCGGCCTGCGTTTCGTCTTGCGCTCGGAACGCGTGAACAACACATCAGGCGTGAAAAAGCCACCAGCAACATTTGCACTGCCCAGGCGCTCCCGGCCAACATGGCAGCAGCCTACGCCGTTTATCACGGGCCGGACGGCCTGCGCCGCATTGCCACAAAAATTCACACGTTTGCCTGCGCGCTGGCGACCGGCTTGGCGAGCAAGGAGGGGCTGAGTGTTGTCAACCGAACATGGTTTGACACTCTGACCGTGCAGGTTGGGGATGCGGATGCAGTGCGACAGCGAGCAGAAGAAAAACAGATTAACCTGCGAGTGGTTGATCCCGAGCACGTCGGGGTGGCGTTGGACGAAACAGTTACCGAAGACGATTTGGAGCAGTTGCTTGATGTGTTCGGTGTTTCCGAGATCGGAAGGAAGACGGCAAGATCGATCGGCGGAAATGAATGGGGTGGCATTCCGGCTCAACTGAGGCGAAAATCACCGTTTCTCTCAGCGCCGGTTTTCAATCGCTATCATTCCGAGACCGAGATGTTGCGCTACCTGCGTCGGCTCGAAAGCCGTGATCTGTCACTTTGTCAGTCGATGATTCCGCTTGGGTCATGCACGATGAAACTGAACGCGACCAGCGCCATGCTACCGCTTGGCTGGGATGAATTCAGCCAAATCCACCCTTTCGCTCCCAAATCGCAGACTGCAGGTTATCGGAGGCTATTCGAGGATTTGGAGAAATGGATTGGGGAGATTACGGGGCTTCCGGCGGTTTCGCTTCAGCCGAACGCCGGCTCGCAAGGCGAATACGCAGGGCTCCTGGTGATCCGGAAGTACCACGAAAACAGGGGCGAAGGCCACAGGCGCATCTGCTTGATTCCAGCTTCAGCCCATGGAACCAATCCTGCCAGTTCGGCAATGGCCGGGCTGCAACCTGTCCACGTGCGTTGTGACACAAGCGGCAACATCGATCTTGACGATCTTCTTGAAAAAGCCAGGAGCAACGCGGCGAATCTCGCAGCACTGATGGTCACCTATCCTTCGACGCATGGGGTGTTCGAGGAGTCAATACGCGAAGTCTGCCGGATCATTCACGATCACGGCGGACAGGTGTACATGGATGGGGCCAACCTGAATGCCCAAGTGGGCCTGATGCGGCCTGCCGACCTCGGCGCCGACGCGTGTCATCTGAACTTGCACAAGACATTTGCGATCCCGCACGGCGGCGGTGGCCCTGGCGCGGGGCCGATCGCTGTGGCTTCGCACCTTGCACAGTTTCTGCCGGGGCACATCATCACGGGCAACCGTGGACAAAACCGCGTGGGCGCTGTCAGCGCGGCTCCATACGGCAGCGCATGCATTCTGACCATTCCCTGGGTTTACATCGCCTGCATGGGAGCAGAAGGACTTACAAGGGCGAGTTTGGTCGCGATTCTCAACGCCAACTACATCGCCCGACGCCTGGCGCCTTTCTACCCGGTTGTGTACAAGGGCGCGGGCGGATGGGTTGCTCACGAATGCATAATAGATTTGCGGCAGTTCCATACCGTGACCGCCGAAGACGTGGCAAAGCGGCTGATGGATTACGGATTTCATGCGCCAACGCTCAGTTGGCCTGTGTCAGGCACGCTCATGATCGAGCCAACCGAAAGCGAATCGAAAGAAGAGCTTGATCGGTTCTGTGACGCGATGATTTCAATCCACCGTGAGATAATGGCAATCGAAACCGGCAAGGTCGATGCACAAAACAACCTTCTCAAGAACGCTCCGCATACCGCCGACATGATTGCATCTGCGGATTGGAAAAGGCCGTACACGCGGATGGAAGCGGCATTCCCTGTTCCGGGGCTGTTGGACTACAAGTTCTGGCCGGCTGTTGGCAGAATTGACAACGTCTATGGAGACCGCAATCCGGTTTGCACCTGCGCCGGATTGGGGTGACTGCGGCTGACGGACCGCACATCTCTCAGCGCGGCGCAGCGGCAGCAGAATGCGCGAGGCGCAAAACTGCGCTGGTTGCAGGAATACCCCTGTGTCGCGCCGCGCTGAAAGGGGCGACTTCGTCGCCCGCGAGGGGAGATGCGAGTGGGATCAGCGGACGAACAGTTCGAAGGCAAAATTCTCGAACCACACGCTGATCTGCGATTTCAGCGCCGATTATCGAATATTACACTCCAAAGGCCGCACTGTTCTGACCACACTGCCCGCTGCCAGAGAGGCAGATCCTGAAAAACTGAGCAAACTCGCAGCCTCAAAATCTTCGCCAACATGATCGATTCCTCACTATAATTGTTCAGCGCGGCGTAGCCGGAACCAAAGTTGCCCGACGCGGAAAGACCCAGTGCTTGCGCCCGTTTATCAGAAGACTTTGCGCCGCCGGGCTGGGAAACATCTGCTTCGACTTCCTCCCCTGCCCCCGGCTCAGGCCTCCTGAAAAAATACAGGCACTGCACATAGCGACTTTACAGTACCGTCATGGAAAGCCCAGTGATACGCATCACCGTAACTCCGTGTCTGTCCCTATATCTGGGCGCCAGGGCCGGCCGGGACCACCCGACCGGCGCTGGGGCAGGTCCGGCGGGTCAAGAGTCCGGCCGCCCAAATTGCGTGTCTGTCCCCATATCCCGGCCACCATGCGCCCTTTCGGTCACCCCATTGAAGGTTGAGAGTTGAACGTTGGACGTTAAACGTTCCCTATCGGTATAACGGACATCGTGTCTGTCCCCATATCACAATATCGTGCCTGTCCCTCTATTTTCTGGCGGCCCTCAAGCAACTTGTCTGTCCCCATATTTGGCCCCGGGTCAAAAGTTCAGTGGCCCAAATTGTGTGTCTGTCCCCATATCCCGGCCACCATGCGCCCTTTCGGTCACCCCATTGAAAGTTGAGAGTTGAACG
>Ga0078972_1005831_pt1 | contig 30499 bp, 26 predicted proteins | sample YelNatPaOPGAMG01_FD_67568 | JGI IMG/M metagenome (GOLD analysis project Ga0078972, IMG submission 67568) | Hot spring thermophilic microbial communities from Obsidian Pool, Yellowstone National Park, USA - OP-RAMG-01 (SPADES assembly) (version 2) | ecosystem: Environmental > Aquatic > Thermal... | reverse complement strand
CTTCTCCAGCTCTCTTATGATCCACCTTACTTTTTTCTTGTTTAGTTTCCTCATTGTCTCTGGAGAACTTTTACTTTTCTCCGAGAGGAAGTAATTTCGGGATACTACACAAATTAGTGTAGACCACAAAAACTATTTCACAAGAATTTGTTATGCATTAAAGCACTTCGCAAAGAGACCCAAGTAAATTAGCAGGATTGCTCTATCTGAACGCTGTCTCCTGAGGGCATTCGTCAATATCTACCCAAAGAGCACCACTTCGAATGATTCAAATCGCCAATGATGTCTGCCATGCTCCACTTGGATTCCTTTGCACATATGATCGCCTCTTTGAAACTCTCAATTGTATTTTCTACACTCGCATGTTCAAATTCTTTACCTGCTAACACAAATCTACTTGCATCATCAAGCCATACTATTGCATATGGATGCTCCTCTGTTGTTCTATGCCAATCTCCATGTACTAAACTGAATGTGTGCTCTCTTTCGTATCTGCATCTTGTATACCCTGTCTATCTTTACCAATTGTTCTACTCTCCTTACGCTTACTCCGTAATCTCTTGACATCCACAATTTATCCCCCTCATCTACCACAACCTTGCATATCCATCTGATCTGCTTGTCTGTTAACTTAGCCCACTCTTCCTTATCCTCTACTCCACGAAATATTTTCTGTGCTCTACCTTCTCAATTCCAAATTATCAAGATTAATATCTCCTCTCCAGATATCTCTAATCCACAAATTATATTTCCACTCGAGACAAAGAACTCTAAGCATTATGATAAAATATATGATATGCTTCTGCAATCAGGTAAGTGAGCATCAGGTGGCTTATACATGGCGTTTGAAATTGTTGTAGAAAATAGCGCGCCATTAACAGATATTGAAGACTTGGATACAGTTGCAATCTCTTTTTTTAACCAAATTGGCTATCTTCCTCAAGGATATGACCCAAAGAATGAAGTTGCCACAATTAAACAATCAATACCCTACAAACTTTTCCTTGATTGCTTCCTTAGAACACAATTGAAATCCTGGACTGTGGAAGAACTTGCAGAAAAACTCTCAACATCTGTTCCTACCATATATAGACATCTTTTCAAACTACAATCTATGGATTTGCTTTGGGAACATTCGAAAAAAGACGAAAAATCGCATTACCCAAGAAAACTATACTCTTTAAGATACTACAACTTCCCACTTGCATGGGGTTTCGTCGAAAAAAATGTAGAATCATGCATATTTTCTCTTCGCAATGCTGTAAACAACATTACTCAAAGAATAGAAAAACAGTCAAAACTTATAGATTCTCAAAATCGAGAAAAAACCGATGATGAAAATTGGATTGCAGCAAATGATACACTTACTCCTAATTTCAGATTAAGGTTTTGGGACAGACCTATCGATTTATCAAAACCCATAGAGATTGTAATTCTACAATTTCTCCAAGCCATAGATTATCTACCTTTTTGTGATGACGACGATACTGAGATGATTCAAGCCCAACTTAATGGAGTTCCATATAGGCTTTTTGTCGAATGCCTGCTAAAAAGAGCAGAAAAACGCTGGACTTCCGAAGAACTTGCTGAGTTTCTAGACACCTCAAAACCTACTATCTACAGACATATTAAGAAACTTCTTATTTTGAACCTTCTTGAAAAAAGTGCACTTGAGTCTAACGAAAGACGTAAACCACCAAAAAAGGCATTTAGATTAAGGTATGGAAATCTCGCTAAAGCATGGAACTTCCTTGAAGCATATACTAATAATTCTCTTCGAAATTATAGAAAAACTGTAGAACATTTACAAAATATGCTCGAAAGTTCGAAAATTGAAAAAACCGTCGTTCCTCTTATTCGCTAGTCCTATTACTCACTAGGTCATATTCATGTCATATTCTTTTAATTGTTTACCAGTTTACCAAGTTAATATGCATTAAGAAATGTAGAAAATTAGAACATATGAAAATAATTTGCTCCAAGCCGTGAAAAAAGATAATAATAGGAATTGTATAGATATAATGGGGATAAAAATGAAAGATGAAGATATCCTTCAATTAACAAAAGGTTCAAAATATACAGTAAAGTCTTTAGAAACACGCGACCAGGTATTAGTTACTCAAGGTTACTTCAGAGGTTTTACAGTGATTGGAAACGTAGATGCGATAGTTATAGAACTTGATGAATCTCATGGAGAGCAAAAAGGGAAAGTTAGGCTAATACCTTCACACATGATTCTTTCTTTAGATGTAATCTCAGTCGCAAAGGCACCTGAAAATGAAAAAGACCGCGAAACTTTATCCAAATACTTCACATAATTATCGAAAAATCCATAAATCCATATACCTAAAAATCGTTTACTTTACACGATAAAATGAATTTAAAGGATTTTAAGGCATTGCCTAATACGAGAGTAGTAAATGGAGCAATAGTTCTCGAACACCCTGTGATTCAACATAAACTATCTATATTGAGAGATTATAGAACGGGAAATAAAGAGTTTAGAGAATGCGTAGACGAAATCGGGCTGTTAATGGCATACGAAGTTACACGCGATTTAAAGACTAATTCTATCGAAGTCGAAACTCCTCTTGCACACACAAAAGGCGTTACTATATCTTCTGATAGTATAACTATAGTGCCTATACTCCGTGCAGGGCTTGGGATGGTTTCTGGTGTTCTCAAGATTTTTCCCACTGCACGTGTAGGACATGCTGGGGTGTACAGAAATCCGGATACTATGCAACCTGTAGAATACTATTTTAAAATGCCAAAAGACATTGCAAATTCTATGGTATTGCTCATAGACCCCATGTTAGCTACTGGAGGCTCTGCATCTTGGGCAATTGCAAAATTATTATCTTTGGGCGTGAAAGATATTAGACTCATCTCTATAATTTCTGCTCCTGAGGGGATTGAAAAAGTTGCTAAACATTTCCCCGACGTTCCGATATTTACTGCGGCTGTAGATGAAAAACTAAATTCGCATGGATATATAATCCCAGGCTTGGGCGATGCAGGCGATAGATTATACGGAACAAAATAATTTTCGTGTTCAACATGAAAGGAGTTTGATAGAAAAGATTATTCGTATGTAAACATATATAGGAACCGATTATATGACCGAAATGCCAAGAGAGTATTATAGAAAAAAATTTCCATTTGGCGAAGGTATTCTCGACGAACTTGAACGCACTAAAGAGTTCAGTTTTGGTACCAACTTGGGATTTGGGGAGATTGATTACATACTTTCGATGAATAGAGATTTACAAGGCGAAATAGACAGAATTAGAATGCGTGCTCTAAGACTTCAACAAGACCCAAGAGAAGAAATTGAAAATAAAATATATTCTAAAAATTAAAAATTCTATTAGATTTAGTTCTATAGTTCTATTAAATTTATATTTATACTTTTAGATTATATTTCTACGCATCTTTTGAAATCTTTGCATCTTTATTGTAAAGCGATTTTGCAGAAGTAAGGATTTCATATCCATTTAGTTCGCCAATTAAAGTATTATTCTTATCAACAACAGCAAGGTCTGTAAGTTGATTATCGAGCATTTCCACAAGCGCATCTATAAGAAGAGAATCCGGAGTAGTAGATATAGGAGTATCCATTATATCCTTCGCATTCTTAGAAAGAACATACTTGAATACCTTATTTGCCGAAAAACTTTCAGAACCCATCATTCCTACCTTTGCGGTAGTTAATCTTAGAAGTTCCGATAAGGTTATCATTCCAACCAATCTTTTTTTCTTATCTACTACATAAACAGTATTCAATTTATTGCCCAATAACATCTTTTCTACTACCTCAGAGACAGATGCATCTTCGTAAACATATGATGGTTCCACAACTATAAGATTGAAAGCATCTCGCACGTGTTTTAGAGTAAAATCGTCTGCCATGCTAACATCAATTGCATTTATTGAGATAAAATTTGCTATTATAGTTGGAATATTAAAAAAGAGATTAAAAAACCGAAACTGTTATTGTATTTTGATGAATAGGATACAGACTGGTATTAAAGGTCTTGATTTTATCCTTGGCGGCGGCTTTTTTTCTCCATCTGTGAATCTTATCGTAGGAGAGACGGGTTCAGGCAAGACTTCTTTAGGTTTACAGTTCTTAAGTGAAGGTGCAAATCTCGGAGAAAAAGGTATTTATTTCTCAATCTTAGGCGAACCAAAGTTGATTGCTTACTCTTATCTATCTCAATTCTCTTTCTTTAACGAAAAAATTTGGAATGAACTAATCACATACATACCAATCGAAACTAATTTCGAAAAGTCTAAACGTTTTTCAGAATCCTATTTTAGCCATGTAGAAGACACGCTTGAAAGTATAATCAACATTGTGGAAAGAGAGAAACCTTCTCGGATTGTAATAGACCCAATAACTCCCATATCATTTATGGCAAGGAATGAACCTGATTACTGGCGCACGCTTTTTGATATGTTCGTTGCTTTGAAGGCTTGGAATTCAACTTCTATAATAATATCCGATATAACATGCGATTCAAAACCTGATTCTTTCCTCGAAGAATACCTCGTTGATTCTATATTAGTAACAGGTTTATACATGCATGAGAACGAAATTAAAAAATACATCTTTGTGAAAAAGATGCGCGCCTCATCCCACGATTGTAGGTTTCATACCATTAATATAACCCCTCACGGCTTGGAAATTTTAGATTTCCCAAAAGAGAACGCTAAATTCCTTTCTTAACTTATATCTATCTAAAATCTATAAAATCTGTCAAAACTCTACCCCTAAAAACTATATCAAAACTATACCTAACATAACTTTTTCCATGAGAAATAAAGGGGTCCTGGCTACCTATTTTTTCCCCATAGCACAAACGATATCTATTTCACATAGAACATCCATTCTCATGTCTCTTGCTTGCATGATGCTTATCTATTGCTATCTCGCAAAATAATTAAAACTATAAAAACTAAAACAATCAAAAGCAAACAAAAAATCGTAAACGTGTTTCAGTCGATTTATGACTTTGCGCATCTACAATCTCTTTCTTTCGGAATCGTCGGAAGAACCGCTTCGAATAAGGATAGAACTTCGCTTTTCATCTGCTCTACCATCTTTAAGGTCTTTTCATGCGTAATAGGTTCTCGGGTCATCCCTGCTCCGTAGTTTACTGGCAAACAAATCGTCTGATAGCATATTCCAAGTTCTCTTGCAAGTTTCGCTTCCGGAACCACAGTCATTCCAACCAAATCTCCTCCGAGACGCTGCAACATTTTTACTTCCGCTGCAGTTTCAAAATTCGGTCCTGACATGCACGTATAAGTGCCATTCATATGGATTGATATTCCATTTGATTCTCCTGCCTTCCGAATATGTTTGCGCAACGCTGGACAGAACGGTTCGGTCATGTCAACATGTCTTAGACCAATCTCTCCACCTTCAAAATAGGTATATACTTCCTTCGAAAAATCAAGAAATTGGTCTGGAAGGACAATTTCGCCTATGGGATATTTCATATTTAGACTTCCAACCGCAGAGGTAGATATTATACAATCACATTTTAGTTCCTTTAATGCCCACACATTTGCACGATATGGCACCTTATGTGGAGGTATGTTTGCGCCAGTACCGTGTCTGGAAATGTATATCACCTCCACACCAAACAACTTACCCCTCGAATATGGCACATTCCCATACGGCGTTTTATGAACCTCTTCATGTTTATCCTTCATCTCCTCAAGTGCTTGATATAATCCAGAGCCTCCAATAATACCAATCATAATCACACCCTCTTTTCAGGGCGTATAATTGTTTTTAACTAATTAAACTATTGCGGTTACCTAAAAATTATATTCGTAGATGCTCGATAGCCAAGTTTTCTTCTCCAAGCCTTCTTTTTTAATCCTACCTGCTTTTAACCTTATCAAAACAAAGAACATTGTTTTGAATTTAGTTGTGAAATTTATTATATTTATCATTATTCTTTTATATTTTATTTTGATATAATACCCTTTTCTCAGGGACGTCTTTTTCGATTCGTGCTAACAGACGTTCTATTCTTTTTTCAATTCGTCCAAGCCTACAATTCACACAGTCGCAATACTCTTCTAAATCGTCTTGGCTCAAATTGGCTTGGGTTGTTCCCTTAACCTCTACTATCTCGGAAGTCTTATATTTTTCACTTTTCTTATTTCCAATTCTTTCTTCCATCTTCTTTTCAGATGTTTGCATAATTTCACCTCTGTAAAGTATATCCCTTCTTAGGGAAATAATCAATTGTTTGTCATTTTAAAAAGTTACAAAACAATAAAAGAAAACTGTTTTAACAGGATAATGCATATAGTTAAGCATGAATTTTGACGAACGACTTAAAAAATTGATGGATATGGGTCTTACTGAATACCAAGCAAGAGTATATCTTGCACTTCTCAAACTTGGCAAGACAACAGCAGGCGAAATACCAAGCGAATCAAAAGTGCCAAGAACTCGAATCTACTCTACCTTAAAAGGATTGCATGAAAAGGGGCTTGTAGAAATAATCCCCGAAAAACCTGCAAAGTATGCGCCCGTTAAAATCCAGCATTTCCTTGAATCTCAGGTAAATTCTTTACGAAATAAGGCTCAGGAGTTAGAAACCTCTTTTGATACCCTTTCTAAAGAATTTGCAATCGTAGAAGAACCTCGTGGTATTCCAAAGGGAAAAGTCGAAGCACTATTCGGTCGAAAGGCTGTAAAACAGAAAATCATCGAAATTGCAAGAAACTCTCAAGAAGTTTATCTTGTTGGTTCAAATAACCTCCTTGCAAGACTTAAAGGTATGGCAAAAGTAGAACTTGAAAATAAAGCATACATTATGACAAATGTAAACGACGAAATTCTTGCTGATGCCCTTCGTGCTCAAGATTGGGCTAAGATTAAACATATCTCCTCCAAGCCACAGGTTCAACTTATTGTTTCTAAGAATGAAGTTCTCATATCTCACCCAATTCCAGACGATACAGACCCGAACATAGGCGAAGATATCGCAATTTGGACTAACGATGCTGCAATAACAGGTTATTTCTTACATTGTGTAAACGAAAGTTGGAATGATGCCCTTGAACTCTCAGGCAGAAGCAGTCCAGGAAAAACACTTATCTCGATAGGTATGTGGCTTAAAAACATAGGAATAAACATGCCAAAATTATTCGAAGAATTGGGAAGAAATACTGCTCGTGAACTTATGCAGAACCTAACATCAAAGAACGGCGATGAAGATGCGCTTTTTAAAGAACTTGCAAACTTTTGGGATAGCCACTCTTTAGGTAAGTTTAATGTGGAATCAAGACAACCTCTTGTGATTACATTCGAAAATTTTGTCGATTGCAGAGCAGAAAAAGCAATTTCTGAATCTATTTGTCTATTTGTTCAAGCATTTATCAAAGAACTTTTTGAGAAAAAACTAGGCAAAAAAATAACAGTAGAAAAAAAATGTTTAGGTCATGGAACAAAATGCATCCTTGCTATTTCAATGAATGAACAGAAGGTTATCTCTGCAAACTAACTTTATTCGAATTATATTCAAACTAACATATTTGCTAATAATCTATTTGCTAATTCTTATTCTAATACTCCTATTAGTTTAGAGCATCGGGCTTAAGTAGAATAACTTCTTCGTTAGATACATCTTTTTTAATAGTAGCCAAGCCTTTTGCCTCAAGCACACTTGCTATTCTCAACGCCTCTGACACAGAAATATCAAGTCTTTTTGCCGCACTCCAAACTGCAATCACAGGTTGCTCCTGTAACAATCTATACATCCTTAGTTCAGAATCCTCAAGTCTCCTTTCAGGATTTGTTTCTGTGATTTCTGAGAAGATTCTCCATATAATTCTATTCTTTGCAAAACTTCTATTTGCAAGATGCTCGAGCACTTCTTCACGTTTTACCGGCTTGGAGTTTGAGATTATATCCCCTGCGGATGCACCATTAAGAAGACATTCCCAAGAGACAATCTCCGCGGTAGAATCCTTATCGATATATATCAACCCACCTTTTGCACGATTCCTAATCTCCTCTAAAACCGCATTCGTTTTTGTATCTTCCCCGAGATGCAAACTCGCATCTCTTAGCATAAATGCATAATCTACAGAACCTTCGAATGCCGATTTGCGTAATTTTTCTGCATTTGTCAAAAGTGTGCGTCCTGATTTCCCGTTATTTATCTCAATTTCAACTTTCTTCTCAACTATTTCACCATTCTTGTTCTTTACATGAGCATTAAACTCAAATGCAGAACGCGAAGATTGTGCAGTTGATAAGTCCCAGACAGAAAGCACTTTTGCACCACGAATCTCAATATTCTTTTCAGAAAAATGTTTGAGAAACTCTATAAGCACATTTTTTACAGTTTCTTGTCTAATTTGTACGGGATGCGTTGAGTCATCTTTGAGAAAATTCTCTGTGTAAATTTTTGCACGTTTAATTATCTCTTCTGCAGAATCTCCAACCTCAATCCTTCCAAGTTCAGCAGCAGTTGCCGCAAGTTCTACAAGTGAATTGATTAGTTTTGTCTCTTCTTCAGTCGATGCCGAGATTGCAACTGGTATTCTTCCTTCAAGTTGGATTTGTTCAAATACAGAATCAAACCATTTTAGCAACTGTCTCGGATTTCGCTTACCTTCCTTCTTTACTACTTCATGTATGTATGTTTTTGAAAATGGATATGTAGGATAGGGTATTTCTTTCCCTTTCCAAACCTGTTCCATTCTAATTCGCACAAGTTCAACCGCTTCCTCTGGTGTTATTGATACCAGGTTTTCTTCACGATTTATTCTATCAAGTGCCGGCTTGGAGACCATGTTTCTAAAAATGTCCCAAACTGCCGTCTGACACATTATTAAAAAGCATACCTTTTTCGGATGTTCACCGTAAAGTGTCATTATGGTATCAAAAAGAATCTTTACACCTTTATCTCCAAATTGGTCATACACACCTTCTATTTGGTCGAATGTAAGCAATATTGGCTCTTCACTTATCATAAGTAAAGATACAAGTATTCGGTATGCATCTTCTCTTGTCGAAATTGGATTTGGGACCTTACCTAAAATTGCGGCTTTCTCATCTTCAAGTTCTATCCCTGACAACCAAGAGAGCACTAAATTCCTGTATCTTTCATCAGGATATTTGAACAACACACGAAGAAATTGGTCATCTATTTCCTGATACTTTTTCATTTTCTTTAACCAGATAAGAGCATCTGTTTCGCATCTTGATAGAATACCTGATTTTACTATCTTTTGTAGTGCAAGGAATCTATTTGTTCTTTTACTTTCACGATATGATTCTAATTGTTCACAGATGTCTTTAGATGCTTCTTTACCCACGGATTGGGATTCTTTTTTATATTCTTCATACAAAAACATGAGAAGGTTATCAACTATATCAGAGAGCATCTCCTCAAGTGGAGTATATTCTTGTCCAGGTGCTTTCCGCGCAGGATTCCCAAGACTATTTGCAATCTCTTTTAGCAGATGAAGATATGGATTCGTTATCCCTCTTAATGTAGGAACCAATGCAAAGTAGAAATGCTCCTTGTTGTTGTTCCAGCGTTCTTGTGATTGTTGCCTTAGCCAAGAAAGAATGTGAGTTTTCCCAAGCCCGGCTTCTCCTTTAACAAGTATAATTCTAGGCTCGTTCAATCTTCGGCAATCTTCTATACTTCTTAAAATAATCTGTCTTACCCTTCTGTTAATCGAAGGCACATCAGGGACGCTTGTCCAAACAGACTTAACATCGGTAGATAGAAATGGATTCTCTGCAGTAAGAATGAACTTCTCTAATTCCTCTAATTTCGCATTATCGAAACCAGGCAATTGAAATTCCATCTTTATCCACCTATCTCCATATCAAATAGTAAAGTAGTCCTCTTGCTTGCCTATATATCCCTTCGTTTTTATTAACCGCATTCATGTCATGCGCTGTTTGAAGGTCGATAGAATATTCTGTCTCTAACTTTAACAGCAACTCGTCAAACTCTTCTCTTGAAATTGCAACCTTTTTCATGAACTCTTCTCTTAACATAGGGATAGGAATGGTACCCCCAAGATGTTTCTCTCTGTCCAAAGACATGGATATCTCATATAGTATCTCCTTCAAAGCAACTTTATCTTTGACATTACCTTTATCAAAAATAGGTTTTTTCTCCTCTTTAACTTGAATTTGAGAATCAAGTTGATGATTGACCTGGGAAATGCCTGCTTGGAATATCTGCGTTTTTTTCATATTCTGAATCTCTTTTGATAACTCATCAAGGTAACTTTTAATCAAAGAAACTTCAGAAGAAAGTTTGTTTATTTTCTCATATACATCTTTATAGTTAAGAATCTCTGCTTTCACTTCAGATTTATCGTCTGTTCTTTTTATTTTCTCATTCTTGGCATATTCTTTCTTGGTATATTTTTTGTCAAATCTTTCCCCTATCAACTTAATGCCTTGGGGTGTGATTGTGTATTTTTTATTCTTTAAGGCAACTGCTCCTTTTTCAACAAGAGAAGTAAGCAGTTTTTCATTCTCTTCTGTATATGACTTCTGCAAAAGTTGCTTTATGGTTTTAGGCTTACCAGACCTAAGCCGCCATAAAAGTTCTTCCTCGTTCAAACAATCTCCCCCCAGGGGATTATCTTTATCCATTATATTTTTTAGCCTATGTAAAAAGTTAATAAAAATTAAAATATAAAAGGGGGTATGAAAGGAGATTAAATTCCCAATTTCCGTCTTACAAATAAAGTTCCCATAAGTCCAAGCGCAATTATCGCTAATACAGGTTCAAAGCCAGGAATATACACCCCTCTCACATATACTGTAAATGGAAACTCTTCACTGCACACAATACCTTGTCCTTGGCTTGCAAGTAGGTTAGATATATCTGAGGTTACTTTTATTTTTATCACATGGAATTCATCTTTCCATATGGCTTTTGGTGTAATTCCAGTAATAGTAATTGCCTTTTGACTTTGTGATTCAACATCCCTGGTAACTGCAGATAACTGAACTGACCAACCTTTCTCTGAGAGTTTATCCAAGTCAACGACTTCGTATTTGAATGTATCCTTGCCATTACCCATATTCCAAGATTTTAGATTTAAGGCAACTTGTTTGCCAGGTTCTATCTGGATATAGGGTTGTGTGGATTCTAAGTTTATCTTTGCAAACTGTCTGATATTTACTGCGATTGTTGCAGTCATAGGTGTACCAAGAATACCTCCAACTTCTGTCTGTGGCCTCCCTGTAATAGTTGCTGTTGCTGGCCCAAATGCAGTTCCTTGGGGAACTCTTACCACAACAGGGATTTTTGCAGTTCCACCTGTTGGGATTGCAACTGTATTCGTAGATAATGTACAGAAACCTATATCGGAGGACGCTGAAAGAGTAACTAGAATAGGTTCGTTCGAAGTAGAAACAATGGTAAGTTCTGAAGTTGCCATGCCCGATTGTCCCGGTGAGACATCAACATCGACTGCGGCAGGATTACATGTCATTTTAATTACCGGCGTAACTATACCTGCATCTGTCTTTTCAGGCACGAATGCAAAATTTGCAAACATGCTAAAAATCACAATCACTGCAATAAGCCCAATTCTCATCTTAATGAACTTATTATCCATTGAATGCACCTCTGCTCTTAGGTCGTATCCATTTTTCGATATATTAAACTTTTTATCTCGCCAAATCATACTTTTTTCCCAAGCCGTTCTATTTCCCCTATTCCAACCTATGCCCCAAGCCATGTCTATACCTCTATCTTGTGCTTAATCTAAGAAGAATGCTCTCATATATTAATATCATTGGTAGAGATGTTTGACCATGTAAGAGTTTCACAAAATAGAAATAACTATGAGATTTATTAATCAATCCTAAAATATGGAAAAATATAGTCAAATGAAAAATTATTCTCAAAATATAAAAAAGATGGATACAAAGAGAATAGACACCTAAACTATAGGTGTAAGTTTAACATGTGGATATCCCTTCTCTGGGTCTGTAGTTATTACATATAGTATAGTATGCGGTTTTATTCCATATATAACAGTAGATTTGTTTATTGACATAATCTTAAGGTAGGTATCAGCCATGTTCATGATTTCCTGAGTAAGTTTCAGCCCAGGTTTCATAAGACCGATACCTATATCTTCTGATACCTTAAGAGCCGCAACTGCAACAAAAAGGTCCTTTACTGCAATATCATTCCCTTTAAGGTATTCAAGAGTATCGAAACTTGTGAAATCCATTATGGGCTTATGGCTTGGACCTCTCAGGTGGCTCTGCACATTCTTCCAATTCTTGAGAAAATCTTTAGAGCCAACAGCAAGCACGTAGGGATGCGGTGAGTCGACTGCAAAATAGTCAACTACACGAACATACATATCAAAAATCTCAGGTCTCATGAATTTTGTCATATCGATCCGTAATGCCTCTGCAGAATCTCCACCAGAAGGAACCATTACTATTCCTCTGCTTTGGTTAACAAAATTAAGCATTATCGGACGCAGGATCGACCAAAACTCTTCTGTGTTCACGGTTTCGGCAACTTCTATGATATTGTAAGAACCTTTTTTGAAACCACCGCCGAGAAGATTATCTAAATCTGGAATTCCTGTGGAATAATAGCCTGGTTTATCAGGCAGTGGCTCCCATTGTTTTGTGTTTTTTATATTCGGAATAAGAGGCTCAAAAGATTTGAATCTACCTCCAATAAGTGAAGTGATATATCTAGGCTGTCTTATCTCTGTTGCCCTTAGTTTATCTAGCCTAACTTCCCTTATTCTTCTTCCTTCAATTTCAGAACGCGAAAGTGATATTACACCATCTACAAGGTAATCAAGATGGCTATCAAGGTCCTTTTCCAATACCAAAACTAGGTTTGTATTCGAATTTTCCACGAGGTCTTTCTGGAGTGCGCTTATGAGTTCTTCAGGGTCTATCTTATATTTTGTGGTAAGTCCTTCGACTGAATCCATAACAAATAAAGTCTTGTTTGGCAGTTTCTCTTCCACGCGATTATAGACAGAAACAATCTCAGGCATTGTGTAATGCTCAAGTAATGCTGACAATCTTGACCTATCTACAGTCGTGGGAACAGGCGATTTTTGGGCAACTATAGATTTAAGGAAATCCCTTGCACCTCTAATCCTTTTCAGCTCTTCCTCAGTCAATTTCGGTTTCTCTTCTTTTACGTCTTTCTGATAAATTGTTTGAAGAAACATTCTTGAGGCATCTACTATCCTTGTGCGCATTTCTTTTTCACGCAACCAGGGAAACATATTATATAAAGATTCATCCGATACCCTAGTTGATAAATAAAACGAATGATCCGGGTCGCACATCTCTTCGAGAAGTTGAAGTGCAAATGTTGTTTTGCCAGTCCCTGCCCCACCTTTTATAAGTAGTGAACGTCCCCCTTCTTTGTTGAAAAATTCTACTATCTCATTTGGTATGTTATACTTTACGCTCACATTATCTCCCCCTTGATTTTGCCAGTTATTTTCTCAACTTCCTCCATCACTTTTTCGATGTCTTTTTCTGTAGTTGTTACGATGAGAATTGCTTTGGGACCTGCGCTTGTTAGGATTAACTTAGAGTTTTCAGAATAGACAACTACTTTATCAGGTTGCGGTTTCCCGATTTCCGTAAATGCTACTTCAGAGGCGCCAAATATTGTCGCTGATAGAAGCGCAAAAGTCTCTTCTTTTGCACCTTTTGGTAAGTCGGCAGCCATCATAATTCCATTCCTTGATACCACCGCACATGTTTCCACATTTATGTTGTTCTTCAACTCCATTAGTATCTTTTTTAGATTTGAAACAACCTCCGTCATACGATTCCCTCAGAATAGGTCGACCTTTTCGCAAACCTAACCCACAATGCGGTTTGGCTGTATTAAAACTTTTGATTGAACCTGCCAACCTATCTGTTACCCTATGTCTGCTCTTTCTTTTTAGAAAACAAAAAAATGTATTCATAACATAGTTATATCTGTAATATCCCAAAATATAAAATATTTACAAAAAGTTATAGGCTTGGGTGTATAGGTTTGGGTGGTTCCATGTCTGATGATTTTTCCGAAGAAGTTCCTAAATTAAAATCAGATATTGAGATTGCACAGGAGATAACGCCAAGAATGAAAACCATATCTGAGATTGCAAAAAAAATAGGTCTTACAGAAGATGACATAGAACATTATGGCAAATACAAAGCAAAAGTAACCCTTGATGTTCTTAAAAGAATGAAAGACAAACCTAACGGTAAACTTATCTGTGTAACTGCAATCACTCCTACAGATGCAGGTGAAGGTAAAACTGTAACTTCGATTGGAATCACTCAAGGCTTGGGCAAACTCGGAAAAAATGTTATTCTATGCTTGAGAGAGCCCTCTCTTGGACCTGTGTTCGGGATTAAAGGAGGTGCTACGGGCGGTGGATATTCACAGATATATCCGATGTGGGACGTTGACTTACATTTTACAGGCGATATTCATGCTGTCGGAAGTGCGCACAATCTTCTTGCGGCAATAATAGACAACCATATCGCAAAAGGGAACAAATTGAACATAGACCCAACGAGAATTGTATGGAGACGCGTTGTGGACATGAACGATAGAGCATTGAGAAAGATAATAATTGGCTTGGGTGGTATGAAAGAAGGTGGAGTTCCGAGAGAGACAGGATTTGATATTACAGTTGCCTCGGAGATAATGGCTATTTTAGCATTGTCAAAGGACATAGGAGATTTGAAGGACCGGCTTGGAAAGATTATAGTTGCATATACTTATGATGGAAAACCTGTTTTTGCAAAGGATTTAAAAGTAGTAGGTGCCATGACACTTCTGCTTAAAGATGCAATAAAGCCTAATTTAATCCAAACACTTGAAGGTCAACCTGCATTTGTGCATCTAGGTCCTTTTGCAAATATTGCACATGGAAACAATTCGATAGTTGCTACCATGATGGCTTTGAAGTTAGCAGATTATGTGGTTACAGAAAGTGGGTTCGGTGCGGATTTGGGGTTCGAGAAGTTTTGTGATATTGTTTCGAGAGTTGCGGGCGTGCAACCAAACATGGTAGTCCTTGTGGTTTCAATTCGTGCATTGCACATGCATGGTGGAGTTCCAAAGGAGAATGTAAAAGAAAAGAACGTAGTTGCGTTAAAGAAAGGGTTTAAGAATTTAGACAAACATATAGAAAATATAAGGAAGTTTGGATTACCACTTGTAGTAGCAATAAACCGTTTTGCAAACGATGACATCGAAGAATTAGAACTTGTAAAAAGACATTGTGAAGAACTTGGAGTGCGTGCTGCATATTCAGAAGTTGTGTTAAAAGGTGGAGAAGGTGGAATTGAACTTGCGAAAGCAGCACTTGAAACACTTGAAAAGGAAAAGAGCAATTTTAAACCGATATACGACTTGAACTTACCTATAAAAGAGAAGATAAAGATAATAGCAACCGAAATATACGGTGCAAAAGATGTTGTTTATACGCCTGAAGCAGAGGAGACTATAAACATTCTAACTAAGTTAGGTTACGATAAATTGCCAATAAATATGGCAAAGACACAGCGTTCAATTACAGACGATCCAAAGATAAAAGGTGCGCCTTGCGATTGGAAATTGACTGTGCGCGAAGTTCGTATCTCAGCAGGTGCAGGATTCATAGTTCCGCTCACAGGTCAGATTATGACAATGCCGGGTCTTCCAGAAGTTCCAGCAGCAGAGAGAATAGATATTACTGACGATGGATATATCATTGGATTGAACTAGCCAAAAACTAGCTATTCAAACTTCTTCAAAACTATTACTATACCAAGAAAAAGAAAAAAAGTAAAAATTTAGCCAAAAGGAGCAACTTCGTCTATTAAGTCTGCATGTGAAATAAATATCCTTCGACAGCAGTATCTTTTTATTCCGAGCGAGTCGAGTACATCTTTAGGTTTTTCCCCGTTATTTACTCTTAGTTTATATTCTTCGTATGCTGCTCCAATGACCTTTCCACAGGTAAAACATCTTACTGGAATTATCATTTCTACACCTTCGAATTTTTACTTTCCCACTACCTATATGATTTCTGATATTTCTTCCTTGCGCCTCTGCCCTCAGGATGCTTTGGCTCCTTCTGTCTTGCATCGTTTACCACAAGGCTTCTATCATATGCTCTATATGTGCTTTCAAGTGTTCTATCATCAAAGTAATTCACTAACGCGCGTGCTATGGCTGTTCTGCACGCATTTGCTTGACCCATAACACCTCCGCCGTTAACTGACACATTTATGTCTACTTGTTTTGCAAGTTCGCCTGCAATCTGGATTGGTTCAAGCATCTTTAAGCGTGCAAGTTCAGGTTGATAAAGTTCTATAGGAATACTGTTTATTCTTATGCGTCCTATTCCCTTTGTGATTGTTGCACGGGCAGTTGCTTTCTTTCTTTTTCCGCTCGTATGAACTGTATTAACTTTTGGCATTTCAACACCTCATTCAGAACTTTGCTCCAAGAAGTTTCGCAACTTCTCCAAGCCGCATATATTTCGCAGTTCTTATCTCTGATGCGTTCTTAATTTTTTCGAATTTCTGTCCTTTCAATTCTTCAGGAACAGAGATATGAACTATAAGTCTTTTCATTGCCAATCTACCTGATGGTTGATTGCGAGGTACCATTCCTCTTACTGTCCTCTTTAGCATCATGTGAGGCATGCGTGAATAATAAGGTCCTTTTCTCGAAGAACCTACACTTTTCTTATGCTTATATCTCTCCATTATGTCATCTTTTGAGCCTGTAATTATAGCCTTCTCTGCATTTACTACAACTACATTCTCTCCTTTCATGATTCTCTTTGCGATATTTGTCGCAAGCCTTCCAAGAACGAGTCCATCTGCATCTATGTATGCCGTCATGTTCTCACCTATACCATAATCCTCACATTAGTACCTTTCGGATTCTCTGCTATTAGTTCTCTAATTGTTAATACGCTACCACCGGCCAGGGTGATTTTGTCCATAGCCGAACTTGAGAACGCATACGCAGCGACTTTTACCGGCTTGGTAATTTTCCCTGCACCGAGAATCTTTCCAGGGACTACTATCGTTTCGTTCGCTTTCGCATACAAATCCAATCTACTTAGATTCAGTTCTGCCCGTTTGCTCGAAGGCTTTTCCAATCTTTCAGCAATGTCTCGCCAGATTGGTGCCTTTCTCTCATACGAGGCTTTCTTTAAGTCTTGTATAAGAGATACGAGCGCCGGGTTTGTTTTCCTATCCACAGCCCTCTTTGCCATCTCTGACTCCTCCGACATTCTATCAGGCTCAGAATTTGGATTAACTCAGTTTTGGATATTCTCCATAACCTCATTACCATCCAAGCCTGAATGGTTCTTAAATAACGAGCCAGTATATATTCTTTTCCCAAGAGTTCTACTCATGTGCTCTCCTCAAGGTGATACCCCTCAAACCTTATTCTTCGCTTACATTTGCATACTTATCTTTCCATAGTATCCAGTAAAAACATAATATCAGGGAAAGATGCATCTTTTCCAGGTATATTCTACGTTTATTTCTTCAAAATTTATTATTTAAGTTATATGTATTTATCCCAAAACTCTCTCTTATCTCTCTTTCTTGAATTAAGAGGTTCAAGTTTTATACATTCATCAAAAAACCTCTGTTCCTGTTTGCGTTTTATATATGTAATCCCTGCTGCACTCGAAACTATCGCAGTTGTACCTATTACAAATAGGGTAATCACCCACACACATCTTTGGGTTCTTTCATTCACATACGGATTTAATATGTAATAGGAACCACCTAATTCTGGGTCATGTAATATCTTATCGCCAGCAGGATAAGAAAAACCGCAGAACAGGGCAACACCTTCGAAGATTGCAAACTCGTTAAGAAAATAGATTGGTTTCCAAGCCTGAACTTGCATATATGACTTTTCCACATTTTCAGATTGGTTTCTCGTAACATTCACATCAGTAACCCATCTTAGATATCCAATCTTCTGCCAAGAATCTGCAATTGCAATCGGGCTTGGATGTAGTTTCATTGGATTATCAGAATATTCTGAACTTTCTCTTGAGATCTCATATTCGCCATTTTCTGAGGATATATGTAAGGTGCCATTCGTTTGTGAATTCATAACTCTATCCTTTGCCCATAAGGCAACGTTTCTCGAAGCTCTATTACCAAATAGCCATGCAGTTTCAAGAAGTAGTCGAGGTTTTTCGTTTGACATGTCATAATCCCAACCCTCTATGATGTTATCAACTTTGGAAGAAAACGCCAATTCTTTTCCAGTGTAGTTTGCACTACCTGTTTTTTCGACTGTGTCGACGTGAAAATCCCCAAGCCGCTTACTTACCAAAACCTTGTAGGTCGGATAATTCATTCCTTTAACATTATTAAGAGATACCTTTATTGCAAAATTGAATTGAACTCGTTCGAGCCTATCTTCGAAAACTGAATTGTTTATCTGTCTATATGTTAGATTCTCTCTGTATATAGAGAAAACCCAAATTCTCTCGTTATTTGAATATGATTCTTGGACCGAAGATATGCTCCAACAACCGTTTAAGTCAACTCCTTTATAAACTCGTTCAAATCCCAATATTGAAGTATTGTTCAATCCTTCAGAAAATCTTCTAAAATTGCACACTCCATCAGAATTCTCATCTTTCCATTCGATTATGTAAAGCATCTTCAATGCACTTATAGATTGTATTTCGATTGGCATGTCATCTGCAATCTTTGCACCTTTCTCGCCGTAAACGTCTGCAACACCAACTATTCGCGTGGTAATAGAAAATACGGATACACAATTAGGATTCGTAGAATTACCATAAACAACTCCAAAAAGAGTGTTTCCATAAGAGAGTGCAAAATAGTCCCCGCCACCTAATTGAGAAGTTGAACCTGTTAACACAGAAACATCTTTCAAATCTATCTCTTTAACATTCTCTGCGTCTGAAAAAGTAACAAAAAAACCTTGAGAAAAAAATATGGAAAATAGAATTGGGAGGAGGAAAGATACAGGCACTTTTTTACTTATATGTCCGATATGCATCCTTCCACCCCCTGTTTTCTTTTAGATTCTCTTCCTTGAGAGAAGAACGATCGAGGCAACACCAAGAGCCGCAAGGAGTCCTATTGCTTCGAAGCCGGGCAGTCTGCCCTTCTTTGGGCTTGTAGGCGATTTTTCTATTATGTATGGGAGTGTATTTTCGGCACCCATCTCAGGGTCATGATAAATCAAATCTCCCCCTGGATATGAGAAACCTCCTATGATTACAAACCCTTTTAGGAAAGATGTAGTTCCAGGCGAACCATATAGGAATTTGAATGCTCCCTGTATTTGATAATACATGTTCTTTTCTTCGGTAACACCGTTCTTTGTAACATTTACCTTGGTAACCCATGTAAAGTGTCCCAATCTATTCCATTTGTCTTTCAACTCGATTCTCGGATGGTTATACATCCTTTTAGGTAAGCCCGTGGAATTGCCCTCGTCCGAACTTGAATCGGTCCCAAGAGCCATCGTTCCGTTATCTGTCTCCATGTTCGCTGTGCCGTTCGTTTCGTTCTTCATGAACTGAGCCTGTCCCCATTTTGATACTCCTTCGCCTACATGGTTGGCTACTATTGCCTGCGTTTCAAGAAGCAGATATGGGTTGGTATTGTTCTCAGCAAAGTCCCAACCTTCTATTATATGGTCTGCCTTAACTGTATATTTTGCAACAGTTCCGTTGAATGTTTTTGTAGGTCCCTCTTCTGATTTTGTAACTTTGTATTTTTGGACTGGGTCTGAGGCTACTGTAACAACATAGGTTGGATACGATACGCCATTCACCTCAACTAATTCTGCTTTTAACTTGAAGTTGAACTGCACTTTTTCAAGTTTTATTCCGGGAACTGTGAATAGGTATCTCTTATATTCGATATCAGTTCTTGTTAGCGAGAATTCAAGCGTTCTTGTCTTGTTGTCATTTGAAATTGTGTCGTTTATAGACGAAAGAGTCCAAGCCCCCCAAAGCGGTGCTCTCTTGAAAATATGTTCATGTTCTATATAATCGACATCGTTTGATGCAGTTCTTTCGATATCGCAAATACCATTTTCGTTAGAATCGTTGAATTCGTAAATTGTGGACAGTCTTAGCGCGTATACTGTTTGAACACGAATTGGCGCCTGCTCGAATATAACATTGCCATTCTGGTTGACTACCTTAGCAGCCCCTAGATATCTTTGCGTTATGCTGCATATTACAATCGAGTTTGGATGTTCCTGTGTTCCGTATATAACTGCAAACCAAGAGTCGTTGCCGAACTTAACAGCAACATAGTTTCCACCACCCAACTTGTCTGTTACTCCTTCCTCTCTCTCAACTTTGTTTACAAGCCAATTGCTCGTTCCCTGTCCCTGCACGTCTGCACTGCCAACGATTGCTACAAATGCGCTTAAAAAAAAGACCGCGGCAAGCGCAAAACTTCCTATTTTGCTTATTTTCCCATTCACATCATCACCTCTTATTTCCATAGGGAGCATTCCTTTGTTGTCAAGACATATAAGCGCAAGATTGTGGCTGTAATGTCTGTAAAGCCCAAGCCAACTTCTCTTTTTGCGCTTATCCTCATCTCAACCAAAGGTTCTCCCTTCTTAATCACTCTTTTGTTTGAGTAGTATTTAAGCAATTTGTGCATATATACTTTAATTATATCAAACATATCAATCGCACATATCAAAGCCAAATATATCACAGATACCTATCTATACATCGTTATCAAAAATCAAAATCCAACATCAAAATCACTCATCAACAAAATCTCCAAGCCGTAAAAAACCAAGATGTAGGTAAAAACCAAGATGCATAATGCATAAAACGCCCAAGCCAACTTTATCAGAAAGTTGGAAAACGTCTAAGACAAAGACTAAGAAAAGACTAAAAAAGAAGAAACAAAAATATGCAGGTTAGTAAGCAAGTTGAACAAACTCGTCCCAACTTGTATCTGTAATAAAATCGATGTTTAGAGTGTGATACATAGATGGAGTGAACCTGCCTCCCTGCGTGGTCTTTGTTATATAGAATATGTTAATACCATGCACCTTTGCGTTCTTTCCATAACTTACATGTTTCTCATAAAGGACCACTTGAGAAACTGCATCCATAACTGCCTGTGCTTTCGCCTTTATAGTGTTATCGGGCACCTTTGATTTTATATTATATGCAAGGTCATAAAGGTCAGTATATGCAGTAAGAACCACATGCTCAACCCCTTCTATAGTCTCGGTTATGTTTCTTGCCAAATCAATCTCTGTCTTGTATGTACTATACTTTGCAGAAAGGACATCTGCAAGTTCATCAACCTTTGTAACAAGTGTACCTACTTTTTTCAAATCATATAGAGCAGCAGTTATACCGTCATCCCAAGAGGAGCATGAACTATAATACATATCGACGAATTTCTTGCCAAGTTGGACTGCATCCATTTGCGGCGTGCTTTTTAATGCATATGCCCAAGAGTTCGATGTAAAACCATAACTTACTTCCTGTGAGGCAACCATGTAATCTGCATATTCTCTAAACTCGTATGCAAACTCGACACCGCCCCAAACGCATGTTCCTGCAACGAACAAGTCAAAGTGCACACCACCCTGAGCCAGAGCCCATTGCATATCTGAAACTGATAAGTATCTAGGTCCTCCATTCGTATTGTCGTCAGCACCAAAACCAGCAAGTGCAGAAATCGAATGACCTGAAATCATCAAACCATAATGTTCCGCAGGATACCTCTCAGCACATAATTTTATAAAATCCCTAAGCACATTTTTATCACCTGTCGATACCTCTCCAAGATTTTTTATCACTTCGAGAGAATACTGCTTTACATAGGTAATGTTCGAATCTCCAACACCAGGTCCATCGTCTAGCATGACGAAGTTAACTTTTGCAGAAGAGCCTACTTGCTGAATCTTACCTCTTACATTCCAACTTGCAAGGTCGCAGTCAAGTGCATTGTATAACATCCAAGTCCAAGTTGCAATGCTCCCTTTTAATCCATATATCGCGCCTGAACTTCCGACCATGAGCGCATTTCCAGAACCATCTGGTTTTAACGATGCTCCATATACTGTTCTTGTAGAGCGTGCAGGCGCGCCAATTTCTGTGAAAGATATACCATTGTATTTCAGGATTATCCCTGAGGACCCAACCACAAGTGCAAAATCGCCATACCATGTCGCAGCATACAATGTTTTTGTAGTCCCTGTGCTAACCGAGGTAAGCGTATCTGAAGAATAACTATGCCTAAATTTCAGCGCAATACCATACGAGCCGACAATTAACCCTTCGCTAGCTCCGTTCTTCATTGCAATAGCATAAAGCGTCTTCGTAGTAGAAGAGGTGATGTTCTTAAACTCTTTTCCGTTATAGGTAAGCACCAAGCCTGAAGAGCCCACAAATACTACTATGCTCCCATCTGAAGTTACTCCACAAGAGTATATCGTTTTTGTTGTCCCAGTAGTCTTTGTTTCAAATTTTCCAGATGAGTATTTTAAAACGCATCCTGATGAGCCTGCTATATATGCAGCAGTCCCGTCGGGCATAAACACAACATCATACAATGTTTTCGTGCTACCTGAGGATAAAGGAGTGATTTTATCGCCTGAAAGTTCGTATTTTAAAACTACGCCAGATGCTCCTACAAGCAAAGCCCACTGTCCTCCAGGATGCCATCCTATCTTGTAAAGTGTTTTTGTAGTTGAGGCTTGGATTTTCTTAAATTCGCCTGTATTCGAATCGTATTTGTAAATAGTCCCTGAACTTCCACAAAGAAGAGCAACATTCCCATTTGGACTATACATTACACTTCTTAATGTCGCGGTTGTTATACCGCCTAAATTAACCGTAACCCCTTCTCTATCTGTATCGAAATGCACCTTCTTCTGCTCTAAGTTTGCAAAGTTATCTTCTTCGCTCGGATATTCGTTTATTTTCTCATTGGTAATTTTTTCAAAGTTATTAAGATTCGTATTAACTTTCTCATCATGAATATCATCTACCTTTTTTTCGATGTTAAAATCGTTATTTTCCTCAATCTTAATTTCGTTTTTTTCAATCTCCTTGTTATCTATATTGTTTTTTATATTGTTTGTATCTTTGCCTGGATGAACATAAGTAAGAGGTAAATTAAGTAACATTACAATCACAAACACGCCTATAAAAAGACCTATTTTTCTCAAAATCCAAGATTTGCTCCAAGCCTTAACCCAAGCCATAAGAATTCCCCTTACATACTTAACAAGCAAGCAATATAAATATTTTCTGTGCTCTACAGTGCTCTACATGTGCCCTACAATTCAGATAATATCATAGTAGATAGTTAAATCGAAAGTGGTAAATATCGTATTTTGAATATCTCAACCGATGTTTGCAGGAATGTATTTAATGGGAATTCTTTTTGCTCTCGCGTTAGGATTATACTTACACAGATGCGAAGAGGAGGAGATAGACAAAGAGAATGAGAAAAGGAAAGTTAAATTCAGGAAATGGCATTTAACCATAGGCAAGATATGTATCGATATTAGACCAGTTATCATATCTTTGATTGTTATTGAAATAATTATTCTTTTCATGGATGTAACCTGGGCATATTACATAGGTTCTGTCTTGGAATTCCTCTTTGTGCTTGAGATACTGATAATTGTAGGATTAGTTCTTCAGGGATTAAAAGGAAAAATCAGATACAATTTTAAAAGAATAGAATTGGACAAGATGGTAAATTTGAATAAACCAATCCTAAAATTTAGAGGACTGATTGCGATAATAATTTTATTTATGCTTATTTGGTCATCGATTGCGCCTACAGTCTTTCCTGATGGAGTAAATAATACTTTATATCGAAGATTGAACGACAGCAAAAATCAAGTAACTGGAGACAATGAAAGAACGCTAGATGACCCAGAAGAGGTACGAGTAATCTCATGGCGTCTTGCAACCGAATATATCCATAGAGCATACGGCGAAACTGCAGCAATGTATTCTACTGACCCTTATGACCTAGCAACAAATACAGACCCATCTTATGTAAATGGAAAATTTGTTTGGATTAATGTGCCTTTGTATCAATATGCAAAGTGGATGGGTGAAAAGAAGATTCCATTCTTTGTATATGTAGAAAACCTACCTTCGAACATGTCTAGGGAAAACCCTGATGTTGTTCATAGAGTAAACAAAGAAATCTCTGTTCATCAGGAACGTATCGAATGGAAATGGCGATTGTATCAGCCTTTGTTTGACCAATATGCAGGTGAACTTGAAGTTGTGCAAATTAGATTTGATATGGACGATTCATACAATCCTTATTTTGTTGTGTATTTAGGCGAAAGACAAGTTGTAAATAATATAGTCGAATTAAAGAAAATCCTAATTGTAGATGCAACTAACTTGGACAGAAGATGGGAATATGCAGTTACAGATTCCTCGATACCATCTTGGTTAGAAGTAGTGTATCCTGACTGGTATGTTTATGATTGGGTATCATTCTGGGGACAGAACCGGCTTGGACTTTGGCATCAATGGTTCAATAAACAGCATCTTTATGTGCCTGACGATACTTCTGCAAGGTTCCTAGTTATTAATAAAACAACCTATTGGCAGGTACCTCTTTTGCAAATGGATTCATCAGTATTGGGAGGGTATGTTACCGTGAATACAAGAACAGGCGAAGTTACATTTTATAATAGAGAATCACGCTCATACTGTGATTGGATGACTGCATATACTCAAATACAGAAATATCTCTCATCTGGGATAGTGGGTTACCAAGAATTAGACATAGACGAGGGATATTTATATCCAATAAGGATGAATGATGGAACTACAAGAGATGCATATATTTTTCCATTATATGCAGGTTTTACCATACAGAAATATGCAATTTTAGATGCTCAGGAATATACCTCACAGCCATTCATTGCGGATTCTCTTTCAGCGGTATTAAATGAATATAAAAGTCATTCTTACGTAAGGAACATTACGATATCAGGCAATTTATCATGGGAATTAATGAATCTTGAGAACGGTTATGTAGATGCAAGCGAATGTGTAGTTACTCTGAACGGAACTACCTATGTGGTTACAAAATCTGATTTGTCAGGGGGTCTAATTCAAGATGGAGATAACGAATGGCGCGAACTTAAACTTGCAATCGCAGATAGAAACACAGAGATTTGGATTGTGCGTTCGGGAAATAAAATTTTAGATGTAGATTGGGGGAATGCAACTCTAGTTACCCACTAATAAATCTTAATAAATCTTACAAAATTTGAGGTAATAAGGAGATAAAAATAAGAGTGAGTTATATGGGTAGAATAAAAGAACCTGCCGTAGAACCTGACCTTTCATTTGCCAATAAGATAGAAAAGATTGCCGGCGAAACTTTAAATCTATGCTTTCAATGTGGAAGATGTACTTCTATATGTCCCTCAGGAAAAATAACAGCAATTCGTACCCGAAAGACTGTAAGACGAGCTCAATTGGGATTAAGGGATGTCTTAAATTCAGATGAAATCTGGTTATGCACAACTTGTTATACATGCGTCGAAAAATGTCCAAGAGGTGTGGAGATTGTGGATATAATAATGTCTCTTAGAAATCTTGCTGTTCTCGAAGGTAAAATTTCAGAACAACATAAGAAAGTTCTGATGCAAATTTTGAACACGGGGCATATGATACCTTTCGGCGAAGGAGATAAACAGAAAAGAGAACGATTATCGTTACAAGGAGTGCCGCCAACAGTTCTTTCAGATGAGAAATCCTTGAACGATGTAAAATTGCTTCTAAGACTTGTGGGTGCTGATAAATTGTTTGGAGGTAAATAATGAGATATGCTCTTTTTCTTGGTTGTATAGCGCCTTTACGTTATCCGGGTATAGAATCTGCAACGAGATTGGTATTTTCAAAACTTGGAGTTGAACTTATAGATATTAAGGGTGCGTCATGTTGTCCTGCTCCTGGTGTAACAAGGTCGTTTACACAATCGGCTTGGCTTACTTTAGGCGCACGCAATCTATGTCTTGCACAAAATTTAGGATTGGACATCCTAACAATATGCAATGGTTGTTTCGGGTCTCTATTCGAGATTTCGCATATATTAAATAACGATGAGAAAAAGAGAAATGAAGTAAACGAAAATTTATCGAATATAGGAATGAGATACGATGGAAAAGTGAAAGTAAGGCATTTTGCAGAAGTTCTCTACAACTTAGGGAAAGAGCGAATAGAAAAGTGTATGGTAAATAGAATAGAGAAACGAGCAGGAGTTCATTATGGATGTCATTTTCTCAAACCGAGTAAGGTAAAGAAATTAGACAATCCTGAGAAACCAAAAATGTTAGATGAGCTAGTATCTTGGCTTGGGGTTTCGTCTATAGAATACAAAGATAAGATGGCTTGTTGTGGAGCAGGCGGGGGCGTGCGTGCAAGAACTCCCGAGGTTGCTTTAAAGATGGCAAAGACAAAATTAGATAACTTAAGAAATGCAAATGCAGAGATAATAGTAGATGTATGTCCATTTTGTCATCTGCATTATGACCAAACGGAAAAAACACTCGGTTACAATATCCCCGTTGTTCATCTTACACAATTGTATGGATACGCATTCGGATTCGAACCTAAAATACTCGGATTTGAACTTCAGGCTGTGCCTATAAAATTCTAAATCTTATACAATTGTAAATCGTATTGAAATGTAAATTAAATTATTGTAATTCTAATTGATATTCATAATGATATTCATAATAGGGAAATAAATATGAAAATAAAATAAACAAAAAAATAAAAAAGAAGAACAGATTTTAGCATTTAGTCATCCTTTTGTCTTCTTTAGATATTTTAGTTTTCTCTAGATATAGTTGCTTTTGGCTCCTCGAATATTTTTGGCATTTCGAATGGTTTTATTTCGAGTTGATTAGGTTGATAGTTTACGGTCGAGCGATGGTGTGTTAGGTTTTGCACCATATTGTCAGGCGACCAATAAGGTCTAAGTTCGATTTCTGGAGTGCCATTATAATTGCTGAAATAGACATGGAACAGACCTGTGAAATCCCAATATGTGCCATTCTCTACAGAGGAGGGTCTTACCGAATATGCATTGAAATAAACTTTAATCTGATTTCCCAAGCCGTCGCCTACGATTATAGAACAAGAAGAGGATTGAGTAGTCTTATAGCCTGTATTGTTAATCACAACGAGTCTATCTACCTTAACGAGCGTGCGATTATAATAGTCAGGGTTCGAAAGAAGAGTTGCAAGTGGTATGGTATAATATCGAAGTTGAGTTCCACTTGAAACAAGTTCAACCAAATCACCAGGGCAATCTGTTGTGGTATTTACCTCAATTTCCCAATAGAACCCGCCGCCAGAGCCAGAAATATAATAGAGGACTTACCTTTTAAATTAATTACATCGCCTAGGTAGAGTATAGAAGAAGGTCTATTTGCACCGCTTTTTACATATACATTTAGTCCGGCTTGGTACGTGCTATCGTTTACGACTAAAGACCAAGTTGTACTTGTATTTTTTATCGAGCCGTTATTTATCACAAGGACGTTTTGCAGATGCACAAATGTGTTTGCATAATTAGATGGGTTAGAAAGAAGATTACCGATGTTTACCATGGTGTATGACACACCCACATTAGATACGGTTACAGAGATAGATGAGGTAGTTTGAGCGCCGCCGTTATCTGTTGCTCGTGCAGAAATTGTTGTAGGACCGTTTGCAAAGCCTGTTGTGTTGATAGTAATCGTCCAAGAAGTCGTGCCGTTAACAGCAAGCCAGCCTGAATTCCCGAACTGAACCTCAACAGAGGTTATGGAACCGTCTGAATCTGATGCAGTTCCTGTAATTGTAATTTCGCCTGAAACTGTAGAGCCATCGGCAGGTGTGGTTATCGCGACCGCAGGGGGAACATTGCTTCCTGAAATCAGAACTGTGTCAGGAGTCCACCATTTTCTTATCGCAACTTCAGGGAGCCCCACTCCGCCCGAATAATAAACGTAGAAGTATCCAGAGATGTCAACAACAGAACCTACAGTTAATCCTACAGGACGCATCGAATACGTATTGAAATAAATGTACATCGTCTGTCCGCCTAAAGAGACGTTAAGACCGCAAGAGAGAGCGGAATCTGTAGTATATGTGCCCAAATCGACAATAGTTGCATCATCGAACTTTACGAGCGTGCGATTATACATCTCGATATTAAATAGTATCGCACCTGGAGTAGTTGGATTATATACGAGCGTTCCGCCGCTTGAAATCAAAGTTACACCATCTCCAGAACAGTTTGTGGTTGAGTTAACCTCGATTTCCCAGTATGATTTTGTTGCGGTTTCATACCACATGAACTTTCCTGAAATCGTTAATGTATCACCAAGTTGTATTATCGAGGGTCTTACTGCATATTTTGATACATATACAACAAGCGACCTTTGGGTAGAACCATCGATAACCACAAGAGTCCAAGCCGAAGTCGGGCTTGAGGTCGAGCCGTTATCTATAACAAATGCATTGTTTACCGTAAAGAAATGATTGCTGTTTGCATTCGTATCTGCATAAAGTTGAGCAATTGTGGCAGTTGTGTATGTGATTGTATTCGAAATTGTAACAGAGATTGAAGTTGTTCCCTGTGCAGAACCGTTATCTGTTGCTCGTGCAGTAATAGTCGTAGGACCGTTAGAATATGCGGTAGTATCTACTGTTACAGACCAAGAAGTCGTGCCTGTGGCAGTAATCCAAGATGCAGAGCCTATTTTAACTTCGATTAAAGTAATGTATCCATCAGAATCGGATGCAGTGCCTGTGATTGTAACCATACCTGAAATTGTGGCACCATTTGTAGGCGAAGTAATGGTAACTGTTGGAAGTTCATTTCCGCCTGTGCTTTGCATTATATAATCTTGAGTAAAGTATGGTCTTATTTCTATGTTCGGCGTTCCGCTTGATGTTGAAGAATAGTATCTGTAGAATAGTCCTTGAATATCGACGCTCATACCAGCAGAAAGAGTAGGTCTATTCGAGTATGCAAGGAAGTAAAGCCTGAATTCTTCGCCGTTATGATTTACATACAAATCGCATGTGCTCGATTGTGTAGTTGTATATGTGCTCATCGATGTGATAGTTGCCCCAATTAATCTTACAAGCGTTCTATTAAGCAAATCAGAGTTTGCAGCAAGTGTAGGTCCATTGCTTAGAGTATACGATGGTATAGGACCTGAATTCAAGAATGTAATGCTATCCCCAGGTCTTACGGTTGATGATTCTATCTCAATCTCCCAGTACTGATTTGTTGCCCACCATAGGAATTTACCCTGCACGGTAACATGGTCTCCTAATGCAAGGATATTCGAAGGTCTGTTAGAACCTGACTTTGCATAAACAACCAAGCCGGTAACTATGGATGTATCGTTTATTGTAAATTTCCAATTAGTTGTTGTGGGTTTCATAGAGCCATTATCTCTTACAGTAACGTCTGCAAGCCTGACAAGTGAACCGTTATATGCTGTAGGCGTGGATAGAAGTTGTTGGATTGTTACAGTCTGATAGGCTGCATTTGAGACTAAAATGCTAATCTGTGTTGTCGAAGATATTGAGCCGTTATCAGTGGCACGGGCACGGACGGTATGCGTACCATCTGATAGGGTTGTGGTATCTAAAGAATAAGTCCATGAGGTTGTGCCGCTTGCTGCATTCCACGCGCCATTGTCTATTTGCACTTCCACAAGTGTTATTGTCCCGTCAGAATCAGATGCTGTTCCTGTTATCGTAATCGAGCCACTTACTTGTGCATTATTCGTAGGTGCTGTTATCGTTATACTTGGCGGGTTGTTACCCAAAGGATAGACTGTATCTGGAGTGTACCATTTTCTTATCTTCAACTCTTCTGTTGTTGAATGATATACAGTAACTATTGCCTTTATTTCAACAGTCCAACCGACTTCTAGGCTTGGACGCGTTGAGCCTGAATCGAAATAGAGTAGGAAGGTATTTACCCCATCTCCAATCGTAATTGTTACCCCAGTGGTAGGCGTCCCAGGATACCCAGTAAGGCTAACAATTATTACCGGCGATACTTTCACAAGAGTGTTATTGTAAATTCCCATGTTGTTCATAACTGTCGAAAGTGTTACAGGTCTGTATTTTGTATTTACATCAATTGAGTTCAGATAGAATAGCCCATCTCCAGGCGCCGTTGTGGTATTGAATACTTCGATTTCATAACACATTTGAGACTGATACAAAACGAAAGTGCCTTTAATTGTAAGAACATCTCCAAGCCGTATTAACGATGGCGCAACACTATCTGAGTGCTTATAAACTCTCAGGGAACGTATAGTGCTATCATCAACAACATACATCCCAGTGCTGTTGTCAATAACTACAGCATTCTGCAGCATCACAAGGGAATTTAGATATTCTTCTGGAT
>Ga0078972_1005830_pt1 | contig 30505 bp, 25 predicted proteins | sample YelNatPaOPGAMG01_FD_67568 | JGI IMG/M metagenome (GOLD analysis project Ga0078972, IMG submission 67568) | Hot spring thermophilic microbial communities from Obsidian Pool, Yellowstone National Park, USA - OP-RAMG-01 (SPADES assembly) (version 2) | ecosystem: Environmental > Aquatic > Thermal... | reverse complement strand
TATATCTAAAAAAATATCATTGTATACATACGCTACTGGAATACGAAATTTATCAATTATCATATTAATTTTTGATGAATTTTTTGAACGTTATGAAAACTTTGAGGTGTAGAAACTCGTGTTTTTTATTCCTTGACATTTTTACATAATTTTGTATAATTTATTTAACAAAATGAACAAAATAATATAATTTTGTTCAATATGGAGTAAAAAATGAACAAAAACTTAATTTTATTGCATAAAAAAGAAAAAGAATCATTGATTTCAAAGCAATATATTATAAGGGAAAAGATTAAAACATTTAAAAGCAATCTTGAAAATAATCTTATTAAAATCATATCAGGTCCAAGGCGCGCAGGAAAATCTGTATTTTGTTTAGAACTATTAAAAGATACTGAATTTGCCTATTTGAATTTTGATGACGAAAATTTACTTAAAATACAGGACTATGACATCATAGAGCCATTGCTGCGGGAAGTGTATCCTAATTACAAATATATTTTTTTTGATGAAATACAAAACCTGCCGGGCTGGGAACTTTTTATAAATAAATTGCACAGGCGAGGGGCTAATCTTATTATTACCGGTTCTAATGCAAAAATGCTGGCAAAAGAAATGGCAACTTCTTTGACTGGAAGATACGTGGCAACAGAAATATTTCCTTTTTCATTCAGGGAATACCTGATTGCTAAAAATTTTGAATTAAGTCACAACAGTATAAATGAACCAGAAAAAAAAGCATTACTTATTTCATATCTTGATGATTACATAATAAATGGGGGATTCCCAGAAACTGTTTTAAACAAAATTGATACCCGAAATTATTTATCAACTCTTTTTGATGCTGTTATTTTTAAAGATGTAGCAGCAAGACATAAAATAAGGGCGCCAAAGGATATTTATAATATTGCAATTTTTATGCTTTCCAATCCAACATGCGAACTGAGTTATAAGAAAATAACAAAATTTACAGGATTGAGAAGTACAGCCACATTGATTAAATATATTTCTTATCTTGAAGAGACATATCTATTTCAGATATTGAATAGGTTTTCCTTTAAAGTAAAAAAACAGATAAATTCACCAAAGAAAATTTTTGTAACAGATAATGGATATATACATGCATCTGGTATCAGTGCAACTCCGAATAAAGGGCATCTTGTAGAAAATGTTTATTACACAGAAATGTTACGTCGCGGATATAAACAAAATCGTGATATTTTTTATTACAGGTCTGATAGTGGCGTTGAAATAGATTTTGTATTAAAACGTGGAACAAATATAGAAAAACTTGTTCAAATATGTCTTGATGTTAATAATCCAGTTACTCTGGAGCGAGAGATTAAACCACTTGTATCACAGGCAAATCATTTAAATTGCGAAAATCTTGAAATAATAACATGGGATAATGAAGGTGAAGAAAAATTAAAAGGTAAAAGAATAAAAATTACACCGTTATGGAAGGTATTGATAGAAGATTGTGTGGAAAAACAAGTTGGGTGAATGAAGATTTTTAGAATAAGTGAATTCTTTATATTTATTTGAAATTTATTAAATTTTATTCCCAATAAAAAAATTTGTGGACTAAATTTATAAAAAGATTTATAATTTTATAAAATATTTTAAATAAATTTTTGGGTATATATTAAATACGGAGAGAAAATGACTAATCATAAATTAATTATAGGGAACTGTATGAGTATGCAAGAAATTCCAGATAGTAGCATTCATCTAATGGTTACATCACCACCATACTTTAATGCGCCTTTTGATTATAAAAAATTATTTAAGAATTATGAACAATATTTAGATATGCTAAATAATGTGGCAAAAGAAACATTTAGAGTATTAAAAGAAGGTAGAATTGTTGTATTGAATATTGATGATATGCTTGTTGATGGGGAAAAGTTTCCTATAGTTGCAGATATTACAAAGATATTTCAAGGTGCGGGTTTCAGATATCGTGATAGAATTATTTGGAAAAAACCAGACGGTTATTTAAGAATAAGTAAAAGAAGTGGTGTTCTTTTACAAAATCCTTATCCAATGTATTTTTATCCAGATAATCTGTTAGAAAGTATTTTAATTTTTCAGAAAGGAAAATTTAATTATCGTTCAATTTCAAAAAATACAAGAGAAGCATCAAAAATAGATATTAAGGAGTTTTCTGATAAAAAATGGTATATGACACTATGGGAAATGACAAATGTTCTTCCAGGGTCTATATTAGAGAAAGATATTGCTGCATTCCCTGAAGAATTGCCATATAGAATTATAAAATTATTTTCTTATATTGGAGAAACTGTTTTGGATCCATTTGTAGGAAGTGGAACGACTATGAAAGTTGCACGACAACTTGGTAGAAACAGTATTGGTATTGAAATTAAAAAATCTTTAATTTCTATTATTAGTAAAAAACTCGGATTTGAAGGGCAATTAAATCTTGAAAATCAAAGTGACACTTTTGAAATAATTATCAGAGAGGGGGAGAAATATGGATGTGTTGGCTGAGATACAAGGAATACGTTACTCACCAAAATTATGTCATAAATTAAATAAGTATAAAATTTCAAAAATTAACGAAGCACTTTCTAAACATGGTTCATTTATTTTGGTTTTAAATAATAAAAAACGTATTGCTTTAAGTTGGTGGGTATCTCCTAAGAGAACAAGGTCGTATCCATATGCTCGAGTATACGATACTTTAAATTTTGAAGGAAAAAAAATAACAATAATTCCTATAATGAAGGATGAAGGAAAGGATGGAGATAGAGATTTTTTGCAATGGGATACAATTTCATTAATGAGTTTGTTAGGGATATATGTGATTGTAGGGTATTATAAAAGTGCTGAAAAAAGCAAAAACTATAAAAATAAAATTTCAAATCAAAAATTTGATTTGCAATATATTAAAAAAAAGATAGAAGAAATTTTATCATTTCAATCAGATGCATTGCATTGGAACCTAAATGAAATAGAAGAAGTCGGGGGAATAGCTAAAAAAGCTTTATGTGCATATGAAAAAATTTCAAAAGATCTTGAAATTAAAATGCATTCAAAAGAATTTGCCGAGATGAGAATAGGAGAGATAATAAAAGGAAAAGAAAATTTCATTCAATTTTCAAGAAAATTAGCGAAAATGGCGCAAAAAAGGGAAAGTGTTACCAAACAACCAAAAGAAAAATTAGTGGGCTCAAAAGCAACATTAACAATTAAAAATTTTCTTGGCGGATATTATTTTTTTACTTGTGATGAAGTTAAAATTGAAAATGAATTTATTTATTTAATTGAAGGGAAACACAGTAAACAAAGTTTAATCCCATCTTTAGAAGATATAAAAGATGGACTATTAAAAATGATTTTATTTACTAATCTAAAAGAAGTAAAAGTAGAAAATAAAAAATATATACCAATACCAATTTTAAAATTAACAAGCGATTTTGTATTTAATGAAAAAAATTAAATGCGTCTCAAGTTGAACTTTTTAAATTAATGAAAGAAGAAGCCAAGGAAAACGGATTTGAGATTACAATTAATAATAAGAAAATAGAAGAATACTGTTTTTAAAATATAGGTTTAGTAGTAGAAAATATTATTTTTTGTTTTATTTGATATAAAAAGAAAGAGAAAATATTATTATTTTAGATTAAATAACATATTTATTTTCGTGAATTTATAGCAATTTTTTATTTCAAGATTCATATAGAAAAATATGCAAAAGTTATTTATTTGTAAGACAATAAGGAATTTGGAAGGGAATACAAATTATGGAGATAGCGAGATAGAAGAGAACATAGGAAATTTTGCAAAAAAAAAGTAATGAGGCAGGATGGAAAAGAAGATACAGTTGTTAAAAAGTTTGTGGTGGTGAAGTAGGGAAAGATGTAAAGAAAATGGGGAAATTGATATTGCAATACTTAAACAACCATTGCATCTGTATTTTGCAGGCATTTTTTAAATTTCGGTCGCAAAAGAAAAAAATTTAAAATATATTATGTTGTGTTTCTGATAACCAGTTCGCCTTCAAAAGTTATGATTTTGTTTTTTGTATTATTTTTTAATGCGTCTATGAGTAAATCCAGAGATTTTAATCCCATTTCATAAAATGGTTGTCTTACAGTTGTTAATCCTATTGCTTCAGCAATATTTATATCATCAAAACCAATTATTAAAAAATCCCTTTTTGGTTTTAAATTAAATTTCATTGCTTCTGAAATAAAACCTGCTGCAACCATATCACCACCGCTTGAAAAGACAGCATCAAATTTTTTATTTTTTAAATAATGAAATGCATCTATGCCATCTTTAAAAGAATGGTTTTTAAATTGGTAAGTTAAATTTGGATAATATTTGCTGTTAAAATTTTTTAATGCAAATAAGAAACCATTATATCGTTGAAAAGCGTATTCTCGTTCAAGGGGACCTGAAAGCAAAGCTATTTTTTTTGCACCTTTTTTTATAAGATGCTCGGTGGCTGAATAACCTGCTTTTGTATTGTTTAAAATAACAGCAAAATTTGCAAAATTATTTGCTGTCTCTTCTATCAAAACAAGAGGTATATTTTTTTTATCATATTCTTTTATTAAATCAGGAGGCACAGGTATGGTTATGACTATGACGCCATCTGCCAGTTTTTCATTTAATATCTTTGTTAAAATATTCTCATTTGCATCTATGGAATAAACAGATAAATCAAAACCATAAATTCTGATTTTATTTTCAATTGCATTTAATGCATTGGCTGCGAATACAGAATTAAAATTTTGTATGACAACTGCAATTTTATTTGTTTTTCCTGATTTTAATGCGCGGGCAAAAAGATTTGGCTCATATCCCATTTTTTCTGCCATTTTTAATACTTTTTTCTTTGTTTTTTCGCTTATGGGACCTTTGTTATTTAATACCATTGAAACTGTTGAATGGGCAATTCCCAATTTTTTTGCAATATCTTTTATTGTTGCTTTTTTCATTTTTAATCCTTTTAATATAAAATTTGAAAAGTTTTTAATTCTCTTTCATTAATTTCATTTTCCGCGCAGATATAGTAAATGCCTTTTGAATAATTTTTTAAATTTATTTCTAAAAAATACGGTTCATCATTTTTATTTGTAAATGATTGATTGTAAACCATTCTATAGGCAACTGTAAAAATTTTCAATTTTAAATTTTTACCTTTCATCAAAATTTTGATTTTGTCCTTTGCTGGTATTGGGAATAGATTTAATATTATTTTTTTATTTTCAGCAATTTGAGTTAAAAAAGGAGTTTGGGTCGGGGTTTGTGTTAATAATAAAGTTTGAGTATGTGTGAATGTGCTTGAAAAAGTCGGCGTTTTAGTAAAAGTTTGAGATGGCATTGCAGTAAATGACTGAGTATTTGTAAAGGTTGGAGTTGTTGTAAGTGATTGCGTGTTTGTAAAAGTAGGAGTTGATGTAAGTGAATGTGTGCTGGTAAAAGTATGGGTCGTTGTGGGCTCTAATGTGAATGTAGTTGTAAAAGATGGAGTAGCGGTAAAAGTTGATGTAAATGTAATTGAATTTGTTGCTGTTTGTGTGGATGTTACGGTTTCAGTTTGTGTGTGTGTAAATGTTGTGGTTGCTGAAAGTATGGTTTGCGTAAAAGTATTTGTTGGTGTTGAAGTAAAAGTATAAGTGGAAGTTAAAGTATTTTCCTGTGTATGAGTAAATGTGCTGGTTGGCAGAGTTGTCTCAGTGTTTGTATTTGTAAATGTGCTTGTTCTGGTTGATGTTGCAACTGGTGTTTCAGTATCTGTTGCAGTATTTGTAAAAGTCAGTGTTGCTGTTTTTGTTAATGTGAAAGTTTGTGTGAAAGTTGATGTTGATGTAAATGTTCTTGTAAATGTTGAAGTGTTTGTTCGGGTATTTGTTGCAGTAAATGTTGCTGTATTTGAAATAGTATTTGTAGGTGTTGGATTTAGAATAAGTTCAAAAAAATTAAAATTTCCGGTAACATTTGAAACGCCATTTGAATCAAAAGATAATTTTAAGGTATGTTGACCCTGAGAAACAAAAATATTATTCACGGAAACTGTTGTCCAGTTCTGCCATCCACCTGTATCTGGTATATGCAAAGAACCAGTTATATTTGTGTTATCAATTTCTAAATGAAAATTTCCGCCGTCATAAAGGCAGGCAACTCTAAAATTTATATTGTAATAACCTTCATTTGGAAAATTTACTAAATAATTTAACCATTCTGTTGCTTTAACTTCTCCTATATCATAACCATTATTTGTATCATTGCAAATTTCTATATCAACATCGTCGTTTCTGTATTGATTGAATTGATTGCCAGGGGATGTGTCATAATATGCTGTTCCATTTGCTCCATTCATATAATTTTCACATTCTATTTTTCCAGGTGCATTATGGATAATTTGAGTTGGTGTAAAAGTTGGGGAAGGGGTAAAGGTCGGAGTAAAGGTTGCCTGTGGTTGAATTTGTATTGCATCAATTTTTGCTGCATCAACATAGGCAGGTCCAAAATTTAAAATAATTTCTCCACGGTCATTAGGAGTTATATTATTAAAAGTTCTATCAATTGCCGTATTTGCACCACCTGCAGCAGCAAAAATATCAAAATGGTCAAGAACTTTTACATTATTTATTGACACATCAAAAACCCTTTGACCTGATGATGAAAAAGTTGTCTCTGCAAATTTTAATAAAACACTGTAAATTCCAGCTGGCACACGAAATACATAAGAAAAGTTTCCCCATCTTTCTGAATTGAATAAAGTCGGATCATTTGTGTTTGAAATTGTTTTGCTATTTGTTGCAGTTGAGCCCCTGACATACATTGTATCAGCAAGCCATGTAAAACCATTGCTATCCACGTACTGAGAACCACCAGAATTTATACGCCATATTGAAGATATGTCATTTAAATTATAGAGTTTAAATGCTCTATCCGGATAATTTGAATCAATTTGTGGTATTGTTATTGTAACTGTGTTATTGGTTATATTTAGATTTTGATTATCGGTTATTGTCCCATTTACTGTATCCCACCATTCTATTTTCCACTGACCATTTAACAAATTATTAAATGTAAGTGTTGCACCTGAAACAGGAACAATGGGATAACCCTGGCTTATTCCATACCAGGTATGGTTTGCATTTTGAACCCAGCCAAGTATTCTGTTGTGTCCTTGAAGGCAATATGCACGTAATGGCTGACCGGAATTATTAGCCGGGGTTAATTTTATTGCATTATAATTTCTTTTATCAAGGTCTTCGTTTGCTACAAAATTGGAAGTCCCTTTCCATCTGAAATACTGATTTTGTGGTTCAACTATTAAATCCCACCACCAGGTTAAACCGCCTGATGCTGCTTTGCACATCAGGGATGACCAGTTGCAGTTATGTATATTCCAGCCGGTAGGGTCTGCTTGAATCATCTGTTGAATGTGGTTCCAGTCCCAGTCAGTTCCCATTTCGCCGGCAAAAGTTGGTGCATCAAGATAACCGTGATACTGTGGAACTCGTGGTTCCATCATATCGCCTGCCATATCCTGGGCATTGTACTGATGAAAATTCGTAAAATCCAGATTAGCCCATGTTGGCTGCTGGTTGGAAATATAATAACCAAAACTCGTTGTTATTAAATGCCATTGCGGGTTTAAATTTTTTAAAATTGCTGCATTTGTTGAATGCCAGGTAGGTATATCAGTTAACATATGGGCGCTGTAATTTGTAGTGTTTTCAATTTCATTAAAAAGTTCATAGCATAAAACAGAAGTTGCATAACCCCAACGAGCTGTTATATAGCGCCATCTACGTGTTAAATAATTCTGGGCAGTTGAATTTGACCACAGAGAATCAGCAGTTGGTAAAGGACCACCATTTGCCGAATTGTATGGATTATTACCAAATTCATCATTGTTGAATTGTCCATGATTTATAAGACATAGCATTGCATACATATCGTTTTCTTCCAGTTTATCAAGAACATAATCAAGAGCCCATGCTCTGTTTTGTCTTGCTCCATAGTTTCCAAGTCCGGTATCATTCCATTCAATGCCAAAAGCCCAGCTGCACATCCAGAGACGGATTAAATTTGCACCATTGCTTTTTAATTTGTCTATATAATTATCATAAACATAGGTGTTATATCCTTTTGAATTATTATCCCAGGCAATATTTTCTCCTGATAAAAAGACAGGGGCACCATCATCAAAAGCAAAATAATGTTTGTCAATGCTTGAGACCCTAATAAAGCCATGTTTTGTGGAATTAATAACTGAAAATGGACTTCCCTGGGATGATTGATTTGTGCCATTGCCATCAGTTGCAGTTATTGTATAGGTCCATGTCCCGGGTAATGGGGGAGCAAATCTGCATTTCCAGCAAAGAGAACCAGAAGGTGTAAGGGTTTGATATGATTGGTTCCCACTTCTTATATAATTTTGATATGGAAAGCAATTAATTTTATAATTTGAACCATTGGGTCCGGAAAATGTTACATAAACATCAATTTGATTTGGGTCGTAAAGATTTGACGCATTAGTTGTCACAGAAAATGTTAATTCAAATTTTTTGTATTTTTGTACAGGGTCTGCATTTTTTGTAACATTGCTTATTGTAGCGCTAAAATTGTTTAAACAAAAAAAATGGAATGTAATTAAAAGAGAAATGAATTTTTTCATAATAAAATCTCCTTACTTTAATTTTATAATTAAATTATAGCAAATTTATTGACACGTGTCAATAGATTTTTGTGTTCCAAAATCGCGATAAAATTGTATTTTTCAGGTGTGTTCTAAAAATTACTATCGCGATATTAGTATGGATAAAAATATATGTTTATCTGAAAAAAAGAATAATAATAAATGTAACGCCTCAGGCATGGTAGGTTTTTAAAAAATATGAAGTAAAATTTTTTTCTTTACTTTTTTTGCATAAATAAAATCTCCCCCCTTTAAAAACTAACCATTACCCACAAGTTAGTCCGTGTTATGCAGCACATTCAATTTTTTTTGTGATTTCTATATACTAATAAGCAACCGGATATAAAAACATGGCTGATGCCAGAGCAATTTTTTCATTTTTTTAATTTCTCCCTTTTCTAAAGGGTGACACAGAGGGATTTGTTTTTTCCTCTGTTTGTGGGAGAGAGGGAAGGATAGAGTGGGAGATTGCAATCAAGTCGCCTCTTGCATTCCTTCACCCTCTCCCATCAGAACCTGTGCAAAAAACATAAAATTTAACATTTTAAATTTTCTAATTTTATTTTTTTCTTATTTTTTAATCATTTTTATACGTCAGTTTTTTTGTTTTTTATATTTTACCCTATTTTTTTGCACAAGCTCTCTAAAGCGAGATTAAGAGGGATTTTTCAATTTTTATTATTACCTCCCATAACTGAAGCATTGCTTTATGAAAAATTATTTAATTGACAAATTATTTAAAATGGTTATAATTGGGCATACTTTGATTATATAAAAAAATTTTAAAAGGAGATACAATGAGAAAAACATCCTTCCTATTTATTATTTTGTTTTTATTTATTTTAATTATCATTTCCTGTTCCACTAAAAAAAGCGAGGTTGCCTCACCAGTTCCAGATAATAATTTACCTCCAAATACAGTAACTATGACATATACCGAAATAGTTAATACATTTACACAAACACAAACAGGGACTGCAACTGAAACAGGAACGGCAACAGAAACCAGCACTATTACAAATACAGCAACTAATACTGCTACTTTTACAAATACAGCAACAAATACACCAAACGCGACAGAAACAGTGCAGGCACAAATGACTTTTGTAGCAGGGCTTTCTCATACGTCGCTTACATCAGTCCCTGGCGGAACATTTACACAGCAGAATACAGATGGGCAGAGTTTTCAACATACTATTTCTTCATTCAAAATTGGACAATATGAGGTAACTTATGAACTCTGGTATTATGTGAAGCAATGGGCGTTAAATAATGGTTATACTTTTGCAAATGCTGGTAGAGAAGGAAAAACTGGAACAATTGGTGCAACATCAACAGGAAACCAGCCAGTAACAACAATAAACTGGCGGGATATGATAGTGTGGTGCAATGCCTATAGTCAAATGATGCAGTTAACGCCAGTTTATTATTCTGATGCTGTTTTTACAAATCCAATAAAAAATTCTACAGATGGCGATTATGGAAGCACTATAAATTCAACCCCAGGTAGTTTTGATAATCCTTATGTTAACTGGAATGCAAATGGTTATAGATTGTTAACAGAAGGTGAATGGCAATATGCAGCAAGTTATATAAATGGCTCAGCATGGACGCCATATAATTATGCAGCAGGTGATTTGCAACCATATAATGCACCAACACCAACATTAGGATATTATTGCTGGTATAGTTTAAATTCATCAAGCACAACTCATAATGTTGGTGAAAAATTACCAACAGCATTAAATTTATATGATATGTCTGGTAATGTTTGGGAAATGTGTTGGGACTGGTGGGAGGTATATCCTTCAAGTGCACAGGTTAACTACAAAGGACCTAGTACCGGCAGTGGGCGTATAATGAAAAGTGGAAGTTATAATTTGAATGCTTCTTTTATGCAAATTGGAATTAGAAATTCAAATTATCCATATGATGAAAGTTATTTAATTGGATTCAGGATTGGACGTTCAAATTAAATATAACTTCTTTAAAATTACTATTTTTAGTTTTTGGGAACAAAAACAAAGCGTAACACTCGGCGTATGGGAAAAAGGACAGTTGAATTAGCCGCTTGAATTTTAATAACAGGTCGCAAGAATATAGTTCCAAAATGTCCTGATTTTATTCATAAAATTGTCTGGTTGTCAGCCAAGGTTTAAAAATAAAGATGTGGGAAATTCATAACTTTAAAAAAGATGGAAATTAAAAAAATTTTTCATTTTTATCTCTTCATTTTCTAAAGGGAGATTAAAAAGGTTTTTCAATTTTTATTATTACCTACCATAATTGATGCATTGTCAAAACCCGCATTTTAATCTTGATTTTTAGGTGTTAATTCTTTTTTGACAATAGCATTATTTTGTATTAAAATAGGGAAAATTTATTTAATAAATCTCTTAAGGAGTAAAAAATGGGTAAAATTTTGGTAGCCGGCGGGGCTGGATTTATTGGCTCGCATCTGTGTGAGGCGTTGGTAAATAAAAATTATTCAGTTATCTGCGTTGACAATTTAGGCACTGGCAAATTAGAGAATTTAAAAAATATAATTAAAAACAAAAATTTTAAATTTATTAAACACGACATAAGACAACCATTAAAGTTAAATGAAAAATTGGATTTTATTTTTCACCTTGCATCTTATGCATCGCCTCCTTATTACCAAAAATACTCAATTGATACACTTATGACAAATTCACTCGGCACTTTTAACATACTTGAACTTGCGAAAAAAAATAAAGCAAGATTTTTAATAACATCAACATCCGAAGTTTATGGCGATCCAAAAATCCATCCCCAAAAAGAAACTTACTGGGGAAATGTGAACCCGGTTGGTGTTAGAAGCTGTTATGACGAAGCTAAAAGATTTGCTGAAAGTTTAACAATGGAATATATGCGTAAATTTAAACTTGATATAAGAATTGTCAGGATTTTTAACACATACGGGCCACGGCTGCAGAAAGATGACGGAAGGGTGATTTCAAATTTCATTTATCAGGCATTAAATAATTTGCCACTTACAATTTATGGAGACGGAAGCCAGACAAGGAGTTTTTGCTATGTTTCTGATATGGTTGAGGGCTTGTTAAAAATGATGTTCACTGAAAAAGCAAAAAATGAAATAATAAATTTAGGGAATCCAGGGGAGTTTACCATAAAAGAAGCAGCTTTTTTAATAAAAGAATTAACTGGTTCAAAATCAAAAATTGTTTATAAAAAATTACCCGAAGATGACCCCACCCGCAGAAGACCGGATATTACAAAAGCAAAAAAAATTTTAAACTGGCAACCTAAGATAAATTTAAAACAGGGATTGATTGAAACAATAAACTGGTTTAAAAATGAAAAATAAAAATTTAATTTTTGCCGGTACAATTTTTTTTATCATCTGTTTATATCTTTTTAATGGTGCCTTTGAAGAAAATAATTTTTTATTTGGAGCAGATACTTTAGCACTTAGTTTGCCTTTTAAAGCATTTGCAAAAGAAATGCTTTTAAGATACCACTCATTACCTTTATGGTTACCACATATTTTTTTTGGAACACCGCTTATTGATTCAACAAATCTCATATTTTTTTATCCAACCGACTTTTTATTTTATTTTTTACCCATACCGCTTACCCACACTTACATAATTGATTTTATTATTCATTTAATGCTTGCCTTTTCTGGAATGTATCTGTTTTTAAAAGCACTTGAGTTAAGGCAGGAGGCAGCAATTTTAGGTGGAATGTTTTATATGCTTTCAGGAATTATGGTTTCTTTTGCCTATGTTGGTCATTTTGGAAATATAAAAGCTGCGGCATTAATACCGTTTATTTTTTATTTTACAAAAAAGGGAATTGATGAACAAAAATTTTTTTATTTTTTAACTGCTGCCTTATTTTTCGGGCTTCAGATACTTGGAATAGGTATGCAGATAATGGCATACACATATTTTGCCGTAATTTTATTTTTATTTTACGAATTGTTTTTTGTTTTAAAAGATATACAAAAATCAAAAAAAATAATTATTTATTTTGTAATTTCAACAGTTGCAATTTTATTTTTTGGGGCACTTCAATTTTTTCAATCAATGGCTTTTACAAAATATTCCTGGCGCGCAAATTTTAATTATGAAAACTTTATTTCATGGTCGTTTCATCCAAAAGAGATAATTTCATTTTTTTTACCACAATTTTTTGGATTAAAAGATAACACTTACTGGGGAGCATATGAATTTAATCAAACAACTTATTATTTTGGGTTGATAACTTTTTTATTTATACCTTTTGGTTTTTTTATAAAAAAATATAAAAATACGTCAATTTTTTTAGGAGTTTCTGCCTTTTTATTTTTAATACTTGGTTTTGGTGGTTATACGCCATTTTATAAATTGTTTTATTATATACCAATTTTTAATAGTTTTAGAAATCCCTCCCGTTTTCTTTATATTTTTACTTTTTTTACAATAACGCTGGCATCAATTGGATTTAATAACATACTTTTATTCAGCGAAAAAAAATTAAACGAAGAAAAAGAAAAAAATGAAAAATTATTTAAATTATTTTATTTTGTTTCACTAATTATTATTTTATTTTCCTTTATTGTGATTTTATTTTTAAATACAGATTTTACAAAAAAAATTATTTATTTACTGGACAACGGACACAAAAAAGAAATAATAAATAATAATATAAATTTAATAACAGGTATGATAAAAGAAGATGTATTGTTTTTTATTCTAATTTCATCTGGTTTTCTTGTATTAATTTATTTATTGTTAAGAAATAAAATTAAAAGTGTTTTTATTATTTTTTCATTAATTTTAATTTTACATTGCATTGATATGGCAAGAATAAATAAAAAGTTTATATTCTTTTCTGATATAAGACAATTTACAAATTCAAATTCGTTTTTTGAGCAGATATTTAAAAATGATAATTCTATTTTCAGAGTTGCTGATTTTTCCAATATCTGGTATCCGCCGAATATGAATATTTTTTCTAAAATAGAAACAATATCCGGATATCACGGGCTGGTCCCGCTTAATTATTATAAATTGCTCAAAGAACAGGTATTTAATAATATCATTGTAAATAATATTTTTAATGTTAAGTATTATGTTTTTAATACAGATAACAATATGCCAGGGCTTTTAAAGATATTTGACAGTGAAAGAATAAAAATCTATAAAAGCGTAGAGGCGATGGAAAGATTTGTCTTTTATGATAAAATCTTAAAATTTAAAAGCGAAAATGAAATGATAAATTATATGAAAGGGCTTATTAAAATACCTGAACAAATATTTTTATTTGATGATGTACAGATAACTGATGATACAGTAGAAAAAAAATACGAAATAAAAGTTTTAGAATATATGCCTACACACATTAAATTAAAAATAAATACAAATAAAGATGGCTTATTATTTGCATCACTTATGTATTATCCGCGATGGAGGGCAAAAGTAAATAATATGCAAACCAAAATATACAGAGCAAATTTTGATGGCATAGGAATTTTTGTTAAAAAAGGGGAAAATTTGGTTGAACTTTATTATGATTCAATACCAATTTGGGTTTCGTTTTTGTTAACTATTTTTATTATGATTTTTTATTTTAGATTTTTTAAAATTGAATATATTGATAAAAAATTAAAAAACTGATAAAATTTGCTAAACTAATTTGAAAAGGAAAGGTATGAAAACATTAATAATAATTCCAACATATAACGAAAGAGAAAATATAAAAAAATTAATACCTGAAATAAAAAAAATAGATAAATCATTGCATATACTTGTTATAGATGATGCATCAAAGGATGGAACAGCAACTGTAGTTAAAAAATTAATGAAAAGAGATAAAACAATAAATTTAATACAAAGGGATGGGAAATACGGGCTCGGGACCGCTTATGTTGCTGGATTTAAATATGCAATTAAAAATAAATATGATTATATTTTTGAAATGGATGCAGATTTTTCCCATGACCCGAAATATATAAATGATTTTTTAAAAAATATAAAAAATTATGATTTAGTTATCGGTTCAAGATACCTTAATGGAATTAGTGTTGTAAACTGGCCATTAAGACGTTTGATGCTTTCAAAATTTGCAACTTTTTATGTTCATTTTATTACCGGACTTCCTTTAACAGATGCAACAAGTGGTTTTAAGTGTTACAGGAGAAAGGTTCTTGAAGCAATTGACCTTGACAGTATTCATTCAGATGGTTATGCTTTTCAGATAGAGATGCATTATAAGGTATGGAAAAAAGGATTTAGAATAAAAGAAATACCAATTATTTTTGTTGATAGAGATACTGGGGCTTCAAAAATGTCAAAGGATATTGTTTTTGAAGCAATATGGGTGGTTTGGAAACTTAAATTTGGAATAATAAAATAAAAAGGAGTAGAATATGGCAAAAAAACATGTTTTGGTTACAGGTGGTGCGGGCTTTATTGGGTCAAATATCACAGATGAACTTATTAAAAAAAATTATGCTGTTACAGTAATAGACAATGAGTCAACAGGTAAAAAAGAAAATGTAAATAAAAAAGCAAGATACATAAAAGGAGATGTAAGAGATAATAAATCAATGGATAAAGTTTTTAAAGAAAAAATAGATGTTATTTTTCATATTGCCGGTTGTGCTTCCACAATAAAATCATTTCATGATCCGGCTGCTGATTTAAGCACGAATGTGCTTGGCACGATAAATATAATTAATTATGCAATTAAACACAGGGTTCCGCGTTTAATTTATGCATCTTCTATGACTTCCTATGGTGTTCCTGAAAAATTACCAATAAAGGAGACATATGCAACCAGACCTATTTCATATTATGGTATTACAAAATATGCAGGAGAAAGATATGTGATGGCAACGGGGTTAAGAAAGGACTTACCATTTAAGTTAAATACAACTGCTTTCAGGATGTTTAATGTTTATGGAATAAGACAGGCGCTTGATAATCCTTATCAGGGAGTTGTTTCTATTTTTATAGGAAATGTATTACGCGGGGAACCAATAACAATTTTTGGTGATGGGGAGCAATCACGCGATTTTATTCATATAAGCGATGTTGCAAATGCATGGATATCGGCAATTGATAATGAAAAAACGTATGGGGAAGTATTCAATCTTGGTTCTGGTATACGTGTATCTGTAAATAACCTTGTTGATATTATTTTAAAAAGTTTTGGAAAAAGCAGAAAAAACTACAAAGTTATTTACAAAGAAGAAAGACCCGGGGACCAGAAGCATATGCAGGCAGATATAACAAAAGTAAAGAAGATACTCGGATTTAAAATAAAAATGGATTTTGAAAAGGGAATGAATGAAACAATAAACTGGGCAAAAAATTTTTATAAATAAACAAAGGTATTTTTGTGCGATTGTTTATTGGTATTCCACTTGAAAAAAAAATAACAAGTGAAATATACAGTTTATATAACAAATTTAAAAATTTAAAAAATGCAAAATTTGTAAATAAAGAAAATTTGCATATAACCTTAAAGTTCTTAGGTGAAGTGGATGAAGAAAAAATCCCATTGATAAAAAATGCAATTGATAGTTCTGTATCAAATTTTGAAAAGTTTTTTATATCAACAAATAAAATAAGCGGGTTTCCAGCAGAAAAAAGGGCGAAAGTGATATGGTTCAATGTTGATAAAAATTCAGATAAAATAGAGCGCATTTTTAATAGTTTAGAAATAAATCTTGAAAAGATAGAATTTGAAAAAGAAGAAAAAAAATTTGTTCCGCATATTACAATTGCAAGAGTTAAAGAAGGGGCAAATATTGAGTTTATAGTAAAAAATTTAAATTTTGAATTTAAGTCAGAGGTCATAAGTATGGCTTTGTTTCAGAGTGTATTAAATCCGGATGGACCTGTTTATGTTAAAATTTATGAAAAATTTTTAATTTGATAAGGAGAAAAAGTGGTTTTTGACAAAGAACCCATAAAAAAATATGAGAGCTGGTTTTTTACACCAGAGGGTGTTTACGTAGACGAAAAGGAAAAGGCAGCTCTTTTACAGGTAATGCGATTTAAGCGCGGAGAAAAAGTTTTGGAAATTGGCTGTGGAACCGGGAGATACATTGAATATTTTAATGAACTTGGTTTGATTGCAACAGGAATTGAACCAATGGATGAGTTAATAAAAATTGCTTTGCAAAAATCAAAAATAAAAAAAGAACAGATAATAAAAAGTCCTTATGAAAGATTACCATTTGAGGATGAAAGTTTTGACAGCGTGGTTTCTCTTATTGCTTTACAATTTTCAATTGATATAAAAACGGCACTAAAAGAAATGATTAGAGTTACAAAAAATAAAGTAGGTATCGGATTTTTAAATAAAAATTCTTTAACAAATTTTTTTAATACAAAAGAAAGGCGTCGGCTTTACAGAGATGCAACACCATTAACAGCAGACCAGCTAAAAAAATTTTTATTTGAAATTTTTGGTGATAAAATAAGAGAATTTGAGATAAATGTTAAATACACTCTGTATTTACCTGTAAAAATTGGTTATTTAATTCCTTTTGTTGATGATTTTTTTGAAAAAATGAATTTGCCTTTTGGTGATTATGCTGTTATGATTATAAAAAAGAGTAAAAGGAAATTTTAAAATGTCGGTTATAGGTTATATTTATACAGGGACCGGTTACCAGTATGTTGGTGTCGGGAAAAAGGTATATGACTCAACATGGGCTATGAGGCAGTATTACGATAAGGTAGAAAAAAAATACCCTGATTTTAAAATAAATAAACTTTCATTTTTAGGGCCAAAAGAAGAACTTATGAAAGAGGAGAATGGTATTATTGTAATGGCTGCCTATCAATCAGGTATTTTTGAGGTTCTGAAACAGCAGAAAATAAATCCGGAACAAATTGCGGGTTTTAAATCGGGAGAACTTGTTGCCTATTGTAATTCTGGTGGAATGGCATTTGAGGATTTGATATATTTGCTTTTTAAAAAAATAGAGTTTGTAAATAAAGAAATTTCAAAAGAAAATTTTATCCATTTACTTGTAAATGCAGTTGCAATAGAGAAAATTGAACAAATTATAAACGAATTAAGAAAGCAGATCATAATTGAAATAATTTCTTATAACGCCAAGGACAGTGCAATTATTATTTGCGAAAGAAAAATAAAGGAAAAGGTTACAGAGGTTTTTAAAAAACTTAATGGAACGGTTTTGGAATTACCGGATGAGGAATTTTCTAATTTTTCAATATTACAACCTGTTTATGAAAAATTAAAAAAAGAATTTTTAAATATTAAAACAGATAAACCAATTCACAGATTTATTTCTCAAACAACAGGCACATATTATGATACGCCTTTTGATATTAAAGAAAAGATATTGGATTATATTTTTAAACCGGTGCGACTTGATTTAATAATTCAAACAATGTTAAAAAATGCAGTAAATACCTTTGTTGAAATTGGCTGTGGAACATTTATAGGAAGGTATGTGAGAAAAGCGGATTCGGGAAAAAGAACTCTTAATACACATGATTTGGCTGGATTAAGCACAACTGTAAAACTTGCGAATTAAAAAGGTGATAAAAATGAAAAAAATAGTTTTTGTTTTTTTATTTTGCTTTATTGTATTATCTGTTTATTCAAAACAGTATGAATATGCTTTGAAATTTAATAATAAAATTAAAAAAATTATTTGGGATATAACCGAAAGACAGGATGATTTTTTGCTTTATAATAGAGGAGAAGATATAAGGCAGACAATAAAAAGTAAAAAAAATATTGGGACTATTTCCTGGTTAATAGAAAATAGAATAAGACAGTCATTTATTAAAGCTGACAGAAGAACCGAATTGAATAAAAGTGTAGTAAAGATAACAGGCAATATTGATGGTAATAGAATTGAAAAATCATTTGAACTAGGGGATGTTCCATGGATTCAATGCATAGAATTTGAAATGAAGGATTTTATACTTTCTGATAAAAATGAAATGAAATTCTGGATGATAAGACAATATGATGCCGAGCCAGTTTTAATGAAAATTGAAAAGAAAGAAGTTCAGGAAAAATTATTTTTAAAAAAGAAAATACAGGTTATTTATGCAGAAGTGAAAGAAGATAATATTTTATCTGATTTTTCTATTTTAAAATACTGGTTCAAAAAAGAAAATGGATTATGCATTGCATTTCATGGAAGCGATGGAACAAAAGAACAAAATAAAGTTATGATTAAACTAATAAGGGAATAAAAATTTATTTTTAGATACATTTGGTAAGCAATCTGGGAAAACTAAAAAGTATTTTTTATATTTTATAATATTAAGTAGCCGTGGGTAAAAACATGGCGGGTATGCCAGATCAATTTTTTTATTAAAATCAGAAAATACATAAATTTGCTATTAATATGGGTTGGATTTTTGGTAATACAAAAACAAACAGAGCACTCGGCTAACGCGGCAACCTATGCACTTTAACTTCCCGCTTGAACTTTTATAACAGGTCTAAAGAATATAGACCCTAAACGTTCTGATTTTATTCAAAAAATTGCCTGGCTGCCAGCCAAGATCTAAAATTAAAGATGTGGGTAATGGACAGTTTTTAAAGAGAGGGGAGATTTTATTTATGTAAAAAAAGTAAAGCAAAAAAATTTACTTTATATTTTATAAAAACCTATCGCGACTGAGACACTACCAATCAAAGTAATGCCTCAGTTATGGGAGGTAATAATAAAAATTGAAAATCCCTCTTAATCTCCCTTTTGAAAAGGGAGAAATAAAAACGAAAAAATTTTTTTAATTCCCCTCTTTTTAAAAGAGGGGCGAGGGGAGATTTTATGCAGGTAAAAAAGTAAAGCAAAAAAATTTACTTCATATTTTTTAAAAACCTAACGTGACTGAGGCGGTACACTTGGATGCATTTTTCTCTTGACAGCCACTTTCATAGAAGGGGCGAGGGGAGATTTTATGCAGGTAAAAAAGGTAAAGCAAAAAAATTTACTTTATATTTTATAAAAACCTATCGCGACTGAGGCGGTATCAATCAAATTATTTTCAGATTTGACCGATTAAACTAATTATGATAAAATTTTAACCAGATAATTTTATTTTGGAGGAAAATTTGAAAATAAAAATACAGTTTATTTCAGGAATGATAATTATTGTATTTTTAATGGTTGCTGCATTTACATATACAGTTGTTAAAAAGACAGAGGATTATCTTTATAATGAAATTAATGAAAAAGGTAAATTAGTTTTAAATTATTTACAGGGGGTAACCTTAGACCCTTTATTGAAAAAGGATAAATTAAGTTTAATAACCTATATACAGAAAGTTGGGCAGACACAGGGGATTCTTTTTATTCATATTGCGGATAATAAAGGAATAATAGTTGCCAGCACAAATAAAAATGATATTGATAGAAAATTGTATCCAATTATAAAAAATCAGGGAGAAATTCAGAAAATAAAATATGATGAAAGAGATTATTACAGCATAAATTTTTTTGATAATATATTGGTAAAATCAAAAGGGAATGATATTCTTGTTGGCACTATAATTGTTGGCTTTGACAAAAATTACATTGATAATAAATTAAATCAGGTATATATGAGAAATTTAACAATAGCATTTTTCTGTATTTTTATCGGTACCCTTTTAATAATTATGTTAACAAATAGAATATTAAATCCTTTAAATGAACTCATAAAAGGCACAGAAATACTCGCAGAGGGAAATTTAAGACATAAAATAAAAGTGAATGTCCGAAATGAATTTCAAATTCTTGCAAATAGTTTTAATGAAATGTCTGAAAAACTTTTTAATTATTATGAAGGCATATTAAATGCATTTATAATTGCAATAGATACAAAAGATAAATATACACCGGGGCATTCAAAAAGAGTTGCAAAATATGCAACTGAAATTGCAAAAGAAATGAAACTTGACCAGCAGCGTATTGAAAATATAAGAATAGCAAGCATATTAAAAGATGTTGGAAATATAGGGGTGGAAAGAGGAATTTTGCATAAAAAAGAAATTTTATCTCCGGATGATATGATAGAAATTCAAAAACATCCGGAAACAAGTGCAAGAATACTGGGACATATTGAAGCATTAAAAGGGGTTATACCAATTATTTTACAACACCATGAAAGGTATGATGGAAATGGATATCCGAAGGGTTTAAAGGGTAATGAAATTCTTCTTGAAGCAAGAATTTTATCAATTGCAGATGCCTATGATGCAATGGTAACAGAAAGGCAACATAGAAAAGCGTTATCAGTGGAAGAAGCAGTTTATGAATTAAGAACTAATAAGGGAAAACAATTTGACCCCGAAATTGTTGAAATTTTTATAAAAATTTTAAACAAAAAGGGGGATGTGTAAATGACAGAAAAAATAAAAAAGGGAAATGAAAAAGTTAAAAAAGCAAAAAAAAGAGAAGTTAAAATTAAATTAGGGTTTAAATTCAGTTTTTTTGTTGGTTTATTACTTACGGTAATACTCGGGGTTGTAACTGTATTTATTTATGACCAGGAAAGAAAAGCATTATCAAATGAGGTTAAATTAAGAGGTTCGGCAATAGCAAAAAATCTTGCCAATAATGCTGCAGAAGCATTAATAAATAAAGATGATTTAACCCTATCTCTTTTAGCAAAAGAAGCTATTCAGGAGCCCATGGAAAAAGAACAGGATATGGATTTTCTAACGACAGTGAAAAATATTATTAAAGAAGAATTTATTGAAAAAAAGAAAAAAGAAATTATTAAAAATGAAGGGATTATGGAAGCATATATTGTTAAAAGTGATGGAACAATTGCGTCTTCGCATAATTTAAAGCTTATAGGAGAACATTATATATTGCCATCAGGCATTAAACCAGTTGGAAAAAATAATGATGTAATGATTCAGGAATATGAAAAAAATGGAAGAGAGTATTTTGATGTGGCGGTTCCTTTAATAACAAACGTGAGCGGAAAGAGTTATATGATTGGAGAAGTTCATTTAACAATTTCACAAAGTATTATTACAAAAGTAGTTTTAGTTGCTGCAATAAAATTGATATTTATAACATTAATATCATTAATAATTGGAATTGTACTAACAGTTTTACTTGTTAATTTTATGGTAAAACCAATATCTTATCTTATGGCAGGTGTAAAATCAATTATAGATGGAAATTATGACATTCAAATAAAAAAGACGACGAGAGATGAACTTGGAGATTTAACAGAAGCGTTTAACGGGATGGCAAAAAGTTTGAAAGAAAAAGAATTGTTAAAAGGCGCATTTTCCACCTATGTTTCAAGCAGTTTAATGGAAGAAATACTAAAAGACCCGACAAAACTTTCTTTACATGGGAAAAGGTTAAAAGCAACAATGCTTTTTACTGATATTCGTGGCTTTACTTCTATGTCTGAAAATCTGGAACCAGAACAGGTTGTGTCTGTTATAAATGAATATTTAACACTTCAAACCGATAAGGTATTTAAGTGGGAGGGCTTACTTGATAAATTTGTAGGTGATTGTGTTATGGCTGTTTATGGGGTTCCATTTCCTAAAGATGATGATGCTTACAGGGCGGTAAGAACAGCAATGGATATACGCGATAGTGTAGAAAAATTGAATGCGATAAGAAAAAGAAGAAACCAGATTACTGTTGGAATCGGGATTGGTGTGAATACGGGAGAAGTTGTTGCAGGGAATATGGGGTCTCCACAGAAAATGGATTATACGGTTATTGGCGATAATGTAAATCTAGCATCACGGCTTGAAGCCAATGCTCCTGCAGGAAAAATCTGGGTAAGCGAATCAACATATAATGAAACTAAAGATAAAATAGAATATGTAGAACTTCAACCAATAATGGTTAAAGGAAAAAAAGAGCCGGTGAAAGTTTTTGAACCAATAAAGGTAAAAGAGGGAGTATAAAAGGAAAGTATCATGGAACAGAAAAAAGATATAGTAAAAACAATAACACGTCTGGCTGAAAATGGGGATTGGATAAATGTAATTAAAGAATATGAGAAATTATTAAAATTAGACCCTAATGATATTTCAATATATAATTCTATGGGTGATGCTTATGCAAAACTCGGTGAGGATAGAAAAGCATTTGAATGTTATTTAAAGGTGATGGATGATTATCAGAAAAAGGGGAATCTTACCAAAATTTCTTTTTTGCACAAAAAAATAGCAAAATTAAATCCAAGAAAATTTGATCTAGACGGAAAAGCGTTGCATGAAAAAATTTTAAAAGGGGTTCAGGCACAAACCGTTTATGATAAAGGTGATGTTGAAAATGCGATTCCTGCTTTAAAAGAAGCGGTTAAAATGGATCAAACCAATCCTGAATTATTTATTAAACTCGGGGAAGCATGCGAAAAGAAAACATTAATTGGCGATGCAGTTGAAGCGTATACAAAGGCAATTCGAATTTATATTGGAAAAAATAAAATTGATGATGCAGTTAATGTTGCAAATAAAATTTTAGCAATTGATAAGACCAATGTGGAAGCAACCGCGATTATTGCAGAAGATTTGATAAAAAAAGGAGAAAAACAGAAAGCAGAAGAAATTTTTAAGGATATTTTTATAAATCTTGCTGAAAAAAATGCTTTTGCAACAGGTGTTGAAATTGCAAAAAGAGCAATGGATTTGAATGTTCCTTATGGAAAACAATTTTATGCATATTTTTTATTTAAAAATAATAAAATAGATGATGCAAAAAAGGTTTTAGAAAATAGTTATGAGTTAAACAATGAAGAAAAAATTTTACTTGGTAAAATATATTTTAAATCAAATGACTTTTCAAGAGCAAAAGAAATTATGTTATCGATGGATACTGAAATAATTGCAGAAAATGTGGAAATTCAGGAATTAATAGCAGATATTTATGTAAAACTTTATGATTATAAAAAAGCAATGGAATATTATATTAATGTGCTTAAATTATATATTGATAAAGAAATGTATGATAATGCATTGGTGATAGTTAATAAAATTTTAAACATTGATAATGAAAATATTAATGCCTATGAAGCAATGGCGCAGATTTATATAAAAAAGGGAATGAAAAATAATTTAATAGATGCATATACGAAATTGTCAATAATATATGAAAAAATTGGAGAAAAAGAAAAAGCAGCAGAAAAGCGGGCATTGCTTCAAAAACTTAAAATGTTATGAAATATGAAACCATTTGAATGTGATATATGTAAAAATAATATTAAAATTATTGATGCCGTGGTTCGCTGGCATTATGAAAAAAATAAAAAATTGGTAGAAAATTTACAGATAGTTCACAATAAATTTCCTTGTAATGATAAATTAAAGGAAAATTATTTTAACAGGGAGTTGCCACTTGATTATGTTTATAAAAATATGCCCGAGTTTATTTTTTATATAAGCAGATTTGAAATAAATAAAAAGGAATTAAAAGAATTTATAAACAGAATTGAAAAAGACAGGTCATATATAAGAAGGCATAACATAAATAAAAAAGAGGTAAAAAAGTTAATAATAAGGATGGATGGTGTTGATATATAATGGAAGAAAAAGTAGAATGTCAGTTTGTTCGGAAAAAATTAAGGGATTATGCTGCAAATAATATTACAGATACGGATTTAATAAAAAAAATAGAAAATCATATTGAAAAATGTATTATATGCAGACGGGAACTTTTATTATGGCAGGATGTTTTGCAAAAGCAGGAAATTTTAAAAAAAATGAATGTCCCGATGGATAATTTTAAAGATAGAATAAAAGAAAGAATGAAATCCTTAGAAAAAAATCCGGAGATGCCACGGCTTTTAAAACAAATGAATGCATTAAATTTATTTTTAACAAGTCCAAAGGGATGTTTGATTACACAACTGCTGATTCTTACAGCAAGTTTTTTATTTATTATGTTATTTTTTAAAAAAGGGGTTAGTTTTTTATTTATTTTATTTTTTTTGTTAAGTTTGGGGGCAATGTTTTATTTGTTGTTAAAAAATAGATAAAATTAAATTTTTTATAATGTATTTTGTGCCATCAAAATTGCAATAATTTTTTAGAAAAATTAAAATACTTTAAATTTTTTAAATTTTTCCCAAAAAATTTCAAGATGTTCTCCAAAAGTCCAGTGCCTGCCCGCGTATGTTGTTTTTCCTTCCTTTATGCTTTTTCTAAAGTCATCAGCGCTTTTTCCTTCAAAAATTGTATAGCAGGTGCCTATACCTTTTAAAGAGTGTGAATCAGAAGCGGCAACTTCCGGTAAATGCCAAATTTCTCTATTTAGTTTTCTTGCTTTTTCTTCTGTTACTTTTCCGGCAATACTTGGTCCCATCATTTCAATAGCATCAAAATAAATATCTTTGGAGTTATGTTCAAGAACCTTTTTTATTGCCTTTTCACCCAAACTTGTTGTTAACCAGCTTAAAGGGTGTGGAACAATGCAAATTCCACCCTGGTCATGTATGGCTTTTATTGTATCAATTAGATTTGTGTATCTTTTAATTCTTTGTTTCATAAAAAGGCCAATCAAATGGCCCTTCAGAGTGCTTACTTCCTCGCCAACTATTACATTTATTCTATAGCCATTTTGTTCAGCATATTCTTTTGCAATTATGGCGCCTTTAATTTGGTCATGATCGGTTATTGCAATTACATCAAGATCAGTATTTTTTTCAACATAATCAACTATTTCTTGTGGTGAACATACTGCATCACCAATGGAGGAATGGATATGAAAATCGGCTTTTCCTTTTTTTTCTATCATTCTTGCCACATCCTTCTAAACATATACCACTGTTCCGGGTATTTTGATATTACTTCTTCTGCTTCATTAAAAATTTTTTGAGTTAATAATTTTATGTCATTTTCTAAATTATTTGTTTTATCAAATTTTATTGGCGGTCTTAAAATTCCTTTAAAATTATTTTCGGTTCTGATGCAATAACCGAGTGCAACGGGCGAGTTGGTTGCAAGTGCAATTCTTGCAGCAGCAGTGGCAACCCTTGCTTTTTTACCGAAAAATTCAATTTCCACACCTTTTTTTTCTTCTTTTGAAACAGGTCTGTCTATAAGAACATTAAGGATATTATTGTTTTTAAGACATAAAAATGCCTGTTTTAAATTTTTTTCTGGAAGGATAACATTCATACCATAATTTTGTCTTGTCTTTTGTATGTATTCAGAATAGCCGCCACCCAAATCATCAACAATTGCATATACTGGCTTAAATTTTGAAGCAAGCATAATACCAGCTAAGTCCCAGTTTCCCATATGTAAAGTTGCAAGTAAGAAGCCATTTCCATTTTTTAGAGCTTCTCTTATATATTCCTGCCCTAAAAAATCAGTATCAATTTTTGGTGCAAGTTTATTTATACAGATGAATTCAACATTTAATTTGCCGTAATACTCAATATTTTTTTCCATAATTTTTTTTATTTCTTCATTCGTAAATTTTTTATTGGTCTTTTCTAATATGATTTTATAATTGTAGAAAATATTATTTTTCTTTTCTTTCCAGATAAAAAAAATTGTTTTTGTTATAAAAACAGAAACAGAGTATAAAAAGTTTAATGGTAAAAAACAGATAAATTTTGTTAGAATTTTTAAAATTAAATACATAAATAGAACCTTTATCCTGACTTAAATTTTGAAAATATATGTTCATAATATTTGATATTGCGATTTGCAATTAATTCCCATGTAAATCTTTTAGCTTTTATTCTGCCACGATTTCCAAGTTCATTTATAAGCTGTGGGTGTGAAATGAGTAATTCAAGTTTTTCATACAAATCGTGAATATCGCGGGGTATTGCCAAAAGTCCATCTTCCAGATTTGCAACCACATCATTATAACCACTTATATTAAATGCTACGACCGGTAATCCAGAAGCCATTGCTTCAAGCAGAACAATGCCAAAACTTTCTCCAAAAAGAGCAGGGGAACAAAAAATATCAGCTGTGGCATAGTACTTTGGTAAATCTTCTATTGATACAAAACCTTCAAAATGAACATCGGCAAGTGAATTTTCTTTTACAAATTTTATATGTTCTTTTAAAAGCGGGCCCTTGCCAACAACTATCAGACGAATATTAGGATATTTTATTTTAAGCATTTTATACGCATGAAGTAAATATATTAAGCCCTTTCTTTTTTCTATTCTGCCTGTAAATAAGATATTTATTTTACTGTCATCAAATTTTTTTATTTTAGGATTTTTCGGAGAAAATCTAATTGTATCAACTCCATTTGGTATAATTTCAATATCTCCTTTAAAATATTTTGTAATACTGCTTTTGGCAGAGGGGGAAACGGCAATTTTTCCATGTAATTTTTCCCAGAGTGGAAATAAAAATAATCTTCCTATTTTATAATAGATATTTGATTCAAAATTTGCATGGAAAGTGCCTATATTTATTGAATTTGAATGTTTTATAATATCATGTGACAGAAATGGAACAAATGGTTCCTGCAGATGTATGATATCAAAATTATATTTTTGTAAAATCTGTTTAACTTTTTCTCCTTTTCTTATTAATATTATTCTTCCGGTTGAACCATTTATGAGAAAAGGGAACCCCTTTCCGATTCTTATTACATCTTCTTCGTCCTTGCTTTTTCCGCCGAAATCGCCGGTTATTATTTTAACTAAGAATCCCTTTTTTTTATATTCTTTTTTTAAATGATAAACATATTCCTGAACCCCACCATAAAGTGGATAATAATAGGGGGTAACTATGGCAATTTTTTTAAATTTATAATGCATAAGAAATCCTTGTGTTATTCACACCATATATTTTGTAACATACACCATTGCTCCGGATTTTCTTTTATAGTTTTTTCCATTTTGTTAAGTAATTGTCTTGTAATGTAAATAACATTTTGTTCATTTCTTTCTAATGTGTCAAGATTTAAATCCGGCGGCAAAGAATATGGAATAAATTTTAAAGTATTTTTTTTATTTCTTAATAAAGCGGCAAATAAAATTGGCACTTTTGCTGTTAAAGCAAGTTTTGCAGGACCAGAAGGTATATATGCTTTTTTTCCGAAAAAATCAATTTTAAAGCCGGTTTTTTCTAAATCTCTGTCGCAAAGGAGTACCAAAACTTCTTTATTTTTAAGAGCTTTTAGCATTGTTTTTATGTCAGTTGATTCAATTACTTTCATGCCAAATTTTTCACGAGTTTCTTTAAACCATTTAAAAATAGCAGGGGTCAGGCGTTCAACAACCACATTTATTTTTCCTGGAAAAAGATAACTTAAATAAGCTCCACCTAAATCCCAGTTGCCTAAATGAAGAGATGCAATAATACATCCATTGTATTTTTCTAAATACGATAAAATTCTGTTTTTTTCATTTTCAAAAAGTTTTTCATCTATGTGTTTTATAAAAGAATTTCTTGAATAAAAAAGGTCAAAATAATATCTCGCATAATTTTTATAGACAGCAAACAATTGTTTTAATGAGATTTTACCTGTGTTAAGTACAGCAGATAAATTTTTTTTTAAATTGTGTCTTTTTTTAGGTGTAGATACAAAAAAAAATATTGAAAAAAATTCAAAAAGTAAATAACCAAATTTTCTTGGTATTAATTTTAAAAAAAAACCTATAAATTTTAAAAGATAGTACATTATATTTATTTTGTATTCATTTCTCTTTTAAAATCCTTCATATCTGTGCCGCGAATGAAATTTTGTACCATTTCAAGGGCAACTGAGTCAGTATATTGCTTTGGCGGACTTTTCATAAAATAAGCACAAGGTCCTTCAAGTGGTCCACCGATTTTTCTATCCAAGCCAATTTTAGCACACCGTATTGCATCTATTACAACGCCTGCGCTATTTGGTGAATCCCATACTTCCAGTTTACATTCTAAGTTAAGCGGAACTTCTCCAAAATTGTGTCCTTCTATTCTTATATAACACCATTTTCTGTCTTTTAACCATGGAATATAATCGCTTGGTCCTACGTGAACATTCTCTTTGTCATTGATTTCATTAGCAAATTGGGATAAAACAGAATTTGTTTTTGATATCTTTTTTGAATGTAATCTTTCTCTTTCAAGCATATTCATAAAATCCATATTGCCGCCAAAATTTATTTGATAGGTTCTTAAAATTTTTACTCCTCGGTCACCAAAAAGACGTGTTAAAACTCTATGTACAATTGTGGCACCAACCTGTGATTTTATGTCGTCTCCGATTATCGGGACTTTTGCTTTTCTAAATTTTTCAGCCCATACTTTATCAGAAGAAATAAATACAGGAATTGCGTTTATAAAAGCAACACCGGCTCTTAAAGCTTCTCTTGCATAATAGCGGGTTGCAATTTCAGAACCAACAGGTAAATAACTTATTAAAACATCCGTCTTTGTTCTTTTTAAAACAGCAGCAACGTTTACAGGTAATTTTTTTGATTTTTTAATAACCTGCCTGTAATACTTGCCTAAACCATCATAGGTTCTACCACGCTGAACAATGACTCCAGTTTTTTTGATTTTGGCAAATTCTATTGTGTTGTTTGGGTAGGACTCAAGAGCATCTTTTACATCTTTTCCCACTTTATTTGCATCAACATCAAAGGCAGCAACAACCTCAATATCGCGAATTCTATAACCACCAAGATTGGCATTCATTAAGCCAGGTACAAAAACATCATCAGGGACATTTTTATAATATTCAAGTCCCTGCACCAAAGACCACGCACAATTTCCAAGCCCAGCAATTGCAATTCTTATTTTGTTTTCCATTTTCTTCCTCCTTTTTATTAATTATTTTTATCAAGTAATGATGCTTCTTTATATACTTTTAATATCCTTTGCATAATAGTTATTATTGATAAAATATTTATTAAAATTAAACAAACAAGCAATTGATTTAAAATAAGACCTAAAATTATAATAATAATTCTTTCTGGTCTTGTAAACAAACCAATTTCACAATCTATCTTTAAGCCGCTTGCTCTTGCACGTGTATAACTTACTAAAAAAGAAAAAACCACGGCAGAATAAGTTAAAATTGAACCATAGAAATTTTTTTCATTTAAAAAAAATAAAAGAAAACCAAAATATATAACCGCTTCTGATAAGCGGTCAATTGTTGAATCCAAAAATCCACCAAATTTTGTTTTTTTATTAAGTTTTCTAGCAAGCGCTCCATCCAGCATATCAAAAATACTGGCAAATAGAGTTACTGTTGCTGCAATAACAAATTTTCCTTTATATATATAATATGCAGCAAAAAAATTTATTAAAAAACCAAGAATTGTTAAAGTATTTGGTGATAATTTGAAAAAATTTAAAAGAGCAATTACAGGTGTCAGGATTTTTTCACCTGCAAATTTTAAATTATTTCGTATTTCATCTATTTTCATTTATTGACAAAAAAGCTCCTTTTAAAAATTTGAATGATTATTTAAAACAAATATAAATTATATCATTTTTATTTTTTTTGTCAAATATTTTTATTTCCAAGATGTAATGTATTATTTATGTTAGTTAACATTAGAATAAAAAAACAAATAAAAAATTGAATGTGCTGCATAACACGGGCTAACTGATGGGTAATGGTTAGTTTAGGAAAGGTGGAAATTTAAAAAAAAATATTGAATGTGTTATTTGGCACGGGCTAACTTCTATATAATGATTAACACAAACTGGAGAGAGAAGAAAAAAACAAATCCCCTATTTTTCTCTTCAGGAAAAAATAGAGATTAAAAAAATTAATCAGCTTGCCTGCAGTGTTTTTATACACAGTTGCATACTATTTAAATAAAAATTATAAAAAAATTTTAAAATACTATTATTTTTTCCACTTTACTTTTTGCTATTTTGCCTTTGTCATCAGCCACT
>Ga0078972_1005828_pt1 | contig 30520 bp, 28 predicted proteins | sample YelNatPaOPGAMG01_FD_67568 | JGI IMG/M metagenome (GOLD analysis project Ga0078972, IMG submission 67568) | Hot spring thermophilic microbial communities from Obsidian Pool, Yellowstone National Park, USA - OP-RAMG-01 (SPADES assembly) (version 2) | ecosystem: Environmental > Aquatic > Thermal... | reverse complement strand
TCTGGCTCTGGCTCTGGCTCTGGCTCTGGCTCTGGCTCTGGCTCTGGCTCTGGCTCTGGCTCTGGCTCTGGCTCTGGCTCTGGCTCTGGCTCTGGCTCTGGCTCTGGCTCTGGGCGCGTTTCAGCGGGGGCGGGCTTGGGTTCGACAGGCAGCGCGTGCGTCTGTACTGCAAGCGGATGCCCGCTCCAGGCGGCAAGTTGCTCGCGCAGGCCGCCGATCACGTTGCGCAAGGAATCCCACTGCAAGGCAGCGCCCGCAGCGATCAGCGGCAGTTGCCGCAGCAAATCCTGTTCGCCCTGGCGGCACAGTGCGCTGATCGCGTCGAGCTGCAAAAAGTCTGCGCCGATGCGGATGCCGCGCAGCGCTTCGGCGGCGTTGCCCAGCGCTTGCAGGGTGTCGTTGCGCTGCGTCTGCGGCTGCAGTCCCAGGATGAACAGCCGCAGGAATTCCTCCGCATCCACGCGAAACGCCGCCTGTAGATCCTGCACACTGGCATGGCGCAGGCCGCTGGGCGGGCGATGGAGGGGGCTTGCAGACATGGCCGGTCAACCCGCAGGCAAGCCCCGCGCCAGACCACCGCCCGTGCGGCGCCACGCAACAAGTCGCGCCCTGTTCATGCGCAGGATTCGAGGTGAACTTGGTCGCGGCCTTCGGCCTTGGCGCTGTAGAGCGCCTGATCGGCGCAGCGCAGGGTCAAGGCGATGGCGCGCTCAGTCAGCGCCGCCACACCGGCGGAGAAGCTGAGGTGCAATCCGCCGGTCGGCGTCTGCGCCAGCGGATTGGAGACGACGGACTGGCGAATGCGGTCGACGATGCGCACCGCCTGCGCCGCCGTGGCGCCCGGCAGCACGAGCACGAATTCCTCGCCGCCATAGCGGTACACCCCGTCATATGGCCGCAGCGCCCCGCGCAGCACGCGGGCGAACGTCGCCAGCACGCGGTCGCCGGTCGGGTGGCCATGCTGGTCGTTCACGTCCTTGAAGTGGTCGATGTCGACCATGACCACCGCGCAGTTGCGCCCGTGGCGCAGAGCCAGAGACTGCTCGGCCTGTAGGCGCTGCTGCAGCGCCGCGCGTCCAAGCAGGCCGGTGAGCGGATCGTGAGCGGCCCGCTGTGCGGCAAACACGATCTCCATGTCGGCAAAGCCCTGCAGCACCTCCAGCCCGAGGTCAATCAGGCGATCCCAGGTCTGCACGGCGCGGCTGTGCTGCTTGTCGGTTCCAGCCAGGGTGGCAATCAGGCCGCACAGCGCAGACAGCCGACTGCGCTGCAACGCGCCCAGGGGAAGCAGTTCCGCCGCTTCGGCCCCGGCCAGCTGCAGCGCACGGTCGAGTTGGTGGTTGATCGCGGCACGCGGCAAGGCCGCCACTGCGCCGGGGCTGTGACGGTACGCGCTTTGCCGCAAACAGCGCTGCAACCAGGCGGCGTAAATTTGCCGCGCCAGACGCAGCGCCGAGGTCTCGGCCTCCAGCGCGGCATCGGGTGCCGCGGCAGCCTGCCCGCTCTCGACAAGCGCGAGGGCGGGAGCTGCGGAGTCGGATCGTTCGGAACTATCGGCAATGGGCATCAGGGCAATGGCACGCATGGAATCCTCCTTGGGAGATAACCCTTGCATAGCAAACCCGGTGCCACGCGATATCAGTGAAAAATGACAGGTTATCGACAGATTGCGTGCAGATTTAGGGAGTTGAAACACCGACAATCAGGCCGGTCCTGTGCAAAACCGGCCACGAAGACGGTTTTTTGACGCGGGCTGTACACGATCAATTCAGCGGCACCACCACCTGCCCCTGCGCGTCCACCACCCCACTGACCACGCGACCGGACTGCAGATTACGCACCAGCACCGACTGACCGACGCGCCCGTCCGCCAAGGCCTGCCCCAGCGCCACCAGCCGCACCCCCATGCCCTGCGCCACCAGGCTGACCGGCTGGCCGTAGTGCACCAGTTGCGGCCCGGTGAGCATGCTCTGCACCAGCGGCTGGCCCGCCGCCACGCTGTAACGCAACACCTGACCAACCAGCGCCTGCGCGTCGCTCACAGCACCCGGCGGCAGATGGGCACTGTCGCGCTCGACCGTGGTGAGATCGGCCCCGCTCAGCACATGCCCCGCCTGCAGCGCCCGCGCCACCACCACCACGCCCTGCTGCTGATCCACCCGTACGGGCAGATAGACCGACCAGACCTGCGGCGCGGTGCAGCGCACTTCCACCGTCTGCGCGCCGTAGGGGTTGGCATTGCCGAAATAAGCGGTGCGCAGATCCGAGCACAGCGGAAAGCGCAAGTCCGCCGCCGGTCCCTGCACCTCAATCTTGGCGCTGGCGGCCGACGCAGGCAAACCCGCGCGCACGAACGCTTCGGCCGCCGCGCGGATACTCGCGGGGCTTTGCACGGCGGGCAAGGCCCAAGCCGCAGTCGCCCAGACCAGGCCGTAGCCGAGAGCAATCAGTGCGCGCAGTGCAAGCCCTTGCGTTGCGCGCCGCGGGCAGAAAAGGGAGAAGAAAAGGGAGAGCACAGAAGGCATGAAACGGAGCGAGAGACAGGAACCCATACGATGGATGCCCAGACTACGCAATGTCCGTACCAGCCAGTCACAGTCCGATCGGTTCTGCCTGCGCAACAGCTCGGCGCTGTCAGCGGCGGCAGACCGGCAAGGTTTTGCCGCCCGAAACAGGCCAGATTGCCGCTTTGCGTGGGTTGCGCCCGGCGCACACCGACGCACAGGCCTTGGCATGGAATCTGCAGTAACAGCACCAGACCGTCCCACCGAACAGCCGCCATGCTATCTGCCCTCGACCGTGAATTCGTCCCGCTGCAAACTGCCCTCAACCTGCGGGCGCAACGGCAGCAATTGCTGTCGGCCAACATCGCTAATGCGAATACGCCGGGCTACAAGGCGGTCGATCTCGATTTTTCCGCCGCCTACACGGCGGCACTCTCAGGCCAGAAAAGCGGCGGGCTGCCGCTCATCACCGAGCAGCCCCGCCAACTCTCGGGCCGTGTTGCCCCCACTGGCGCCGATTTCGTCGCCTACCAGGCCGGCAACACGGTGCGGCTGGACGGCAATTCGGTGGACATGAACCGCGAGCAGGCCGCGTTCCAGAAAAACAGCATTCAGTACGAGGCCGACCTGACCTTTCTCACCGGCAAGATCAAGACCCTGACTTCGGCCATCACTGGCAATTGATTGTTGCGAGCCCCGCCATGTCCCTGTTCTCCGCCCTCGACGTTGCCAACTCCGGCCTGAATGCCGAGAGCTACCGCCTCAACGTGGTGGCCAGCAATCTGGCCAATGCCAACTCCGCCGTCAGCTCCAACGGCCAGCCCTACCGCGCCCGCGAAGTGGTGTTTGCCGCGCAGCCGCTGTCCGGCCCGGGCGTGCCCGCCGGGGTGAACGGCGTGCAGGTGGCCGGTGTGGTGGAGAAGCCCGGCCCGCTCAAACTCGTCTATGACCCCGGCAACCCGCTGGCGAACAAGGACGGCTATGTCAGCTATCCCAACGTCAATCCGGTGGACGAGATGGTCAACATGATTTCCGCCTCACGCGCCTACCAGGCCGACGTGAACGTGATGAACACCACCAAGAACCTGCTGCTGAAAACCCTCACATTGGGTCAATAACCCGGAAAGACCGCTGTCATGAGCACCTCCCCCATCAGTTCCAACGCTTTCCTCTCCTCGCTGCAGACCAGCAGCAGCGGCACCTCGGGCAGCAGCACCAGCGGCCTGGGCGGGCTGGCCGATGTCAACACCTTCTACAAGCTGCTGGTCACCCAGCTCACCAACCAGGACCCGATGAACCCCCTGAGCAATCAGGACTTGTCGGCCCAGCTCGCGCAGTTCAGCACCGCCAGCGGGGTGCAGGGGCTGCAGCAGAGCATGGCCACGCTCACCGCCCAGCTGGCGCAGACCCAGGGACTGCAGGCGGCCAATCTGGTGGGGCAGACGGTGGTGTTCGACAACAACAGCATCAACCTGCCGGCCAGCGGCAGCACGGCAGGCGGCTTCACTCTGGCTTCGGCCGCGCAGAACGTGCAGGTGCAGGTGCAGAACAGCGCCGGGCAGACCGTCAGCACCCTGCAGCTCGGCGCCCTGCCGACGGGCGTGCAGACCTTCAGCTGGGACGGCACGACCAGCGGCGGCCAGAAGGCGCCCCCTGGCGGCTACAGCTTCAATGTCACCGCCACGGACAGCAGCGGTCAGGCGGTGGCCGCCGTGCCCTTCGGCACGGGGAAGGTGCAGTCGGTTTACCTGAGCGGCAGCAATGGCCCGTCACTGCAGCTCCAGGGGCAGAGCGGCACCGTGCCGCTGTCCAGCATCCAGGGCGTGATGTAGGCGCCTGACCGCACCGTCCACAACGCACAACGTCTTTTTTTCGGGGGATTCCATGAGCACCTTCCAAACCGCACTCTCTGGCCTGAAGGCCGCCTCGACGGACCTGCAGGTGATGGGCAATAACATCGCCAACGCCAACACCGTGGGTTTCAAGCAGAGCAACGCGCAGTTCGCCGACGCGTACGCCACGGCCATTGCAGGCACCGCGCCGCAGTATGGACAGGTGGGCATCGGCACCTCGGTGCAGACCGTGGCGCAGCAGTTTTCGCAGGGCAACATCAGCGCCACCAGCAATCCGCTGGACGTGGCGATCAATGGCAGCGGCTTCTTCCAGTTCAACTACAACGGCGCGACGGTCTACGGCCGCGATGGCCAGTTCCAGCTCGACAAGAACGGCTACATCGTGGACGCCGCGGGCGGCCAACTGGTTGGCATTCCGGCGGTCAGCGGCACGCTCACTGGCGGCAGCGGGCCGCTGCAGATCACGGCCACCAGCCTACCGCCCAAGGCCACGACCAGCGCGACGGTCGCCCTGAACCTCAATGCGTCGGTCACACCGCCTGCCAGCGGCACACCGTTCAACATCAACGATCCGACCACCTACAACTATTCCACCACCAGCACGGTCTATGACAGCCTGGGCACTTCGCATCTGCTGAGCACCTATTACGCGCTGAGTTCCGGCTCAACGTCTGGCCAGCAGTGGAATGTGTATTACAGCGTGGACGGCACCACCAGCAGTGGCGGCATCACCAGCGGCGGGCCGCTGTCGATTCAGTTCACCTCCACCGGCGCGGTCAGTGGCGCAGCCAGCGGGACGATCAGCGGCCTGACCTGGGCTGATGGCGCGTCGGGCTCGACCATAGCGCTGAACTTCGCCGGCTCGACCAACTACAACTCCCCATCTGCGGTGAGCAATATCGTCAATGACGGCTATGGCGTCGGCCAGTTGAGCAACCTCTCCATCGATCCGAGCGGAGTGATTTTCGGACGCTACACCAATGGCCAGTCGGCCACGCTCGGACAGATTTCATTGACCAATTTCAAGGCGCCGCAGGGCTTGCAGCGGGTGGGCAACAACTATTACGCCTCGACCTACCAGTCCGGCCCGCCGCTGACCGGCAGTCCGCAGTCTGGTGGACTGGGATCGCTGCAGTCCAGCGCGGTGGAGCAGTCGAACGTCGATTTGTCGACGCAACTGGTCAACCTGATCGTCGCGCAGCAGGCGTATCAGGCCAATGCGCAGACCATCAAGACGCAGAACCAGGTGGTCCAGACCTTGCTTACCTTGTGATCCAACGGCCCATTTGAACCGACATCATGGACACTCTCTGGATTGCCGCCACCGGCGCTCGCGCCATCCTGCAGCAGCAGGCGGTCACGACCAACAACCTCGCCAATGTCAACACCACGGGCTATCGCGGCGAGCAGGCGCAGTTCCGCGCGCTGCCGGTGTATGGCAACGCCGTGCCCAGTGGCGCCTACACCACGGTGCAGGGCAACAGCGCCAATCTGCAGGAGGGACCCATCAACCATACCGGCCGCGCGCTCGACGTGGCCATTCAAGGTCCCGGCTGGATCGCGGTACAGGCTCCCAATGGCGACACGGCCTACACCCGCAACGGCGATCTGCAGGTCAGCAGCAGCGGCATCCTGTCCACCAGTGACGGCCGGCCGGTGCTGGGCCAGGGCGGTGCGCCCATTTCGCTGCCGCCGCTGGAGTCGGTGCAGATCGGCTCGGACGGCACCATCTCCGGCGTTCCAGTGGGCAGTCAGCCCAATGCCCTGGTCGTGGTCAACCGCATCCAGCTCGTCAACCCGCCCGCCGCTCAGATGCAGCGCGGCGCCGATGGCCTGTTCCGCGATACCCAGGGCCCTGCCCCCGCCGACGGCACCGTGCAGCTCGCCGTAGGCGCTCTGGAGGGCAGCAATGTCAACCCAGTGCAGGCCATGATCCAGATTCTCGACAACACCCGTGCATTTGAAATCCAGACCAAGCTGATGCAGACCGTGGACCAGAACCATCAGGCCGCGACACAGTTGCTCAGCGTGAGCTGATCGAACCGATCCCCTTTCCAGAATCCGCCCAGACCCGCCATGATCCGCTCGCTCTACGTTGCAAAAACCGGCCTCGAAGCCGAACAGACCCGCATGGACGTCATCGCCAACAACCTGGCCAACGTCAACACCAGCGGCTTCAAAGGCTCACGCGCCGTGTTCCAGGATCTGCTTTATCAGAACCTTACCCAGCCGGGCGCGCAGTCGTCGCAGAGCACCCAATACCCCAGCGGCCTGCAGCTCGGCACCGGTGTGCGCCCAGTCGCCACCGAGCGGTTGATGACCCAGGGCAACCTCACGCAGACCGGCAACTCGCTCGATGTCGCCATCAACGGCCAGGGTTTCTTCCAGGTGCTCAAGCCCGACGGCACCATCGCCTACACCCGCGATGGCACCTTCCAGCTCAACAACCAGGGACAGGTGGTGACGGCCAGCGGCTATCTGGTGCAGCCCACCATCACCGTGCCGGCCAGCGCGCAGACCCTGACCATCGGCAACGACGGCACGGTCTCGGTCACCCTGCCGGGGCAGGCCGCGCCTCAGCAGGTGGGCGCGCTGCAGCTCGCCAGCTTTGTCAACCCCACTGGGCTGCAGAGCATTGGCGACAACCTGTATTTGCAAACCGGATCGAGCGGCGCGCCCAATACCGGCCAACCCACGCTCAACGGCCTGGGCTCGGTGCAGCAGGGGTATCTGGAGTCGTCCAACGTGAACGTCGTGGCAGAACTGGTGGACATGATCTCCACCCAGCGCGCCTACGAAGTCAACAGCAAGGCGGTGCAGGCCTCCGACCAAATGCTGCAGTACGTGAACAACAACCTGTGATGACCGCCATGTCTGCGCTGCGCCTTCCCCGCCTTTGGTTCGCCGCCGCGCTCGCGCTGCTGCTCGGCGCCTGCGCCACCGCGCCGCAGCACATGAGCAGCGAGGCGCTTCAGCCACTGCCCATTCCGGCGCAGCCCGAGGCGATGAACGCCCATGCGCCCAACGGCGCCATCTGGCAGCCGGGCACCAATGTCTCGCTGTTCGAGGACAGCCGCGCCCACCGCGTGGGCGATCTGATTACTGTGCTCATCCAGGAAAACGCCAATGCCACCAAATCGACCAACACCACGGTGAACAAGGCCGACAGCGTGAGCGCCGGGCTGTCGAGCTTTTTCGGCAAACCGTTCACCGTGGGCGGCTATTCGCCCTCCATGGGCCTGACTTCGTCGAGCAAGTTCGGCGGCAACGGTGCCACGTCGCAGAGCAATACCTTCACCACCACCCTGCAGGCGACCGTGGTGCAGGTCATGAGCAACGGCAATCTGCAAATCTCGGGACAGAAGGAGGTCATGCTCAATGGCGGACACGAATACATCCGCGTGGCTGGTGTCGTGCGCGCCGCCGACGTGAGCCCGCAGAACACCGTGCTGAGCACCCAGATCGCCAATGCCCGCGTGGAATACAGCGGCACCGGCGACGTCTACGCCGCCGCCAAGGTGCCCTGGCTGACGAGCTTTTTCCTCTCGCTGTGGCCGTTCTGAAACGGATTGACACCATGCTGACCCGTTTCCTGCGATCGCATCCCCCCGTGTTGCGCCTCCTGTTCGCCTGGCTTTCAACATGCGTCCTTTTCTGGGCCACGTTGACATCCCCAGCGCAGGCTGCCGCCATCCGCGATCTGGCGAGTGTGCAGGGTGTGCGTGTCAATCAGCTCGTCGGCTATGGCTTGGTGGTCGGCCTGGGCGGCACCGGCGACCAGGCCACGCAAGTGCCCTACACCACGCAGTCGTTGCTCTCCATGTTCCAGCGTCTGGGCATCAACCTGCCACCTGGCGTGGCGTCCAATCTGCAGCCCAAGGATGTGGCCGCAGTAATGGTCACTGCCAACCTGCCGCCGTTCTCCCAGCCTGGCCAGCAGATCAACGTCACCGTGTCCGCCGTGGGCAATGCAGCTAGTCTGGCTGGCGGCACCCTGTTGATGACGCCGCTCAAGGGCGCAGACGGCCAGACCTACGCCGTGGCACAGGGCAATGTGGTGGTCAGCGGGTTTGGTGCGTCGTCCGGCGGCAACAGCACCCAGGTCAACTTCTTGACAGCCGGCATGATCGCCAACGGCGCCACGGTGGAACGCGCCGTGGCCAGCAATTTCGACCAGACCGGCCCGATCTCGCTGTCGCTCAACACCCCGAGTTTCGGCACCGCCAGCCGCGTGGCCGACCGCATCAACCAGCAGTTCGGCGCGGGCACCGCCACGGCACTGAATGCCGGGGTCATCCAAGTGCAGGCCCCGCTGACCGCCGGTGCGCGCACCGCCTTTCTCGGTCAGGTCGAAGCTCTCGACGTGACCCCGGAATCGCCGCCAGCTAAGGTGGTGATCGACGCCCGCAGCGGCACCGTGGTGCTGGGCCAGAACGTGACCCTGGGCGCCTGCGCCGTGGCGCACGGCAACCTGTCGGTCACCATCAGTACGCAGTACGAGGTGAGCCAGCCCAACCCGCTGGGCGCGGGGCAAACCGCCGTGGTGCCCAAGACCGATGTGAAGGCCAAGGCGGACAAGGCCAATCTGCTGATGTTCAACCCCGGCGTCACCCTCGAGGCCGTGGTGCGTGCGCTCAACGCCGTGGGCGCCGCGCCCAGCGACCTCATTGCCATCCTGCAGGCCATGAAGGCTGCGGGCGCGCTGCACGCCCAGCTTGACGTGATTTGAGCCGCCTCATGGCCATTCCCCCCACCCTGCCCTCCACGCCGCTGCCGCCCAGCGGCGCTGCGGCAGACAACAGCCTGTCGTTTCAGGGCCTGAACCAGCTCAAGGCCGCGGCCAGGGCCGACCCGCGCAGCCCGCAGGCGATCAAGGCCGTGGCGCAGCAGTTCGAGGCGCTGCTGATGCAGCAGATGCTCACCGCGATGAACGCCACCAGCCTGGGGCCAGACATGCTGGGTGATACCGCGGGGCCGATGTTCAAGTCGATGTTCAACCAGCAGCTCGCCAGCACCATCAGTCAGGGCCAGGGCATCGGGCTCGCGAGCTTCATCGCCCGCGAGCTGTCCAGCCGCTATGGCACGCCACCGGGCGCGGCGCATGCGCCCAAGGCCATACCTGCCGCAAGCGCTGGCGCCGCTGCGGCGCCAGCAGCCTCAGGCACACTGTCCTCGCCCGGCGCACGCGCCGCCGCGCTGAACGCCGGGATGCTGCCTCTGAGTGGCGCGGTCAACGCCGCATTACCGCGCGAACCCCTGAATACAGACCGGCAGCACGCCCTGCCGGTTTTGCCCGCGCGTCAACCCGCCGCGCCACCCACTGCGGTGCCAACACCAGCGCCCCCGGCCCCCTCCGCGACCAGCGGCGCCAGTCGCAATGCCGCTGATCAGGCCCAGCAATTCATCGCTAGCATTCTGCCCAGCGTGCAGACCGCAGCCAAGCAACTTGGCGTCGCTCCGGTGGCCATTCTGGCGCAGGCCGCGCTGGAAACCGGCTGGGGACAACACGCCCCGGGCAACAACATCTTCGGCGTCAAGGCTGGAGCGGGATGGAGCGGCGGCACGGTGCAGACGCTGACGCGGGAATTCCGCAACGGCGTCGCCTCAGTCAGCACGGCTGCGTTCCGCGCCTATCAGAATGTGAGTGAAAGCGTGCAGAACTACGCCGCCCTGCTCTCCCGCCCGCGCTACCAGGCCGCCCGCGATCAGGGCAACGATATTTCGGCGTTTGCCAGCGCCCTGCAGCGCAGCGGCTATGCCACCGACCCACAATATGCCGCCAAGCTGGTGGCCATCGCCCGCAGCCCGCGCATGCAGCAGGCGCTCGATCAGCTCGGCGTACCCTCAAGTTTTCCGCCGCAGTGACGTTATCGCTTGTGTATCCTGCGTCCAAGTTCGCCCGCCATGTCCCAGCCCCAAACTCCTCCGGATGAACGCCAGCTCGTTGCCGCGCTGACCGAGGTACTGCGCCAGCAGCGGCAAGCGCTGGTGAATACCGGCACCGAAGGCGCGCTGCCGGTGGCGCCCATCTGGCAACCGCTGATCGACGCGCTCGACGGCTACACCGCGCGTCGCCAGTCCCGCGACCCGGGGCTGGAGCGCACGCCCGAACTCACCGCTGAAGTCAACGCCCTGCGCGATGAAACCCTGGCACTGCAGCACACCCTCACGGTGTGGAGCGCTGCGCTGCAGCAGGCCATCACGCAGGCGCAGAAACAAACGCCAGAGCCCACCTACGGCCCCGCGACCGGCGCCCCCAAGGGCTATGGCGGATCGCAGGGCCAAACCCTCGGCAGAGGATGACATGAAACAGCCCCCCGACTCGCTGCGCTCGCTGCCCCCCGTGGGGGGCATCTTCTCCTTCGGAATGACCGTGCGGAGCTGACATGTCCGGCATCAGTGGTCTGGTCAGTAACGCCCTCACCGGCCTGCAGGCGGCGCAATCCGCGCTGCAGGTCACGGGCAACAACATCGCCAACGTCAACACTCCCGGCTACAGCCGCGAGACTGCGGTGCAGTCCACCCTCACGCCCAGCCTGTACGGCGGGCAGTATCTGGGCAACGGGACGCAGATCGATGCCGTCACCCGCAGCTACAACAGTTATCTGCAATCGCAGGTTTGGAGCACGACGGCAACGGCCAGCGGCGCCAGCACGTTCAACACCCAGCTCCAACCGGTCGTCAATCTGCTGGCGAGCACCAATGCCGGACTGAGCACAGCGATCAACCAGTTCTTCGCCAGCGGCGTGGCCCAGGTCGCCGCGAACCCTTCCGACATTCCATCGCGGCAGAACCTCATCAGCCAATCGCAGGCCCTGGCGCAGGCCATGCAATCTTCGGCCCAGCAATTGCAGGACGCAGCCAACGGCGTCAATCAACAACTGGGCCAGAGCGTCACCGCCATCAACAGCCTCACACAGCAGATCGCCCAGCTCAACGTGCAGATCAATTCACTGTCGGGCACGGGCAGCACGCCCAATTCGCTGCTCGATCAGCGCGATCAGCTCATCACACAGCTCTCGGCACAGGTGGGTGTTACCGTGCTGACGCAGGACGGCAATCAGGTCAATGTCTTCACCGGCAACGGGCAGGTGCTGGTGGCCGGAGCGCAGTCTTTTGCCCTGAAAACCACGCCCAACGCCTACGATCCCTCGCAACTGGAAGTGGCTTATACCGCCAATGGCGCCGTCCTGTCGCAAGGACTTCAGGGCGGAACGCTAGGCGGCCTGCTGCAGTTCCGCAGCCAGGTGCTGCAGCCCGCGCAAAATGCGCTGGGCCGCATCGCCGATGGCCTGGCCGCGGCCATGAACAGCCAGCAGGCCCAGGGTCTCGATCTCAACGGCCAGTTCGGCGCCCCTCTGTTTCAGTCCGGCCCGGTGCAGGTGCTGGGCAACTCGGGCAATACCGGCAATGCGGTCATCAGCGGCGCGGTGGTCGATGCCAATGCGCTCACCTCGGCCGACTATCGCCTGAGCTTCGATGGCAGCACCTGGACCGCGACCAATCTGTCCACCGGGCAGACGGCCACGCCCAGTACCAGCGTGTCCGGTGCCACGACCACGCTCAACTTCGACGGCGTGCAGATCAACGTCAGCGGCGCCCAGGCCGGTAACAGCTTCGAGGTGTTGCCGACCCGCTATGGCGCGCTGAACTTCCAGTCCACCCTCACCGATCCCACGAAAATCGCCGCAGCCTCGCCCTATGTCTCCAGCGCCGGACAGATGCTGTCGGGCAGCTTGGTCAACACCAACCTCGGCAACCTCACGCTGTCGTCGGGTCAATACAGCGCCACCAGCGGCGCGGGCGCCACCCTCATCACCGGGGCAAGTGTGCCCACTTCGCTGCAAATCACCATGACGAGCGGCGGCACGAGCGGCAGCGTCGGTTTCCAGGTGACCCAACCCGGCTCGGCCACGGTCTTGGCGACCGGCAGCCTGAGTCTGGGCGGTAGCGGGCAGGTGCTGTCCATCCCCTATGCCAACAACCCGCCAGGCGGCTACTGGAACGTCACCCTGGCGGGAAGCACCGCCGTTTCGGGCGATACCTTCACCCTCAGCGCAGCCAGCGGCGGCAATGGCGGCAACGCCCAGGCCATGGCCGCCCTGCAGACCGCCAAGACGCTGGGCCAGGGCAGCACCTCGCTCGAAGGCGCCTATTCGCAGCTCGTCAGTCAGGTGGCCACTCAGGGCAACCAGGCGCAGAGCGCGCTCAGCGCGGCCACTTCGGTCGCGGCCCAGGCCACTGCAGCACAACAATCCATCTCCGGCGTGAATCTCGACGAGGAAGCGACACGCCTCATTCAGTACCAGCAGGCGTATCAGGCGGCGGCCAAGGCCATCCAGGTGGGCAACAGCCTGTTCACCTCGCTGCTGCAGGCCGTGCAGTAAGGAAAGAAAGTAGGAGCGTCGCCATGCGCATCAGCACCTCGCAGTTCTATGCCGCCAGTCTCACGGGCATTCTCAATCAGCAAAACACGCTCAACACCCTGAGCCAGCAGCTTTCCACCGGCAGCACCCTGGTCAATCCGTCTGACCAGCCCGTCGCCGCAGCCCAGAACGTCAATCTGACCGGGCAGATCAACCGGCTTGCCGACTACACCCAGAACGGCCAGAACGCGCAAAACACCTTGCAGCTCGAAAGCGCTACGCTTCAGAGCGTCACCACCCTGGTCAGCCAAGTGCGCCAGCTGGCGGTGCAGATGAACAACGGCACGGTCAACACCCAGGACCTGAACAACGCGGCCGCCACGATGCAGGGCTACATCCAGCAGCTCGCGCAGTACGCCAACACGCAGGACGGCCAGGGCAACTACCTGTTCGCCGGCAGCAAAAGCGGCACGCAGCCCTTCATCCTCAAGGCCGACGGCACGGTGCAATACCAGGGCGATGGCGGACAGAACCAGCTCGCGCTCGGCCCCAGCCTGAGCACGGCCATCGGTGATCCAGGCAGCGCCTTGTTCATGAACACCCGCGCCGGCAACGGCACTTTCATCGTCAATGCCTCCAGCAGCAACACGGGCGGCGCCACGGCGGGCCCCGGCACGGTCAACAACACCGCCCTGGCCCAGCAAACCCTGCAGGTCGACGGCACGCAATACCAGATCCGCTTCAGCGGCAGCGGTGGCTCGATGACCTATGCCGTGACCAGTGGCACGGGCGGCGTGTACTCCGCTAGCCCGGTCGCCAGCGGCAGCTTCACCGCGGGCATGAGCATCGGCCTGCCGCCAGGCAACAACCCCGCCATCACCGTGCCCATCGTCGGCACCCCGGCGGCGGGCGACAGCTTCACAGTGGGTGCCTCCGCGCCGCAAAGCCTGTTCCAGACCTTCCAGGCCTTGGCGCAGGCCTTCTCGGCTTCGGCGCAGACCTCGGGATCGAACGCCTTGCGCGCGCAGTCCATCAGCAACGCCCTGGCCAGCCTCGACCAGAACCAGACCAACCTGCTCAGCACCCAGGCCAGCATCGGCAGTCGCCTGCAGCAGGTGCAGGCCGTGCAAACTCAGAACGCCAGCCTCACGCTGCAACTGCAAACCCAGCAGACCCAACTCACCAGCATCAACTACCCGCAGGTCATCACCGATTACCAGGCCAGCCTCACCGCCCTGCAGGCCGCACAAAAAGCGTTCACGCAGGTGCAGGGGTTGAGTTTGTTCCAGTATCTCTGACCCCAGTCGACGCGATATGGCACATCTTCAGCAAAGAGAATTTTGCACATCCGTCAAGCAACAATTTCCCGAATACTTCAAGAGCAAACTCGTTCTCGATATCGGATCGCTAGACATCAATGGAAATAATCAATACCTCTTTGAGAATTGTCATTATGTCGGAATTGACGTTGCCCCAGGAAGAAACGTCGATATAGTCTGCAAGGGCCACGAACTCGCTCTGCCCGATGCGACTTTCGATGTCGTCATCACAACGGAATGCCTAGAACACGATCAGTATTGGGACCTAACTCTTCGGAACGCGGTTCGCCTGCTCAAGCCCGGCGGCTTGCTCGTAGTCACTTGCGCGACCACCGGACGTCCAGAGCATGGCACTCGCCGTACATCGCCCCAAGATGCGCCTCTGTTGCAGGATCAGGGCGATTGGTCTGATTACTACAGAAATCTAGAGGAAAACGATTTTCGTCAGGCACTCGATATCGAATCGCTTTTTCGGAGTTTTGCCTTTTCCAGCAACAGCAAATCATTCGATATCTATTTTTATGGCGTCAAAAAGGGCGTATTTCAACCGCGCCAAGATTATTCTCACCTGCTGCTTAATGGCCAGACGGCTATCGAATCAAAGGCGGATTTTGCGGAGCAAAGCATCCCAACGCTGAAAACCCTGCACTCTGGCGTTCTCCTGGGTCAAGGATTTGCCGTTCTGCTGCACCTGTATTACCCCGATTTATGGCCTGAATTTTTCGCCTTGATCAAAGCGCTGCCCGCGCCCCGCGATGTCTATATCAGCCTGAGCGAAGGCCGCGAAGACGTGCTCGGCGACATCGTGCGCGACCTGCCCGAAGCCGTGGTCGTGCGCCACCCGAACCGGGGCCGCGACATCGCGCCGCGTCTTGCGCTACTGCGCATGGCGCGCGCGCGCGGCTATGCGCAAGTGCTGTTTCTCCACGGCAAGAAATCCCCGCACCTCAGAGAGGTCGAGCACATCCATATTCCTTTCCTGCAGCACAAGGACGGTGACCGCTGGCGGCGCGAACTTCTTGCCGATCTGCTGGAATCGGCGCCGCGTGCCCTGGCCGCATTCGCCCAGCAGCCCAGGCTGGGACTGATCGGTCCTCGCGGCTTCTGGCTGGATTTGCGCGGCGACGCCAATGTGCCGCGGCTGGCTGCGGTGGCGCAGCGCATGGGCATTGCGCCCGATCTGGCGCGGCACGGTTACTTCGCCGGATCGATGTTCTGGTGCCGCCCGCAGGCCCTCGATCCGCTTTTGGCGCTCAATCTGCAAACCACCGATTTCGACGACGAGTCCGGCCAGACCGATGGCACGCTGGCACATGCGGTCGAGCGGCTGTTCACCCTCAGCGCCGAGCGCGCCGGTTTTGAAGTGGCCGACACCGCAGGCACCCGGCTGGCCGCACCGCTCAAACCCAAGCTGCCCTGGCTACCCGAAGGCCGCTGGCTGCATGGCGAACGCGACTGGGCGCAGCATCTCATCGCCGCCTGGCAGCGCGATACCGTCCCGCCGCCAGGCATCGGCCTGGCCCTGCTGCCCAACGCCAGTCTGCCCGCGCACCCCACCCGCGACAGTGTGGCGGCGCAATGGCTCGCGGCACAGGTGCTGTCCGAGCTGCCCGCGCCCCTTGCCGCGGGCGACCTGCTGGCACCAGCCAATGACGCCCTGCTGCACTGCGGCGCCGACTGGCTCGGCATCATCGACACCGGCGACCATCTCGCGCCCGATGCGCTGTTCCGCATCGCCCACGCCATGCGCGATCACCCGAAGTGGCAGCTCGTCTATACCGATGAAGATCAGATCACCGCCGGCGGCCAGCATGTCAACCCGCATTGCAAGCCCGACTTCAACCTCGACTATCTGCGCAGCCTGCCTTATGTGGGCGGACTGCTGCTGATCCGGCGCGATCTGTTCGAAGCGCTTGGCGGCTTCGACCCGCAGGCGGAAGGGGCGGAGGATTACGACCTGCTGCTGCGCGCCTGGGAGCATCTGCAGCGCAGCGGCGCGGGCGATGCGGCCATCGGCCACGTGCCAGAGGTGCTGTATCACCGGCTGCAGGGTTCGGGGCATACGCGCAAGTCGGTGCCCGAAATTCTGGAGGCCGGGCAACTGGTGCTGCAGCGCCATTTCGAGCGCCTGGGCATCGCTGCGCAGGTGCAAGCCGGGCCGTTTCCGCCGTCGTTCCGGGTGCGTTGGCCGCTGCCGGAGGTCAAGCCGCTGGTGTCCATCCTCATCCCCACGCGCGACCAGCTGCCGCTGCTGCAGCGCTGTATCGAATCGGTGATCGAAAAGACCAGATACCCGGCCTATGAAATCCTGATCATCGACAACGACAGCCAGACGCCCGAAGCGCGCAATTATTTGGCTGCCATCGAGGCCAAGGAAGCCGAGCTTGGCGATCGTCTGCGCGTGGTGCGCCAGCCGGGGCCGTTCAATTTTTCGGCGATGAACAACGCCGCGGCCCGGCTGGCGCGCGGCGACTATCTGCTGCTGCTCAACAACGACACCGCCGCGCTGCACGACGACTGGCTCGATGAAATGATGAGTCATGCCGTGCGGTCCGATGTGGGCATCGTCGGTGCCAAGCTGCTCTATCCCGACGGCAAGATCCAGCACGCGGGCGTGATACTGGGCCTGCGCGGCCCAGCCGAGCACCCCTTCATCGGCCGCCCGCCCGAAGACCGCGGCTATTTCGGACGCGCCCAGCTCACACAGAATCTTTCGGCCGTCACCGGCGCCTGCCTGCTCATCCGAAAAAGCGTCTACGAACAGCTGGGCGGCCTGGATGAACAGGCGTTCAAGGTGTCCTACAACGACATCGACCTGTGTCTGAGGGTGCGCGAAGCGGGGCTGCGCATCGTGTTCACGCCGTATGCGCTGTTGATGCACGAGGGTTCGGCCAGCCAGAGAGGGGGCACCGAATCCCAGCCGGATGCAGCCAAGCTCAAACGCTTTGCCGCCGAGAAGGATGCGATGTACGCCAAGTGGCTGTCCAAACTCGCGTTCGACCCGGCCTACAACCGTCACCTCAGCCTGGCCAGCACCGAATTTTTGCTCGAAGACCAGCCGCCGCTTTCATGGGATCCGGCCTGGCGCCCGCGCCCGCGCGTGTTGGTGCACCCTGCCGACCGTGACGGCTGCGGCGAATACCGCATCATTGCGCCCATGCGCGCCCTCAACCGTGCCGGACTCACCCAGGGCTGGGAAACCATGCGTCTGTATGAACCGGCCGAAATGGAGCGCATGCAGCCCGACAGTCTGGTGGTACAGCGGCAGATGGAATGGCCGCAGATCGAGGCGCTGGAGCGCCACGCGCGCACCAGCCGCGCGTTCCGCGTGTTCGAGATCGACGATCTCATCACCAATCTGCCGCACAAGAGTGTCCACAAAAGCACCATCCACAAGGACATCGCCAAGCGCTTTCGCAAGGCGGCGGGGCTGTGCAATCGCCTGGTCGTCGCTACCGAGCCACTGGCCAAGGCTTATGCGCATTTCACCGATGAAGTCGTGGTGCAGCCGAACTATCTGGAAGCTGCGCGCTGGGCTCACCTGCAGCCGGCGCGTGCCGAGCGCAGCAAGCCCCGCGTCGGCTGGGCCGGCGGGGTCGGTCATACGGGCGATCTGGAGTTGATTGCCGACATGGTGCGCGACACTGCGTCTGAAGTGGACTGGGTGTTTTTCGGCCTGTGCCCGGAATCGCTCAAACCCCTGGTCAAGGAATTTCATCCTGGCGTGCCGCTGGATCAGTATCCCGCCAAGCTCGCAGCGCTCGATCTCGATCTGGCCGTCGCCCCGCTGGAAGACAACGCCTTCAACGAGGCCAAGAGCCACCTGCGCCTGCTGGAGTACGGCATCCTCGGCTATCCCGTGATCTGTTCCGATCTCACGCCCTACCAGGGCGATTTTCCCGTCACCCGTGTGGCCAACCGCTACCGCGACTGGACCCGCGCCCTGCGCGAGGCCATCTCCGATCGCGCTGCACTGCGCGCCCAGGGCGACGCGCTGCGCGCCAAGGTGCTGGCAGACTGGATGATGGAGGATCATCTCGACACCTGGCTGAAGGCGTGGCTGTGCTGAAGTGGCGTCTGGCTGCTTTGACGCCACATTGCAGGCCCGACCCGGCGGGTCGCTGCTAGCATCAGACTCAGGCAATACGGAATAAGTCCTTGTGATGATGCGCGCCGGACTGCGGTATGGGATGCAAGGCGCACACCAAGACAACAGCCGACGCGATGGCGAGCGAGGGCCGCGCCACTGGCCGCCCGCGGGCCGGATGCGCAGCGCGCAAGGAACTTGTTCAGTGTTGCCCTAACGTCTGCGGCTTTTTCCCTGCACCCATGAACAGTACAGTCACCTCGTCAGAATCCGCCCTGCCCGATGCGCCCAGCGCCGTCATGCAAACGCACATCGCCCGGCAGCCCATCGTCGATCGCAAGCAGCACATCATGGGCTATGAATTGTTCGCACGCGACAGCGCCGTCGCCCAGACCGCGCCTGCTCAGCACAGCGCCGAGACCGACAGCGTGTTGCTGTTCAACGCCCTGTCGAACATCGGCTCGGAAAACCTGTTCGGCGAAAAGCTCGCGTTCATCAACTGCGTGGTCGAAGACCTCAAGGCCGAGCACCTCGAGATCGTGTTCCCGGATCGCATCGTGCTCGAAGTGCCGCGCATTTATGGCGATGACGCCGTCGGCATCGCCGAAGTGGCCGCCGCCCTCAAGCCGCTGCGCGAGCGCGGCTTTCAGCTCGCCGCCGGGCCGTTTGCCGCCGCCTCGCTGTATGCCGCCTGGCTGCCCTTTCTCAGTTTTATCAAGGCCGATGTGCAGTCCATTTCCGCCAACGTCGCCGTGGCGCTGCAGCGCAAGGCCGAAGGCTACCGCAACCTGCGGCTGGTGGCGGAGCGGGTAGAAACGCCAGAGCAGTTCAAAACCTATTTCGACGCCGGTTTTCACTACTTTCAGGGCTATTACTTCGCTCGCCCGCAAACCATCAGTGCCAAGGTCATCAATCCGGCGCATGCCAATGTGCTGCAACTGATGAACCTGGTCATGCGCCAGGCCGAGTTGAACGACATCGAGCAGGTGCTCAAACGCGACCCGGCACTGTCCTTCAAGTTGCTGCGCTACATCAACTCCTCCGGTTTCGGCCTGATGTCCGAGGTCACGTCGTTTCGCCATGCTGCAGCCATCCTGGGCTACAAAAAACTGTTCCGCTGGCTCGCGCTGCTGCTGGCCACTGTGCCGGGCAATGCTGCATCGCCAGCCATCGCGCGCACCGCCATCACCCGCGGGCGCATGATGGAACTGCTGGCGAAGGACACGTTATCGGCCGAAGATGCCGACAACGCCTTCGTCGTCGGCATCTTCTCCATGCTCGACGTGATGCTCGGCGTGCCGATGGACAAGGCGCTGGCCGAAATCACCCTGTCCGATCCCATCGTCATGGCACTGAAAAACGACAGCGGCGTGTTCGGCAGCTATCTGCAGCTTGCCCGCGCCGTCGAGCAACGCGACTTCGACAATCTCGATTTCCTGTCCTCCGCACTGGGCATCCAGGGCTGGCGGGTCAGCTCGGTGCACCTGGCCGCGCTGTCCTGGGTGGAACAGCTCGGCATCTGAGCGGCTTGACCCATGAGAGAAGTCACCGCCAAACTGTTCCGCGAGGAATATCAGGTCGATTCCGAGCAGAAGGCCGATCATGTGCTGCACAAAATCATCGAGCGGCACGAACCGCTGGCCGTTCTGCCGCACGACCGGGCAGAGGAATTCAGCTCCACCCTGCTGGCAGTCAATCGCCCGAAGCACTGGTTGATCATCGACGAACTCACCCCAGACTCGGGCAACCGCCGGCTGGAAAATCACGCCCCGTTTTTCACGATCGGGCGCTATGAAGGCGTGTTCGTCGGCTTTCAGTCCAAGCTCATCGAGCGCATCGATTACGAGGGCTATGGCGCGCTGCGCATCGCCTTTCCCGAACTGATCTATTACCTGCAGCGGCGCAATTTTTTCCGCGTATCCGTCGCCCCGGGCGACCTCAGCACCGTCGACATCCAGCGCAGGGGCGCCAAGCCGCTGTACGGCCAATGCCACGACCTCAGCGTCAACGGCATGCGCCTGCTGGTGCCTTCCGCAGTCGACTACGCCCTGACCACCGGGGAATACATTCCCCTGGTGCGTTTCAGTCTGGAAGATGTAGAACTTGCTGTTGAAGCCGAGGTGCGCTACTTGGGCAGCCTGCGCGACACCAAGACCCGCCAGCCGCTGCGCCAGCTCGGCATTCAGTTTTTGAACATGGCGCCGGGTTTCGAGCAGCGCCTGCAGAACTATGTGCAGCGGCGCGACCGCGAACTGCTGCGCGAAGCCAAACGCTGAGTTGCGGATTCAGCGCAAGGCCAGAATCCGCGCGGCAAATCCTTCGGGTTGCGGCACCTGGGCCTGCGGTGCAAACACGCCTTCTCCCTCCACATCGTCGGCTTCGACAATATGCTGGGAAAGCGTGCCGGCCTGTGCATCGAACAGCAACGGTGCCTGGCGGTGCGCCCGCAAGGTTCGGTCCGCCTGCCCGGGCAGCAACACCATCACCATCGGTAGAGTGCCTGCGGGCAGGTGGCCAAAACGCAGCCCAAAATGCGCGGCCTGAACGAGCAGAAAACTGATGGCCACATCATCCAGCGACTGCAGCCAGACAAAGGGCCGCTCGGCCTGCAGGCTGATGAGGCCAAAACGCTGCAAGGACTCGAACCCGGGCAAGGGCGTTGCGGCAGTCCAGATCTGCCCGGGTTGAAACGGCAGGTGGCCGAAACGCGTGGGCAGCAATGCGGCGGACTGCGCGGCAATCATTGAAGAGTCGATCTGCTGCATGCTGATCACTTTGTGTCTCCGTCCACCGGCGCAGAAATCCAATGCGCCAGCGACACGCTCTGCGGCGCAACCGCAGCCTGATTGTCTTGACTGATCTGCGCGTAGAGTTCTTCGCGCAGAATGCGCAGGTCGATTGGCCCTTCGATCCCCAGCCGTACCTTGCCGGGTGCGGACTGCAGGATCACCACGCGAATGTTGTCGCCAATCCGGATCACTTCTCCGGAACGGCGGGTGAGGATGAGCATGAGCGAGGCTGGACGATGCGTAGCAAAAAAACGATGGACGATCCGCCGCACGCTCAGGCGCTGACCAGCAACCGGGCCGCGGCGCCCCCTGCTTGTCCCAGCCCCTGCGCGCCATAGAGACCAGCCCCCTGTGCCGTGCCCAGCAGGATGTGCAAGGCGCCCTCTGTATTGCGGGTCAGCGCATTGATCATGGCGCCGTTGCGCTGATTGGCTTCAGACACCTGCTTGGCCAGAGCCTGCACCTGCGCCCAGAGCGCAGACGCGCCTGCGGCAGCATCTTGACGAAACGCGGCCTGGCGTTGCTGTTCAATGCGTTCCAGCGCGGCAAGGTGGGCGGTTTTCTGCTCGGTCAGCGCTGGGAGTTGATCGACACCGGCCTGCAACAGGCAGGCGTGTTCGGCCACGAGCAGGCGGTCAAAGGTTTGCAGCGCGTCAAGCTGCTGGCGAAGAATGTTCTCGGCCGGTGATGACATCATGATTCAAGGCTTGCGCCAGCGCGAAGGTTAGGGCTTGACCGCGCCGAGCAAGGCTTGACTGTCCTGCAGCAGCCCACTGGCGATGCGCTGCGGATCGACCACGTACTGGCCGCTTTGAATTGCCGCCTGCAGCGCGGCGATGCGCGTGTCGCTGGCCGGCGGCGTAGCGCCCAGCGTGCTGACCATCTGCAACATTTGCCCGGTACTGGAAATGGACACCTGCTCGGCACCTGCAGTTTGCGATTCTTGCGCAGCGCCCGGCCCGGTGCGACCCGCGCTTGCGGCCGAGGTGCGGCGCGAGGCCGCAGCAACCCCGCTGCTGGCTCCGGATGCGCTGGATATGGCTGAATTCTGGATGGGAATCATGGTGGCATTCTCTCCTGTTGCCAGGCTCAACGGCACGCTGAAGACGAACTTTAGGGCAAGTGTGACTTTTTTGGCAAAAATCACCGCCCCTCTTGTGGCGCCGGTTTTATAGCTCCAGTTCCGCCCGCACGAGCTGGTCGAGCTGCCGCCGCATCTCCGCCTGCGCCTGTCGGAACTCCGCAGTCTCCACGCCATCGGCCAAGGCGGCGATCAGCCACACATACGCTTGATGCAGTGGACCGTCTTCCAGCCCCTGCACCTCAATATAGTGGTGAAGCGCGGTGGCTGCACGCGCGGCCAGCGGCAGCGCATCGGGCCAGGGAGTCATATAGGTCAGGCGCATTTCCCACAGCAGGTGCGCGGCGTAAACGCCAAGGGCAGTGCGCGGGTGGTCGCGGTCGATCTCTAGGTGAAAGTTGCGCGCCCAGTCCACCACGGCGTCGGCCGACATCGGGCGCGCCAGGCCGTAACCTTGCCCAGCATCGGCCTGCAGGATGACTGCGGCCTCCACCAGACCGGGCGACTCCAGCCCTTCGACCACCACCAGGCTGCCCAGATCGTGCGCCAGGCGGGTGAGATGCTGAATGAAGTCGAGCGCGCGCCGCGGGGCCTTGCCCAGACCACTGAGCAGGCCCTGGTCGATCTTGACCTCGTCGAAGGGAAAGCTGTCGAGTCGCAGAAGCGAACTGTAGCCCGAACCGAGATCGTCTTCGGCCAGCCGCACGCCGGTGGCGCGAAACCGCGCCAGCAGCGCATCGCGGCGCTCGGAGACATCGAGATCGCCGCTTTCTAGCAGCTCCAGGGTGAGGCGGCGCGGCTCAAGGTCGTGACTGCGCAGCAGTTGTTCCACCCGCTCAACATAACGCGGATCGCTCAGCGCCACCGGTGGCATGTTGACCGAGATATCGATATCGATACCCTGCTGCGCCCAGCAATGGCGCGCGTGCAGCGCCTGCTCCAGGCCCAGGCTGAACAGACGCCACATCTCCTGCGCGTCAAGCACCGCAAGAAACTCTGCCGGAGACACCAGCCCGCCACCGTCCTGCCGCCGAAGGCGGGCCAGCGCCTCGAACTTGACGGGCCGCCCGGTTCGCAGGCTGATCACGGGCTGATAGAGCATCTGCAGGCCGTTGTGGTCGAGCAGATTGACATAGAACTGCCGCCGCGCATAAGACACCACGCCCGACGGGCTGGTGGCATAGCGGGTGAAGGCCAGGCCGAGGATTTTTTGCAGATGCTCGATGAACACCTTGCGCGCTGCATTCGTGAAAAAACCCGGATAGCTGCTGTAGAGATCCATCAGCGCGATGGGCTGGCCGAATACATCCAGAATGGGGATGGACACCGCGCTGCGCACACCGAGCTCGCGCGCCAGCGCCTTCCACGGCAGAATGGCAGGGTCGTTCGTGTAGGACGCGGTGATCTGCACCTGGCGGCTGCGCCAGGCCCGCCCAGAGGCGCCCAGCCCCTCGGCGACGTCACCGCGCACCAGGGTCGGCGCCACACCCTCAGCGCCGATGCGATCGAGATAGAGCGACTTGAAGCGACTGCCAAACGCGTGCTCGAACTGCAACACGCCCGCCGCATCGGGCCTGCCCAGCGTACCAGCCACCACGCCTTCGATATTTTCCAGCGCGCCCAGCACCGAACGCAGCAGATCGCTCAGGGTGAGCGAGGTCAGGATGGCTGAATTAATGCGCGCCAGCGCGCCATCAAGCTGATAGCCGATGTCCTCATGCCCCTCGATCTGCCATTGCAGTTCCTCCTGCAGGCGCAGAAAAAAATACCCCAGCAGATCCGCCCGCTCCGTGGGATTGACCCACCCTGCAAAGTGGGCGATGAGCAGGCGGGTATAGAGCCCATACGACTCAACCAGCCAGGACGCCTCGATGCCGATCAGCGCATGCGCCCGGCCCACATGCCGCGCCACATGCGCAGAGGCCGCACTGCGGCCCGCAAACAGGCTGCGAAGATGGCGCTCCTGGTTCTTGCGCAGTTGCTTGAACTCGGTGTCGGACAACAGGCCAAGGACACGCGAGAACCGGGGCTGGCTCAGCAGCTCGTCGTAGAACCGTGCGATGAAGTCATTCACCACGGCATTCAGTTCGGGCTGCACCGCGCGAAGCAAGGCATGCAAGGCCGTCTGCTGCTCGGGCGGATGCGCCGAGTCCTGCGAGAGATTCAATGTTTCATACACGGGCGACATGCTATTGACCCATGGCAAGGCGCGGCAAGCGAAAGTCTGCGGACTGTTGACCTGAGACAAACACGCCATTCGATTGCCACAAAGTGCCCGCCCCCGATTCAAGTTTGCCAGCGCCGTGCCGTTACATCCATCGCAAGACGATCCATCGCGAGGCCCACCTTGAAATTCCTGGTTGTTGACGACTTCCCCACCATGCGCCGCATCGTACGTGGTCTGCTGATGCAGACCGGCTATGTGACCGGCAATATCGACGAAGCGGAGAACGGCGAAGAAGCCTGGCGCAGACTGCAGGCCGGCGGTATCGAGTTCGTGGTCACCGACTGGAACATGCCGGTGATGCAGGGCATCGATCTGCTCAAGCGCATTCGCGCCAGCGACAACCCGGCCATCCGCAGCCTGCCGGTGTTGATGGTCACGGCCGAGGCCAAGAAGGAAAACATCGTTGCCGCGGCGCAGGCCGGGGTCAACGGTTACATCGTCAAACCCTTCACCGCGCAGACTCTAAAGGAAAAGCTCGACGCCATCATGGCACGTTTGAACGCCGCCGCGGGAGCCGCCCAATGAGTCGCAAGAGCACAAGCCCCGTGGTCGACGGCAACAGCCTCGGCGAAGCGGAGCAAGCCAACGTGGGCGTGGTCCATCATGCCCTGCACAGCCTGACCGAGGCTGATGCCCTGCTGCATGAAGGCGTGCGCCGCATCATGGCCGCTTCCAGCGATCTGCCAGGAGCCAGCCACCCGCTCGAGGAAGCGCTGCGCCTGACCGAAACCCAGGCCATGGCCACGCTGGAAGCGGTGGAAAACGGATTTGCCGAAGTGGCCACCATTCGCGCCACGCATGGCGGTTTTATCGATGCGAATCTCGACCGCATCGAGCAGCAGTTCCACACCATTCTCGCCAGCCAGCAAGGCCAGGATCTGGCCGGGCAGCGGCTGAAAAAGACCATTCATCTGCTGCAGGCCGTGGAGCAGCGCATCCGTGCCGCGGTCGATCAGCTCGGCCCGCAACTCGACGCAAAGCTGCCTGCCGACGCCACCGCCTCGCCTACCAGCAGCACACCGCTCCACGGAGTCCCGGCCTACGCCGGACCCAGCTTTGCCCAGGATGACGTGGACGCTCTGCTGCGCGACCTCGGCATCTGAACGCGTGTGAAACAAGCGCCCCACCATCATGGATAACGACATCCTGCAGGAATTCCTCGCCGAGTCGCGCGAGTTGCTGAGCCAGGCCCAAGACCAGTTGCTGCGGCTGGAATCCACGCCCGACGATCCCGATGTGCTCAGCGCCATCTTCCGCGCCTTTCACACCCTCAAGGGCGGCGCCGGGTTTCTGGAAGCGCAGCACATGGTGGACTGGTGCCATCACCTCGAGGACCTGTTCGACAAGATGCGCGGTGGCAAGCTGCGCGCCACCACGCCGATGATCGACGCCATCCTGCGCGCGACCGACGTCCTCTCTACCATGCTCGACAGCATGGCAAGCGGCGAAAACCCGCCACCCGGCCCGGATGATCTGGGCCGCGACATCCAGGCCTTCGCCCGAGGCGATGCGCCGCACGCCGCCACTGCGCCGACCGCCGCACCTGCGCTCGCGCCAGCCGGCCCGCCCCCAGCGCCCAGCGCCGCAGGCCTGTGGGTCACACAGGAGACACGCGATGGCGGCAGCACCGGGCTGTACGCCGAGCGCCGCGCCGTGGTCAGTGAAACCGCCCCCGCAGGAGATTCCGACACCATCACCCAGGATGAATTCGAGCGCGTGCTCGACAGCCTCTACGGCAGTGGGCAGGCTCCCGGCCTCGCAGCACCTGCCTGCGCTGGCGCTCAGACGAACGATGCCCTTGCTGCTTCGCCCCATCGAGGCGGGGGTACCCCCCTCGATGGGCAGCGCGCAAGCGCGGAGGCAACCATCTCGCAAGACGAATTCGAGCGCGTGCTCGACCAGATTCATGGCGCCGGACAGGCGCCCGGCATGGCCAGCTCGGCCGCTCCTGCCGCCGCGCCCAAAGCGGAACCCGCAGCGCCCGCCCCGCGCAGCGGCAACGGTGCTGCTGCGGAAGAACCCTTCATCCGCGTCGATTCCAATCGTCTCGATCAGGCCATGAACCAGGTGGGCGAACTCGTGCTGCTGCGCAACCGCCTGAGCGCCGCCGTGGGCCGCATGGCGCAGGAAGATGAAACCTTGGCCCGGCTGGCACGCGAAACCGATCTGGCCGTCAACGATCTGCAGAACACCGTCATGCGCCTGCGCATGCAACCCTGCAAACGCCTGTTCCAGAGCCTGCCCCGCGTGGTGCGCGACGCCTCGCGCAGCCTGGGCAAGAAAGTGCGCCTCGATATCGAGGGCGAAGACGTGGAGATCGACAAGACCGTGGTCGACGCGCTGTCCGGCCCGCTCATCCATCTGGTGCGCAACGCCCTGGACCACGGCATTGAAGAGCCCAACGTGCGCAGCAAGGCCGGCAAGCCGGAAGAAGCGGTACTGCATGTGGCCGCCCGTCACCTGGGCGACAAGGTGCAGATCCAGGTAGGCGACGATGGCCGCGGCATGAACGCGCAAAAAATCATGCAGCACGCCATTTCCAAGGGCGTCATCACCGCGCAGGAAGCCGCGCGGCTGTCCGAGCGCGAGATGCTCGACCTCATCTTCCTGCCCGGCTTTTCCACCAAGGAGCAGGTCAGCGAACTGTCTGGGCGCGGCGTCGGCATGGATGTGGTGCGCTCCACCGTGGCCTCGCTGCGCGGGCGTATCGACATCGATACTGCGCAGGGCAAGGGCAGCACCATCACCCTGGAACTGCCGCTGACCATGGCCGTGCTGCCGGTGCTCTATTTCCGCCTGCGGCGCGAAACTTACGCCCTGCCGGTGGCGGCCATCGAAAACCTGCTGGCCATCGACCCCGAGCATGTGCACTCCATCTCCGGGCGCCTCATGGTGCAGGTCGATGGCAACCGCGTGGTGCCTTACATCGACCTCGGTCACCTGCTGCAGAACCGTGCGATCGATCTGGGCAAGGACCAGAGCGAGGGCATTCTGATCGAGCAGGGTCTGCTGGTCGTCTCCGAGGCAATCGGTACCGAAGATTCCGTGGTCAAGCCGCTGGACATCTCCACCAACGACACCCTCTACCAGGGCGCCACCATTTCCGGCAACGGCGAAGTGGTGCTCATCCTCGACGGTGCTGCACTGGCCCGGGTGCAACGCAAGAGCTAACCCACTGCCCCATCATGGACGACCACTCGATCGAAACCCTGCGCCGCGACTTCATTGCCGTGGCCGACGCCACCTACGCCTTCCAGGGTACGCTGAAAAAGCGGCTGCGCGAAATCGACCGCAAGGCGCTCAACGCCCAGGTACTGGTCAAGCGCCACGGCAAGGAACTCGCCGGCTATGGCGTGGTGGCGCAAGCCTTCCGCGAAGGCGCGCAAGCCATGCAGAACGCCGCCGACCAGGTGCAGCAGCTCATCAACCCGCTGATGCTGCACTTCATGGAAACCCTACGCGACGCGCAGCAGATGGACAGCCTGCGCCACATCCAGAACGCCTCCACAGCGCATTGCCCGGCGCTTGCCGAGCGCCTGCGTCATCAGTCCGACATGCACGACCGTCACGCCGCGGGCAGCCGCCGTGCCGGACTGGCACTGGGCACCGCGCTCGACCGCTTCCAGGCGGTGATTGCCGAGCTCGACTATGTGGTGGTCAACGGCCGCATCGAGGCGGCGCTCAAGGGAGCGGTCAACGCACCCTTGAGCCAAGTGTCGCTGGAAATGGACCGCTCCGTCACCGGGGTGCAAGACCTGCTGCGCACCTATCGCGAACAAATTGAAAGGATCATCGAATGAAGTCGCTGCAATTCTTCAGCCAGGGCAACCACCGCTGGAACATCATCTACGACCAGGACGAGCGCCGCGTCATCGACTCCAACGTCTACGCCCTGAGCGTGGACGAGCAGACCATGGTGCTCGATCCAGGCGGATTCGAAATCTTCCCGCAAGTGTTCAGCGCCCTGGTGGAAGTGGCGCCGCCCGGCTCGCTCAAGGCCGCCTTCGTCAGCCACCAAGACCCGGACATCGCCTCCAGCCTGCCGCTGTGGAACGCCTGCAACCCGACCATCGCCTGGTATGTGCCCAAGCTGTGGAGTGGCTTCATCCGCCATTACGGCGCGCTCGATGCCGACCTGCGCGACATCCCCGATGAAGGCGGCGAAATGACCCTGGGCTCCGCCCGGCTGCAGTTCGTCCCCGCGCACTATTTGCATTCCTCGGCCAACTTCCATGTGTACGACGCCTACGCCAAGGTGCTGTTTTGCGGCGACGTGGGCGCGGCGCTGCTGCCCGCGGGCCATGCGCCCTTCGTCGACCGCCGCAACATCGAAAGTTCGGCCGCCTTCGATGAGCACATCAAGTCCGCCGAGTATTTCCACAAGCGTTGGATGCCGTCGATGGCGGCCAAGCGTAACTGGTGCGAGCGTGTGTCGAAGATGGACATCGACTTCCTCGCCCCGCAGCACGGTGCCATCTACACCGGCGAAAACGTCAAGCGCTTCATCGACTGGTTCGACGCCCTCAAAGTGGGCTCGGCAGTCGAGTAAGCCCACTCACACCCCTCACACCGCCACCCTGCTCCCCTGATTGCCGAGATTCCTCATGGACGCAACCGCCCTGCACTACCTGCAACAAGCCCTTGAACCGCTCGACAGCCTGGAAATGCTCGCCGAAGCCGACGCCGCCATGGAAAACGGCGTGTTTTACATGAACCGCACCGCGCGCGAAACCATGGAGCGATTTCACGGCACCCTCAACTCCGCGCTGCGCGGCGCCGATGTGCGCAACGCGCTGCACCACTCCATCCACCAGTTCCACAAAGACCCGGAGCGCATTCGCGCCATTCTGCGCAGTCTGGCCGACGGCAGCCTGGACAGGCATGTGCAGGACATGCCCGTGGGCAAGGTGACCTTCTCGCTCGTGTTCACAGCCGTGCGCGATCCGGCCGGACAGGTCATCGCCTTTCACGCCAGCTGGCGCGACATTTCGCACCTCAAGGACATCAGCGCAGTCAGCGACCGGCTCAAGGACGTGGTCAACACCCTCAACGGCGCGGCCGGCGACATCGGCCAGTCGATGAACTCGGTCGATACCGCCATCGGCAATGTGGGCCGGGCCATCAGTAGAAACGGCGCTGCGGTGACGCAACTGCAGGAGCAGGTGGGCGCCATCAGCACCATCGTGCGCAATATTCGCGAAATCTCCTACCAAACCAATCTGCTGGCGCTCAACGCCGCCATCGAAGCCGCTCGCGCCGGCGAGCACGGCCGCGGCTTTGCCGTGGTGGCCGACGAGGTGCGCAACCTCGCCCGCCGGGTGCAGGCTGCCACCGCAGAGGTCGAGTCCAACACCACGGCCATCGGCCAGCGGGCGCATGACATCGCCACCACCAGCGCCAGTTCGGGCAAGGAACTCGAACTGGTGCAGTCGGTCGTGGTGCGCATGAACAGGCAGGTGGGCAATATGCAGGCCAGCGCCACGCAGATGATGCTGCAGTCGGCGCAGGAAGACCACAAGGACTTCGTCAACCACATCCTGCTGGAAGCCGCCAAAGACAAACACGCCAAGCTGCCCAGCGAGATCAGTGACCACCACAACTGCCGCCTGGGCAAGTGGTATGACAGCCAGGGCCAGGCGACCTTCGGCGGCCTGTCGGCGTTCCGCGCACTGGAAGCGCCGCATGCGCAAATCCACGCCACCGCCAGGCAACTGCTCGAAGCTGTGCATGGCGGACAGCGCGACCAGGTGGCCCGGCTCTCCGCCTCGCTCAGTGAGCAGGAAGACCTGATCATCGAGCGCCTGCAGTCGCTGAGCGATGCCATCGAGCACAGCGGCGGCCGTGCGGGCTGACACCGAACCAATGGACGCCAGGAGATGCCCGTGGAAACCGCCAGCACCGACATGACCGCGCTTGTGGATGCGCAGGAGACTGCTTTCTCCCAACCTCTCCCATTGCATGGGGGAGAATCCCCCCCCCTTGTCCGACCGGGAGACGATTGGGGTGAGGACAAAACCAGCAACACCCCCCGCGGTGGCCTGCTCGAACGCGTACGCGAAGACCGCGAGCGCGTGCTGCAGGCCGTGCTCGACATGCTCTGCGGCAAGGGGGATGGCGCGCTGCGCGACATCGATCTGATCGACGCCGCAGACTGGGCCGACAAGCTCGGCGGCGTGCGCACCATGCTGCTGCATGGCGTGGACGCGCTACGCACCTCGACCAAATCGCTGGCCTTCGCCGAAAGCCGCACCGCCGGGTTCGACCATGACATCCACGGCCTGTCGCAGCGCGTGG
>Ga0078972_1005827_pt1 | contig 30524 bp, 25 predicted proteins | sample YelNatPaOPGAMG01_FD_67568 | JGI IMG/M metagenome (GOLD analysis project Ga0078972, IMG submission 67568) | Hot spring thermophilic microbial communities from Obsidian Pool, Yellowstone National Park, USA - OP-RAMG-01 (SPADES assembly) (version 2) | ecosystem: Environmental > Aquatic > Thermal... | reverse complement strand
GCGCGCAAGCACTTTCCTTACCGAGATCTGAACGCCTCAATCAACCTTCGGAAATATCGTCTGTTTCCAAAGCGTCTACTGGTTCTGTATCGAACGCACGCTCGAAGGAATCGTTGCGTACTTCGTGCAGATATGTTGCTGAAATGCAGGATACTTTCCATGAAAGACTCAGAGGCCAGAAGCGAGCGCATTGGAATCCCGGCTGGAGCATACCACTAGAATATCGTACGGTTCAGCAATGTAGATAGGCTATGGCGCCGTATACAACATCTCGGAACGCTTTTTCGTCGTCATTAGCGTATGACCATGGCACTCCAGTTTTCCATGTCACTGGGTATCTCAGGCGCAAGTCTTATCAGCCTCTCGAGAAACACGGACGCAGTCCGGAACCCGATTGACCGATACACTTGGCCGGCTATGGAGCAGACGCTTTCCGTTGCCTTATCAGGCCAAATTACAGTGTACAACTCTGTCATGCCGCCTGGTTCGATTGCTCGAGTACGGCGTCGGATTACCGCTTCTCGGAGCGCTGGCTAAGAACATGCAGTGTTCGTACATTGAAGCAATTGCCCTGACGACATTCCAGGGTCGCTGGGAAGGCGATGCATTTTAGAATGGTCGCACAATATGCAGCTTGACAAGGTTCCGCGTCAATGTTGCGGTCGGCGTTCGAATGCGTTATGCGGTGTCCTGCTCCTCGAGTCATGCACGCTTCTTTCTATCCATGCCCTGGACGCTTCTCCAAACCACAGCTAGCGCTATGCGGTCAAGCGCCTCAAAGCGTCCGATCGTATTCATTTGGTTTGGCGCTACTAGGGTCCACAGAAACGCAAGCATTCAGATGAACTGAGAAAAAAGCAGCGCCTGGCAGCACAAGCTGCACGCTCATGGACGCTGCATTCACGCAGTGACCACGTAACCAGCGAGAGACGGATATGCACATACAGACGCGGGACCGTCCAGAATTTCGGGTACATGTACGCAAACATGCACCGACCGCTTCGCATCGAAAACACCCAAAGACTGGAGCCTTCCGTCGTTTATCAAACCGGGGTGTGATGACCCACGACCGAAACGCACGCTTTCTGCTCGCCGTAAAACGCGCGTGGAACAACTCCATAGCTGTCGAGTGTCCAGCTACATAACTGGAGCCCACATAGCAACTCGTGAAGCCGTCAATACGAACTCCAATCGGGGTTCAAAATCTGCGAACATGACCATTAGATTTCGATGCCCGTTCATCGGTGCTCACTGCTGACCTCGATTCCCGCCTAGTCGCTGTCCCACTGTTCCAGATTCTCCTCCTGATTTCTCCACAGCGACCGAAGCTCCATGCGATCCGGGGCGGCTGGCGTGTACCAAGGTCTGCATAGCTTCTGTGGAACGCTTCCGCTAGACATGCATCGTTTGTATGCTCTCCTGTGTGCCTCGAGAGTCGAAGCTGTTGAGGGTAAACTCGACTATGAAAGGCACCATGATTCTGCGGTTGCGAAGCAGCGCATACTCGATACGTTCATTGTCGAGTAATCGGCTCCGATCGAGTTACTTGCGGGGCGGCATGCCGATACTTTTTCGATGAATCAGCACCGCCGCGCTTTTCAAAGTAGCGACCTGTACCATGATGCACTGCACTGCCCATAGCGGACAAACTTTCGGCCATGGCTTCCGGAATGACCATCATCCTCTCCGACACAGGAGCCAGGACTGCTGAATCCAAGCACGACGCTCAACCAATCCACCCGAGTACGCTACCGGGGTACCGTGCTTCGCATTCGCCCCCCTGTAAACTGTCTAACTTTCGAAGAAAATGCTCGACAGCCAGCCGAAAACGCTATCGAGCACGTATATGTAACTAACAGACAAGACTAAGAAGATGACAGATATCACAAGAATCCGCAGTGTTCGTTTCGGCGAGGGCCACTCGATCATCCGGAACTCGTCGGCAAGGTCCAACAGGAACACTATCCACGCCGGCAGACCCGACGTCTCCCGCAACTTCACTCGCCGCATGAAAGCCACTTCTCGCTCGATTCGTGCGTCCCACTGCTCATTAGGAGTTTGTTTTGGCACTTGATCGACGACCTTGTCAACGTGGTTCGAGATCCAGGGAAACAGCGCTTCACCTTCACCCGGGTTTGCAACGGCTGCGCTCGTCGACGCCCGCGTCTCCCGGGCAGTTTCAGCGTGCTCGTTCGTTCTTCGGGCGCCGTTTGTGTTTTCAGTACGCTTCCCAGACTCGATAAGCCGTTCGTCGTCACGTTCTCCTTCGTTCTGAGCGCACCGAAGGCGCGCCGAACGAGGTCTCACCCGAACGGCAGCAGCAGCAGCACGTTGCCGTCGTCCAAACGGTGCACAGCAGGTTGCTGCTCCTCCCAGCGCGAAACGTCCACGAGTGTAACGAAGTGTCTGTAGAGCAAAAGCGCTCGTTCTCGAAGCCGCAATCCTTTGATCCATTTCTGGTGCAACAATCAAACGGCTACGAGCCGAACAAGTCCACCGATGTTAACGGAGTGCAGAGGCCTGTGCTCCCGGACGCAGATCGCATCTGCACTAGTTCACGTGCGACGTGCAGGATGCTCACTGGGCATCGCATACATTATTGTGATATTCGCATCAGAATAACATCGCCTGCTGCTGGGATGAGGTGCTTGGCGGGGTTCGCTTATGCGCAGCGGTGACGCCTGCACTGCAATATAGCTGCCTTCGTGGCTTCAGAGTGTCATAGGTGTGTCGTGTCTGCAAATGACGCTGCATACCGCGCTCGGGTTCATGGGGCCCGGGCACAGCCTCGCAGCGTAGTGTTGCGTTGGATGCGGGCTCAGCGTTCGCCAGTCATGTGCTTCGTATCGCTTCCAAAGAATGCTGCTGGAGCGATTCCACGAAACGGCTCGCTGTCGAGTAGCGACATGGTCCTGGGTGTCGTTGGACATCAGTTGGATAACATCTGGTACCGTCGGTGATGGAACGGTGGAGCGGAATCCCGAATTAGCGTAGTCGGACGCGATGCTCCGGAACGGTGTGTTGTCCCGGATACGAGATGGCTTTCTTTCTTTATGGACAGTGGAAGTCTACAGCAGCGTTGTCTTTAGAGCGTGGATGATGTTGTCGCTGAAAGCAAATCGAGGTACCTTGCAACGATCGCAGCGAAGCGACTCGGGTACCCGCTGGACGAGCATCGCAAGACTGCAGGCGTCGCAAGCGGCGCTGGAGACGCTCGTGTTCGAACTTGTGCGGTGCGAGCGGCAAAGACGCCTTTTGAGACGTTATCCAGTTTTGACTGGTCCACGTAGAGGGTCATTTAACGAACAATGCCAGGATTTCTGTGGAAGACATTCTCGGAGCGTTGCGCTGAGCCCGGCGTAGCCGCCTTCACCATCACTAATAGGAATGTCGCTCCCAAACGGAATCAGCTTATAGTGTTATGGACACGATGTAGACACCTCGGAATAAGGTATATTTTTGGACTTCACTGCTCCGAACGGAATCAGTGTGTTGTTTCATGGATACCATGTAGAAACCTCTAAATACGTAATACTTCTCGACTTCACTGCTCCAAATGCGCATCCCAAGGCGTACTATCTATTCGTGCTCCTCCCGGTATCCTCGTATTTTTTCGCTCGCCTTGGTAAGGCGTCAACCCTGAGGTCTGGTTTACGTTGCGTAGTGTTTGGACTTGCTGGAAAGGGTTCAATCAACCGCAGCCGCTAAGCTCGACACCAGACGTATGCCCACTTACCACGTGTTGCGGGACGGCGTCTACTTGGCCCCAGTTCACAAGGCTGGCGTACTAGCCGACCTCGTCGATGACCGTTGGCGCCGCGACGCGCTCCCGCTGGAACCGGTCCCGCTCCCGGTTGGCACTATACTCGCTGACGATGACCAGCTCTTCGAGGATCTGGCACCGATCATTTCGGAAGATGCCGAGTATACCTGGGACGCCGCAGAAACAGAGGAGCTTGCAGCGCTCGCCGGTGACTGGCGTGGTTTGCAGCCTGAAACCGGACCGGATGTACCTCCAGGCGCTGAAGAGATAGGCTCTCGGGGTGATAACCCAGCAACAGGCGTGGGAACGAACGCAGACAACAGCTCGAGTCGAGCCATTTGGGCGTCGCCTGCGTGGCGAACTACGCAGCAACGGCAGGCACTGCTCTCGCAGTGGTCGTCGATGCAGCCGGCAACTCTGCCGAGGGAGCGGGGACCCAACGCACTGGCGGAAGTGCTCTGGCGAAGGCACCGACGAACCTCTGGACTGGACCTTAACCTGGAGGTAACACCGCCGGAACCTCTGTGAGGAGGGAATTTCGTGCATCCATCCCGCGTAAACGCAACACTGCTCGCACAGCTCGGTTTACCTAGGCCTCCTATGTGAATCGCAAATGCTAGCACCTGCCTCTACACTTTTCTGAAGCATCCATTCCAACAAGCAACGTCGTGCATCCATCCCGCGTAAACGCAACACTTCTCGCACAGCTCGGTTTACCTAGGCCTCCTATGTGAATCGCAAATGCTAGCAACTGCCTCTACACTTTTCTGAAGCATCCATTCCAGTGCCTTCTCAGCGGAATACTGCCTTGGCGTCGTAGGCGGCCGCTGAGCGGCTGCCGAACACAGTCGGGTACCACGCGTACCGGTAAACGCGTCTATAGAGACAAAAGAGACCTGGGGTCCCCGGATACCGCACTGTACTGAATACCGCGAGGCCTCAGTTGAGGTTTCTGATACATCGTACCGGCGCAAGGGTCAGTTGACTCGTCACCTCGGTGCTGCGTTCGACGGTAGCTGGTTCAGGGTGCCCTACCAGCGCCAGCGTCACCTTGTCCACAGCGAGCGGCACTGAAGGTATACGAGCGCTGCCGCTGACATGTGGTTGCGCGCTGTGACCTCGTTACCTCGCTCCGTCTATATTCATATACCGTTTTGCCGACGACGTTGTTACTATTGTGACTTTGCCGTTTTGCCGGTTGGGCACTCGACGCGCGAAGTATCGCAGCGACTTTGGGAGCAGCTCCAGAAGCTGAGCGCACAGGGACGTTCGCAGCACGCGCTCACTGCACCGTCGACGTCCTCGGACCGCACGCTAGACCGAATTTATGTCGATGCCGTCATAAGTGAAGTCTCGCAGACTCTTGAGCGGCTTCCTGATCGGCCGAGCTCGCTGCCGGAGCTCGATACGATTTATATCGGAGGCGGGACGCCGTCGCTTCTACATGTAGACGAGTTGGCGCGGCTCCTGAGTGTCTTGCCTCGTAGCGGACACACTGAAGTCACCATGGAACTGGACCCGGGCACATTTGATGCGGTGCGTTTGCATCAGTACCGTGACCTGGGCATCACACGAGTCTCGGTCGGTGTGCAAGCCCTGTCGGATGAGGTGCTGCGAGCCTGCGGCCGCAGCCACACGGTGAGAGATATTGAGCGCGCACTCGATGATCTTCATCGCTGTGGCTTTGGTGATGCCTACTCTCTCGACCTGATCTGCGGCTTACCAAACCTGAGCCCAGGCGCTTGGAGCGAAACCCTAGCAAGGATTGGAACCTGGAAGCCTCCGCATGTTTCGATCTATGATCTCAGCATTGAGTCAGGGACTCGATTTGCGGCGTGGTTGCGAGACGGGCTGCTCCAATTACCCTTGGAAGATGAAGCTGCAGAGATGCTCAGGGAAGCCATGATAACGTTGCGGGAAACGTACGGCTTCGATCACTACGAGGTCAGCAACTATGCAAGGGAACCAGCGCTGCGCTCGCGGCATAACCAAATCTACTGGCGTGGAGGCGAGTACTTTGGATTTGGATTAAGTGCAAGTTCGTATGTGCATGGCAAACGCTTCGACCGGCATCGGCAGCTTAAGGAGTATCTGGAATGGGTTTATTCCGGATGTTTACCGTTTGACGAGGTCGCCGGCGACACACTCGATGAATGGCTCATGCTGCGTCTTCGCACACAAGAGGGCCTCTCGTTGGATGCATTGCAGGAGCGCTTTGGAGCACAAACCGTCGACCGTCTGCGGATCGCTGCGGAACCTTTTTGCAGAAGCAGACACTTGGCCTTTCGTGATGACGCGCACGGCATATCGTTGTATGCGACGGATCCAGACGGCTGGCTTATTCTTTCACATATTGTCTTGGAGTTGCTTGTAGCGCTGGAAGGCTTCCAGGATCGCTCGCCTGCACGACCAAACGGCAACATTGCTGGCTGCAACGAGGACGCGTTGAAGCCGGTGCTCCTATACGAAACCTCCTCAACCAGAGCTCAAGCCCCAAACTCGTAACGGTTATACCCCAGCATATTCTGCACTCGTGTGACCATGAGGCGCTCAGAGACTTGTGCCAGTGCTCAAGCTGCAGACTCGCAAGGACGATCGCCCGCCAGTGTATGCCGCAACCACATCATCACCGCCAGGTGCTAAGAGACTGCATTCTGGAGCGCAATGCAGTAGGCAACGGAGATGGTGCGCACTGAGCTAGTCCTGAGCGCGCGCCTGTCTCCCAGCACTAGCGTCTTCGGTAGCTCGGAAGAGTCGGTGTTTCCTTCCAACTTGTGTATCCCTCCGGATTCTAATCGTACCGACAGGGTACGCGCGCAGCATCCGCATCTCCATGGAAATGCGTACATGCCTGCACTCATTTCTCCAGTAGTATCAACGTATATGTGAGACTCTACATGCCGAATTCGTTTGTACAGAAGCCGCTTGCGCTTATGCAGGATTGCTCAGCTCTAGCGCAGCAGTATACATGAGGCTTGGAGCGCTCGCCGCGTTGCACACTGCTGAAAATCGTTTTCCGTATGCCGTTGACACAAGCCAATGCGTGAAGCGTGCACCTGGCCTGCGGTAGCTGGTGGTCAGTGCACAGCATCTGGAGCAAGTGCTCTGGTGCAGGCGAGTGACCTGCTCGGGTTCTTGACGAGAAACAAAGCAGGAATCGGTTGGCGCCGAGGGTCCGCCAGGTGCCGCATCTGGCACACTTGTATCCGTGTAAATTGTTTAGAACTCAGAGACTATTTTCGTTACATAGCAATTGAACTCGAAGCGGCCTGCAGTTTTTTTTGTTGACCTAAGCGGTGGTACGTTACACCAGACTCCGCACGACGCTGCAAGGTGTGTCGAGCACAGCTCCGTGCACTATCAACGCGCTTACGCAACTGTTTTGCCACGCACTTGAACACGTATCCTAACACCCAAATTGGTTCTCACAGACCGGAATTTTTTCACCGCCTGCATCTACATCGCCACACACGTACACAAAAGCCGACACCGAGGCACTGCGGCAGCTCGAACTGTGTGCCTCTGGGTGGCGTTTCCGTGAGGCCGCAGGTACCACGTTCGTTCACTTTCTGAAACCTATCAGGATCTCCATATTAACTCGGTTTCACGTCCAACTACTCGTCGTCCGCGTGATCCGAACCTGTGAAAAACCAAGTTCAGGCGCAGTCTGCACCACCTGTTGAGACAGCAACCTGTCGATGCCTGTTCCCGTTTCGCTGACGCCGAGTACAATACTGCTCTCTCGACGAGTGCCGAACGTCGTTTTTGCTTAGTCGGGATACTTGTTCCAGGGTTGCTTCTAGTTAAGGCGCAACATGGGTGTACCGCGTTTCTACAGATGGCTTTCAGAGCGCTACCCGCTGATTAACGGCCCCGTCTCACGGTCAAACGCGCCGCCAGTCGACAACTTCTACCTGGACATGAACGGCATCCTGCATAACTGCGCTCGCTCTGCAGAGAACCCGCTCGGTGGACGCTCGGACGAGGACATCTACTGGGAGTCTTGCAACTACATTGATATGCTGGTCACGCTCATTCAACCCAAGCGTCTTCTGTTTCTTGCAGTTGACGGTGTTGCTCCGCGGGCTAAGATGAACCAACAGCGCGCACGCCGCTACCGGGCAGCAACCGCGCTAGAGAAAGTGGCTGAGACGAGCCACCAACGCGGCAACACGACCCAGCGGCTGCGTACAGAGTCAGAGGCCGGGTCTGATCGAGTGTTCGACTCCAACTGCATCACGCCGGGTACCACTTTTATGCACGGCTTGTCGCGGGCGCTCCTGTACTACGTAGCAGTTAAACTTGAGAGCGACCGCTCCTGGCAGGATCTTGAAGTGATCGTTAGTGGTGCTGAGGTCCCCGGTGAGGGTGAACATAAGATCATGGAATACATACGCCAACTCAAGGAGCAGAAGCGCATGCCGCCGAACACGCGTCACTGCATCTATGGGCTCGACGCTGATCTCATCTTCCTGGGACTGGTGACCCATGAGCCTCATTTTTTCCTGCTCAGAGAGAAAATAGACTTTCAAGCTGCTTTTCGTAAGGTGCGGTTTGAGAAGGTCACGGCAACGAAAATGGATCGCGATATTCGTGGCGATTTCGAACTGCTGAGTTTGGGGATCCTGCGCGAGTACCTCAGTCTCGAGTTCGCGTATCTCGAAAAGAGACTACCGGCCGGCGTTTACAATCTGGAGCGCATCATCGATGACTTTGTGTTTGTGGCCTTTCTAGTGGGCAATGATTTTATGCCGCATTCGCCTACACTGGAGATTCGCGAAGGTGCACTGAACTCGATTCTTTTTCTTTATAAGGAATTGTTGCCGCGCTTTGGAGGCTATCTGACGGAGGCAACCGGCAAGGCTAGGAACCCAAAGTTGATCAACTTTGATCGCGTTGAGATTCTGTTGTCGAAACTGGGCCTGCTTGAGTCGTACATTCTCGAGAAGCGGGCGACAGTTGGCACCCGCGGCACCGCCTTTATCTGGGGCACCGACAGTCCGAACGATCATACGGCGATCTGGGGGTTTTCCAGTGAGCCGACTGCAGCAGCGACGGCATCGAAGAAGCAGCGAAGCCCGTCATGTACCACAGATCCTACGCGAGCAAGTCTTGCCCATGCAAACAACCCGGATCCGGATTCGGAAGCACCTAGCAGTTCGCCAGCAGACGCTGCAGCATCCGTTGCACCCGAGCGCTCCCCGGGTAACGGCGATGCAGCAGAGCTGGAGCCCGAGATACCTCTCTGGGATGAGGAGGCACTGGCGGTTGCGCTGGAGGACGCAGCTGACGCTCAGAAGCTGCAACGCATGCTTTCGTACAAGCGTCGCTATTATCACGAAAAGCTTGGTATCGATTACGATCACGACGCCGCTGCTGTACGCCGCATTTGCCGTTCGTACCTGGAGGCGATTGTCTGGACCCTGGAATACTACTTGAACGGTGTGGCATCGTGGCGATGGTTCTATCCCTATCATTATGCACCATTCTGCAGCGACATGGTTGGTCTACAAGCGCTTGCTCAAGAAATTCGTTTGGAGCAAGGGACACCGTTTCTTCCTCTGCAACAATTGTTGGCAGTCCTGCCGCCGCGGAGTGCTTGGTGCTTGCCCCCCGCCTACGCGAAGCTCATGACCGACACGTCGTCACCGCTGGCGGATCTGTACCCGTCGCAGGTGGCCATTGACATGCAGGGCAAGCGAAACGAATGGGAAGGGATCGTACTGCTTCCATTTATGGACGAAAATCGACTGTTCGCGGCATTGGCCAGTGTACCGCCTGACGCGCTAACGCCTACGGAACAGGAACGGAACCATCTGGGATCCTGTATTCTTCTTCGATATCGGCCGCAGGAAGGCACCAGTAACGAGCACATGGACGCTGTGCTGTCTGCCGCATCAGGTATAGGGAGTTCCCCGTTCCCGAGTCGCATGGCCCGTTCTCTGAGCGCCTGCGTCCAAATGGAGTCGCTTTCTCTGCAACACGAGCGAGGATTCGTTCCGCGGTTACCGCCGGGCACCAGGCCAGCAGCAGACAAGGCAGTTGGTCATCCGTCGTTACTGCGGCGCGACGTTACGCATTGTTTCGAGAATGTTGCGATTGACGTGTTCGGCGTACCGAGCAGACTGGAAAGCTGCATCATATGCATGGAGACCCCGCAGGCGTGGCATGAGGCACACGCTGCGCAAGCCTGTGCGAACGCTTTCTTATCCGGGGTAGCTGATGCTGGTGCTGCTGTTAGTAGTCTTGACCAGAGCCGAACCGGCCTCATGGTACCGGTGCATATGGGTTTCCCCTGGCAGAGTCCAGCACTGCTGGAAGCGGTGGAAAGCGCCACCGAACGAGTGACCTGGGACGCCAACAAAGCGCTGATCATCGAGAGAAATGACCCGCAGCGTTTCCGTCAGACGGATACAACTTTATTGGCCGAACTACTGCAGCGACGAGGTATCTGCCTGGATAAGAATAGCCTGCACGGTCGAGTTCGACGCATTGTTGAGATCGCTGCGGGTGGCGGTGTCACCGATGCCGCTACCGCGGAGTCATTCCCGCTGGAGCTGATCGAAGCTATCGATTCGAAGGAAGGAAACGAAGCGAGTTCGTCAACGGAGCTCAAGCCCGGAGACACTGTCATATACGTCGGCAGGCGACATGGAGAAAATGCTCGCTACTTTGGTTGCCGGGCTCAGGTTGTCGCGATACGCGCTGCAAAACTCGCTCGCAAGCGCAAACAGGCCTCAGACGACCAAGTGGATACGCAGGTGGTGATTCGCGTGTTGGAGTCTCCTTTAGTGCCGATTCCGGCCCTGAAAGAAATCGTGGCTCGGAACGATGCCGTACAGTACGCACCGTTGCCTGTCGCATTGCGACGTGCTGGATTGGAAGGCGTCATTTCTCTGCGTTTTGCCGGCATGCTCACGGGCAAGGTGCGCTGTCGGATTCCCAAACACGAACGATTCGGTGATTTGCTCGAAGTCAATCTGGGACTAGGTCTCCGTTTCAAGCGGGAAAAGCTTGTTGTGCCCGGCTATGTCGTGTATCGCCCAGTACAGGAGAGGCCCGCGGGCGGTACCACCGCCGGAAACGCCCCACAGGCCAGCGAGGGCACCTTTCTCTTTGCACCCGAGCCGACTGCGCGACTCTTGCGTTCGTACCACGAAACGTTTCCGGGATTGTTGGAAAGAATGGACGAGATTGTTACAAAGCGCGGTGACGGCGACCTGGTGCTGAAGGCAGTGGAGCTCTTTGGTACAGCCCAATGGCCCGATATGGTTGCTCGCATCCAGACCTTCCTGCGGTCGCTGGAGAGCGCGCGTTTGCCACTAGTGCGCGTGACGTCGCGAGTGCTCACTCAGGACATTGTCACCGATATTCAGACGCAGATCCAGCGTATTGCCTGCGAACGCTCTGCATCGTTTCCCGCCGAAACCCCACCGGTGGAAGCCGCAACGCCACCCACTGCTCCAACGCTCGTGTGTCTGCGTTCGGAGGTGTTGCCGGGTTTTCCGGCAGTGGCGACGTCCACGTCCGGCTTGGTGACACCCTTTTCAGCTTACGAGCTCGGCGATCGCGTTCTGTATGTAGGACGTAGTGGTGCTGTTCCGTTTGGCGCTCGAGGTGTCGTTGTTGGTATTCATCCACCAAGCAGAGAAGTGGATGTTGTTTTCGATCAGGATTTTATAGGCGGAAGCGATCTGCAGGGAAGATGTAGAGGATGCGCGGGTAAGACACTCGATGCGGAGACTACGCTGCTGAACCTCTCGCGCCTACCAAGCGAGCATCGCTCAAGTCAACCTACAAAGAGCGCACACCCGGTGCCCGTAGCGCGACAGCGTGATGCTCCGTTGCGGAAGATGCCACGAGCGCCTCCTTCGGAGCGCACACACTCAGAGAAGAGCCACGAACGCGTCCAAGTTCGTGGTAATGCTGGAGTGCGCACTGCCGACTTGTTACCGGGTACGTCACGTGCTACGGTCGATGCGCATCACCGGCAGTCACTGAATACATCGACGGGTAGGTCGAAAGATACAACTCGGCGTCGTGCTGGTCGACGCGAGCCCCACGAAGTGCGATCGTCGCACCAGGGTGACGGTAAGCGAGCCGCTGACACTGGACGCTTCCGAACGCGACCGCAAGGATCTCCTCCAAGTAGGCAGGACGCACACCGCGCAACACCCGCAGGGCATACACACATGTCAGGTGCCGGTGCCAGTACCGCAACGCTCTCTATTCCGGTGTCGGCTGACAGCCAAGTGCATGGAGCTGTCGTCGGTCAGAGCGCTTCGTCGCCACATCGTGCACAAGTGGCTGACGAGATGTCCCTGTACCTGAAGCAGCTCTTACGGATCGATGGACAGGGCGTGGTGCCACCACCGCCACCCTCAGCTAGGCATACCTAAAATCCTGTTTAGACGTCCGCACACTTCTGCCCTGTTGTGGTTGCGTGCTCGCAATGGATGTTGCAACTCGCCGACCGACAACAAATCCATTGCGAACTTTCCGAGATTTCGTGCATCTCGGTACCCAGGGACGAACGTGATCGCTCGTCGCGGGGTTCTTGGGATCACCAGCTGCGCGGCCGTTATGCTCTGGAGCTTCCGAGTGGGCGGCAGGAGTCACCGTTGGCGGTAGTACCGAGCTAGAAAACGGAAACTCGAGTCTAAAAGTATTCACCGAGACTTTGCGTCGTTTTGCTGGTGAGTCCGCCTGAGGGGCATCCGAATACTCGCGACCTGTAATCACGAAAAAAGAAAACAACTTGTCCTCCGGGTTGTCGGTTCCGAGGCGATGTGCTCGCAGAACATGCACGCTTGTTGTAGCCCGTTGTCACTGGTCGACGGAGAGCTACGTCTTGTATGACGCATGCTTCAGGTTTTCGGTCGCTGTCCTCGTGGGCAACTCGTGGACGCATCCATTGGTGCCGCTGGATTGATGATGAATGAAAAAAAAGAACGTCGACCTCGTCCCTTGGCGACTCAATCACGTACTCATACCGCTACTCCTCTGAATTTCTCTCACGAAAACTAATCATTGATCCTGATCGAAATATAAATCCTAATTTCTGTGTTGCCATCCACGGAAAAGCATTCAACAGCAGCATGATACCTCTCAGAGGAGATAGATGCCCAGAGGCTCGCCCTCTCTTCTGGTTTCCATGGAAAAACGAAAACGTTCTTGGACTCGGACTTGAGTCATCGCAACGACCACGAACAGTGGAGCGTGCGTCAATCGTATGTACCAAGGGATCGTGGACGTAAAAAGACAAGTTTCTCGACTGCATCTTCGGTCTGGATTCTCGTTCCGAACCCTGTTTCATGATGAGCAACATCGCCGTCAAAAAGTTATTCGTCGCATGGAACCGCCTATGCTTGCCTTTGCAGCAGTCGAGCCCGTTGAATATGAGCGTGTCTGGAACAAGTCCGTGATCCTCAGATACGACATCGGGCGCCGACAACGAAGCACGGCATCGAGGAGAAACTTCAACGCCGCTCAACAGCATCGATCGGGTGACTGAAGCAAGCGTTCACGAGCCACAGGACGTCTCTTGAATGACGAGATATATGGTGGATTCATCGCAACTCCAGCCTACCGTGATATGTTATTTGTGCAAAAGACGGACGCCCCGTGGCTGTGCGTCAAGATCATGCAAATGGCAAATGAAGCGTCGATCGCAACGTTCGTCTCTTTTTTAGAAAATGTATGGACAACATGCGGAAGCAGCGAAATCGTGACTTGGACGTATCCGTCGGTACCCTTCGACTGCTGGCAGGGATCTGCGGTGACACCAGACACCTGTGCCTTGAAAGCCCGAAATAACAGAGGGCACAAAGACGGATTCGCAGAAAAGAATGCCCGCAATGGTCTATGTTGACGTCCTGGACACCGAACGCAAACTATGATGCGCATACACCCGAGTCCGCTGCATGGACCTGTTCGACTCCATGCCGCCATGATGTTGACGAGGATGGGTCTTACACGGCAGACGCCCTCGGGTTCACCAGTCAATATACACACTGATCGTCATCGTTGCAGCAGAAGCGGCACTGAATCATCAGTGATGCTCGCCGTGCTTGACCCGTGCGTAGCGCGTGTTGCTTCCAGGCCTGAATATTGAAACGGGAGCGCGGTCGAAGGAGAGGTATCGACAAGATGCAGAGTCAGCTCGAGTCTGTTGTATTGGGACTCGCGTGCAAATCGGTTCACCAGCGTTCGATGCGCTGCGTGACGACGGCAGAATCGTTGATGTCGTCGCGAGGTTACGTTCAACCATGCGCGCGCACACACACACACAAGGACGCACAGTGTGAAAACCCAGACGCAATAGACATGGGAACTGATCGCGCACTCGTGTCTGACGCCCGAGTGCTTTTCGTATGCGCGGAGCGGGTGCGCTGGGTGCACCGTTCACCAAACGTTGCCGTCCTCGGACACGGGACGAACACCACTAGCCTTGCTGTTAGGTAGTTGCCGGTGCGTGTCGACGCTCCGTAAAACTCAGTGCATCGTCCGCTGCAATGAAGTCCTCTAGATCTGCGTATGGTTCATCAGCACCCTCTTGTCGGAGCACTTGATCAATGTACGCGTTGCGACTGCGCAGATAACATACGCGACGGGTCGACGCTCTGGCTTTGGTGCATGCTACAGGTGCCTGCTCCCAGTCGGTAAAGATGATCTTCAGCTCGCCGGTAACTAGCCCAGGAGCTGGCGGTGGTGTCGATTTTTGCGTCGGTGCGTGGTTTGCGAGCCAGCCACAAACCGCGTCCTGGAGCGCCTTGGGCACGTCTTGAAGTTTCTGCTGCAACCTCGCGAGACTGGCGTCTAGCTGGCGACACTCGGATTCAAATTTCTCCAAGCAGTAGACGAAGCGGGCACAGGCCTGGTTCACGGATCGCGCCGAGGCGCAACGGGCCGGCAGTGCCTCGCGTATGGCGTCAGGGCGTATCAGGCGGGCAACTCGTTGTGCAGATGCTCGGGTTCGCTGGAGGAACTCCAGAGCCGACGCCCACTGCACAAGTGGGGGCGCTTGGTCAGCGTCCGTGAACGACTCCATTTCGGGGGTCTCGTCTCCGCGAGGCCGCTTGCCGCGCTGCTTCACGATACGATCGAGTTGTCTGCGGATCATTTCGCTCACGCCCTGGAGATAGTGAAGCGCCTGTTGCGAAACAGATGCAAGGCGCATGAAAAGCGCCAGCGGTACCGCTACCGTGCCTGGCGCGAAAAACGACTCCAAAAGCGTTACAAGTTGTTGCACAGACCGCAGCTCCTGGTCGTTAATCGTGGATGCGCGAGCAACTTGCGTTTTGACGCGAACGCGAGGTAAATGATCGGCACCAAACTCAACCACAGCCCAGAGTGCAGCCATTCTGGTTTCCTTTGACGCCTGAGCCAGCAGTCGCAGCAATGCGGGCGTGTCTTCGTTGGGCGCTTCACTTGACGGATCGGCCGACGAACGACACTGCAGGATCAGGTTGGTGCACAGATGGAGCGCGCGCTTCGAGCCTAGCACCAGCAGCAACGGTCGCAAAAGCAGCCGATGAACGCTAACCTGTGGAATATCGAAATCGAATAAAATACCAAGGAGCTCGTTCTCGATGTACTGGAGCGCCTGCGACTGCGAGTTGTCTTCGACACCGCTGCTCGCGGATGCCTGGGACCATTCTCGCGACTGACAAATCAGATGGGCGATCAAGTCCGCATAGATGGAAACGAGTTTCACCGTGAGACCGCGATGAAAGTCTGCCCGGAGGCGACGCGTCAGGTAGGCGGCAAGCCATTCCAGGCCTGGCGCCTGCGTCAACTTGGTGCTGTCCTGGATCGCGTACAGTTCGGAGAAGTTGTTCGTGAGCATCAGCCGCAATTGACTTTGTACCTGCGGTACCGCCAGGAACGCGGCGACCTGATGGACAGGCCATTTGGGCAAAATCGCAGCGATAAAGTCCAAGGCGTGCGTTTTGAGCCAGAGCTCTGCAGACGCCGGACGACACTGAAGTTCAATCGAATCACGAACTACTGAGGAGCACGCGAGATCGAGCGACAGGAACGCGCACTGCAGGGAGGTTTTTCCTGCTGGCACTTCATCGGACGCATTGGCGGGAGCGATAACGAGCCTGCGCAATGCCTCCACGATTCCCTGGTATAACCAGCTAGGCCAGACACGATTGTTCACAAAGTAGTCACCTGTACCGCGAAGATCCCAGAAGTATGTTTCAATGTCCAGATGACGCCGAAGGATTCGAAAGAGCGATGCAGCGCCGTGCGCAGACCTGCATACCTGAAGCAACTGAATCGCTCGAGCTGCGCTCAGCGCCGGCACAATACGTACCCAAGCGAGCATATCATGCATAAAACCTCCAGCTTCACCGTCTTGTCGAGAAGAGGCATAGGCTAGGTCAGAGGCTGCCTCGGCTGCACTCACCGTGGCCGGTGTCCACAGCACGATCCGACGGGGATCTTGAAGAACCTCTCGAGCGACCGAACGAGCACCAGTGACGTAATCCTCTCCCGCGGTTGGTTCATGATCGGTTTCTGGAACGACATGCTGCTGACGTTGACGCGTGACAGCGTTCGCGAGAATGGGCAATATGGCCTCACACAAGTGCATCAGCTGACCATAAGTCTCGAGCAGAGTCTGCTGTTCTGTCTGCGATGAGCGGCCGACGTCCAGCAAGGTTTCGTAGCATGTGGCGAGCATTTTCAAGCGACTATCCGCGACTTGAATTCGTGTCAGTGGAGCGAGCCATTGCTCGGTAGATGCCTTCCGTTCCAAGAGGAGGTCGAGAGCCAGCATCCGCAAAACTGTCGGCGCATTTGATAGATCACTGACGAGGGTGCTCAGAAAGGAACGCAGGAAATTTGTGGAAACGTCGGCCTGGAATGAAGTCGCGGCCTGTTGCGATGTCATGGCGGGTGTACATGCCGCATCACCGGCTTCCGAAGCATATCCGGTCAATGGCACTGCATGGATGCAACGCAGGAGTTCAGGCAGCGCCTCCGTTGCGACACCAGCTGCGTGGAAGCATCGATGAAGATCCAGATGCGGTGTCGAGACCAAAGTTGATCCCCGGGGCGTTTCCGTGGACACTGCCTCGATGCATCGGGCAAGAGATTCCCTCCAGACACTGATGGTAGCGTGGCGAAGCACTCGACCTCGCAGGGCGCTGCCAATGGCTAACAATATTTCAGCTCGCAGCGGCTCCGGCGCCATATTCAACGTCCTCAGGAGGAGCTGGCTGGTCTCGATTTCCGCAGACTCTGTCAGATACGGAGACACAAGAAAACAGGCGAGTCCATGCGCAGCGATGCGTCGTGCACGAATGGCCCGCGAACAAGCCAGCTTACGGAGAAAGATGAGCAATCCGTCACCCATAGGCTGCCAGAGCGCTCCCAGCGGTGCCAATGCCGCTAGAATGCGCTTTGCGAGAGATATCGGAAACTCGATCATGAGCTCACGTAACCAGACGAGAACGCTTTCGCTCAGATCTCGAAGATGCACGCGGTATGCGGGTGAGCTCGCGATGCGTTCGATTACAGTACAGTATGCTGCTCTGGTGGCGAGCAGATGCTGCGATTCTGCGATGGCCGACAGACATGCTGAAAGAATCTCCTTCCGTGCACTGCTGTGGTGTCCAAAGAGCTCCGTGAGCACGTGGACCGCGCACCGCTGCAGGAAGAATGACCGCGACGAGATTTGCTCGTGCGTACGACGGCGTCCACGTCGACGAATGGCCAAAGGTCGATCCGGGCGTCCCGTCTGGGGGCAGCTGTTGCCGCTCCTCAGGCGCTCGGAAAAGTTGCGAATCTTCTGAGCTGGGGTCAGTTGCATCCACTGGAACGCGAGCTCTGCGATCACTGGCGCAGCGTGCTCGAGCCCCGGAAGCCTGATGATCCGAGAGAGAATCGCCTCCGCCGAGCACGCGGATGTGCTCGGTGGAGCATTTTCGGGAGCTTCCGCGATCGCAGTTTCCTCTTCATGTCTCCAGAGCAGTGCAGCTGCCTGCTCCCGGGCGAGATCTGCGATGGCTTCGATTTCTGCCAAATGGAAACAGAGATGAAGATCAATGCTCAAGCGAGCCGCTCGTGATAACGTTCCCGGTATCAGGGCATTCACCTCCGTGGCAATCGAAGCGAGCAGCGCCTCGCCGAGCGCAGGCTCAGCATGAGCCTCCATCTCGACAATACAGAGGATATCTGGGAGCGCTTGCTCTGGTGCCGCTGCCAGAACGAAACGAAGGACGCAAGACCAGTCCCGTGCCGTCTCCAGATCGTAGCCAGCTGATTGCCACCACCAGTCAATGCGGAGCACTTGCTGCAGAATGCGTACCAACAGCTGCGAGAGTGCTGTCAGCGTAGCGCCGTCACATGACCACACGGCGTCCTGCATGAGCTTGCTCTGGACTTGTCGCTCGGTCGTAGTGACCTGCTCCCGAATCGAAGTTGGATCGTTGCAGAGAAGCCATCGCTCCCGTAGCTCCATGTATATCTGCAGCATCGGCAGGGCGGTGTCACCGATCCACGGGAAACACAACAAGTAGCGTGGTGAGTCACTCAGGATTCGGTTTATCCACTCTGCGCTCGCCAAGCACATGGTGCGCAGGCAGCAGGCGTACAGGCATATTCTCAGACGGTGTGCCTCAGAGTTCAGCTTGGAGGTGAGCTTTGGGTGACAACGCTCACTGCCGTCTGGAAGCTTCAGTTGTGAACTGGAAGCGGGAGCTTGGCATGCAGGGTCGTCAGCGAGACTGCTTGCGACAAACCCCCGCAGCCGCTGCAACAGCGGCAAACACTCGTGACTCTGAAGTAGACCTTCCTTGACCCACCGCGCCAAACGCTGCAGAAGCAACTCCGCTGCTTCAAAAAGAGATTGCAGCGTAACGCCTCCTTCACTCGCAGCAACGTTCCCACGCAGGCCCGCAGACGCAACCTGGGCGCAGTTACAGAGCGTCTGCGCTGCTTCTACAAGCACCTGCCTGTACTTTTCGGGACAGAAGCCTTCTGGTCCCTGTTGCATCAATTCCTGGATATTGTCCAGAGTTGTCGATGACGGCATTAATCAATAGGAGACTCTTTGACGCCTTGCGTCTGAAGCGCTATGCGTGCTTTGCGTGCAGGGCGTCACGAAGCACGCATCTGCATGTGATGCGTTTCGCGCGTTGCTGGCGCGTTTGCGCTTGCCGCGAAAACGATCGATTGCTGCGGAGGCGCGCGCTGTGGAGTCTCCTGGGTTGATTATCCTAGCGTTTTAACTTACATGTATTCCACTGCGAGGTGCATGTAATCAAAAGCGTTTTCGCGGTTTATTACGGATGCTTTCGAAGTAGGTTCATTTGAAGGAAGAAATACACTATGAGAAAGGTGTGAACATGGACTTTGGGGATCCTGGAGGGCCTTCATCTCCGGGTTCCGGAAAAATATGAATAAACAGTTTCGAGCCCAGAGGAACGAAAGGAGACGAAGAAGCGAAGGGGGCAGGTCAAACGTCAAGAGCTTCGGGAGAAACGACACTAATACCAGATTGTAATGAAATCATATCTTCGAGGCCATATTTGGGACGCGTACGAGCCCAAAATGCGAGAGGCTATCAGAAAGCGTGCCGATTCGTGTTCGAGCAGTTTTCGCTACGTTTTCTTAGGGCTGATGCATTTAGTAAGGAAGACGTATCGCGACGCGAAGGATATCAAAACATTCGAGGTTCCGGAAGAATTATTCAACAGGACCTTTATTCGGCACGTGATGAATGGCGCCAGGGAAGCGTCGAGGAGGAATGAGCGAGTGTATGACCTCCACGAGAATCACGCTGAATACCGCTTCAACGGTACTCGATACAGGGTTGACATGCGTATTTACGAATACAGAGCGATAGAGTACCTCCCGAACCTAAAGAATCGTATGATCGTGAACCTCAAACGTTTCATGATACGCTCCATCTTTACGCTCTACCCGGGCCTATCTCGCAAATGAATAGAGAGCATCATCAATGGGATGACAAACGATCGCCAGCATGAACAGGAGATCGAATTCGTCGACGAAAGGACATAGCACAGGAGTACGAATGAAGCTTCTGTAATGCGTGCGGCTATTCAAGAGCGCCGTGCGGTCTTGGGGCTGATCAATCAAGCAGAAAAAGTATCAGATACGAGAAAAGATGAAGAAGGATGTCATCCCCTCATCCTACGCTATTTCGTGTTCCTGAACCGAGAACCCGAACGCAAGGCGGAGATGGAGCTGGGTGTGGGAAAAATGGAGAGTGGGAGAGACAGAAGGCTGTGCTGCTGGAGAAGCGCTTCAACGCTGTACCGTTGTGCACCATCAAGCCACATTTTGTGACTATCGATTCCGGCGTTCGCTACGGCATCATGAAGGAGATCTGTCCGGAGTTCAATGTAAGGAAGACAGCGTTCACCAGTGAAAACCGGGCAACGCACTGGAAGAATATCTTCGATTTCAAGCGTCTCAAAACAAACAAGGGAAAGAAATTCGCTCGGATGATCGAAACAGATGGGGTAGCCATGTGTGTACACTGTCGGCGATTGAAGGCAGATCGTCCAGTTCCGTCCTCCGCTTCGTCCGTGACGAATTACGACGATGAGTAGGAGGCGGACCCAGCCACGCAGGAGGTAGAGGATACTGACTTTGTCGTTGGCGCGGACCCTGGGAATACGAATATCATAACCATCGCAGTACCCAAGCGTGCGGAGGATGGTAACGATCGCAATTTATGCCAGAAAGACATGCATCAGTTAAACCTCTCACGAGCGAGATATCACCGAGAGTCGGGAGTACTTAATGCGAGGGAAAAATGAGACATGAAATGCAGGAATGCAAGAGCACCTTGAAGCTATGAACCAGATGACGAGCCGCGGAGCAGACTTTCAAGCTTTCAGGAATTCATGGAAGTTCGCGTTGCTCATTGGGATGCGCTGTGGAATGAGTATGCAAAGCCCCGGTGGGCTCGTTTGCGTATGAATCTATACGGTGGGAGGCAGCGGGCGTTCGCAAACTTTTTCAATCAGTTGAGCGCCTCGAAGGAGGATGAAATTCAGAGGCTCGGTGCAGCGTACGGAGCAGGGCGCTGGAAGACCAAAAAGTGACTATGCTAGCACCAACGATGAGAACGTACAAGGAGTGTGCAAGGCGTTTCGTTACGATACCAATAGATGAGTTTCGAACATTTTATACACACCATGAACTGGGGTGTACACTCCAGAGAGTGGAGATGGAAAAGTGCCAGCGGAGCCATGAGGATATGAAAACGTACGGAGCGCTGACGGTAGAGCAAATGGAGAGGAGGGCGCGACTTCGAGGACTACTTGCATTAGTAAGTACAACCAATGATGGCAAGAAACGTATGGAATTCGTGAACAGAGTCTTTAATGCCGCTATCAATATAAGGAAAAGTGCGGTGATGGAGACGAGACCTCCAGAGTTGACATGGGAGAATTTTGTGGGGCAACCTCTCAAAGTGGACTAATATGAGAAAAAATTGGAATCAGTAGTATGCGGCCGGTCCAAAAAGACTGCAAGGCGTCTGCACGTCACTTGGAGAGGTCTTGTCTAGGGCGCGTTTCTCGCCACTACTCTACACCTCTGTCCGCAACGTTTGTCTTTTGAAAGGCGTTTGTTGTCGGTGATGGCGGTGTTGAGTACTAGAATTCCCCGTGTGAAAGCCAGGAGGCAGCTTTGTCAGGTTGACGTGCGTTTTCCCAAGGATCAGGACGCTGCGACTTGGACGAGTATTCAACGTCTCCTGGTCTAAACGTTGCGCACACGCACACGACGCCTCGCCGAGCTACCTTTCCTATGCAGCAGCATCTTCCCTAGAGTTTGCCGGGCTTGGGCTTTAATCAGGTGCGCTACGGCCTGAACGCCTTCTACTGCGGAAGAAGCCTACCCAGGGGGCGTACGCCTCTCGCACTGCTACCTCGGCGAGCGCAACTGCCGCTTGCTTTCAGGCTGCAAACTGCCACGGGGTAACGAGGTTGCCTGCCCTCGTCGTGCCCTGCCTTTATCGTAAGGATAATTCGATATCACTTCAGCAGCCAAGAACAAAAGGCGCTCATAGGAACCGGTGGGAAGTCTCTCCAGGCACTACCCGGGTCGACGCGCGCCGACATTCCCCACGAAAGCAGGGCGCACACACGCGTACGCAGCACTGAAGCGGCTGCTTGTCTCGCTCTGGCGTTTGCAACGCTGTGATGCTCGGTTTTGACGGGTATCGCTCGACGGAGGCTGTGCAGCAGCCAACTGAACATGCGCATCGGGGCTCGTCGCTTGAAATCATGTCAAGGTATGCAAAAGTTTAGTGGACAGCAAGATCAGCGAGCATTCCTTCGACCTCGAAAATATATCTAACTTTCTGGAGACCCATGAGATTCATGTCGCTCCCTGGTTTACGAAAACGGACCTCTACCACTGTGTCTACTTGACGATAACGTATGCTCGCTTTCTTCGCGTTCATGGCACGCCCCAAACGTTCCGAATGCTTGGAGGTTCGCGGAGAACTCGGGCATCACCCTGATGATGTCTGCGTCGGTGCCCGGCGCCAGTCGCGCCTTGTCGAGGACGCAGCGCTCCACGTGCAGGCCTGCACGCGGCTCCGCTGGATCCATAACGAGGAACGCATCGATTTCCGGACAGTATTCCAGGACTAAGACATAGTGACCTTGGAAATTGGAATCATCTAAACTCCGAAACGCATGAAATAGTTGCTCCCGAATCCATGTGAGCACCTTGGATGACCATCGAACCGGTAACGAACAGCTGTACCTCAAGTGCCGCCTGTCGACGAGAACAATCCACACAGGACTGCTACCGGGCCTGACGCTAGCCTTCGAGACGGTCAAAGATGGGGCTTTATAGCCGCAGTCTGGATGTGGTGCCCGATACGCAGCAGGGATGAGCGCCATTGTCGGCAACAGCGTCGAGAAAACCGGTATCCCGAGTCGCTGTGCGAGCACAAAACGGCTTTGAACACGAGCCGCATCCGACTCAATCGCTTTACGATAGAAAGGCCAGTCTTTAAAAGTCGGATTAATGCCTGCGAAAGTAGTCCAGAAGGCTACGTTGAGGAAGCCAGTCTTGTGCAGCAGGAGAACGAGGTCGATCGTCCATGTAGACCTCGAGCCGGCGAGCTCCTCGAGTCTGGATCGCTCTGGGACAGGACGACAAAAGTATCGGAAAACGTTTTCTACACATGTGATGCCGCAATCCCAGTCCGCGCGTTGGGTCAGTGGAGCCAAAACTCGGTGGCTGTGACGCTGGCAGGTGCTCGCTGTTGCGAAGCGTTCGCGACCTCTGGCAGAAACGTTTCCGCTTCGGTTGCGTGCGGAAGTCATCAGCGTTTCGCCATACGGGGTATGCAGCGTGCTCCTGACCTGCAACAACTGCAAGGAAGCCGTATGAGCGTAGGCTCTATGACTTAAGTCTCAAGCTAAGGACACTGCGTAGCGCCACGTGACTCGTGCTCGCTGAAATGCAAACGATGGAAAACGGGTTGTTTCGCGGCTGCGGGCAGCGACATCTCTAGTCGGCGCCAGCAAGAACAGAGCAGGTGGCGGGCTCTCTCTCTCTTGACGATGTCCGCAGCGGCGCTTTCGGCACCGTCATAAATGCAAACTGGTGGATCGTCATCCGGAGGATTTGCATAAGATGCCAAGTTCCTCGATGGTAAGCCTGGTTGTGGCTTCCGGAACACTGGAGCTGGGAGCGGAATCGTGGGTACTGAAATCGACGTCGGTAGCAATGGCGAGCTCGGGGAACGCCAGTCAAAGTGAGAGATCGGATGCCTCAGAAAAAGATCCATCAACGTGTTGAGAACGAAGCGCGGAATATTATCAAGCAGCTGCAAGATTGCTCTGCAGTACATGAATCAACAGTGGCGCTCGGTTCGACGTCCATAGTTACGGGAGGTTCCAGGCAATCATTTTCGTAGAAGAGACATTTTTGAGCAACCGCTGTGCACCTATGCGATGGAGCAATCTTGGCGCTCTGGAGCACACAGGTGCTGCTGATGCTGCTCGAATGCTCGAAACGTTCAGACTTCTTTTGCACGTGCTCGCGCTCCGCTGGCTCCGACGTTTTCGGCCAATGTCTTTAGACCACGCCCTGACCGTTTTGAAGATCCCAGTTGGTATCTTGCACTGCACAGCAGTCATTCCAATCGATGCCTACATATCCTTCGATGCCCTTGGGACTGAATCCAAGCGTGTGAACGGACTCGCCAGGAGTTCTCGAAAATTCACCTAAATGTGCGTATTTATGTTCATGTCCATGCGATTGCCGCTCAAAGCTGCTGGCTCCAGAGCACCTGCGCGCCAAGGAGTCCCAAACTGGTCTCGCTTCCACTCACAAGCTGTGCTGTATGTCCGCTATAGGAGGCTACGCTGGATCTGCCGAGCAACGCTTCCCATGGTGAGTACTGTTGTGCAGGTGGTAGCGCTTGGAAACTCCATACGAGCAGAGGACCTCCATTCGCCGATTGCTGGAACCATTCGTTCACCCGCGGGCGTCTGTCGGACTCAGGTTTTGTACACCATGAGGGTACGCCAGCTCGTTGCTGGACACCCGCATACGGCGTGTGAGTATCTGCTCATCAACTGATCACAGGGATCCTAATCGCTCCGCTGGACGCCCGGATGAAAGCAGATCTTCCCGATTCGAACACCAGAGGCAATTTCTGTCTGTGTCGGACGGGATATGCTCGACTATGCATAGACTCGCCCGAAGGTATATGAGACACGCGCGAGCTACCTCAATGATATGGATAGAGGCGCAGCGCTCAGCCGATCATCATATGCGAGCAAAAAAAGAATTCGAGCAGATTTCCAAGCATGGAAGCCAACGCAAGACAAGAACAGATAAGAGCGATCTTTTTAGAGCAGTAATCAAGCACTAGCAGATTTCCAAGCATGGAAGCCAACGCAAGACAAGAACAGATAAGAGCGATCTTTTTAGAGCAGTAATCAAGCACTAGCAGATTTCCAACCGTATGTTTTAAAGCAGAAAAAGTCAAGAGCGCCACGACGCCGTACATGCTCTCGCACGACCCAACCCCGAATCTGGATAAAGCCTCAGCCTCAAAGATCGTGCAAGTATTGGTACGGTGAGTGAAACGGAAACGTACTTAAACCGTGGAGGTTTGAGTATTAACCTATGTGCAGACGCCTCCCAGCTTTTTCGACCGGAAGCCAGTGGTCAGTTTTGGTTTATCCAGGCACCACACGAGCATCAGAGGCTGCCCCATAACATTAGATTGCATAATTCCTTCAGCACTCGTTTTCAGTATCGAAAACTCGTGTGATATTGATGGCAATGTCGGAGTCTCGGATCACGAACTCCCTGTGCGCATTGCCGCTGGTTGAACGCATCAATGCGAGGATTGCTAGAACTCGCGCGCTCTGTGCGACTACAGTCTCGTTATCGTCCCGTGGGGCAAACACCATTTCTTGCCTGTCCGACCGCTTCTTCTTCGTCTTCGGCACTAGCTCTTCATCGCTCGATGCTCGGCGAGAAGAGCGTTTTTCCTTATTTTTACCGGCATTCGGCGACGTTGACCCCTCCTGGATCCCTGACATTCAAGTCCATACTTTTCCCTTGGATTCTTCATTTCTTCAAACGGACACATTTCGAACACATCTGCTACAAGCCGCGAACATGCATTTGATAACACGCACCCGGATGCGGAACACCATTGAGGTGAACGACTTGAGTGAAAACGCTCACGCGGGACATCCGCCGAGGCGCTCTAGCCGACGCCCTCAGCGGTACGTCAAAGCCGTTCTTTCTCCGTGTTGCATCTGCACCAGCGGTGTGAGCGCTATCGGGAGTAGGCGCGGCAGGCACTCGGTGCACGATAGAATATATGGAACGACCAGTATATCCTAAAGGAAGTATGGGTCATGAAACATGAAGTTAGGGTTCATCATGATGGACACTTGCTCGATTGCCATAATCCATCCCCCAAACTGGAATCCCTGCTCAATGGAAACGTTTTGTCGAACAAAAGCAAAAGAATCTGCCGAGGCGCCCTCGAAGCGAGGCTCGCGTGCTGTGCCCTGCGCAACGTGTCCAGTGCGCCATCGTTCCAGATATCTCCAGATGCAGCGGTACTAGGTGTCGTTTTTATTTTGGCTAGAAACGGATCATGAACGCATGGAATCGCGTACGAGTCCTTCTTCCGTCGGTGGTCGTTTTCATCGGCGTCATTTGCTTGTTACTGGGATATGTACGTGAGAAGCAAACCACGTTAGCGTTAGCACCGGCTATTGCGAGCTCTGCAGCGCTCTCTGCAGTACCGCGGGCGTCACGGTTGCCGCTGCCGGTACGCGTCTCCGTGAGCACGCTTGCGCGAGCTTCGGAGGGCCCCGTCGAGGCACCTGCCAACCCGAACGATGTGGTCTCGGCTTGGGGGAACACAGAGCGTTGTGAAACTGTGGTAAAGCGAGTTTTTGAGAAAGCACGTATCGACCGAAGCTCCGTCGGGGAGAGCACCTGCGGTCTTTGGGGAACCAGGGCGCCCGCGTTAGACTCGGGCAGCCTCGAGTACGAACGCGTCCTACAACGCCTTGAAGCGGAACAGCAAGAGCATCTTGATCGCGCGCTACTCTACGCCTCCCTGTACCTGTTGCGTTTTTCGCAAGCGGAGAGACTCGGACAACGTCTGCACGCTTTACGAACGCTGCGGGAACTCTGTCACGCATGGCAGCACGCACTCCGTCTCGGGAATCTGGGGGCAATACCCCTGATCACACAAGCACTTGAGGATCCGAATGCGCTTATACGCCGCGAGGCAGCCTATGTGCTCGCATCAGCATCTCAGAACCACTACGAGTTCCAGCAGTTCGTGCGGCCAACGGCACCGGAGCTGCTGCGACATGCCGCTGACTCCACTGAATGGTTGCCTGTTCGAAGTGCTTGCCTACATGCTGCGCTGGCTATGGTTGAAAATTACCGCCATGACTACGGCGAAAGTACCACGGATTCCGCCCTGCGGATCTTTGAAGAAGCGTTGGAAATCTGCTCGAAGTTGTGCACGGCTGCAGTCCATGAACGAGCAGATATGAACCGCTTCGTTCGTCGCTCCATCACATTCATACGCTACTTGTTGTGCATCTCGTCTCGGTCGGGAGACGAATCCGTGTCGACGCTTTTCTTGCGAGCATTCGATCAATACGCTGAACGACACGCTGTGCGACACCGGCTCGAGCAGACGCTCCGCAGCGCCTGCGTTGCCTCCGATGCGAGACTCGAGCTCAGCGCGTTGATGCAGGTATTGCGCTCGACACGAATGCCTGCCCTCCCGGATGCAGCGATGCTGAATACCCTCGCTGGGCGAGGCGAGTTCACCGGTTGACCGATTGCTTCGCGTCGACTCTTGAGTCGATGCTCGTGAAGGCATCGCAGGGCCGCCTTGTAGCCTTATGGCGCAGGCACTGAACTTTGTATCCAGTCGGTTTCTGGATCGATGAAGGCTCTTCTCTGTATGAGACCGCTGTTCGGCATGTTAGAAGGAAAAGGCGACTGCGAACGAACTGAGGTCTCAAAGATGATCATTGGCCGCATACGTCCATCCGGGATACCTGGTTAGACTCATGTACATTTTACCCTGACAAATCTCGAGACTCGTGCGACGATAGCTGTGATGTTTACGTGCGTGCCAAGCTCCTTGTGACGAAATGAGCAGCAAATGCCTAGAAAGGAACGATTTCATCGCTTTCTGTTCGCTGGTGTCAGATCGATGCCTCGAACCGGAATCACCCACACACCCAATGACGATCGGCATTTCAGGAAAGTGGCTACCGTATTTGCCCACTCGCCTCAATATCTCACCAGTCTAGTACCGGAATTCCGAATGGGATAATGGTTCGATCCTTGCAACGAAAATGAGTATACAATGTGTATCCTGAGCCTACGACAGGTGTCTGATGCGATGTTAGATTCGCCATCGCAGCAGCAGCAGCTGCTGCTGCTGCTGCACAAGGTAGACACCGCACCGCTCTGTAGCACCTCTGTATGGGTTTCAGCTCAAGATGAAAGCTCGACGACTCTGCAGGCACCGCGCAACTGCAGGATATCGCTGTACGCTGGCGGTGCTATCGCCCCGGTGATCGCCACCGAGGCGCAGCAGCGGCTACCACCCTTGTTGGGTTATGATCGTCCTACCTAACCAGGACACTGCGAGTGTGTGATGGGTATCAGCGCCCCTTGAAGCATCTTTCGTGCCGCAGCACAGCATGAAATTCCGCCAAACATCATCAACCAAGCTTGCCTTTTAGGATCATGATTCGTTCGCAAGATTCTCCCTGTGTCGAGCCTAAAGCTCCACTTCGGACACCATATGGAGACAGACTGCCTTGAGCATGTCCATATGAGTGCGTCTGCTTGAGGGCGTCTGTCGTCGCCTGCCCCAGATCGCATCGGCCTTGGCGAGCCATCTGATGAACAGCCAGTTGGATAAGGAAACGTGGCAGCAACAGCAGCAGCGCTCGGGTGCTTTCAACGAAACCGAAAGCGCTTCCTTAACAAGCTGCGAGTCCATATCACCTGAATGGGTGTAAACCGACTGCACATTGCAACGCCTTGTATTGAATCGAGAGAGTTTTCGCGGTGCATCGGGAGTCAGCGTGTGTGGTTGAAGCTCGAAAACCTGCAACGGAGTGGATCGTTCAAGATCCGCGGCATCGGATTGCTCTGCTCCGAGTCGCTTCGCCTCCAGCACTGCACTGAGATTATTTGTTCATCTGGTGGGAACGCTGGTCTCGCAGCAGCAGCAGCGGCTTCAGCGTTAGGTCTTCCTGTTCAAGTCTATGTGCCGGAGACAACGCCGGCGTACATGCGAGCACGTCTTCGCTCGGAAGGTGCAACGGTGCACGTTCACGGCAAAGTATGGGACGAGACCAACAGAAAGGCCCTCGAAGTAGTTGAGCGATCAAGTGGTGCACTTTATGTGCACCCTTTTGATCATCCGCTGATCTGGACGGGGCACAGCACACTCGTCGATGAACTCGACCAGCGTCCAGCCGCCATCGTCTTGAGCGTCGGTGGCGGTGGTCTCCTGCTTGGAGTCGTCCAAGGTCTGCAACGTCGCGGCTGGACGGATGTGCCGGTCGTAGCTGCTGAAACCGTGGGAGCGGCAAGCTTCGCGGCCACCTTCAACGCAAACGGTGTTTTGCAGCGCATTCCCACGATCGATACTGTCGCGAAAAGTCTCGGTGCATTGCAAGTATCCGAGGCCTGTGCGGAGCTCATCCGCAGCCGAGCGCACCCGCTCTATTCATATGTGTGTACAGACCAGGAGGCGGTTGAGGCGATGCTTGCTTTCGCGACCCTGCACCGCATGCTCGTCGAGCCGGCCTGTGGCGCCGCACTGACGCTTGTGACCTCCCCGCGGGGACGCGCTTTTTTGCATGAGCATATCGGTCAAACAGGCAATATTGTTGTTGTTGTTTGTGGCGGGAATATGATCACGCCAAGCATGCTCATGGAACTTGCAAAGGTCACAGGTGCATCTGGGGATTCCTGGTCAGCGATGTAGCGTGCTTGATGACGCTTGGATCGGAGGAACCTGGAGAACATGTTGTGTGGTTGCAGATGCCGCAAGGCGCTTCTGCGAAACGACCGATTCGGTTGCACCATGATCAAGGCGAAACGTTCGTGCGCTAACCTTGCAAATGGATGAGCAAGCAGGTGCGGCTCTCGGGTGTCTACGTCCGCTCTGCGATTCGAATGCAGACTCAGCACGCTGCATTCATGGTAGTATGGATAGAGCCTGAGCAGAGCGCTTTCGCGACGTCTGTTGGTCGTGGAGTTCCTGCAGAGGCAGCTCGCTGCTGGCCCCGAATAGCTTTGAACCATGCTTGAGGAATGCACACTGCGTTCCGAGATGCGTATGAGCATCTGGCAAGCGACGCTGACGTGTGTCTCGGCTGCGGTGGAACCGTGTCGACACTGCGGTGCACGTCGCTGTTCGCACATGGGCAAAGAGAGGGTGGATAACCTCGGCCTAGCATGCGTTCTCAATGACACAATAGACTACCGTGAATGGACCTTGTTGTTGCCCCTGGTGTCGTTGTGAGTGCTGCAGCATTCGAATGATGCGCTGTTCGCGAAAACGCGATGCCATTCGCATCCGGTAATGTCGCAGTCGATATGCCGGTGAGTGCATTTGTTTCCGTTCGAAAGCGGACGCGGTGGCGCCAGCGCCTTAGTGCGACGCCTGGTGCTCTCCGCAGGCAAACCGCAAGCAGTGTTCCCGCTGTCGCATCTGACGCTTGACTGCTGATCGACGCTGCCTAGTTTTCAGTTCAGTGCGCGGAAACTCTTGGTGCATGGATTTGCACGATGATGACATGCCTCGGAATTCGACACCGTATTGGACGCTTCCGGAAACTACCACCGGTTCGGTCAACGAGCCTCGGAACGGCTACAGCCTCCTCGGGATCGCTGCACCTCGAGATGCTTCCAAACATACCTGATAGAGGTTGCGCATATGTTCTGGGTGCGCGTTCAGATGCGCAGCCGAGCGAGTCTGCTGACTCATGAATGAAACGAAGTAGGTCATTCGTTTTCGATTTTCCCTGCTGAGGATGATACTCTCGTGATTGCTCAGATGCGTGACATACGGCGGCAGCAGCAGCAGCAGCAGCGTCGAGACCTCGTTCTCTAGACTTGTGTCCAGTGAAAATGGAAAAATAAACTGTTTACTCGGTTCGTGTTTGTCGATTTTCTTTTGGAAATTTTATTTGGATGCTAAGCTTCGACACTGAAA
>Ga0078972_1005825_pt1 | contig 30541 bp, 23 predicted proteins | sample YelNatPaOPGAMG01_FD_67568 | JGI IMG/M metagenome (GOLD analysis project Ga0078972, IMG submission 67568) | Hot spring thermophilic microbial communities from Obsidian Pool, Yellowstone National Park, USA - OP-RAMG-01 (SPADES assembly) (version 2) | ecosystem: Environmental > Aquatic > Thermal... | reverse complement strand
CGGTCGGATTTGTCATCACGCTTGTCTATAAACCGCCCAAGGGCAAAAAAGCGTAAACTGATTCTTTTCATTTCCAAATAAAAAGCCCCTTCGGCAACCAGCCGAAGGGGCTTTTGCTTTCTTTGCCGATATTGGAAAACATCGGCGCGCTCAAAAAGATTTTTCAGTAAAGATGGAAACAATTACTTTCCGTTTTTAGGCATTCATCCCATGCCCCGGACTTTGCCGGGGCAAAATCTTACGGGTGAAAAATTCTGTGGAGATCCTTCAGCAGATCCGGGGAAATTCGTTCATAATAAATTCCATTGTCTTTTGGCGCTTCGGCGCCGATTCCGCGCAGAAAAACATAATAAACGCCGCCGAAATGATTTTCATAAGAATAATGCTCCACCCTGCCCCGCAGGTATTTGTCCAGCGCCACGGTGTAAATCAGAGACTGAAGCACGTAAGAAGACCGTCTCATGTAATCCCGAATGATTTCTTTGGAATAGTCTTCATATTGACCGCCCAGATAATTGGATTTCCAATCCAACAGATAAAAACGGTTTTTATATTCGAAAACCAAATCAATAAAACCTTTCATAAAGCCTTGGATCTCGTCGAAAATCAGGCTACGCGAATCATCCTCCGACTCACCCCCCGGCCTAACACCATAACGATTAAGAAGATCCAACAATCGTCGCAGAGAAAAATTGGATATGGGAAATGTGAACCCCAGCTCTTTCAAGCATCGCCCGGGCGCGACTGAAGCCAGATTAAAAACCGTACCGTCGACCAGCGCATCGGACAGATTCGCCTGAGCTGCGTCGGAGACCATCCGACACAGCTCAGGCGCCCACTTTTCCTCAAAACGATACCTGCGCAATTTCTCGATAATCGTTTTTAGAACTTCGTCATCAACGGGCTTTGAAAAATCAACCGCCTCCAAAATTTCATGCAAAAGGCTTCCGGCAACGACGCCTCGCGGAAACGTAAAAATGGTTTTTGCGTCCTCTTTCCCCGGGAGATTCTCCGGCATCCGATAGACTTCTTCTTCTTCAATCAACGGCATACCTTCCGCCCCGGCTTCTATCCTGCCGGTAAGATAAGAAAAACTGGCAATCTTCCATGAGAGATCAATATGACCGCCGAACTCCCGGCAACTGAGAGGCTCCACCTTGGCTTCCCAGGAGCGCATCGTCTCGGGCTGACTGGGCTCCATGACACAAACCGCGATATCCTCGGGCGCCCGTGAAACAATTTCTCTTACAGGCTCCAGTATCTGTTCATCTCCAGGATTTTTATCGAAAACTTTCCCGGCGTCGGCATTTCTAAAGAGCAATTTGCCTAAAGCGGACTGCGGAGCTTTACTGATGTTTCCCCACGCAAAATAACAACGGTTCTTCGCCCGGGTCAAGGCAACGTAAAGCAGTCTCCTCTCTTCCGCGAGATTCTCCCTGTGCCACTGCGCCATGATGTTTTCAGGGGGGTCCCGATTCAGATCGCATGTCAGCGCGCGGTCATTTTCCTCGTCATGAAAACAAAACAAGTCGGCTTTTGTGTTTTCATTCGGGCTGTCCCACACAAAGGGGCAGAAGACAATGCCGTATTCCAGACCCTTGCTTTTGTGAATGGTCATGATCCGAACGGCGTTTTGGTCGTCTTCCAGTCGCAACTGTTCGTGTTCTTCCACCATGTCGTCCGGACGATCGAGCATAAAATCAAACCAACGCAAGACCGCTTCGAGACTCATCTTTCTTTCGGCCTGCGCCAAATGAATCTCTTCGGCCAGATGAAGGTAATTGGTGATTTTGCGCAGGCCGCCAGGATACATCAGAATGCGCGGCCGGACATGTTGGTTCTCCAGAAAGTCATAAAACATCGTCAGAAAACCATTCCGAAGAAAACCATCGTGACATCGCCGAAAGGTTTCGCGCCGCTGTTCCATCATAAAATCATTTTCGAGACAGTCCCTGAGCGCCTCGGCTCCGAGCCCGACGAGCGGCGTCGCCAATGCGGCCAACAAAATCCCGTCATCATCCGGATGGGCAATCCCCAAAAGAAATCTCTTCATTTCCCGCGCCTCATTGGTCTGGAAAACACACTCCGAGCTTTGCAGCGTCGCGACGATTCCCGCCTCGTTGAGAGCTTTTTGAAAATCTGAAGCCTGCGAGTTGGTGCGCACCAAAACGGCGATATCGCTTGTTTCAAGAGGTTTGTCGCCGATGAACGCCCTTCCTTCTCGACCGGCGACCAAAAGCCTGCTGATTTCCGATACAACCGCCCGCTTAATCTTTTCCGCGGCCTCGCTTTTGCTCCATGGCGAAATCTTTTCCCCATCTTTCTTGGCCGGCAAAAAAAGAATCCTCATGGCCGGTGATTTTCGCCCATCTTCCAGAAAGTTCGGAGTTTTTGATCGAGAGGGCCGGCTCACTTCAATGTACCGAATGTCTTCATACACGAACGGATTTTCCGACCAACCGAAAAGAATGTTTACCGCGCGAATCAATCCTTCTTCCGAACGCCAGTTGTGCATCATCGCGTAGCGGCGATCCGCGCTTCCGGCCGCCTTCAGATAAGCGAAAACATCCGCGCCGCGGAAGCTGTAAATCGCTTGTTTGGGATCGCCGACGTAAAACACGGCGCATTCTTCCCTTGGTTCACGATCCGCGAAAACGCTCTTCAAAATCTCGTATTGCACCGGATCGGTATCCTGGAACTCATCCACCAAAACGGCCTTGTATTTTTCTCTCAAGGCCTCCCGCAACGCTTTTCCGCGGGGGCTGTTTAAAGCTTCTCGGGCGCCGAAGAGCAAATCGTTAAAATACAGAGCGTTCTTCTGCCGCTTGATCCGGGGAAATTCGTGAAACACCGCGTCAATAAATTTTCTTTTCAGATACAAAATATGCCGATCCAATTTTCTTGATAGGTCCTGCGCCTGCCGGTAAAGAATCTCCCCGATGTCAAAAATCTCGTGGGCGGGCGGCGCATAACCCTTGTTCGTCTTCTCTTGAATGAAGGTGTTGGTCAGCTTCTCCAAATGGTTCGGCAGAGGAAATTCGAACATGGAGCATTCGACAAAACCATCGATTTGCGCTGCAATTTCTTCCAATTTTTTGCGATAATGTGTTTTATGAAGAGCATCGCTTTTCAAAACGGAAAGGATTTTTTCTTTTTGGTTCAACCATATATCTTTGAAACGATCAAACGTCTTCGACACTTGGAGGCAATCTTCCTCCAGTTCGTCGGATTTCAGCTCGGCTGCATCGGCCACCACCTTGAGATCCGGTTTGGAAGAAATATTTTTCATCAAGGACAGGAGCGCTTTTCGATCAAATTTTTCAAACAGAGCGTATTGGACGAGCACGGGGTGACTTCCGCTGAGGTTTTTTCTCCAGAAATCGGATACGAATTCATCGACAAGGCTCTGCTGGTTGCCGATCATCTCAACGTCGAACAACGTTCCGCTTTCAAATGCGTTTTCCGTTAAAATCCGATTGCAGAATCCATGAATGGTATGGATGGCGGTTTCATCATAATCCGCCAGCGCCAGACGGATCTGTTTGAGGATTTGTTTGCGCTGCGGATCTGAAGCATACCGCTTTCGCCAACAAGCCAAAAGTTCATCGTCGGACGATGCGCTTTGAAAATTGCTGATCGCCTCGGTGAGCCTTTTGCGAATCCGCATTTTCAACTCCGCGGTAGCGGCGTTGGTAAATGTAATCACCAAAATTTGTTGCGGTGTCAAATGCTTTTCCACGACAAGCCGCAGATACAGCCCCGTCAGGGCGTGCGTCTTGCCCGTCCCTGCGCTCGCTTCAATCAAATTGACGCCGTTCAGCTCACACCGGCATACATCAAAAGGGATATCGACAGGCTGCACTTATGGACTCTCCCTCGTACCGAGTTTTTCGATATTTTCAAAGACGACTTTGAATGTTTTTTCCGCGCACCCCTGAAACTCCTCATCCAGAGGCGTTTGACCGCCGAAGCAAATGATGTTTTGAATTTCCTCCGCTTCAGATGGGTTATGGCGGTCGCCCCACCAGCATTTTCGGGCTTCCTCCCATGCCGCATCCGGATCGCCTTTTTCGCAAAGACTCTTCGCGTAGGCCATGGACGTTTGTGAAAACAACTTCAGAGGGCGGCTCTGTCCCTGCAAAAACAGCCAAATGAGGTCTTCCAAATGCTCGCGGGCGTTTTCGATTTCCGTCAAAGCAACGCCGTTGTCTTCACCGATGAGAATCGTCGTTGGCGGGTCTCCTTCCGCGCGGCAGTAATTCAGCAACAGATGATCAATCCAAGCGCTCAAATAATCGCCGCCTTTGAGCTTTGCGGGACGGGCAAGAAGATGAAAACTTTCAAAAATTCCGTCAATTCGTCCCACGAGATTGCAGCCGCCGATGGCGAGATCGATCTCCAGCGGCGCAATCTTCTCAGCGCAAAAATATCTTCCGTACCGCCGCTTCCAATCTTCGATTTTCTGCTTTTCCCGCCGGAAATAAAAATCGCCCACGGCGCCGTGGGGCAGGATCCCTTCCGCCCGCCTGATTCGGTAAACCATATCCGCCCGCTCGGGCCGCTCAAGCGCCAGGAGTTCCTCCTTGATCTGATAAGCGTTCAAAGGATCGAGTTCGAAAGGCTCCTCATTGACGATCACGTCTTCTTCCGGCAATTTCATCAGCAACTTTTTTTCGAGAAAATACTGAACAGGCTTTTTAAAAAAACGGCGCAATTCGTCGAGCGTGACAAGGAGACGTTCTTCCGCCCGGACATTTTCCGCCGGAATTTGACAGAATATCGGCTGGGCGGTCTCCTCTCTTTCCGCTCTCGCGGCGGCAAGATTTTCCTTGGAATAGGAAAACAACGGCCCGCTTTTCCGATAGTAATCAGGATGAAACGGATGCAGGTGATGCTCCCGCGTCAATCGTTCGGATGTTTTATCCGACTTCCCCGCGCCGGCGTCACCAACGCGGAAACTTCTGTCGATGTAATCCTTCAGCTCGCCCACCAGAACAGAAGGCGACAACGGCTGATGATCCTTGATCTGACGGCCGACATAGCTGATGACGACGCTTTCCCGAGCCGATAAAAGGGATTCCAGGAAAAGATAGCGATCGTCATTGCGCGCCGATCGGTCTCCGATCCTTTTTCGTTTTTGCATCAAATCAAAGCTCAATCGGTTTTCCCGGCGCGGGTAACCGTCATCATTCATGCCGATGAGCGCAATCACAGGAAAAGGAATGCTGCGCATGGGCAGCATCGCGCAGAACGTCACCGACCCCGCCAGATAATCCGCCGAACCCCGATGTTCGGCCAGAGCCGACGCCAGATAACGCCTGATGACGCCGACATCCAGCAAAAAATCTTCCTTAAAAAATCTCTGCTGCTCTTTCATCTTGACCAGCAAATGATTCAAATAAAACAAATCGGACCGATAGGCTTCATGGTCCGCAAACAATTCATCAACCACGGCGCTGAGCAAGTCCGCCCAGTCCCGCAGATTCCGTTTCGAGCTCAAATCCTTCCGAATCCGGACAAGCAATTCAAAAAAATCGCAAAACCGTCCCAGCGCCATCGCCGATTGACCTTCGATGTCGTCGTACGGCAGGATTCCACCGAACATTTTTTCCCGTTTTCCGGCCATAGCATACCCGAGCTTCAGCCGCATCAGCCCCGCCTGCCACGTGTTCTGGTCAAAACCCGACAGGCCCAGTTCTTGCCGATGCGATCCGTCAATGCCCCAGCAAATGCGGGTGTTTTTCACCCACTCCCGGATGAGATCGGTATCGGAGGCGGACAGACCGAACTTATGGACAACCGCGGGATTATCCAAAAAGGATAAGACATCCGCGGCCGAAAAACGACCTGCATCCATATTCAAGACAGAAAATAAATCTTTCAAAATCGGACTGAATCCGGTAAGGCCGCGATCCGCTATGGTATAAGGAATCTGAGGTTTTCGGGACGAAAAAACCGCCTCAATGTAGGGGGCATATTCCTCAATGGAAGGCGTCATCACCAAAATATCTTTGGGAAGAAGGTGTGGTTTCTTCTCGAAAAGTTCCAGCAAAACATCGTGAAGAACTTCCACTTCCCGCAGGGGACTGTGACAGGCGTGAAACTGAACCGAAGCATCATCCGCCGCGATTTCCTTTACGGATGATTGCCCGCGGTCGCGCAAATGGTAGACATCCGCCTGAAGCGACGTCAGCAGATTGTTTTCTTCCGGTTCGGAAAACAACTCCTCCACCTCATCCGTTATTCTGGTAATCAGCCGGAAGAAATCCCTACCCGCCGCTCCCCAAGACGCCAAAAGGGGATTTCCCCGGTCCAAATGCATGATCTCTTCATCCAACAACGTCTCCCAAGACCCCTGCCACAAAAGTTTTCCCGCTTCTTTTTCCGATGCAATGTCCCCCCAGAACTCCGGCGAAGGATTCAAATAAAAGAAATAAATTTCCAGATGCCGGGAAAGCGCGTCAAAAATTCTCAAATAATAAACGGGCAGATAAGAAATTCCGAATATCGTCAACCGCGGCGGCAACTTTTCACTGCGGGCGGGTGCATCTTTCACTTTTTTCAAAAAAATGTCCAACAGCCGGGCTTTGTGCATTTTGGTTTGATTCTCATTAATCTTCCGCCATATTTTCGCCTGCCAAATTTCCTCTTTTTTGATTCGTCCTTCTTCCCAAGCCAAGATCATTTCCGGACGAAAAACGGTATATTGATCAAAAAGCGCGGCGATCCGCTGCGACAGCTGATAGCGTTTGATCATGTCGTCCTCTTCACCGAGATAATGACGCAGGGGTTCGAAGTCTTCCTCCTCCTCAAGCAAGGTGGGCAAAGCCGCCATAATGCTCCAGGCAAGCGTGTCTTCCTCATAAAATAAATCCGGTTCATATTCCGGAATAAAGGCGCTGAAAACATCCTGAATGAAGTGCTGGGGAAACGGAAGCCGGACGTTGGCGCATATCCCCCAGTGTCTCGCCAATTCCTGGGAAACCCACTTGCCCATTCCCACACTTTGCACCACGATCGTCTCCGGAACAAAAGGCGACTTCAGCGGCGCGGCCAGAACCTGCGCCATTCTTTTGGCGAGAATTTCCAATTTGTTGCTGACAAAAAGCTTCATGGTTGTTGGTTCGACTCGATGATCCGAAAATCTCTTTTAGCACGAAGTCCGCGCCCGCGAATCCGTCATCTTACGCGCCTTCCGTTTTGCTTTCGAATTCCATCTTCTTTGCTTTGTACCGGTTTCATCTTTTCTTTCGCATCTCATCCCCGAAGGTCTATTCGGGCAAATCCGAATCCGCCGTTGGCCTCCATCCCGGAAATCATTACACGGTAAAAGGACACCTTGGATTTTTAATAGCATAATTTTTAAAATATGATAACAGGAAGAAAAAAATTCATCAGCATTCGCGATGCGCTATATTCTAAATTCCACGGCCGATTACCACCGCGACGACTTGACGTCGCTGGGCTGGGAGCTCACCGTCTGCAATTGTCTGGAGCCTCCCGACAGCCCCTGCCGCAAAGCGCTGCAAAAACCTTTGTCCTTCGGACAACACTTGTATCATTTCCTAAGCGGGATTTTCTCCTTCAGCCGCATTAAAAACGCTGTGGAAATCGGCGGAGGCATGGGTTACTTGATGCGGGATTTTCTTTCCCTCCACCCGCCGATGCGCGCGAAAATGATTGATATTTCCCCCTTCCTTCTTAAGCGGCAACAAGAAACCCTACGGCCTTTTCATGTCGATTTCCAGCTGGCGGATGTTTGCGAGATCCCCTTAAAAGCGCTTACCGGTTTCGATCTGGCGATTCTCAATGAAAATCTCGGGGATCTGCCCACGTTGGTCGCGACAACCGAAAAAATCCCATCACCCGGAAAGGACACTCTCAAATATCTCCGGCGCCTGCGGCGTTTTTCCCGAAATTACGGTTTGCCGCTGGGAAAAGATGAAAGCATGAATATCGGCGCGATGGTCGTCGTCGAGAAACTTTGTCTGGCCGGAATCCGATACATTTACATCAGCGAACACAGCTGCGAAGCTTTCGTGCCGGAGGCCATGAAACCCTATCTCTGTTTTCAATCCGCCGGCCGTCCGGAAAAGATTTCCCTCAAAGGCCATCAGGAATTCACCGTAAAATTTTCCTACTTGCAGAAAATCGCCGAAATGTTAAATTACAAAACCAGGCGCGGCGCTTTCGCGGATTTTCTTGCGCTTGAGCTCAACGATAAAATTAAAACCGCTCTTCGTCTGGAAACGCCCTTCAACGACGAGCAGGAAATCATCAGGCAATTTGTCTATGACCTGTACAAATACGAATATCTGATTCTCATGAAAGGAGACGAACAATGAAAATAAATCCCGCAAAAATCTTTTTGGTTTCCTTCCTGCTTTTGGGCCTTTGCGCCGAAGACGCGACGGCCTTCCGCTGCGGAAACGGACTGGTGACGACCGGAGACACTAAATCCAAAGTGCGTCTGACCTGCGGCAATCCCACATCCAAAGAATCCCGCTGCAAAAACAAGCGGACCGTCACAACGAAATCCGGCAAAACCAAAACCAAGTGCGGCGACAAAGAGGAGGTCTGGTACTACAACTGCGGCGACAATGATTTCATCTACGCCCTCACCTTCGAGAACAACATCCTGACCTCCGAAAACACCGAAGGCCGCGGCAGGGGGAAGTCGGACTGCGAGGGGAAATAAACATCTTCTTTCGTCCGCGCCATCCCAAGTGAAATCCACGACCCGATTTCATCACTGAAATGACGGCGCATCTGACCCCCGAACAGGCAGCTTCGGATGAAGCGAAGCGTGAGTTGCCGGAGATCTTTCTAGAAAGAAGACAAAGATCGTTCCTGTCCTTAAATGCATCATCATCTTTCGAAGGTATCGAAAAACGTTGCGCTCTTTTCTTTGGACGGTCAGGCTGTTTTTATTTGCGGTCCTTAATCAACATGGTGGCCGGGTCGAGCAGCAAAGCTTCGGTGGGAGCGCCTGCGGTTTCGCCCTTGAGGGATTGGATGTAAACTTCGTCTCCTTTGGCGGCCAGCAAAACGATGACGTCAAACAAATCCTCGATATGCAAAAAAGAAACCGGCAGGCCGTTTTCCTGCGGCGGTTCATGACGGTGAGTGTGAACGGTAAACCACAGGCGCATCGAATATTTATGCGCCAATTCCTTGAGCCGCACCAGCTGTCCCCTGCCCGCCTCGTCAAACCGGAAACCGTCGATGATGACCGTATGCGGCTTGAAGATGTTTTGTTCCATGAGGTCGGTCATGCGTTCTTCCAGCTTGGGAGCGCTGAAACCTTCGACCTTGAAGGTCATGATAAAGCGGTAGGGCTGGATCTTTTCCCAGTATTCCTGAACTTCCCTGACGCCGAAATTCTCGGCGATATCGTGAAAGAGTTCCTGATACCACAGATCAACCTTGCTGACGGCGTCATTGAGACTGACGTGCAGCACCGGGCGTTCCCGCAGCATTATGTTTAAGGCCAACTGAACCAGCAGGGCCGTTTTGCCGACCCCGGCGGGCGCCAGAACCGCCCCGAAACCTCCCACCGGAAGGATGTCTTCATTTTTACCGAGGTTGACCAGCGGATTGCGGTAAATCATTTCTTTCTTGATCATGATAATATCCCTTTGCGTTAAGTGAATGACATTTTTTTCCCGTTTCAGGGCAAAACCGACTTTGAACATCTCGATATGTCTGACACGCTGAAATGTATCCTTCCGCCTTTCCGTACGGCCGCAAAACCGTCCGATTCTTTAAGCGGCGGATTTTTTGTTCTTCGCGACTTCCAGGGCGATTTTTTCCGCGATGGCCTGCGGCACCTGACGGTACAGGGCGAATTCCATCGTGAACTGCGCCTTGCCTTGCGTGGCGGAACGCAGGATCGTCGAGAAGCCGAACATTTCCGCCAACGGCACCTGCGCTTCAATCACACACATGACGTCCTCGTCCTGCGAACCGATAATCATGCCGCGGCGTTGATTGAGCAGTCCCATCACCGCGCCTTGAAATTCGGACGGCGTTTCCACGACCACCTTCATAATCGGCTCGTGAATCACCGGCTTCGCCCGCAGATACGCTTCTTTAAAAGCGCCGCGCGCCGCAAGTTGAAAAGCCAGGTCCGAAGAATCCACCGGATGGAACGCGCCGTCGTTGAGGACGATTTTAACGCCGGTGACGGGAAATTCCAGTTTCGGTCCCTTGGCCATGCTCTGCTTGAATCCCTTTTCACAGGCCGGGATGTACTGCGTCGGAATGGCACCGCCGAAAATCTTATTTTCAAAAACAAACTCGGCGTCGCTGACCGGTTCAATGTAACCGGCGACCCGCGCGAACTGTCCCGCGCCGCCGGTCTGCTTTTTGTGGGTATAGTTGAAGTCGGCACGCTGCGTGATGGTCTCACGGTAGGCCACGCGGGGATTGCCCGTGGTCACGTCCGCGCCGTATTCGCGGCGCATTCTCTCGACATAAATATCCAGATGCAGCTCGCCCATGCCTTCGATAATCGTATCGCCGGTTTCATTGTCCACGTAAGTTTTGAAAGTCGGATCTTCCTTGGCAAACCGGTTGAGCGCCTTGGCCATCGCTACTTGGGATTTGTTGTCTTTCGGCACAATCGCCAGCGAAATAACCGGTTTGGGTACAAACATCGACAGCATCGTCAGGTTCACCTCGGGAGACGTGAACGTGTCGCCGGATGAACATTCTATCCCGAACAGCGCACCGATGTAGCCCGCGGGCAGAGACTCGACATCCTCCATCTGATCCGCGTGCATCCGCACCACGCGGCCGACCTTCACTTTTTTGCCGGTGCGGACATTGACGATCGTCGAACCTTTGGCGATCGTTCCTTGATAAACGCGGATGTAGGTCAGCTGACCGTACTGGCCGTCTTCCAGCTTAAAGGCCAGCGCGACGATCGGCTTTTCCGGATCACTGCTCAAGACGACCGGCTCCTCGTTGCGGTCCATATCAATGGCCACATTCTCCACCTCAGACGGCGAAGGCAAAAGATAATTCACGCCGTCAAGCATCGGCTGGACGCCCTTGTTTTTATACGCGGACCCCATAAAAACGGGCGTGATTTCTCTGCGCAGCGTGCCTTTGCGCAAAGCGGCGTAAATCAGGTCGGCGGTGACTTCTTTTTCTTCAAGAATCGCTTCGGTCAACTCGTCGGAAAACATGGAAGCCGCGTCAATCAGTTCTTCCCTTTTCGCCTTGGCCTCATCCAAAAGATGCGCCGGAATTTCCTCCTCGCGCACAATTTCACCGTTGTCACCGTCGAAATAAAGCGCTTTCATCCCCACCAGATCCACAACACCCTGGGCCTCGTTTTCCAGACCGATGGGAATCTGCATAGCCACGGCATTGTGACCCAATTTGGTCTTCAGCTGGCTGATGACGCGGAAAGGGTTGGCGCCGCTGCGGTCGCATTTGTTGATGAAAGCGATGCAGGGAACTTTGTATCTTTTCATCTGCCGGTCCACGGTAATCGACTGAGATTGGACGCCGCCCACCGCGCACAAAACCAAAATGGCGCCGTCCAAGACGCGCAGGGAGCGCTCCACCTCGATGGTAAAATCCACGTGGCCGGGCGTGTCGATGATGTTGATTTCATGGCCTTTCCATTCGCAGTACGTTGCGGCGGAGGCAATGGTGATGCCGCGCTCCTTTTCCAGGTCCATCGAATCCATCGTGGCGCCGACGCCGTCCTTGCCCTTGACGTCATGGATGGCGTGGATTCTCTTGGTATAATAAAGTATTCTTTCGGTCAGCGTGGTTTTTCCCGAATCAATATGGGCGCTGATACCGATATTTCTGATTTTTTGACTGTCTTTCATGATCCTTTCCTTTTTCAATGCTTTACAAAACAAAAGCCCCACGCTTGAAAACACCGCAAGATGGGGCATCCACCATAAACGAGCATTTTGTAAGGCGTGCTTCATACATATTGCAACGCAAGATGTCAAGCACTAATTTTTAAAAATTTTTCAAGTTCGCCTTGTTTCCCGCGGTCAAAAATGCTAGCGTTTTAAATGTTTAGTATCTAATTTTCAAAGGAGTTCTTTAATGATTGACGAAATCCTGCCCGGACTTTACCGAATTGTCATCCCCCTTCCCGCAAGTCCGCTGAAAGATCTCAATTCCTATGTGATAAAATCCGATGATCGAAACCTGATCATTGATACGGGCTTCAACCGGAGCGTCTGCTGGGAAGCCATGGAAAAAGGCCTCAAAGAACTTCGGATTGATTTATCCAGAACCGATTTTATGCTGACCCACATGCATTCCGACCATACCGGCCTGGTTTCCCGTTTATTCACCGATACCAGCAGAGTTTTTTTCAGCGCCATTGACGCCAAGGTTTTCGACATGAACCTCGATTGGCAGCCGATCGTCGATTACGCCGTCAGCAACGGTTTTCAGCTCGAAGAACTGATCAGAGCCGCCGAGAGCCACCCCGGATTCAAATACAGCCCGAAAAGAATTCCCGAGTTCACGCTGATCGGCCACAACGATTATATCCGAATCGGAAATTACAACCTCCGATGCATCCATACCCCCGGCCATACCGAAGGACACATTTGCCTGTATGATGAGGCAAAAAAAATCTTCTTCTCCGGAGATCACGTCCTTTACGATATCACGCCGCATATTGAATCCTGGTCTCCTCAAATCAACGCCCTGAAAGATTATCTGGAAAGTCTGGACAAGGTCAAAGACCTGCCGGTGAGCCTCGTGCTTCCGGGACACCGCCGTTTTTTCACGGACCTGAAATCTCGGATAGAAGAAATCAAAAAACACCACGAAGCGCGGGCCCGCGAAGTTCTTGACGTGCTGAGCGCAGGCACTTTGAACGCCTACGATATCGCGTCAAAGATGACTTGGGATATCGATTGCGAAAATTGGGAGGATTTTCCACCGGCGCAAAAGTGGTTCGCCGTGGGTGAAGCCATCGCGCACCTGCAGTATCTGGAGGAGAAATCGAAGGTCAAACGGATCATCACGGGAAAGTACATCGCTTTTTCAGCCGCGTAAAAAAACGCTCCGGGCTAATTGCTCAATCCCGGAGCGCCTCTCATTTCATTTTCAAGCCATCCTTAGATCGCTTTGACGTTGGTTGCTTCCGGACCTTTTTTGCCCTGAGCAATATCAAAACTGACCGCTTGGCCTTCTTTTAAGGTTTTGAAGCCGTCGCTTTGAATGGAACTGAAATGCACAAAAACATCCGCGCCGCTTTCCTGCGAAATGAAGCCGAAGCCTTTGCTTTCGTTAAACCATTTGACTTTTCCTTCTGACATAGCCTGTATCCTCCTTTCTTAAATTTTCCAAAGTCGAATCAGTGCCATGATCGAAACCAAAACGGCCGCCAAGACTTTAAAGTCTCCGGCGGCCGGCCTTCGCGCTTCAAAATGTCTCAATTCAACTCTTTCCTTTGAACATCAACTTCTGACCTGTTCAAAGTTGGCTGTACCCTACGGCAGTTGCGGATGGAAGTCAAGCTTTATTTTTAAAATTATTTTCCGGAGTTTTCAGGTATGCTTCTCCAGCCACGCCACAACATCGGCGAAGACTTCCTCTCGGTTGATTTCGTTGAGCATTTCATGGCGGCCCTCGGCGTAAAATTTAAGCGTGACATCTTGAATTCCGGCGCTTTTCAAAGCTTGGTAGACTTGCCGGACGCCCTTGGTGTTTCCGCCCACGGGATCTTTCGCACCGGAAAAAAGATAGATGGGGAGGTTCTTCGGTATCTTCGCGATATTTTCTTTTTTGTTGATATAGTTAAGACCGCCGAGCATATCGCAGAAAAATCCCGCGGAAAAAACGGTGCCGCACCACGGGTCGCGAATGTATTTATCCACCTCGGCGCTATCGCGGGAAAGCCAGTCGTATTCCGTGCGGTTGGGTTTGAACGCGTTGTTGAATGCGCCGAAAGACAACTTGTTCATGATGTCGCTTTTGGCTTTTCGGCCGTGCAATCGGGCATCCATCTTCGCGATGAGCCGTCCTATCTTCCCGAGCAAACCCGGATCGCCGCCCGTTCCCGACAGGATAAGGCCGGAAATTTCTCTTCCGTAAAGCATCGCGTAATGCCGCGCAAGAAAAGAGCCCATGCTATGCCCGAAAAGAAAAACCGGCTTGCCGGGCATCTCCTTTTTCAAAATGCCGTTGAGCGTATGCAGATCCAGGACGACTTTTTCCCATCCGTCTTCATCGGCGAAATATCCCACCTCCTCCAGAGAGCCGGCCGTTTTGCCGTGTCCGCGGTGGTCGTTCGCGTAAACGGCGTACCCCGCGCGGGTCAGCGCCTCCGCGAAACGCTCATAGCGCGCCGCGTGTTCGGCCATGCCGTGCGCGATCTGAACCACGCCCCGCACGGCGGCCTCCTGCGGCGTCCATCGGTAGGTGAATATTTGCACGCCGTCATCGGTTTTGAATGTGAAAGTTTCGCTTTTCATTTCCGTCATCCTCCTTCGGTTGAATGTCTCCACGATGTTTTCAAATGATGTCTTTGCTCAAATTCTTTCCCACGGTGCTGCTTTGCAATTCCAAATCAAACAGCGCCGCTGCCGTGACGCCCAAATCGGCGATGCGGAGGGGCTCTTCGCAAACACCGGTTTTACCGTTCGGAACACGAACCGCCGCGACAATGGGCAGTGTGTCGACCGAGCCATGTCCGCCGTTGTACACCCGCCACGGCGGCGTCCATCGGGGAGCTTTAATGCCGACGTTCGGAACCTGCCCGTTGTACACCGGCAACTGCCAGCCGTTTTTCGCCAGAATAATCAGATCCGGCCAAAGGACGGTCCGCTCCCGGTCAACTTCGACATAATAGTCATGGTAAAGTTCTCCCGGCAGGCAGACGCCTTTGAGGCCGTTTTTCATATCCTCCCTGTCAATCACCCACCATGGACACTCCTGCACGCCGCTTTGCGGATTGAAAGCCCGATGATCCAGCAACGCCGCCTTGGCCCGGGCGACGTTTTGTTTGTCTCTTTTCCAATACAAAAGCCCGTAACTGCTGACGGTGAAGGCGAACACATCCCGGTTTTCCAGAAAATGCCGCGTTTCAATAATGCCGGCGCGCTGCAGGACGCCGATGCAATCGGTCGAAGAAAAATCGTCGGTATCAAGATGATTGACCATGGAATGGTCGCTCAGAAGAATGACGATGGCATCATCCAGCACGCCCTGCTGTCGGAATCCCTCCATCAGACGACCGAACTGAATGTCGACATCCCGGATGACATCCAAAACCGCTTCCCTGAAAAGCATGCGGTTGCGGCTGCTGACCAGCTGATAACCGGGCTTGTTCTCGCATCCCAGAGGCGGCGTGTACGGCGGGTCGGCGGGAACAAACTCGGAGGGATCCCACGCGCTTCCCAGACAATGTCCCGCGTCGTCGCATTGAGCGAGCAGAATATAAGCCATCCCGGGATTTTCGCGCTTGAAAATTTCCAACGCGGCCTCCACGACCCATTGGTCGTGAGGGAAACGATCCGCGAAATGCTCCATCTGCCATGTCAGCAGGCCGCCCTGTCCCGTGTAGAGCCTGGTCATCACCTCGCCGGGATTCATGGATTTCCCGAAGAAACTCCCGCGGCCGGATTCCGGATCGCAGGCCGCGTCATCGTCGGTTGCGGGATCGGCGAATTTTTCCCTGCGCGGCGGCATGAGATAATCCGGGTGATGCGGCCCGGTCACCAAAATATCCACCGGCGAGGAACCTCCCTCTTCCCGAAACATCTCGGCCACCCATTCTTTCCCGGAGATCATTGTCGTTTTCGATTCGGGATAGCGTCTTTTCCAGGCGTGAAAAAGCGTGTCCACCGGTCTGCCCCGGTCATCCCGGGCATCGGCAATGTTATTTCGGGTGACCACCGCCTCGCCTTTGGGAGACCATCGCCTGGGCTGCGCCCAGACGCCCAAAATGCCGGTTTGCGCCGAGCACGTCCCCGCCAGCGCGTTGAGATGATTCATGTCCGTTGCCGCGGGAAGATACGCCTTCGCGTTTTTATACCACAGGGATTTTTTCAAAAAGGCGCGGAGATTGGGCGTCAGCCAGTCGCCCTCCCGTCCGCCGGGCATCCCCCGCGCATTGAGTTCAATATATTGCGGATGAAGCCCGTCAACGGCGACGAAAATAAGCCGGGACGGCCTGGCGCCGACGGTGCCGTTTTTCTGCGTCAGGGCAAATGCCCGCCGCCACGGAAAAGGAATTCCACCGGCCAAGGCGATGCCGCCGACTAAACCGGAAAGTTTTTTAAGAAACGCCCTCCGACCGATCGGTTTTTTGCTGAAGCCGTCACGAAAAAGTCTTTTCCCTTTCATGGATTTTCCTTTCTTCAACGCGTCTTGAGGCGGCCTTCAATTTCAACGCCGCCTCGAGGCGGCCCGGGCGCGCCTGCCGAAAAATCCCGATCAAACTTTGCTTTTGCCTGTCTGAACCGCGGTGTTTTTGAAATACTTTCTCACCTGCGGAAATAAAAAATAAGCCAGAGGATCAGCGTCACAAGGATGGAAAGGATCAGACTGCTGGTGATCGGAAGATAAACGCGCCAAGTTTTTCCGCCGAACACCAGATCCCCGGGCAGCTTGAACAGGCCCAGCCGTCCGAACAGGAGAAATAAAACACCGGCAAGCACAAGAACCCCGCCCGCCAAAATGAAAAACTTTCCGAGTTGCTGAGGACCCCCTTCCATAAAGCCTCGCTTGCGGCATCAACCGGCATGTTCCGGAAAAACCCGCTCCCATTCCAGCGTCATCTTGTTTCCCGCGGCGTCCCGGGCGGTCAGCGTCAACAAATTTCCGTCGAAGGAAAACTCGCGCGTCAAATCCGTTCCGATCCAGTCGGGAACCATCGCCGCCCGGACATGATGAATGACGACGGAATCACGGACTTCATACGTCCCGCAGTAGGACAGAAACGACGTGACGGCTTTGAAGTATCGGATGCCGGCCGCAATGTATTTCCATGAAAGAAACAGTTTCTTCGAATGCGCGGCGTCTCGCAGTTCCTCCGGCGCGACGCCGGTCGGACGCCGGCCGGATTTCATCAAAATGGCGTGCATGAAACCATCGGGCAGGTAGGTGATGTAGCCGAGGGGATTTTCTCCGAAAGGTTTGCTGACTTCGCCTGCGGCATGGGTTCGCACCATTGACCGGAGTTTCCATGTTCCAAAAAATCGTTCATCTTTCATCAGCGGATCTCCTCATGAATCCAAAGGGGGCGGTTTTGCCGCTTTTGGGCGGCGTCAGTTTCCCTGGAGATGTTTTCTGATAAACGCTGCGATTTCTTCGTTGGCCGCTTTCGCCTCGGGAAGATAAACGGCACTATGGAAAACATGAAACAAACCTTCCCATTCTTTGAGCGTGCAGTCCACCCCCGCTTCGGCCAGCCTTTCGGCCATCCGGCGGGCGTCACTGAGCAGCATCTCGCAGGTGCCCACGTGAATCAACACCGGCGGCAGGCCGCGCAAATCCGCGTACAGGGGCGAAATCAGCGGCGAGCGCAAGTCCGCGCCGTTGGCGTAGAGCCTGGCCATATAATCCATTCCGGCTGCGGTGAACATCGGATCTTCATCGGCCTTGGTCTTCATCGTTTCTCCGGTATGGGCAAGATCCACCCAAGGCGAAATGGCGAACGCCGCCGCCGGCAGATCGATGTTCAGACGCCTCAATTCCAGAAGCGTGGCAAAGGCAAGCCCGCCGCCGGCGGAATCACCGCCGACGACAATGGAGCGTGTGGGCACGCCCTGCGCCAAAAGCCATCGGTAGGCACAGATGGCATCTTCAATCGCGGCGGGATGCGGGTGTTCCGGCGCCAGCCGGTAATCCACGGAAAGCACGCGCAGACTGCTCAGTTCGCTCAACTGCCCCGTCAATCCCAGATGGGTTTGTGCGGACCCCATCGAGTAGGCGCCGCCGTGAAGATAAAAAATGGTCGCGTCATCTTCGGCGTTGGCCGCTCTCACCCACAGAGCGTCCACATTCCCGGCTCGAACATTTTCCCATTGACATCCCAGCGGCGGCAGGGAAAAAGCCATCAGCGCCGCCAGACCTTGCCGGCACAACTCCAGGGGAATTTCCTGAAGATTGGGAATCTTCATCGTCGCCATCAATGCCATAACGTTTTTCGCTTCCGGACTGATCATTCGTTTTCTTTCTCTCCAAGTTATTCATTAAACTGTGACTACAACACGCGCCGGACGATGTCAAGAAAGTCATGCGCCGTCGCCGACGGCGGGATGAACATCCAGTCAGCGGCGCGCGGCAAATCGATTGGATCACGCCCTCCTGCGCGAATTTACGGGACCGCACCGATTTCAATTTCCGCCCGCGGCAAGATAAGCCACGGCTTTTTCCAGGCCGTCGAGGGTCAATTCAAACATCGGGAATATCCGGCGGATGGCGCCGATGCTCCAAGTGTAGTCCCATTCACTTTGACAAACGGGATTGAGCCAGACGCTATGGCGGAACGTCCGGGCCAGAAAACGCAACCGGTCCGCGCTCGGACCCGACGGTTTTTCTTCCAGATAAATGGCCGCGTTGGCGTAGGTCAGCTCGTAGGGCGCCATGCTGGCGTCTCCCACGATGATCAGGCGGGTTTCCGGATCGCGCCGGATGAAATCGTCAACCTCTTCCGGTTTATAGTATCTTTGCGGATCGGACCAGACCCGGCTGTAGATGGTATTGTGGAAATAATAAATCTTCAGATCCTTGAATTGCGAACAGGCGTAATGAAAAAGCGTCTGCACCACGTCGACATAAGGCTCCATGGACCAGCCGCCGTTGTCAATCATTAAAATGACCTTGAGCCGGTCGGTGAGGCGGCGGTCAAACACAATTTCTATTTCCCCGGCGTTGCGCATGGTTTCGTAAATGGTCTTATCCACATTGACCCTATCCTTCGGTCCCGCGGGCGCCATCCGCCGCAATCTCTTGAGCGCTTCGGCCATTTGGCTCTGCGTCAGCGGCCCTTCCTGCGCGTAATCGCGATAGCGCCTTTCGAGAGCGACCTTGACGGCGGAATGATGTCGGGAAACACCGCCCACGCGCATCCCGCCGGGATGATAGCCCGAATGTCCCGTCGGCGAGGTCCCTCCCGTTCCGATCCATTTGTTGCCACCGTGATGGGCTTCGGTCTGCTCCTTGAGGCGTTCCAAAAAATATTGGATGAGTTCCTCCGGCGACATCTTTTTCAACTTGTTTTTGTCTATTCCCAGGATGTCGGCCAGTTCTTGAGGATTTTTCAGCCATTCATCAAGAAGGGCGCGGGCGACGTCGGTGAGCTCTACCGCGGTGGGTTCTTCCAAAACGGCGTTTCTGAAATGATGAGCAAAGACTTGATCATAGGTGTCGAAATAACGTTCACTCTTGACCAAAATGGCGCGGGCGACGGTATAAAAATCCTCCAGGGAATGAACCAGCCCCATGTGCAAGGCCTTCTGCAAGCGCAGAAAGGAGGTCGGCGTCACGGGAACGCCGCGATCTTTCAGCATGAAGAAGAAATTGACGAACACCTCTGAAACCTCAGTAACGCGCCCGGCTGATTTGCTGCACGGCCTGGTGCAGATCGGCGCTTTTCTTGAAGAGCACCCCCAAGAAAGGAACCTTACCCTGATGCAGGGCTTTCGGCTTGAAATCGGGATCGCTTTGGAGGGCGCGGATCCAGTTGATGAGTTCCCGCGTGGCGGGTTTCTTTTCAATGCCCCGCAGTTCCCGCAGACGATAAAAGGTGCCGATGCAGATGTTCACCAGCTCTTCGTCGAGTTTTGGAAAATGGACGCGGACGATCATCCGCATCATGTCCGGATCGGGAAAGGCGATGTGATGAAAGTTGCACCGCCCCAAAAACGGATCGGAAAGATCCTTTTTGGCATTGGACGTAATGATAATCACCGGCCGGTGCTTGGCGCGGATGGTCTTGTCGATCTCGATGATGTCGAATTGCATCTGGTCGAGAACATCGAGCATGTCGTCCTGAAAATCCGTGTCGGCCTTGTCGATTTCGTCAATGAGCAGGACGGCTTTTTCATCCGACGTGAAGGCCTGACCGATTTTGCCCATGCGGATGTAGGATTCAATGTTGCTGACATCGCGTTTCGAATCGCCGAAGCGGCTGTCATTCAAGCGCGTGAGCGTGTCGTATTGGTACAGCGCGTCCACCAGCTTCATGCTGGATTTCACGTTCAGCACAATCAACGGCATCTGCAGGCTTTCCGCAATGGCATGCGCCAGCATGGTCTTCCCGGTTCCCGGCTCGCCTTTGAGCAGAAGCGGCATTTCCAACGCCATGGACACATTCACGATCTTGGCCAGCTCGTCGTCCAAAACATACTTGGACGCTCCCCGAAACCGGGCGATATTTTTTTCTGACGACATTTCCTTACTCCTTTCGCCCTTGTCTTTGAAGCGCAGCGTTCGCAAAGGGCATGCTTGAATTCAAACGCGCCCTTCCCTATCCGATAATTCGGAAAATTGCCAGCCGTTTTTAAGGAGGGATCCGCAACCGTCTCAGACCTTCTCCGCCAGCGCCGGGCGCCTGTCAAACCATGGTTTCGCTTTTTCCAGCTGGGCCGCCAGTCTAAACAGCGTCGCCTCGTCGCCGAACGGCGCAATAAACTGCACGCCGCAGGGCATCCCGTCATCGTCCCAGTGCAGCGGAACATTCATCGCCGGCTGGCCGGTGAAATTGGCCAGTTGCGTGAAAGGCGTCTTCGCGAGCGTTTGAATAGCAATTTGATTGACCAGACCGGTCGCCTTGGCCAGCGGGGCCAAATGGAGGAAACTGATGAGTTCCATCGCAATTTTTTCATAGGATTTGGGCAGAAGCTCTCCGATCCGGGCTGCGGGAAAGGCGACGGTCGGCGTCAAATACAAATCATATTTTTGATGAAATTCGCCCATCACTCTTGCGGCGGTGTCCCACTCGCGCATCGCCTCCACAAAATCCGCCGCGCTGTAACAGCGGCCGAGTCGGCCGAAAAACCATGTCGTGATCTCGAAATCTTTTCTGCCGACTTTTCTTTTCAAATCCGATTCCGCCAATTTGATGTCGGCGGCCGTCTCTCCGAAATAAAGGGTAAAATAAGAATGAGCCAGTTTGACGCCGTTGATATCCGGCTTCGCCTCTTCCACGCGATGTCCGAGTTCCTCCAGCAGCTTGGCGGTTTCGACGACAGCCTTTTTAAAGGTTTCATGCGTTTCCGTGCCCAACGGTGATTGGGTATTGAAAGCGATTTTCAAGGATCCCGGGTCCCTGTTGATTTCGTCGCTGTAGGGGCGCTCGGGCGGCTTGATGACATAAGGCGCGCCGGGATCTTCTCCCGCCACCGCGTCCAGCATCGCCGCGCAGTCGCGCACGGAACGCGTCAAAACATGCTCGACGGACGCTCCCTGCCAGAGCTTCCCGAACTTCGGCCCCGTCGGCGTCCGTCCGCGCGTCGGTTTCAATCCGAACAATCCGCAGTAGCACGACGGAATACGGATGGACCCGCCGCCGTCGCCGCCGGACGCGATCGGCACCATGCCGGCCGCCACTGCCGCCGCGGACCCGCCGCTGGATCCGCCGGGCGTCCTTTCCGGATTCCACGGATTGCGCGTCGGGCCGTGAAGCTCCGGCTCCGTGATGCCCATCAATCCGAATTCCGGTGTGTTGGTCTTGCCCAGCGGCACCAGCCCGGCCTTTTTGAAGCGCCTGACCAGTTCGCTGTCGTAATCGGGAACATAATCTTTATACGCCCGGCAGCCCCAAGTCATTCGCGCGCCCGCATAAGCACTGATCAAATCTTTCAGAAGAAATGGAACCCCGGCAAAGGGGCCTTGCGGCAACGGTCCGTCGGCGATTTTGCGGCCGATATCGAACATGGGCGTGACCACCGCATTGAGAATCGGATTGAGTTTTTCGATGCGTCGGATCGCTTCTTCGCAAAGTTCCTTCGCCGGCACTTTTTTCTCCCGCACAAGCCGCGCGAGCCCGAGGCCGTCGTAGTGGTCATACTCATCAAAACCTGCCATAACTCCTTTCTCCTTTCTGAAAAAAAATGGTTTTTAATTTTTCGGCGGGTAACCGGTGATGTCCCAAATTTCCCGAAACAACGGTCTGAGCCGTTCGTACATTTTCAGGTAAACCCGCCGGTAGAGATCATCGTATAAGCGGTGATGCTCTTTAATCGGTTCGAAAACCCGTCCCGTCCTGGTCATGGCCTTGACCGCCGAGGGAAAATCGGGGTGAAGTTTGAGCCCCACCGCCGCGTCAATGGCCGCTCCCAGAGCCGATGTTTCAAAAGTGTGCGGCCGCTCGGCCGCCATTCCGAAAACATCCGCCGTAATCTGCATCGCGGCGTCGCTTTGCGACCCGCCGCCGGAAACCCTGAGTTTTGTGATCGGTATTTTTGTTTTCCGCACGGTCAGTTCTTCCCCTTCCCGCAATCCGTAAACCAGTCCCTCGAGAAGCGCACGATAAAGGTGCGCCCGGCTGTGGACGTCGCCGAACCCGATGATGGACCCTTTCGCGTAGGAATCGAGATTCCGCCCCGGCGTCCAGTAAGGCTGAAGCATGAGTCCCATGGAACCGGCGGGAACGTTTTGAATGAGGGAATCAAAAAACTTCTCGGGCGGTTCATGGCTCTTTTCCGCCAGCATGCATTCCTGCAGGCCGAATTCTTCCTTGAACCAACTGACCATCCAGAAACCGCGGAAAATCGAAACCTCCGTGTAATAGGTATCCGGCACGGACGCGGGATACGGGGGAATCATCGGCTGCAATTCAACATATTTGGGCGTGGCCACATCAAAAGTCGCGATCGTTCCGAAACTGAGACAGCCGACATCCGGCGTGAGGCATCCGGAGCCGAGGATCTCGCAGCCCTTATCCGAACCGGCCGCGAAGACCGGCAGCCCTTCGGGGATGCCGGTTTGGGCGGCGGCCTTCTTGGTAATCCGGCCGAGCATTTCCGAAGGCTTGACCAGCTCCGGAAGTTTTTCCCTGTTCACCTTGAAAATCCACCATTTAAAATCGTACGGGCCCGCCCATTGATAGGTCTTGTTGTTGAAAGGCAAATAGCCGATGTTGTTGCCCGTCGAATCCACGAACTCACCGGTCAGCCGGTGCGTGAAAAATCCCGACAGCACAAGATACTTATAGGTTTTTTCCCAGATATCCGGCTGATATTGGCAAATCCAATTCGCCTCGCATTCTTGGATGACGCCTTCCAACGTCTCGAGCAGACCGATCGACTTGAGCGCCGGACGGAGATACGCCGGCAGGATCCGACGCGAATCGGCCTTTCTCTGATCCAGCCAAATGATGGCCGGTCTCAGCGCATTCCCGTCCTGATCCACATTGACCATCGTGGCCCGCTGGGTGGTCAGCGTCACGCCCTTGATGTTTTGTTTGAGTTCTTCCAGCTGCGTAAGCAGTTCACCGGTGGTTTTGCAAAACACATCCCAGTAATAATCCGGATGCTGTTCGGCCCAGCCGGGATGCGCCGAAAAATAAGGCTGAATCGGCGTCTTGACGATATGCGCAATGTTTCCTTCGGCATCGATGAGCGCGGCCCTGATCGACTGCGTGCCCGCATCCACCGAAAGAATCAACTCCTTCGACTTCCAATCTTTCTGCGGCATAGGCAACCCCTTTTTCTCGAAATGTCGGGCGACGCCGTGAGAATGGGATCCTCCTCAATCCAATCCCAGCTGGCCCCCCGGATTTAAAATCCCATGGGGATCAAAATGGCGTTTGAGCGATCTTAACACATCCATCTGCTCTTTGCCCAAATGTTTTTCCATCCACGGCCCCATCATTTTACCCACGCCGTGATGATGGCTCAGCGATCCTCCATGTTTTTGAATGCTGTCGATAATGCCCCGCTGAAATTTCCGGAATTCTTCAGGATCGTTCATGCGCGCGATAAAGATGAAATAGAGATTCGTGCCTTGCGGGTAGAAATGCGAGGCGTGCGTCATGCACATGGTCTCCGGCCTGCTTTTGATGTAGGCGCGGACGCCCTGATGGAGGCGGTGGAGATTGTCCCAGGTCACCGACGCCTCCAGCGTGTCAATGAGGATGCCGTAATCCCCCAAGTCCTCGCGCATATACGGTTCGGTGTAGCGCGTGTGCTCCCATTTTCTCGCGGCGTAACCGCCCAGCGACATCGCGCCGAAGCGCCGGGCGATGGATTTTATTTTGGCGGCGACCAACGCCGCGTAATCCGCGTCACCTTCCGCCGTGCCTAGACAAAGGCAGCGCTGCATGGGTTTAAAGCCGCGCAGGGAAAGCGCCTTGTCGGCGATGGCGGGAATGCCGTACAATTTCAGTCCCCGGTCTGTTTCTTCCGGATCGGAAATCCGGTAAATCGCCGGTTTGCCGAATTCCGACTGCATGATTTCCCGGCTGGCTTCCACCGCCGCCTCCCACGTCGGATACATAAAGCTGAAGTATTTGCGGTTCTGCGGCATGTAGCGGAAGATTTTCATGGTCACTTCCACCAGAACGCCGAAGACGCCTTCCGATCCCTTCATGATATCGTTGACTTTAGGACCCGTCGCCGTCGCCGGGAAGTCCAACGTCTTGAACGATCCGACGGGCGTGACATATTCCTGACTGAAGACGATGTCATAGGCGTCGCCGTAATACGTGGAGGCCTGTCCGGAGCCCAGCGTGACGATCCAGCCGCCGACCGTGGAGTACTCAAAGGATTGCGGAAAATGACCGCAGGTGTAGCGGTGTTTCGTTCCAAACAACTCCGGCGCCTTCTGGAGCGACTCCTCGTAGGCGGGGCCGAACATCCCCGGCTGGACCCGCGCCGTCTGATTGCGCTCGTTGATTTCCAGCAGTTTGTTCATGTGCGTGCTCATCACCAGCGTGACGCCTCCCCGGCTCGGCCGACAACCGAAATTCACCGAAGATCCTCCGCTGAAAACCGTCACCGGAATAATTTCGCTGTTGCAGAATTCCACGATTTTCCGGACATCATCCTTGTCGCGCGGGTGCACGACGAGATCCGCCGTCTCCTGTACGATGCCGTGCCGCAATTCCAGCATCTCTTCCGTGGTCTTGCCGGAGGCGTACTTCACGCGGCTGTAGTCATCCGTCTGCGTGTTTTCTTTGCCCACGATGGATTGAATCTTCTCGATTTGGTCGGGTTTGAGACGCACCGGACGGTTGATCCGGACGGTTTCCAACCCCTCCTTGAACTTGCCTTGGAAATCGGCATCGCTTAAGTGAAACTCCTCCTTCATCATCTGCACCCACGCGTCGCTGGGATGCTTGAAATGCCGGGGATCGCCGTATTTGAAAACGGACCGGTACGTTCCCGGCGGCGGCGCCTGCTCGGTCCAGTCCGGTCGGATGGTTTTTGTTTTCATCGCTTTCCTCCTTGTTCTTTCATTCGGGAAGCTTGAGCGCCGCGATCGTCTTTTGAATTTCCTGCTCCATTTTTTTCGCGTCCCATTTCAGTTCTTTCGCGGCCACGCGGGCCACCTTCTCTAAAATCGCCTCCCCGGGATTTCCCAGCGTGCCGATGCCCGTTCTCCGCAGCACAATGTCGCAAAGACTCTGAGCCATCTCCCTGCGGACGGCGTAAACCACCTGCGCCAAGATTTCCCCGTCCGGGTTGAGCACTTCGCGGAGGGAATCGTCCTCCCGCGCCAAATGCAACACCTCGTAACTTTCGGTGCCGTAATTGCGGCTTAAATAATCAACCGTCGCTTCGCTGAAATCCGCGTGCGCCCGTCGGAGATTCGCAAAAAATGCCTCCAATTCGCCGATCGCGCATCCGGCCAGATAAATTTTATCCGTCACGCTGGCGCGGGCGCGGCGGTTGAGTTTGCGCAAAACCAGTTTGAGGCAGTTTTCCGCAAGATTGCGGCTCGTGGTGTATTTGCCGCCCTCGACGGTAATCAGCCCGTTGAGCCCGTTTTTTGCGTTGTCGAAAATCTCATAGCGGCGGGAAGTACTGTAAGTTTCGGCGGTCTGCTCCTCCACGAGAGGACGCAAGCCGCCGTAGGCGTGCTTGACGTCCGCGTAGGACAGACGGCCGTCGCCGAAAGAACGGTTGACCTCATCAATCAATTCCAAAATGCTTTGCTTGGTCACGCGATATTCATCGGGATTCCCTTCAAAGGGTTTGTCCGTGGTTCCGATCAGTGCGTGGCCGCGCCACGGAATGAGAAAGAAATGACGGCCTTCCGGCGTCATGGATCCGATAACGTACCGACCGGAAAGCAGTTTTTTTTCGGTGATGATATGAATGCCCTCGGAACGCCTCAGCGTCTTGCAACCGTTCGACCGCGATTGGGCCATGCCGAGCAAGATGTCCGCCCAAGGTCCCGCGCAATTGACCGTTACGGCCCCGCGGATTTCAAACACCTGATCGCGAAGCAGATCCCGGGCAAACACTCCGGCGATGTTATGTTCGCCATCCATCAGAAAGCCTTCCACGCGCGTGTAGTTGGCCAGTCTGGCGCCGTAGGCGGCCGCCGATTTGATAAACGCCAGCGTCAGCCTCTCCGGGAAAATGCTTAAGCAATCATAAAAAACCGACGCGCCGGTGAGATCTTTTTCATGGACGCGGGGCTCCTGCCGTAGAACTTCTTCCCGTGATATTGTTCTATGACAGGGGATTTTCTTTGCGTCATCCCAAGTAAACCCTTTGTCATACGAAAGCAGGTCGTAGACCACCATGCCCACCTTCACCACCCATTTGTTGTTTTTGAGCGGTTTTTTGTAATGCGTCATCATCATCGGCATCGGATAAACGAAATTGGGTGCGATGTTTTCAAGCACGCGCCGTTCCCGGAGGGATTCGCGCACCAGCGCGACTTCGCCGTTGACCAGGTAGCGCAAACCGCCGTGAATCAACTTCGAGGTCACCGCCGACGTCGCCCAGGAAAAGTCTTTTTTCTCCAAGAGCGCCACCCGCAAACCCCGCGAGGCGGCCTCATACGCCACCGACGCGCCGGTAATCCCGCCGCCGATGACAATCACGTCAAAATATTCAGGCCTGTAATTTTTTATAAATCTCTCCATACTCAACTCCTTTTGTCATTCCTTGCGAGGTGCGCCACAACGGCTTCCTCGGCGTAAATCAGAACATCCAGCATAATGCGCCGGGCTTCCTGAGCGTTTTGGTTTTTGACGGCTTCATAGATTTCCCTGTGAAACCGCGCCGAGCGTTCCACGTTTTTTTGCTCATCAAAGTAAAGATGACCGTATTGGCGGAAAATTTGATTGAAAAAATTCAGAGTGATTGTGCAGACCAAGTTTTTCGCCGCTCGGGCAATGAGCTGATGCACCCGGATGTCGCGACTGAGCATATCCGTCTCCTGATCAAAAACCGCCGAAGCCAACTCGACCAGGTCCGCGTCCGTCCGCCTCTGCGCCGCCAGATACGCAATCTGGGGCACAACGTAGCGGCGCGTTTCCAGAATGTCTAACAGCGTCTTTTCCCTGACGTTGGAATTCAGCGCCAGCTTGATGAGATCAAAATTCCCGCTTTCCAGATAGTTCTTCACGTATAAACCGTCGCCGTGACGGATTTCCACCAGATCGAGATTTTCCAATTTGCGCAGAGCTTCGCGGACAGTCGCACGGTTGACATTAAAGCTTTGGGCCATTTCCCGCTCCGGCGGAAGTTTGCTGCCGGGAGCAATATCGCCGTTTATGATTTGTTTCTGGATCATGCCGACGATTTCCTCATGCAGTCTCGATTTCGTCAGCGGCTTGGATATCATCGCTTTTTTCATCAAATGTTCCCTTCTTCTCTAACCAATAATTGGCTGGGTGGTTCAACCATTTAACAATTCAAATGAAATGTCAAGCACTTTGTTTAGATAATTAAAGTCGCTCGATACTAAAAAATTGAATTGTTCGACAAGTTTTCGGCGCAAATTGATTTTAATATTTCGGCAAAAAACCCAAGGCGGCCATGAATAGATTTTTATAAAATTTTGGGAAAGCGAAAAAATAGAATGTCGCCTCCTGAGCTTCGCGCCATAAAGGAGCCTTCGCGTCGGTAAATGATCCGCCGAACACTTGCCAAACCGACGCCAAGGCCCTCGTTTCTCAAATTCAATGGAAGCACCAATCCCGCAAGAAGCATCATCGCTTCCTTTTTAGGGGAATCAATCACTTCAACCTTTTGGATGATTGAGCGCGCCCTTGTTCAACGCGGCATTGAACAGCCGACCGATTTATCGCTAAAGGTGTCTTGGAACCAACGGACTGTGGTTTTTACGATGCCGCCGTGAATTTCGGATTCTTCGATGCCTGTGGATACGGGAACCTTGAAGGAATGATCCCCGCCTTCAATGACTTCCAGACGCCATGGCGCGGAGAGTTTTTCAAGCACGCCCCGCAAAACGTCCATGTCGCAAAGCGTGTCTTTGGTCCCCGCAAAAAAGAGCATCGGCACTTGAATTTTATAGAGATGGCCGTCCCGGATTTTGGTTTTATCTCCCGCGGGATGCAGAGGATAACCCAAGAAGATGAGACCTTCCGCGCGCAGTTTCCCTTCGGCGGCCATCTGCGATGCGACCCGTCCCCCCATGGATTTTCCGGCCGCGATGACATGATTTACCCCGGCGTCCGGATCGTTCCGAAAAGCTTCAAATGCCGCCGCCCATGTTTCTTCCAGAATTTTTTGGCTATCCGGCGCCTTCAATCCTTTTTCCTTGTAGGGGAAATTAAACCGCAACGCCGGCCAGCCCGCGGCGGCAAGTCCCATCGAAAAATCAACAAGCAGAGGATTCTCCATATCATTGCCGGCGCCATGCGCCGTTATCACGCCGATATTTGAACGCTTCTTTGCCGGCAGATGCAAAACCGCCGAGACCTTTTCCTTCCCGATTCGTATGGTCAGTCGTTTTGGTTCCATAAGTCTCAAAACCGAAGTTTGATTTTTTTCAACTGCCCGCCCGCTTCATCGCCAACAATCTCGCGACGCGTTTTTCCACCGGCGGGTGCGTGCTGAACCAGCTCATCACCGTCCCGGCGGAAAGCGGATTGACAATAAACATGTGCGCCGTAGCGGGATTGGCGTCAAGAGGCGCCTGTTGGGCGGCGCTGGAGAGTTTCATCAGCGCGTTCGCCAACGCTTCGGGATTGCCGGTGATACGGGCGCTGCCGGCGTCGGCTTCATATTCCCGCGACCGCGATATCGCCATCTGCACCAGCGTCGCGGCGACGGGCGCCACAATGGCCACCGCGACGGCACGCACGGCCGCGCCGTCATCCCCGCTGCCGAAAAAGACGCTCCATCTTGACAACAAAACGACCGCGCTCGCAATCGTGGCCGCCATCGTGCTGATCAGAATATCCTTATGTTTAATGTGCGAAAGTTCATGCGCGACGACGCCTTCGATTTCATCCTTGTTCATCAGATTCAGCAGTCCCGCCGTCACCGCCACCGCCGAGTGATTTTCGTTCCTGCCGGTGGCAAACGCGTTGGGCGTTTGCGTCGGAATCACGTAGAGTTTCGGCATCGGTATGCCCGCCTTCGCCGCAAGGGATTCCACCGCATCATAAAGCAAGGGCGCCTCGATTCTATCCACGGGCCGGGCATGATACATCCGCAAGACAATCGAATCGGAAAACCAATAACTTCCGAAATTCATCACCGCGGCGATGACAAGCGCGATGATCACCCCCGCTTTTCTAGCCACCAGGTATCCGACAATCATCAAAAGGCCGGAGAGCATGCTGATCAAAAGAATCAACTTCAAGGTGTTCATCGGACATCCTCCTTCGACAAAACGTTTTTCAAAAGATTCAGGGTGGCCTCATAAATCCGGGGATCCTTCCCCGCCTTGGGTCCGGCGACATTGAGCACCCGAATATCGTTATCGTTCAGCCACGCGGCAAGCGCCTCCGAGGCGTCCTCAAGCGACAACGTCTTGAGATCAATATGAATCCATGGCTTTTGGTGCTGAATGGCGAATTCCCTCGTCAGCGCTGAGCCGCCGGTCAAAAAGCCGTGCGACACAATGACGGTGCCGTCGGAATCCAGAACATTTTTTTCCGTCCGCTTGGAGTACTCAGGCGTGGGCATTTCCCGAAGCCGGTATCTTTCGGGAAGCGTCCCGTCTTCCGTTTTCCTGCCTTTGGGCACCCATCCCCCGTGGGGAATATTCTGAGACATGGCAAAATCAAGCGCCGCCCTGTCCGCGCCGGTCTGCCCGCCGGAAATGATTTTTTCGATTTTCAGCATTTTGTCCCCTTCTTTTCTTTGGTCACATTTTCTTACTTTACGAAACCACCAAAACTCAATATTTCTTTTAACGAGTTGAACGTTTATTGTAATGAAACCATAAAAAATCGTTTGGCAACACCCATCTTCAGCAAGCCAATAATACTTATTTCCGAAAATATTACAATGACTTACAACTTTTTAACGATTTTTTTGTCTTTTGGCACGTAATTTTCATTAAATAAAGGCAAATAGATTACTCCAAAGGAGGTAACAGATCATGAGAAAGACATTACAAACCATCATCGTAGCGACGGCGGTCATTCTGCTTACGGCAACTT
>Ga0078972_1005824_pt1 | contig 30541 bp, 25 predicted proteins | sample YelNatPaOPGAMG01_FD_67568 | JGI IMG/M metagenome (GOLD analysis project Ga0078972, IMG submission 67568) | Hot spring thermophilic microbial communities from Obsidian Pool, Yellowstone National Park, USA - OP-RAMG-01 (SPADES assembly) (version 2) | ecosystem: Environmental > Aquatic > Thermal... | reverse complement strand
AACGCCAGCCTTTTTCGGGGCATCCGTAGTTAATGCCGGTCGCAGGATCGATCAGATCGTAGTGCAAGTTGGGCCTTCTGTCTCTGGTTGCGAGACCCACGAGATTGTCGCTCATCCAAGGGCCACGCGGGTCGTTGTCAGGGTTGGAGTACTTGTCCAGATCCTTGGCTCTGCCCTCGATCTTTCGCCCGTAGCACAGGACGTACTCGTGGTCTCTCGATACCCCTTTCTTATCTCGGCTGTCGACATTGTGCCGGCTCCTCCAAACGAGGGAGGCGATGAACGTTTCTTCGCCAAAGATCTCATCCAGCACCAGTCGGAGGCGCGCGACCTCGTCGTCGTTTATGGAGACAAAGATCACGCCGTCCTCGCGCAGCAGTTGGCGGGCCAGGAAGAGGCGGGGATACATCATCGACAGCCAGGCGGAATGGTAGCGGCCGCTGCTTTCGGGGTTGGAGGTGAGCAGGTTGCCGTCGGCGTCCTTCTGCCCGGTCAGGCGCAGGTACGTGTCGAGCGGGTCGGCATAGTTGTCGGGGTAGACAAAGTCGTTGCCGGTGTTGTAGGGCGGGTCGATGTAGATCATCTTGACCCTGCCGAAGTAGGCCTTGTAGAGCAGCTTGAGCACCTCGAGGTTGTCGCCCTCGATGAAGAGGTTCTGCGTGTGCTCGAAATCGACGGACTCCTGGGGGCACGGCACGAGTGTGGCGGCGGTTGGCGTCTGCAGCAGGCGGATGGCGTCGCGCTTGCCGGCCCAGGAAAAGTTGTAGCGTTCCGGCCGCTCGTCGACGATCTCACCCAGCGTCGCCCGCAGCCTGTCCCAATCCACGCGCCCCTCGCTAAATGCTTCGGGGAAGAGGGTTCTCAGCTTCTCCACCTGCTCGGCGATCAGGTCCGGGGTTTCTTTCGGTGCAGGCTCCTGGCCCATGGCCTCACCTCACATCACGATGCGATTCCACGTTGCAGCGGCCCCAAGTTGCTGACTCGTAGCATCTGCTTGACAGTGCGCTACTATAGCGCACCCCAGTCGCAGCGTCAAGAAAGGGAAAAGCGCTGGTGCCATGCCGCACGAAGGGGGCCGCTGCACTCCTGCGACTCAGCGCGAGCTCGGCTACCGGGTCAAGACGACGGGCATGGGCGGCGACCACGGCGCTGACCTGCTGGCCGAGAGGCCGGGCGAGCTGGCGATTGTGCAGTGCAAGCGCTACCGCACCTGGTCGGTGGGGGAGCCGGTGCTGCGCGATCTCTTTGGGGCGATGCACGATTTCGGGGCGCAGCGGGCGTACCTGGTCACGACCGGCGAGCTGACCGCGGCAGCACGTGCCTGGGCGCGGGGTAAGCCGATCGCGATCTGGGATGGCAACCACCTGTTGCGGCTTGTCAAAGGGGCGCCGCTGGAGGCCGCGCAGCCAGGCACGGCGAATCTGGAGGGGGAGAGCCCGACGAACGCTGCCCCGGCCCCTGAGGCAGGCAACGGCCCGGCCCTTCGCCAGGCGACCTGCCCCTACTGCGGTGCAGCCCTCGTGCTGCGGCATAACCGCGAGACGGGGGAGCCGTTCCTGGGCTGCTCGCGCTTCCCCCAGTGCCGGTTCACGCGCCGCGTGTAGGCCATCGCCTGGCCAGGGCAACCTCCATCCACCGCGGAGACGCAGAGAACGCAGAGGCGAACAGGGCACCCCTGCGTTTTCTGTGTCTCCGCAGTGGAGTCTCCGTCTGTCACGGTGCGCCGGATGGCTCAGGCTTCCTCGCGCAGGAACTCGGCGAAGAGCCGGTGGTAGCGGTAGGCGCGCCGCCCGGCGTCGAGCGGGGTGACGAAGAGGTTGGCGCGCCGGAGGTGTTCGAGGACCTCGGCACTGTCGGTGCGGCCGGTGACGGCGTTGCAGGCGGGGGCGGTGAGGGGGTCGAGGTGGGCGGTGCGGCGCAGGAAGGCCCGCACCTCAGGGGGCAGGTGCTGCATGACCTGGGCGCGGAAGTAGCGTGCCAGTGCTGGAGGCAGCGGGCTGAGCCCGGTGCCCTGACGCAGGGCGCTCGCTGCCCAAGCGACGCCCGTGGCCCAGCCCTCGGCCCAGGCGTGAACCTGGGTAGGGCGGCCCGCAACGGCGGGCGCGTGCGTCGCTTCGAGGAGAGCAGCTGTTTCGCCGACGGTGAAGGCGAGCTCACCCGCACCGATCTCGAGTAGCTGGCCGCGCACGCGCAGGCGGGGCAGCGGCCAAGGGGGCTCGCCGCGCACGGCGAGGACGATGTGCACATTGGGCGGCAGGTAGTCGAGGAGCGGCGCGGCCAGGCCAGCCAGCGCCGAGCCCTGGAGGGTGTGACACTGGTCGATGATGACCGCCACTTCCTGAGGGGCCTCGGCCAGGCTGCTGACCAGGGCGGTGAGCGCGCCGGCCAGCGGCGCGCCCGCGATCGTGGCGCGTAGGCCCGGATGCAGGGGCTCCAGGGCGGCGATGAGGCGAGCGAACGCTCGCTGCGGGTCGCGGTCGCGCTGGTGGAGGGCCAGCCAGGCCACGGGCAGGGGGCAGCGGCCCCGCCACTGGGCGAGGAGCGTGCTCTTGCCCGACCCGGCCGGCCCCTCGACCAGCGTGAGCGGATGCTCCAAGGCCGCGTCGAGGCGCTGGAGCAGGCGCGGGCGGAGGATGGCGTTGGCGGGCGGCCGCGCGGCGTGCATTATTTCAGAGCAGCGCGGCGCCCAGGGCATAGGGCAAGAGCGCCAGGGCGGCGAGCGCCGGGTGCGGGCGCCGCGTCTCGTTGCGCCGGTCCCAACGGAAGAGCAGGATGCCCAGGGCAAAGGCGAGCAGGCCGCCCGCTGCCAGAATGGCGACGCAGGCGCGCGGGTCCATCTGGCCCGGCTGGCCGTACGCCAGCCCCTGGAAGGCCTGCATGGCGTAGGTAGCGGGCAGCAGCTTTGCCAGGCTGGCGAGCCCCTTGGGCAGCATGCTCATGGGCACCATCATGCCGGAGAGCATCATCGACGGCAGGTAGATGAGCTGCGACCAGAGGATCGTGACCTGCGAGTTGGCCGAGATCACGCCGATGAGCGCGCCCAGGCCGGCACAGGTGAATGCGGCGAGGACGGTGATGCCGACCAGGGCGGGCCAGTGCACGGGCAGAGGCGCCTTGAAGAGCGGGCCTGCCGTCAGTGCGATCGCAGCGCCGACGATGAGGGTGTGGAAGATGCTGGTCAGCGCTGGGATGGCCAGGATGGAGAGCGCAGGCACGCCGTTGACCCGAAAGCTGCGAAAGATGCCCGCCTCGCGCGCCTCGACGACTGTGCTCGGCCGGCCCAGGATGGTGCCAGAGAGGACGGCGAAGACGATCATGGCCGGGATCATGGTGTCGATGAACTGGGGGTTGATGCTGCCCATCAGATAGCCCATCATGACATAAAACCCCAACGGAAAGAGATAGTTCAGCAGCAAGAGCGAGCGGTCGCGCAGGCCAGTGCGGAACTCGAAGCTGAAGTGCTGGGCGAAGGCGGTCATTGGGCACCTCCGTTCTGGGTGATCTCCAGGAAGCGTTCCTCGAGGGAGGGGCGCTCCACGCGCAGGTCGATGAGCCTGTCGGCCTGGGCTTCGACGTGGGCGATGATGGCCGACACGGTGGGGCCAGGGTCGGTGCTGAAAAAGACGGCATAGTCCTCCTGCTCGAGGCGACGCCGGACGGCCGGAAAGCTCGCCCCGTTTTGCAGCAAGCTGGCGCGCTCGGTGCGCACCGAGACCTTGGTCCACCCCGCGCCGGTGGCAGTGATCTCGCGTGGCGTGCCGATGGTGACGATCTTGCCGCGCAGCAGGATGGCGACGCGGTCGGCCAGCTTCTCGGCCTCGGCCATGTCGTGGGTGGCGAGGATGAGGGTGGTGCCGCCCAGGCGCAGCTCTTGCATCAAGGCGTGCAGTTCGCTACGCGATTCGACATCGAGGCCGGCGGTCGGCTCGTCGAGGAAGACGACGCGGGGGCCGTGGGCCAGGGCTACGGCCAGGGCCAAGCGGCGCTGCTGGCCCACCGAGAGCTGGCAGTACTGGGCGTTCAGCTTGTCGTGCAGGCCGAGCCGCTCCAAGAGGTCGTAACGTGGGGCCACGCCGTGATAGGCGGAGAAGAAACGCAGTGCCTCGTTGGCGCTCATGGCCGCCGGCAGGCCGGAGGTCTGCAGTTGCACGCCGATGAGGTTCCACAGCTTGCGCGGCTCGCGGCCGGGGTCGACGCCAAGAATGCTGGCCGAGCCACCGTCGGGCCGGCGTAGGCCCTCGAGGCACTCCAGGGTGGTGGTCTTGCCGGCGCCGTTGGGGCCCAGCAGGCCAAAGATCTCGCCGCGCTGGACGTCGAAGCTGATGCCGCCGACGGCAACAAAGTCGCCGTAGACCTTCTTGAGGTTTCGGACGCTGATGACGGGGTCGCTCATGGCACGTGCTCCTCTCCACGTGGCCGCTCGCCCGGCAGCCTGGCCCGGCGCCGCGTGGAACTGCTGCGCATTGCCCGCTGCAGCCAGGTGGGCAGCCGCCTTGGTTCTCGCCTCGATTCTATCGCGAGAAGGGGGCGCCGTCTTCACTCTTTGGTGCGATTCGGGGGGTGATTGTGGGAGCGGGTGCGGTCACCCGAAGGGGTGAGGGAGAGGGCCTTCCGCTTCCGTGTGCCAAAGGCAAGGTCTGAGCGAAGGTGGAGGGGGGACAGGTGAAGGGCCGCATGGGCGCACAACGGCGCGCACCGGTGAGGCAGCGGAGGCACGCCGAAGGACGCGCCAGGTGGCAGAAATCCCCCTCACCCTACCCCTCTCCCCCACGGGGGAGAGGGGTAGTACCACAACCGCATTTGGTCCAACCTGCACCCGGCAACAGCCGGCAAACCTGCTCCGCGCCTGGCCGGCCCTGACCCGGGACGGGGGTTCCGCTCCGGTCAGGTGCGAAGCGTGATGCCGGGATGGCGTGTACGGCCCGATGGGCAAGGCAAGTGCGGTTGCAGTACTAAAGCAGGCCCAGCTCGCGTGCTCTGGCGAGGGCCTGGGTGCGGCTGCGCGCGCCCAGCTTGGCGTAGATGTTCTTGAGGTGGGTCTTGACGGTATTCAGTGAGACGACGAGCGACTGGGCGATCTCCTGGTTCGAGTGGCCGGCGGCCAGCAGGCGCAGGATCTCCAGTTCGCGGTCGGAGAGAGGCTCGACGAGGGAACTGATGGGACGAGCGGAACTGAGGGAGCTGGGGGAACTGACGGAACTGAGGGGATGGGGCGCGGGATGCGATGCCGCGGCCAGCAGGCCCTCGACATACCCCTTCAGTTCCCCCAGTTCCGTGAGTTCCCTCAGTTCCTTCACCATCTCCTCTCCCTCGTCGAGGAAGACGCGCACATAGCCTTCGGGGGCGGCGAGGCGCAGGGCGTGGGTGAGGGCAGCTCGGGCCGCGGCCACCTGGCCTGTGGCGCGGAGCGCGAGGGCCTGCAAAGCCAGCATCTCGATGGCGCAGCCAAGGCGCCCGCCGGCCTCGGCCGCGGAGCGGAGGCGCTCCAGGAGATCGGTGGCTTCGGCGGGCCTGCCCAGGGCGATGAGTGCCCGGGCCAGGGCAACGTGCTCAGCCTCGCGCCAGGGGTGAGGGGCATCCGTCGGGCTCAGGCCACACGTTGATACCCAGTGGCCCAGCGGCTCCAGGCGGCGCTGGGCGGCCCACAGGCGCACGCGGCAGACGTCGATGAGGGGCCGCGCCCAGGGTATCTCTGCCCCTGACAGGGCTGCCAGCTCCTCGACGGCCTGCAGGGCGCCGGTGGGGTCGCCCTGGGCCTGCCGGGTTCTCGCCAGGGCGATGTAGCCGCTGGTGAGAGCCTCGGCGTTGCGCCACTGGCGGCCGAGCTCGATCCCCCGGGCGAGGTAGCTCTCGGCAGCCTCGAGCTTGTTCTGCTCGCGGAGCAGGTTGCCGTAGCCGGTGAACACCTGGCCGGCCATCGGCGATGGCCGCTTGCTCATCTCCTCAGCCAGTCGCATCGCCAGCCGGTAGGTCTCGCCGGCCTGGCGCAGCCGCCCCTGTATCGCCTGGAGGTTCGCCAGCCGGCTGAGCGCCATTGGTGCCAGGTGCAGGTTGCCCGCTTGGCGGCTGACCTCGGCAGCCTCGACCAGCGCCTGGCTTGCGGCCTCAGGGTTGCCAGTGAACTCGTAGGCTACGCCAAGGTTGAACGCTGCGGTGCCGCGGAGGGCGATGGCGCTGTTGAACAGGCCTTCCGTGGCGCCAGCGAGGTCTGCCTGGGCCTGGCGGCAGAGTGCGATGCACTCCTCGAATCGGCCCTGGTTCATCGCCTCCACGGCGCGTAGCACCGACACCTCGGCGAGCGCGCCCCGCACGTCGTCGCCAGGCCTCGCCCGGAGGCTCTGCTCGATGCCGTCGAGAAGCGGCACCACCGATTCGTGCGGCGCGGTTGCGGTGGTCACCCAGGCGCGGACCACGGCCAACCGTGGCCTTGCCGCCGCCTGCATCGGCAGAGCATCGAGCCAGCCCCGCAACGTGGTGAGCTCGCTGCGGGCAAACATCTCCTTGGCGGCGCGCTCCACGAGGTCTGCCGCCATTTCGACGTCCCCGGCGGCCAGGGCGTGGCCGATGGCGTCGGCGGTCAAGCCGTGCTCCGCATACCAGGAAGCGGCCCGGCGGTGCAGGGCGGGCACTGCGTCGGGCAGGGTCTGTGCCAGGCGGCCGCGGAGGAACTCGGCAAAGAGCTGGTGATAGCGATACCAGTGGCGCTCCTGGTCCAGAGCCGTGATGAAGAGGTTGGCCTGCTCCAGCCGCTCGAGCATGGCCTGGCCGGGCTCCTGGATTGCAGCCGATGGGGTGCCCATCAGCGCGTCGCACAGGGGGCCGCTCAGCCGCTCGAGGATGGCCGTCTGCAGCAGGAACGCCTGCACGCCCTCCGGCTGCCGGGCCAGAATCTCTTGGGCCAGATAGTCGAACACAAAGCGATGGCTGCCGCCAAAGGCGCGGATGAAGCCTGAGACGTCGTCAGCCCCTTGCATGGAGAGCACGGCGAGCTGCAGGCCGGCGACCCAGCCTTCGGTGCGTGCTTCCAGGGCCGCGACGTCGGCCGGCGAGAGGGCCGTCCCTGCCGCGCGGTTGAGGAAGGCCGCAGCCTCCTCGGGGGTGAAACGCAGGTCGGCGGCGCCCAGCTCGATGGATTGGTCGCGGCTGCGCAGGAGCGCCAGCGGCAGGGGAGGGTCGCTGCGCCCCGCTACGATCAGGTGCATCTGCGGTGGCAGGTGTTCCAGCAGGAAGGCCAGTGCGCTGTGGAGGGCAGGGGCGGCGATGGTATGATAGTCGTCGAGCACCAGGGCGAAATCAGAGGGGATGGTGGCGATCTCGTTGACCAACTCGGTGAGCAGGGCCTCGGCCGGCGGCAGGGGAGGGGTGCGCAGCAGGGCCAGCAGGTCGTCGCCGGTGCCCGGTTGCACCTTCTGCAGCGCCGCCACGAAGTAGGCCCAGAAGCGAAGTGGGTCGTTGTCGCCGGCGTCGAGCGAGATCCAGGCGATGGGCAGGGGTGGCGTGGCCCGGCTGCGGAGCTGGGCCCACTCGGCGATCAGCGTGCTCTTGCCAAAGCCAGCCGGCGCCGAGATGAGCACCAGGCGCCGCTCCATTCCCTCGTCGAGGCGCCGCGTCAGGCGCGGCCGTGGCACCAGGGTGGCGCGCACGCGCGGCACGTAGAGCTTGGTCGCAAGCAGCGCGGGGGCTGCGCCCGCCCTATCCGGTGTTGGCTCGGCCATGGCCTTCTCCTCTTCTCCTGCGGGACCTCAACCGGCGCCTGGCCCGGGTGCGGCCTCCTGGCGGCCTGCCTCTGCGGCTCTGGCCTTCTCCTCCATGGCCGCCAGGGCCTTGGCAACCTCTTCGATGGCGATGCGCTGTTTGCGGTAATAGTCCGATTCACTCATGGCCATGCGGCTGGCAATATCGCGGATGCGGTCGCCGCGGAGGTACTTGTAGTCGAGGATGTTGTACACCACCCACTCGCTGGCCGTCGGGCTGCGCTCGGTGTCGGGGCGCAGGCGCTCGATGGCGTCGCGAAGAACGGCACGCAGGGCTTTGGCCGGTACCCCGTCGTTGGCAGCCAGAGCCTGCTGCACCACGCGCAGCCCGAGGAGGGGGCTGCGGCTGAGCTTCGGACCACCCCAGTAGTGGCTGAGGGCGTCTTTGACCATCACAGCCAGGGAGGGTGAATGGACGAGGCTTGCCTCCTGCGCCTCGAGCAGGCCCGGCTGGGCAAAGCGGGGAGTGCTTCCCCAACGCTGCAGTTGCTCGATCTCGGGCTCCATGCGGCGGAGCAGAGCAAAGATCTCTTGCTGCAGGCGCATGTCATCGAGGGCCGACTCGGCACGCTGAACCAGGCCGTCGACAGTCTCCAGCTCGGCGCGCGCGAGTGGGCCGCGCGCCGACCAGCGCTCTATGCCGAGGATGCCCAGCGTGGTCTTGCCGTCGCGGCTGCGCAATGGCAGCAGTACGTAGCCGTTGCAGGCCACCAAATCGTCCTCGGCCAGCACGGGGGCCCGCCGGCTGTGCGCCAGGCGGCCCACCAGCTCGGAGGGGAGGGACTGACGGAGGAACGCTGTGGCCTGGTCGCGGGGCCCAGAGAAGACCTGCAGGTGGAGGGTGTTGTCCTGCAGGGTGACGATAAAGCCGGATGGGGCACGCAGCAGGTCGCACAGCGCCAGGAGGGTGTTCTCGACGATCTGCTCGATGTCGGTGGTGGTCAGCAGGTGCTTGTCGAGCTCCTGGATCCAGGTGATCTCGGCGCGATCCCTGCGGTATATCAGGCGGTCGATGGCCGGCTTGGCCAGGTTGATGACTACCTGGAAGAGGACGGTGGCCAGCACAATGGCAAAGATGAGAAAGGTGTCTCTGGGCACCCCCAGAATGCGCTCCACGCTGGGCGTGATGAGGATCAGTACGAGCAGCGCCGAGCCCACCAGCGGCCCGCGGAGGATATAGTGCACCATGCTGTGCTTGATCACCCGGTCGGGCAGGAGCACGCCTTGGTAGGCCACGATGTAGCCGATCACAATGGTCATGAGCACCACGGCCATATTGCCGACCAGGGTGAGGATGAGCACGCCATTGAGCGAGAGCAGGTGCGACATGGTGGCGCTGAGCAGATAGGGGAATACGCCCAGGCCCGGGGCCGCGAAGGCCAGGGCCAGGTAGGTCATGCGGCGCCGTGAGGTGGAGGTCAGGCAGCGGCTGCGCGCATGCTGGATGTTGTAGACGCCCCATGCCGTGGCTGCAAAGTAGTAGAAGGCAAAGGCCCAGATGAGCGGCCCGGCGCGGAAATGGAAAACGAATGCCGATTGTACGCCATCGTGCACGAGCCAGCCGGTGAACACCGAGGCCAGGAAAAAGAATGCCCCCAGGGTGTAGCCAGCGGCGACGACTGCCCTGCGCCACGGAGATGACACCCCGGTAGTGCGGAGCAGGGCATCGGATAGGTGCAGGTAGGCTGCCGGGACGAAGGCGATGCCCAGCCACTGGGCGTGTAGCCAGAGCGCTGCGGACTCGAGGGTGTTGACGTTGGCCAGGATCACGTCACCCGCGAAAACGATGAGCACGAAGGTGATCAGCGCACAGAACCCCCGTGCCACCGGGCTGCGCAGGTTGTGGCTGGCGACATACGCCAGCAGAGAGAACGCCACGATGACGTTGACAGAGGCGAGGAAGAGATTGCCCGTGCGCAGCGCAGCCAGGAATATCTCTGACATGCTCGATGTCTCGTTCTCGAACTCATGATCAGCCGGCGCCGGCCGCCCAGATGGCAAAGTAGTACGTAGCGACCGCAGCGAAGAGCAGGCTATCCACGCGATCGAGCGCGCCGCCGTGACCGGGAATGAGGTTGCCCGAGTCCTTCACGCCGGCCTGCCGCTTGAGCAGAGATTCCGCCAGGTCGCCAAAGGTGCTGGCCAGGGCGATGAGCACCCCCAGGGCTGCGGCCAGCGGCCACGACAGCCGCAGGAAAGAGACGGCGATGGCCGCCCCCGTGATGGTGGCCGCCGTCATTCCGCCCACGGCTCCCTCCAGCGTCTTGCGAGGGCTGACCCTGGGAAAGAAGGGGCGCCTGCCCAGCGACTTGCCCACAAAGTACGCGGCGGTGTCGCCGACCCAGGTCGTCACCACTGCCGCGGCGACCCACGCCAGGCCCTGGGGCAGGTCTCGGAGCAGCACGTAATAGCTGAGCATGCCGCCGACATACGCGCTGCCCATGAGTGTGGCGGCCCAGTCGCCGAGGAAGCGGTCACAGTCCTGCTGCAGCACATACTTGACCATGAGCAGCCCGAGGGTGATGACAAAGAGGGCAGGCGCCACGCGATAGCTCGGGTAGCGGGCGGCGAAGACGAGCGCGACGGTCAACGCTGTGCCGATGACGAGCGAGGGCTGGGGGTCCAGGCGCTTGGTCAACTGGTAGAACTCGACAACGGCCAGGGCCGCAAAGAGGGCTACGAGTCCGGCAAACCACCAGCCACCCAGGAAAGCGGTGATGGCGATGAGAGGGATCAGGACCAGGGCGCTGAGGATGCGGGTGCTCAGCACGGACTCCCTCCTCCGGATTTCTGATGTGCGCTCATGGGGTTTTGACCAGCCCGAAGCGGCGGTCGCGTCCGGTGAAGGCGACGAGCGCCTTCAGCAGCTCCTCACGGTCAAAGTCGGGCCAGAAGACCGGTGTGGAGTAGTACTCGGCGTAGGCCGCCTGCCAGATGAGAAAGTTGCTCAGCCGCATCTCGCCGCCGGTGCGGATGATCAGGTCCGGGTCGGGCAGGCCGGCGGTGTAGAGATAGCGGCTCACGAGCGCCTCGTCGACCTGCTCAGGGGCGACGCCATCGGCAATCATGCGCTGCAGGGCCTGGACGATCTCTGACCGGCCGCCATAGTTGAAAGCCACGTTGAGGATCAGACGCCGGTTCTCACGCGTGAGTGCCACTGCGTCGTCGATCTTGCGGCGCAGGCCGGGCGGCAGGTTGTCGGTGCGCCCGATGTGGCGCACCGACACGCCATTCTTGTGCAGCTCGGCGGTTTCGTTTTCGATGGAGCGTTCGAGCAGTGCCAGCAGCGCGTGCACTTCCTGCGCCGGGCGGCCCCAGTTCTCCGTCGAGAAGGCGTAGACCGTGAGCACAGGGATGCCGAACTCTACGCAGGCGCGCAGCACCCGCCGCAGGTTTTCGGTGCCTGCGCGATGGCCGGCAACGCGCGGCAACCCCCGCTGCTGGGCCCAGCGTCCGTTGCCATCCATGATGATGCCCACATGCTGGGGGATCCTGAGAGCCTCTCGGTCGAACTGTTGCTCACTCACCACCAAGACTACCTTACCGGGCTGTACGCGCGCTACACTTCCATGATCTCGGCCTGCTTCTGCTGGCCGAGATCGTCCATCTCTTTGATGTACTTGTCGGTCAACTCCTGCAGGCGGTCCTTGCCGCGGAAAAAGTCATCCTCCGAGATCAGCTTTTCCTTCTCCAGGTCCTGCAGGTCCTTCAGGCTGTCACGGCGGATGTTGCGCAGGGCCACATGCCCCTCTTCGACGCGATGGCTCACCACACGGGCGAGCTCGCGCCGCCGCTCCTCGGTCAACTGGGGGATGGGCAGGCGGATGACCTTGCCGTCGTTCGAGGGCGTGAGGCCGAGGTCCGATTTCAGGATGCTCTTCTCGATGGCGCCGATGGCGCTGGCGTCCCATGGCCGCACGACCAAGAGCCGCGGCTCTGGGGCCGAGATGGTGGCGAGTTGGTTGAGCGGTGTGGGCGTGCCGTAATAGTCGACGCGCACGCGGTCAAGGAGCGCTGGGGAGGCGCGGCCTGTGCGGAGGCCCATGAGGTCCTCGCGCAGCGCCTCGACGGCGCGCCGCATCCTGCCTTCGGCTTCACGGAGCACATCGTTTATCATCGCCCGTTCCTCCACGCTACTTGGTCAGCGGCTGATGAGCGTGCCGATCTTCTCACCCGAGATCACACGCACCAGGCTATCGGGAGGCTCCAGCTTGAACACGATGATGGGCAGATCGTTATCCATACACAGGGAGAGCGCGGTGGAGTCCATGACCTTGACGCCCAGGTTGAGTGCCTCGATGTAGGTGAGATGATCGAAGCGACGCGCCTCGGGGTGTTTCAGCGGGTCCATGTCATAGACGCCGTCGACCTTGGTCGCCTTGATGAGGACCTCGGCATCGATCTCCATGGCGCGCAGCGCGGCGGCGGTGTCGGTCGAGAAGTAGGCGTTGCCGGTGCCGGCGCCAAAGATCACCACCCGCCCCTTCTCCAGGTGGCGGATGGCGCGGCGACGGATGTAGGGCTCGGCCACGGCGCGCATCTCGATGGCCGTCTGGACGCGGGTGTCCACTCCGGCTCTCTCGAGAGCATCCTGGAGGGCCAGCGAGTTCATCACCGTGGCCAGCATGCCCATATAGTCGGCGGTGGCGCGCTCCATGCCGTGCTCGAGGCCGATCTTACCGCGCCAGATATTGCCAGCGCCAATGACGATGGCGACCTGCGCATCCATATGCACGAGTGGCTTGATCTGCGCAGCGATGCTTTCTGCCAGGTCAGGGTCAATCCCGAACCCGCTCTCGCCGGCCAGAAACTCGCCGCTCAGCTTGAGCAGCACTCGCCGGTACTTGGCGTCACCCATAGGTCCTCCCGCTACCGTGCCTGCCCAGGGGCCTGATCGCTCATTCTTCCTCGCCAATGGCGAAGCGGGCGAAGCGGCGCACGACGATGTTCTCACCAAGCTTGGCGATGTGTTGGGCCACCAGATCGCGGATGCGGGTGCTCTCTTCCTTGATGAAGGGCTGCTCCATCAGGCAGACCTGCTCATAGAACTTGCTCAGCTTGCCCTCGATGATGCCTGCCCTGACGTGCTCGGGCTTGTGCTCCTCGGCGAGTTGTGCCTCCCAGAGCTTACGCTTGGCTTCGACGACTTCGGCAGGCACGTCCTCCACATTGACGTAGAGCGGCTTCGACGCGGCCACCTGCATGGCCAGGTCGTGGGCCAGCGCACGGAACTCGGGGGTGCGGGCCACAAAGTCGCTCTCGCAGTTGACCTCGACCAGCGATGCCACCCTGGCGCCGGGGTGCACATAGGCCTCGATGAGCCCTTCGCGGGCCACGCGGGCTGCTTTCTTGGCTGCGGCAGCCACGCCCTGCTCGCGAAGGATGTTGATGGCCTTCTCGAGGTCGCCCTGGGCTTCTTGCAGGGCCTTGCGGCAGTCGAGCACGCCGGCACCTGTGCGCTCGCGCAGTTCTTTCACCATCTCTGTTGTGATTGCCATGAGTAACCTCTTCTGTATTCAGAGCCATCGCCGGCTCAAGTCGCAATGGGGTGGGCTCTGCGGGCAGGGCTCTTTCAAAGTCGGCGTCATGTGTAGTCCGGACCCTTCGCAGGCCAGCATTCGCCGCCTTGTGAAGCCCATAGAACCTGCTCAGGGTGACAATAACGGGACTTTGAAAAGGCCCTGCTCTAGGGGCCGGCAGGCGGGTTGCCTGCGGCAGCCGCCCGGCCCGTTATTCTTCCTCGTCGCTTTCAGTGTGCCAGCCAGGTGCCCCTTCCTCTTCCTCCATGGCCTCGCGGGCTTCGGCGGGGCCACCGAACTTGGCGGTGTACTCACCCTGGGGCGCTGCGGCCTCTTCCTCTGCCATCACCACGCCGCGCATCTGCTGGCCCTCGATGATCGCATCGGCGATCTTGGAGGTGATCAGGCGGATGGCGCGAATGGCATCATCGTTGGCCGGGATGACGTGGTCGATGGGGTCGGGGTCACAGTTGGTATCGACCATGGCGATGATTGGGATGCCCAGCGAATTGGCCTCATCGACGGCGATCGCCTCGCGCCGCACATCGGCGATAAAGAGCGCCTCGGGCAGCCGGCGCATGTTCTTCAACCCACCCAGGCGGCGCTGCAGCTTGGCGAGCTCGCGCTCCTTCTGCAACGCCTCTTTCTTGGAGAGGCGCTCGAACTCGCCCCGGCTCTTCGCGGCTTCCAGGTTGAGGAGATAGTCGATGCGCTGGCGGATGGTGCGAAAGTTGGTCATTGTGCCGCCGAGCCAGCGCTCGTTGATGAAGGGCATGCCGCAGCGCTCAGCCTCCTGGGCCACCGTCTCCTGGGCCTGCTTCTTGGTGCCCACAAAGAGGACTGTGCCGCCCTCGGCGGACACGTTGCGCGCGAACTCGTAGGCCTCATCGAGGCGGCTGATGGTCTGCTGCAGGTCGATGATGTGGATGCCGTTGCGCTCGGTAAAGATGTACGAGCGCATCTTGGGGTTCCAGCGGCGGGCACGGTGCCCGAAGTGGACTCCGGCTTCCAGGAGCTGCTTCATACTGACGACGGGCATGATGTGGTTTCCTCCCTTTTCCGTTGTGCTTCCGCCCCTGTCATCCCGCACAAGAACCCGGCGCCGACTCTCGGCGCCGGGCACGGCCTGTGCAGTCGAGGGGCGTGCTCTGTACGCTTGCCAAGCCGCAAGTATACTAGATTCTGGGGTGCTTAGCAAACGTGATGCAGCATGGGTGTGCTACGGCTTGGCGGCCGGGTTGGCAGCACGCGCCTGTTGGATCTCGGCAAGGATGGCCTGCAGGCGGGCGACGGTCTCGCGGCGGCCCTGTCTGCTGACCTCGGCCAACAGCTCTTCGACGAGCTGCTCCAAATCGTCGGAGAGGAGCTCAGGCGATCCGGCCAGCGTGGCCTGGCGCTCCTGGGGGCTCTCCAGGCTGAGAAGGCGGTTCACAAGCCGAAGCTCAGGCGGCATGCTCTCGGCGAGGAGTCCGAGGATCGCGCGACGCAGCCCGTCGAGACGCGCACTGCGGCCGATGTCGCCCGCGCGGCGTGCCTGGTCAATGGCGCTGCCGAGCGAGTTGAGGAACATCGTGTCGATGCGCCCCAGTTGTTCGCGGGCGGCAGCCTGAGGGTCAGGACTGTTGAGCATCTCGTCGATCAGTCTCAGGTCTTCTTGCTGCGCCGCCTGCAGAGCGCGGTCCTGCTGGTCGATCTCCTCCAGCAGGCCGGCGCGCAGGCCTGCCAGGCGCTCGGCCCGGGCGGTGTCACCCTGGGCCCGGGATTGCTCAATCTGGGCTGTGAGGCCCTGGAAGAAGGTATAGTCAAAGAGCGGGCGGTTGAGGACGACTGTCGCCGACAGGGCTTCGCGGTCGTCGGCCAAGGGCTCCAACTTTTCCACGGCGGCCTCCACGGTGATCCCAGGTGCCAGAGGCTGGGGCATGCGTGCGGCCAGGGCCGGGTCTTGCAGCAACTGATCGCGCAGGCCGACGAGCTGTTCGCTGCTGCGAGGGTCGCCGGCGAGCTCGGCGTCTTGGGCCATGGCGGTGAGGGTGGCCATGAAGGCATAGTCGATCTCGGAGCGGTGCGCCTCGACCAGCGCCTTGAGTTGCGCGGCGTCGTCCTTGGCCCGCAGCAGGTCTTCGAGAAGCTCCAGGCGCCGGCGTTGCTCATCGAGCATCTCTCGCGTGACGCCGTCGGCCTCGAGGATGGTCTCGATCAGGCGCTGCATGCTGAGGATCGTCTGTGGGCGCAGGAAGTAGCCCTTGCGCTTCTCCGGTGGCACCTGGCTCATGATCGCCTGCACCAGCCCGCCGATCAGGCGCTGCTGTTGCTCGGCCGGCAGGTTCAGCTCGCTGGGCAGGAGGACGAGGAGGAGCTCCTTCTCGGGATCGTGGTAGATGAGGGGCACGTTGAGCACAGAGACTGCTCCGCAGCCCGGGCACTGGGCGCGGTTCAGGTACCCGCCCAGCAGGGCCGCCTTGAGCTGCGGGTGTTGGCCCACATCGACCACGTTGATGATGTCGGCCACGAAGGGCGTCTGGCAGCGTGGGCAGCGAATCTGCACGCCGCCGGCTGCCGCAGCCCCCCCACCGTTGCCAGGAGTGCGGCCGTTCTTGTTGTCTGGGGTCCAGATCATCTCTTTCTCCGTTCTGCCGGGCGCGGCCCGCGCCAGTGCGGCGGGCGCTCTCTCGCGTCAACGATGCGCTGCTTCGGCGGGTGGCGCTCCGGTCGATAAAGCGCGCTCGACGAGGGCGCGCGGGTGCACGTGCAGGGCTGCCTCGGCTTCCGCCGGGGTCAGGCCCGCACCGAGGGCCACGCGGTGTGCTGCCTCGAGGGTGAGCAGGTCGGAAGGCTGGTGGGCATCGGTGTTGATCAGGAGCGCGGCGCCAGCCTGGCGGGCAACGGCCGCCACGTGGCCGTTGGCCAGGCAGTGGCCTCGCCGGCCACTGATCTCCAGGAAGATGCCGTGGGCAGCCGCCAGGCCGGCTTCTTCGAGGGTGATGAGCCCCGGGTGGGCGAGGACGTCCACATCCGGGCACTCGGCCGCCGCCCGGTTGGTGCCAGCGGCGACGGGTTCGACGAGGGTCTCGCCGTGGACGATGACGTACTGCGCTCCCGCAGCCTTGGCCCGTCGCGCCAGCCGCGCGATGGAGGGGGGCGCCACGTGGGTCAACTCTACGCCCACGAGCGGCTGCAACCCATAGTCGTTGCCCTCCTCGGCTACCAGCCGCCGCAGCGCCGCAATCACGTCCTCCATGTTTGAGGCATCGACATGATCGGCAATGCCGATGGCGACGTGGCCCAGGCAAGCGGCGCGGCGCAGGAGCTCGCTGGGCAAGAGCTCGCCATCGGAGAGAATGGTGTGGGTATGGATGTCGATGCGCCCGAGCACGGCGTGTACCTCCTGCAGGGGCAGCACAGCCCCGACCCTGGCAAGGCAGACACAAACGTATCCGCCGCAGGCGCGGCGGAGTGCCCTGACTATACCATGCGCTCCCGTTGCTGTCAATGGCGAGGCCGGAGCGACGCGCCCACCGCTCCGGCCTCGCCTTCTATGCCCGGCGGCAACGGGGAGACACGGAATTGGGGGTTTGGGGCGGGCGCAAGGCGCCGCCCCAAACCCCCAACCTGGCAAGTTCCCGCTCCGCTGGCGGGGGGGACTGGATGCATCTGCCCGCCCCGCCTCGAGGTGAGAGGACTCGGGGGAACCGGTCTCTCGCGGTGGCCGTCAGGAGCGACGGCGCAGCCACCGTGAGCCGAGGGCCGCCCCGGCGAGAAGCACGCTGCCCGCGGAGGCCAGGGGGCCCAACCCGGTCTGTGGCAGCTTGTCATCGCTTCCCTTGGGCTGGGCCGTGGCGACCGGAGTGGCGGTGGCCACGACCACGGGCACCACAGTGGCCGGAGGCTTGACCGTGGGGACTGGTGTGCTGGTGGGCACGATCGCGGTCGCAGTCGGTGTGGCTGTAGCCACGGGCGAGGGCTGTGTGGTAGCCGTGGCCTGCGACTGGGCGATTTGGTTGCGCTGCCCTCCGCTCAGGAACTGGTAGCCAACGAAGGCAAAGAGGGCCGTCCCCACGATGAAGGCGAGCACAAGCAGCAACACGAGCACGATGGTGCCAAAGCCGCCCTTCTGTTCCGAGCTCTCCATGACCATTCTCCCGTTACCCGACCGGGCTACATTGCGTATGCCTGTGACTATCCTTCCGTCGCTCGTATGGCACGCATTCCTTCACCCTTCCAGCGCAACGGGCAGCAGGGTGAAGTCGCCATTCTCCTCGCGGAGGCGGCCGGCTATCGTGTGGGCGTCGTGTTCGAAGAAGAGCAGGGCGTTCCTCTCCAGCGCCAGGCGACGCAGACTGCGTTTGGTCTCCAGGGTCTCCAGCGGCTCGACATCGTTGGCCGCGAGCCAGGCCAGACGCTCGATATGCACGGCGTAGGGCGCCAGGTCCCCCAGGTAGATCGCCATCTGCCCTTCGGATTCGATGATGACGGACTGGTGGGCACGGGTGTGGCCCCGGGTGACCACGCAGCGCACCTCCGGGGTCACACGGGTATCCCCGTCCAACAGGCGCAGCCGCGGCTCGATGGGCCGCAGATTCTCCGGCAGGTAGGTCGCCCGGGTGCGCTCGTTCGGAAAGAGCGCCTCTGCCCACTCGAGGCGCTGCACCCAGTACTCAGCTCGCGGATAGGTCGGCACGACACTGCCGTCAACGAAGGTCGTGTTCCCGCCGCAGTGGTCGGAGTGCAGGTGGGTGTTGATGACCAGGTCCACATCGGTGGCTGCAAGGCCCAGGGCACCGAGCGCTGCGGGCAGGCCCGGGCTGCGTTCCAGGGCCACGTTGTGCTGCTGCTTGGGGCTCAGTTTACTCCCATAGCCGGTGTCGACCAAAATCGTCTTTCCGCACGAGCGGATCACCAGGCAGGTGAGGGCCATGGGCACGCGGTTCAGAGGATCCGGCGGTGTGACGCGCTCCCAGAGCACCCTGGGCACCAGCCCATACATGGACCCTCCATCCACCCATGCGGACCCGTCGCTGACGGGGAATAGCTCGACGTTGCCGACTCGCACATGCACCTCGCAACTGGATTGGGCGGGCGAAGCATCTGGGCGCGGGTTTCGCCCAGATGCTTCGGCCCTACACGTGTTCTGCCTTGGCCAGCAGGGCGGCCCAGTGCTCGTCGACGTTCCGCTGGATGGCCTCGATCTGGGCGCTGGTCAGGTGGCTGAAGCGCCCCTGGCGCCGCATGTACTCGATCACCGGCGCCTGGGGCGGCCTCACGGTGATCGTCCACCTGCGGCCGCCCTCCACTTCGTAGAGCGGAAAGACCTTGCTCTGCACCGCCAGGCGCGAGATCTTGATCGTCTCTGCTGGCTCCGACTTCCAGCCCGAAGGGCAGGGCGCCAGGATGTGGATGAACTTGGAGCCGCGGATGCCCTGTGCCTTTTGCAGCTTGCGCACCAGGTCCTCGGGGTAGGCCACAGACGCGGTGGCGGTGTAGGGAATGCCATGCGCGGCCATGATGGCGACCATGTCCTTCTTGGGGGTGTCCTTTGGGGTACCCACGGGGGTGGTGGTCGTCCACGCGCCCAGCGGGGTGGCGGAGCTGCGCTGGATGCCGGTGTTCATGTAGGCCTCGTTGTCGTAGCACACGTAGATAAAGTCCTCGTTGCGTTCTACTGCGCCCGAGAGGGCCTGGAACCCGATATCGAAGGTGCCACCATCGCCAGCCCAGGTCATCACCGTGGTGTGGGGCCGGCCGCGCATTTCCAGGGCGGCCTTGACGCCCGAGGCGGCCGAGCCGCCGGTCTCGAAGGCAGTGTGCAGGGTGGGCACTCGCAGCGAAGAGTAGGGGAACGGACCCGCGATGATCGACCAGCAGGAGGCGACGATGAGCACCACGACGTCGTCGCCCACAGCCTTGAGGGCCAGGCGCATGGCAAGGGCGGCACCGCAGCCCGGGCAGCCCACATGGCCGGAATCCATCAATTCGCGCTCAGGAATGGCGTAGCTCATGGTTTGACCTCCCACCAGACCGGCTCTGGCTCGGGCGCATCGTGGGCCAGCACATAGTTGGCGATGCCGCGGATGGTGGCCGGTGTGACATCGCGGCCACCGAGACCGACGACCAAGTCGTACACCTTGGGGCGTGTAGGCAGGTCGTAGAGGGCGGCCTTGAGCTCAGCGGCAAAGATGCCCTCGTGCCCGTAGGAGATGTTGCGATCGATGACCCCGACCTTCTGGACCCCGCCCAGGAACTGGCGGATTTCCGCCACCGGGTAGGGCCGGAAGAGACGCTGTTTGAGCAGCCCCACGTTCTGGCCCTCGCTGCGCAGCGCGTCGACGACGACGCGTGCTGTGCTCGTGGTGGCGCCGGCAGTCAGGAGCACGGTGTCGGCGCCTTCTATGCGGTACGGCTCGACGAGGCCGTAGCAGCGGCCGAAGCGGGCTCCGAACTCGGCGTCGACCGCCTCTACGACGCCCTTGGCCTCGCCCATCGCCTGCTGCATCTGCAGGCGCATCTCCATATAGTGCTCAGGGGCCACGAGCATGTTGAACGCGCGCGGGTCCTCGGGGTCGAGCCGCCACTCGGTCTCGTAGCGAGGCAGGAAGGCATCGACCTCCTCCTGAGCGGGCACATCGACCGGCTCCTCGGTGTGTGAGAGGATGAAGGCGTCGAGGACGATCATGACCGGCAGATGCACCGTCTCGGCGATCTTGAAGGCCTGGATGACGGTGTCGAGGGCCTCCTGGTTCGACTCGCAGTAGAGCTGCAGCCAGCCGGTGTCGCGTTGGGCGAGGGAATCGCTCTGGTCGGTCCACACGTTCCAGCCGGGTCCCACGGCGCGGTTGACGTTGGCCAGGACAATCGGCAGCCGGGCGCCGGCGGCCCAGTGCAGCATCTCGTGCATGAGGAGCAGGCCCTGCGAGGAAGTGGCGGTGAAGGCGCGGGCGCCGACCGAGGAAGCTCCGACGACCGCGGCCATGGCCGAGTGCTCCGATTCGACCTTGATGAAGCGCGCGTTCAGTGAGCCGTCGGAGCAGAACTCGGACAGCATCTCCACGATCTGCGTCTGGGGCGTGATAGGATAGGCGGAGATGACTTCGGCCCGCGCCAGCCGCACGCCGTATGACACGGCGTGGTTGCCCATGATGACCTTTTTCATTGGCCTTCCTCCTCCATGCGCATGGCCGCCCGCGGGCACTCGGTGGCGCAGATGCCGCAACCTTTGCAGTAGTCGTAGGCGATGGTGTAGCGCCCACCTTCGGCGCGGGCAATGGCCACATCGGGGCAGAAGATGAGGCAGGTGTCGCAGGCGATGCAGGTGCCGCAACTGATGCAGCGTGCCGCTTCGCTCGCAGCGGCAGCGGGTGAGAGGCCAGGGTTGACCTCCGCAAAGTCGCCCTTGATCTGCATGGGCACCCAGCCGGCCATCTGGGGCGCCGGCGCCGGGGCGATATAGTCAGCGTTCAGGCTGGCGGCGCGCACCACTACGCTGGTGGCCCTGCGCTCGACGGCGTGCACGGCCCCTGCAGCGGCCGGAGGCAGGCCCTCAAAGCTGCCTGTGCGCAGGAAGCGATCGATGGCCAGGGCAGCGCGCTTGCCCGATCCGATGGCCTGGGCGACGGTGCCCTCGCCGGTGGCCGCATCGCCTCCGGCAAAGACCCTGGGCACCCCCGTCTGTGCGGCGTCGCCCGCCAGGATGCGGCCGCGCTCGATCCCTATGCCGGATCCGCACAGGGGGGAGCCGTCGATCTCCTGGCCAGCCGCTACGATGAGCGTATCCGCGGGGAGGGTGAACTCTTCGCCCGGCACTGGCTCGGGCCTGGCGCGGCCCGAAGCGTCGGGTTCGCCCAGACGCATCTGTTGGAAGCGCACACCGTGCACGCGCCCCGCGTCGTCGAGGACCTCGATGGGGGCGGCCAGGAAGCGGAAGCTGATGCCCTCGGCGCGCGCCTCGGCCACCTCGGCGGGGATGGCAGGCATCTCGGCCTGCGTGCGGCGGTAGACGAGGGTGACTGTGGCGCCCAGGCGGGCGGCGGTGCGGGCGGCGTCGATCGCGGTGTTGCCGCCGCCGATGACGATGGCCTGCGCCCCGGGCTCGACCCGCTGGCCACAGGCGACCCGGCGCAGCAATTCGAGGCCCGAGATGACCCCTGCCAGGCCTTCTCCGGGGATGCGCAGCGGTCGGCTCAGGCCCTGGCCGGTGGCCAGGAAGACGGCGTCGGCCGCGGCGAGGGCCGGCCAGCCCAGGTTGTCGCCCAGGCGCTGGTTGAGGGCAAAGCGGACGCCCAGGCGTTCGATGGCCGCGATCTCGCGGTCCAGCACATCCTTGGGCAGGCGGTAGCCGGGGATGCCGTAGCGCAGCAGGCCGCCGGGTTGGGCCTGGGCCTCGTAGACCGTGGGCTGGTAACCCAGGCGCGCCAGATGGTAGGCGCACGATAGGCCAGCCGGCCCCGAACCGACGATGGCGACATGCTCAGGGTGCCGCGCCTGGCTGCGCTCGACCGCCCAGCCGTGGGCGGCGGCTTCGTCGGCCAGGAAGCGCTCGATAGCATGGATGACGATGGCTCCCCCGAACTCTCCGCGGTTACACTCGTGCTCACAGGGGTGTGGACACACCCGCCCGCAGACGCCCGGCAGCGGGTTCTCTGCCACCAGGATGCGCCAGGCGGCCTCGACATCGCCGTCGCGCAGGGCGCCGATGTAGCGCACCACATCGTTGCCGGCGGGGCAGGCATGGTTGCAGGGCGGGGTTTTGTCTTCGTAGAGGGGGCGAATGTAGCGCCAGGTGCCCGTCTTGTTGTTGAGGGTGGAGCCCAAGGAGACGGGCAATGGTGGCATTTCGGCCAGTGAGGCAAAGGTAATCGGCGCATCGGGCGCAGCCGGTTTGGGCATGCTATGCTTGGACTTCATCGTAGGCCTCCTGGGTGGCGACGACGTTGTCCTCCTGCTTCACCGGCACACCCTCGCGCACCGCCTCGAGGATCGCCGCAAGGCCGACGATCCCCGTGATGCGGGCAAAAGCACCGAGGATGGCGGTGTTGACGATGGGAGCATTGGCCGGCCCCAGCCGGTGGCGGATGGCGATGGCGTTGGCGTCGACGGTGGCCACGCGGTAGCAGGGGGGGAGCTCAAAGCTCGACGGGGGCCGGGAACTGTTGATGATGATCCAGCCGCCTGGCTTGAGGCCCGCGGCCACATCGACGGCTTTGAGCAAGGTGGGGTCGAGGATGACCAGGTGATCCGGCTCATAGATCTGACAGCGGAGGCGAATGGGCCGGTCGTCGATGCGGGTGAAGGCAGTGACGGGCGCCCCCCTGCGCTCGACGCCGAAGGAAGGGAAGGACTGGACGTGCTTGCCCTCGCGGAAGACGGCCGAGGCGAGCAGCTTGGAGGCGATCACCGCGCCTTGCCCCCCGCGACCATGGATGCGGATCTCGATCACCGCCCACCTCCTTCCGCCCTCTCCTCGTCATTGAGGATCTCCACCATGGCTGAACCCTCCGGTTCCATGGGCCGGCGGACGCATCGCACCGGTGCCTTGCCGCCGGCGTGCGCTGGGAGGGTGCACAGTGCCGCCCTCCCACCAAAGCACAGGCAGAGCCTGCACCCTGGCGAACACTTGGCCCGCGCGAGCACCGTACCGATTCTATCCCACCGCTCGCACAGGCGCTCACTGCACGCGCAACACTTGTAAGGTGCTGGCTCCGGGCCACGCGGCCTGTTGGATGGGCGACTATGAACTGGCCCGGGAAGCCAGGACTACGCCAAGTGCAATTGACATCAGCTTGGTTTCGTGAGGGTCAGAGCGAGAGGCCACGATCAGGGGCGATTGGGCGCCGACGACGACGCCGGCCATGCGGCCCCTGGCAAAGTAGGTGATGGCTTTGGCCAGCATGTTGCCGGCCTCGATATCAGGCGTCACCAGGATGTCGGCCTGGCCGGCCACAGGTGAGTGAATGCCCTTGATGGATGACGACTCGTCAGAGATGGCGTTGTCCAGCGCCAACGGGCCGTCGACGATGCCGCCGCGGATCTGGCCGCGGTCGGCCATCTTGGCCAGGTTGGCGGCGTCGAGCGTGGTCGGGATCTTGGGGTTCACCATCTCGGTGGCGGCCAGAATGGCGACCTTGGGCTGCTCGATGCCGAGGGCGCGGGCCACGTCGATGGCATTCTGCACGATCTCGACTTTCTGCACGATGTCTGGGGCGACCACTACCCCGGCGTCGGTGACAAAGATCAGGCGGTCAAAGCCGGCGATCTCAAAGATGCCCACATGGCTGAGGAGCCGCCCGGTGCGCAGGCCCCCCTCGCGCTCCAGCGCAGCGCGCAAAAAGTCACCGGTCTCGATACGGCCCTTCATGGCGAACTGGGCCCTGCCCTCACGCACCAGCGCCATGACCGTGGCAGCGGCCTTTTTGGCGTCGGGCTGATCGATGATCTCCATGCGGCTCAGGTCGAGGCCGGCGCACTTGGCGAGGGAGAGGATGGTCGCGCGGTCGCCGACCAGGATCGACTTGGCGATGCCTTCGGCTTCGGCGGCCTGGGCGGCCTGGAGCACCTCTTTCTCATGGGCAGCGGCGATGGCGATGGTTTTGGGGCCCGCCTCACGGGCGGCCTGCAAGAGTGCGGCAAAGTTGGAGATGCGGGTCATGATGGTGTCGTCCTCCCTGACGCTCCGGTGGGGCTGCGGTGGCTCCGATGAGCTCCCGGCGCCGGTCCTGCCTCCCTGCAGGGGCAGCCGGGAGCCGCTCTCTACTTCCGATGCTTGTTGCCGTGCTTGTGGCCGCGCGCGGGGGCAGGCGCGGCGCCGGCGGCTGCTGGCACCGGGGCCGGCTTTCGGGCGGGCTGGGCCGACCCCTGGCCCTCCTTGTGCATGCAGCAATTCTTGTACTTGCGGCCGCTGCCACAGGGGCAGGGGTCATTGCGCCCCACCCTGGCAGCAGCACGGCGCGGCGCAGCGGCCTCGGTTGGCGCATTGGTGTGCATCTCGCGCCGGCGCGGGGCCTCGGCGCGCGTGAGCTCGGCGCGGAAGATGCCATAGGCCACGCCGCGCCGGATGTTGTCGGTCAGCTCAGCAAAGGCCTCGTGGGCCTCGCGCTTGTACTCCACCAGCGGGTCGCGCTGGCCATAGGCGCGCAGGCCGATGCCTTCGCGCAGCTCATCGAGCGCGGTCAGGTGATGCACCCACAGGTTGTCGACCGTGTGCAGCATCAACACGCGCTCGAGCTGGCGCATCATAGGGCTGCCGAGGGCCGCCTCCTTCTGGTCGTAGGCCCGCTCGGCCGCCTCGTGCAGCGCGGCGGCGATCTCGTCACGCGTCAGCTTGTCCCACGTCGATGGGTTCTGCGCGGGGGGAAGCGGGAAGAAGGTGCGCAGCGCCGTGAAGAGGCCGTTGAGATCCCAGTCGTCGCGGTGCTCGGCCCCCAGATACTGCGCGACGAGCAGGTCGACCTGCTCGTGTACCATCTCCAGGACGATGGGCTTGAGGTTCTCTTCGCTCATCGTCAGGCGCCGCTGTTCGTAGATCAGCTCGCGCTGCTGGTTCACCACATCGTCGTACTCGAGAACGTGCTTGCGCAGGTCAAAGTTGTAGCCTTCGACCTTGACCTGGGCGTTCTCAATGGCCCTGCTCACCAGGCTGTGCTCGATCGGCACCTCTTCCTCGACGCCCAGGCGGTCCATGATGCCGGCAATGGATTGCCCACCGAAGCGGCGCATCAGGTCGTCTTCGAGCGAAACGAAGAAGCGTGAGGAGCCTGGGTCGCCCTGGCGCCCGGCGCGGCCGCGCAACTGGTTGTCGATGCGCCGTGCCTCGTGGCGCTCGGTGCCGATGATGTGCAGGCCGCCCAGCGCGACGACTCGGGCGTGGTCAGCATCGCACTCCTTTTTCGCCTGAGCCAAAGCCTCGTCCCAGACTTCGGGCGCGATGGTCGTCAGGTCCGTGCCCTGACGGCGGAGGTTGTCGCGGGCGATCCCTTCCGGGTTGCCGCCGAGCAGGATGTCGACGCCACGGCCGGCCATGTTGGTGGCGATGGTGACGGCGCCAGATCGCCCGGCCTGGGCGATGACGCCGGCCTCGCGCTCATGCTGCTTGGCGTTCAGCACCTGGGGCTCGATCCCCCGGCGCTTCAGCATAGCGGCCAGGGTCTCGGATTTCTCGATCGACGTAGTGCCCACCAGGATCGGCCGGCCCTCGCGGTGCAACTGCTCGATCTCGGCCACCACGGCCTGGAACTTGGCAGCCTCGGTCTTGTAGACCTGGTCGGGATGGTCGATGCGGATCATCGGCCGGTGGGTCGGGATGACGACCACATCCAGGTTGTAGATCTTGCTGAACTCTTCCGCCTCAGTGGCCGCCGTGCCGGTCATGCCGGCGAGCTTGCGGTACATGCGGAAGTAGTTCTGGAAGGTGATCGTGGCCAGGGTGAGGCTCTCGCGCTGGACGGGCACCCCCTCCTTGGCCTCGATCGCCTGGTGCAGGCCCTCCGAGTAGCGCCGCCCGAACATCAGCCGGCCAGTGAACTCGTCGACGATGATGACCTCGCGGTTGTCTTTGACGATATAGTCGCGGTCACGCTTGAAGAGCACCTTGGCCTTGAGCGCATTCTCCAGGTACGAGGTGAGGGTATAGTGCTCGGGCGAGTAGATGTTGTCGATGCCCAGGGCGCGCTCGATCTTCTCCACACCTTGATCGGTGAGCGAGACAGCGCGCATCTTCTCATCGACGGCATAATCCTCTTCCTCGCGCAGGTGCTCCACCAGGCGGGCGAAGCGCTGGTACTCGGCCGCCGATTCCTCGGCCGGGCCCGAGATGATCAACGGCGTGCGCGCCTCGTCGATGAGGATGTTATCCACCTCGTCGACGATGGCATAGTGGAGCTCGCGCTGCACGCACTGGCTGAGGTCCCAGACCATGTTATCGCGCAGGTAGTCGAAGCCGAACTCGTTGTTGGTGCCGTAGGTGACGTCGGCCTTGTAGGCTTCGGCGCGCGGCACCGGCCGCAGGTGGTGATAGCGGTCATCGGCGGCCTGGTAGGTGGGGTCGTAGACGAAGGACCCCAGGTCCGGGTTGGCCGCTGCCGACTGGATTACGCCCACGGTCAGGCCCAGGTAGTGGTAGACAGGGCCCATCCACTGTACGCCGACCTTGGATAGATAATCGTTCGGCGTGACCAGATGGGCGCCGTGGCCGGCCAGGGCGTTGAGGTAGAGCGGCAGGGTGGCGACCAGAGTCTTGCCCTCGCCAGTCTTCATTTCGGCGACCTTGCCGCGATGCAGCACGATGCCGCCGATCAACTGCACGTCGAAGGGGCGCAGGCCGATGGTGCGCCGCGCGGCCTCACGGACGGCGGCAAAGGCCTCGGGCAGGATCTCTTCGAGAATGCGCTCTTCTTGCTCGGCCAGGGCCTTTTCGAGGGCTTCGACCTCCAAATCGAGACGGTTCCGCTCTTCGACGTCGAGGGTACGCTGCCGCTCCTGGCGGACCGAGGCCAGCCTCTCGCGAGCCTCGGCCGTCTCGTCGGCCAGGCGTGCTCGGAACGATGTCGTCAACGCGCGCAGCTCCTCGGCCGAGCGCTTTTGCATTTCCGGTTCCAGGCTGTTGATGGCCTGGACGATGGGCTGCAAGCGCGCAATTTCCTTTTCGTTGGGGTCGCCGACGAGCTTGCTCAGCAGGGTCTTTAGCATCCAGTAACAGCTCCATGCCGCAGATGCGGGCAGAATTATCGCCTGGATTATAGCACACACAGAAGCGCGTGCCAAGGGCAAACCGGACATAACTTCTGCCCTGCTCCGCGGCGGCGCTTCGGAATATCCACAGTGTGAGGCCCTGGCACAACAGGCCCACAGTCATTATACCACGCGCTGCAAGTGCCGGTCAGGCCGCGCCCTTCACCCGGGCCAGTGCGCGCTCGATTTCGTCGAGGTGCTCGTTCCGGTGGATGGTGCGGATGATGGTGTAGAATAGCCCCCTGTGGGCGTCGCCCGTGCTTGGGGGCTCAGGACTCACCAGGGCTGCACAGGCAGCGGATCAATTGCTCGGCGGCGCTGCGCGGGTCCACGCGCCGGTCGATTACCTCCTCCAGCAGCCGGACGTATTCTTCTCTGGCCACGCGCTGGGCCAGCAGGTGGCGCAGGGCCTCGTCGAGGGCATGGCCCAGCTCGATCTCGGCGCGGCGAGCCCTCAGCCCGGCGCCTTCGGGCGTGGTGGTCAGGTACAGGCGGTGGGCCTCGATGGCATCGATGATCTCGTCGGCGCCGCGGCCCTCGGTCGCGACAGCAGCCAGCAACGGGGGCCGCCAGCGGCCGGGCGCCTCGGGCGTGGCGGCGGCTATGGCCATCAGGGTGCCGTGGTGCGAGACGGTGGCCTGCTCGGGGTGCTGCAGGTCGAGCATCATGCGCAGGCTGGCAATGGTCTGTTCGGCACCCTCGCGGTCGGCCTTGTTCACCACCAGGATGGAGGCCGTTTCGAGGATGCCAGCCTTGATAGCCTGGATGTCATCGCCCAGGCCCGGCGCCTCGACCACGATGATGGTATGGGCCAGGCGCGCGACCTCGACCTCGTCCTGCCCAGCACCGACGGTCTCGATAAAGATGCGCTGGTACCCGGCAGCGTCGAGCAGGTGCACAGCGTCGGCCGCCATTCGCGACAGGCCGCCGGTGGAGCCACGGGTGGCCATGCTGCGCACGAAGACGCCGGCATCGCCCGCCAGGTCGCGCATGCGCAGGCGATCGCCCAGGATGGCACCCCCGGTGAAGGGGCTGGAGGGGTCCACGGCCAGGATGCCCACGGTGAGGCCGCGGCGGCGGTAGGCGCGGGCCAGGGCGTTGACCAGGGTGCTCTTGCCCGTGCCCGGCGCGCCGGTGACGCCGATGACGTGGGCATGGCCGCCGCAAGGGTAGAGGGCTGACAGGAGCGCCGCAGCCGGGGCCTCGCCGTTCTCCACGCAGGTGATGGCCCTGGCCAGGGCACGGCGGTCGCCCTGCCGCAGGCGCTCGGCCCAGCCGGCAATGTCGTTGCCCGGGGTCTGGCTCACGCCTGCCTCCGCTCGGCCACCTGCTGGCGGATGTAGGCCGCGATCTCATCGGTGGGCGTGCCCGGGCCAAAGACGCGGGCGATGCCGGCCGCCTCGAGCGCGGGCACGTCCTCATCGGGGATGATGCCACCCGCGATGACGAGCACATCGGCCATGCCGTTCTTGCGCAAGAGCTCCGTGATCCGTGGCAGGAGCGCCAGGTGGGCGCCCGAGAGAATGCTGAGGCCCACCACATCCACGTCCTCCTGCAGGGCGGCCTCGGCAATCATCTCTGGCGTCTGGCGCAGGCCGGTGTAGATCACCTCCATGCCGGCGTCGCGCAGGGCACGGGCGACCACCTTGGCCCCGCGGTCATGGCCGTCGAGGCCGGGCTTGGCCACCAGGACGCGGATTCGGCGTTCTTCACTCATGATTGCTCTCTCCTGCGATGGTTTGGGCTGGGCGAGCCAGCGGCTCGCCCCTAGAACAGGCTGGGCTCCCGATATTCACCGAACACGTCGCGCAGCACGCGGCAGGTCTCGCCGAGGGTAGCGTATGCGCGCACGGCGTCGAGGATGTAAGGCATCAGGTTCTCGGAAGTTGTCGCTGCCCGGCGCAGCGCGGCGAGGGCCTGCCGGACGGCGTGAGCGTCGCGCTCGCGCCGCAGGCGGGCCAGCCGCTCGCGCTGCCGGCGCTCGCCTTCGGCATCGACCTTGAGCAGTGGGATGGTGATCGGCCCGGGCATCTGATAGCAGTTGACCCCCACCACCCGGCGCTGGCCGCAATCCACTTCATGTTGGTAGCGATAGGCGCTCTCGGCGATGGCGCGTTGGAAGTAGCCGCGCTCGATGGCGGGGATCACGCCGCCCAACGCTTGGATTTCGCCAAAGATGGCCTCTGCATCCGCCTCCAGGCGGTCGGTCAGCGTCTCGATCAGGTAGCTGCCGGCGAGCGGGTCGACCGAGTTGGTGACGCCCGACTCCTCGGCAATGATCTGCTGGGTGCGCAGGGCTACGCGCACGGCCTGCTCGCTGGGCAGGGCCAGGGCTTCGTCCATCGAGTTCGTGTGCAGGCTCTGCGTGCCGCCGAGCACCGCGGCCAACGCCTGCAGGGTCACACGCACCACGTTGTTCTCGGGCTGTTGGGCGGTCAGGGTGCAGCCGGCCGTCTGGGTATGGAAGCGCAGCCACCACGAGCGGGGGTTCTTGGCCCCATAGCGCTCGCGCATGGCGCGCGCCCAGATGCGCCGGGCGGCGCGGTATTTGGCAATCTCCTCGAACAGGTCGTTATGGGCGTTGAAGAAGAAAGAGAGCCGCGGTGCGAAGCGATCCACATCGAGGCCGCGCTCCAGGCAGGCCTCGACGTAGGTAAAGCCATCGGCCAGGGTGTAGGCCAGCTCCTGCGCCGCCGTCGCGCCGGCCTCGCGGATGTGGTAGCCGCTGATCGAGATCGGGTTCCACCGCGGCAGGTTCCGGCTGGCGAACTCGATGGTATCCACGATCAGGCGCATCGACGGCCTGGGTGGGAAGATCCACGATTTTTGGGCGATGTACTCCTTGAGGATGTCGTTCTGGATGGTGCCGCCCAGTTGCGCCATCGGAATGCCACGGCGCTCGGCAGCGACGATGTACATAGCCCAGATCACCGCCGCCGGGCCGTTGATGGTCATCGAGGTGGTGATGCGATCGACGGGGATGCCGTCGAAGAGCACCTCCATGTCGGCCAGGGAGGATACGGCCACGCCACACTTGCCAAACTCGCCCTCCGCTTCGGGATCATCAGTATCGTAGCCGTAGAGGGTGGGGAAGTCAAACGCCACGGAGAGCCCCGTCTCGCCGTGCTCCAGAAGATACTTGTAGCGGGCATTGGTCTCCTCGGCAGTGCCAAAGCCGGCAAACATGCGCATGGTCCAGAGCTGGCCGCGGTACATGGTGGCGTGGACGCCGCGGGTGAAGGGATAGCTGCCGGGGAAGCCGATTTTCGCGAGGTAACTGGCGCCGGCCTGGTCGAGCGGGGTGTAGAGCCGCTCCACCGGCCGGCCGGAGACGGTCGTAAACTCGTCGCGCCGTTCGCCGGCCCTCGCCAGGGCGGGGCCGAGCACATCGCGCTCCCAGGCGCGCCGGGCCTCTGCGATTGCCTTGAGCTGCTCCTCGTCGAACATGCCCACCTCCTGTGGCAACGGCTGCTCGCCTCCACCATTCCTTGCGAGTGCCTGGCTCCAGCCGGGCTGGTGCGAAGCTGCCAAGCCCGGACCTACTCGGGCCAT
>Ga0078972_1005823_pt1 | contig 30553 bp, 31 predicted proteins | sample YelNatPaOPGAMG01_FD_67568 | JGI IMG/M metagenome (GOLD analysis project Ga0078972, IMG submission 67568) | Hot spring thermophilic microbial communities from Obsidian Pool, Yellowstone National Park, USA - OP-RAMG-01 (SPADES assembly) (version 2) | ecosystem: Environmental > Aquatic > Thermal... | reverse complement strand
GAAAACAGCCTTCGACTATGTACAGAAAAATGAGAAGCTGGCAGGAACCAAAGCATACTGGGCGCTCAACGACGCACAGTATTAGGGACACGTGGAGCTGGGAAAAAAAGAAAGAGCTTGCGGCCATGAGGACGGAAACTCCTTAGGGATAGGTCAGCAATCGCTTATAGCAGGCCGTAAGTAACATCTCGGGCCCTATATGTGTTAGGTGGCGATAGTCCACATTTTACACTTTTTTCTCCCCATTTGCAAGCAAACGCAAGCAATCGCAAAGCCAATTTCAAAAGTAACAGACTTTTGAAATTGACTCAATAGTCCGCAATTCTCTTATCCAGTACCAAGCTTATGCCAGTCCACCCCAGACAATTCTTGACCCTTTGGATCAGTTTACCGAGTGTGCCGACTGGAGTAAAGGTGTTGCTCGTATCCGCTGTGAAGATTGTGGCCATTCGTACTTTAGGCCCTTTTCGTGCAAAGTTTTCCACCTTTGCCCCTCGTGCGACCAAAAGAGGACCTTACTCTACGCTGAATACGTGGCTGAGGACAGCCTCAATTAAAGCGTAGGGGAGTTTTTTATCGGTCAGCCCTGGGGGGGGACAGATCAGCTCTGCCGCGGCATCTTCCACAGCGGCAGAGCAAGCCCTAGGGACAGGGAAACGACCCCAAGGCCGGACCACCGGTTTTAGCTTTTTAAAAGCCGACTCGCCGGTTCTAGGGCCCTATCAATCCGATCTAGAACCTCGGGGGTCAGTTTGGGGACCAGATCCAGGGCCTTGAGGTTTTCTTCCAACTGCTCTAGTCTGCTGGCTCCGGTGATTACCGTGCTGACCCGGGGATTTTTTACACACCAAGCCAGGGCCAGCTGGGCGGGACTTCCTCCCAGGTCCGAAGCTATGGGTTCCAAAGCGGCGGTGGAAGAAAGTACTTCCTTGGGGTACCGTTCGGAAAGCCATTCGTAGCCCGGCAGGGTAAACCGTGAGCCAGCGGGAATGCCCTTGGCGTATTTACCCGATAAAACCCCCGACGCAAGGGGGCTCCAGGTGGTAAGCCCCAGGCCTATATCGTCGTATAGACGGCTAAACTCCCGTTCCACCTTATCCCGAACTAACAGGTTGTATTGGGGTTGTTCCATCTGGGGTTTTCGGAGGTTCCGGCGGTCGGCGATTTCCCACGCCTGTCGAATCTCCTCGGCGCTCCATTCGGAGGTTCCCCAGTACAGGGCCTTCCCCGAAGCGATGATATCGTTCATGGCCCACACCACCTCTTCCATGGGGGTATGGGGATCCGGCCGGTGGCAAAACACCAGATCCACGTAATCCAAGTCAAATCGGGCCAGGGACCCGTCGATGGCTTGCATCAGATATTTACGGTTTAGGGTGTTTTTTTCATTCGGTCCCTCGTGGAGGCCCCAGAAAAATTTGGTCGAAACCAAATAACTCGATCGGCGCCAGCCCAATTTTTTAAGAGCCGCGCCCATAATCTCCTCGGATTTGCCGGCCGCGTAGGCTTCGGCGTTATCAAAAAAATTAATACCCCTATCGTAGGCCGCTTTTAGCAGGGCGACCGCCTTATCCGTATCCACCTGGGACCCGTAGGTTACCCATGAACCCAAAGATAGGGCCGAAACCTTTACTCCCGCATTTCCAAGACGCCTATATTCCATTGCACACCTCCAGTATATACGTATAAAATAACGATTATTGGAGGATTTATGAAAACAATTCTGTGCTACGGCGATTCTAATACCTGGGGAGCCGATCCGGCCACGGGCAATCGTTTCGATCATCGGAACCGATGGCCCACCATAATGGGTACGCTTCTTAACCAGGGCTGTTCCCAGGATCAACCAAACTATTGGATCGTGGAAGAGGGGCTCTGCGGACGAACAACCACCCGGGAAGACCCGGTGGAAGGGGATAGGAACGGGTATCGGCAGTTGCTACCCATCCTGGAAAGCCACAAACCCATCGATCTGGTAATCCTGATGTTGGGAACCAACGACCTGAAGGTCCGTTTTTCACCCACCGAATACGACATTGCCCGGGGCGCGCAACGGGTCGCCAAGGGGATTTTGGAGTCCCACACGGGCGTTGGGGACGGAGCGCCCCGGGTTTTAATGATCTGTCCTCCCCCAACGGGAAAATTAAGCTACTTTAAGTCCATGTTCGGGGATTGCCGGGAAATATCCGAAAAACTACCGGGGCGGTACCGTCAATTCGCCAAGGAAATCGGTGTAGATTTCCTGGACGCGGGGGAATTCGTCCAATCCAGCGACCGGGACGGAATCCATCTGGATGCGCAGGAACACAAAAAACTCGCCGAAGCGGTAGCCCGCGCGGTCCGGGACATCCTCGCCTAGGAGCCTGGTTTATGCAGTTCTAGAAGCCTTGCTTTCAGTCGGCCAAGCTCCCCGGGTTTACGACACCGAGGAGAGGCGGGCCAGCACCTCGTTTCGCCAGGGGATGGAAGAAACGGCCCCCTTGCGGCTGACACAGATTCCCGCGGCGGTGGAGGCCTCCTCCAGGGCCCTCCGGACGTCGGCGTTCCGAAGCAGGGCGGCGATAAAATACCCCGTAAAGGTATCCCCCGCGGCGGTGGTATCTACCGGCACGTCCGCGGTCGCCGCCACGCTTAGGGGCCCTTCCAAGCGGGGGCTGGAAAAACGGGAACCCGATCCCCCAAGGGTCAGAAGGATATCCGCCCGGGGAAACCGGGTCCGCAGGGCCGAGAGGATCCTATCCGCCTGCTCCCGGGCTGTCGAAACGTCCCTATCCGCCAAAATGGCCCCTTCGATTTCGTTTAAAATAAAACAATCCACCGAGTCCAGCGGCAGTTGGGCGATTATATCGTCCGCCGGGGATGGGTTAAAATAAATTTTCAACCCCCTCCGCTTCGCCTGTTCCATGGCGTAGGCCAGACTAGAAACCTCATTTTGGAAGAGAACCGAATCTCCAGGCCCCCAGCCGTCCAAAAAGGTGTCCACATCCTGCTCGGTAATCCCCCGATTTGCCCCCCCAAAGAGGATAATGCAATTTTGCCCCGAAGGATCCACCTGAATGAGCGCCCGGCCGGTGGGGATATCCGACGTAAGAACCCGGCTGGTATCTACCCCGCTTTCCCTGAGTAGATCTACCGCGAAAAGCCCATCCTGACCGACCTTTCCGGCGTGGTGGACCTCCGCCCCCGCGCGGACTAGGGCGGTAGATTGGTTGTTACCCTTGCCGCCCACAAACCGTTCGTAGGTTTTACACGCCATGGTTTCCCCGGGCCGGATAAAATGGGGAACCGTAAAAACCTCATCCAAATTAATGGACCCAATGGTGAGAATCCTGGCCATGGGAGCTCCTTTTAGCGGATCACGCCTTTTTTAATAATCATACAGCCGTAGAGTTTTTTTTCCGTGGTAGCCACGATAGCGTAGGCCTTTTTTGCCCTCTCGTAAAACGCGAACCGATCGATCTGTTCCACCAAAGCATCCCCTTTTTTTTCATGCTTTTTAACCACGGACCGAATCTCTTCCTGAATCACCGGGACGGTGGTATCCCCGGGAACCACCTGCATAAGGGTTACCGGATGGGGAACAAAATCGTCCAAGGGGAAGAGGGAAAGAATCGCGTCTAGAAGTTCAGGAACCCCGTGGCCGTCACACCGAATCAATATATGGGCGTTGCTCGCCGCGGGATAATTCGCGTCCCCAATGACCAAATCGTCCCCGTGGCCCATCTCGTGTAGCACCTTGAGTAAATCCGGGGAAATAATATCAGGAATTCCCTTCAGCATATCGTTACCTCCGCATGATATCATTTATACCCCAGGGCCCGGCATAACTCAAGGGTTGGGACAGGGGTTGGGGATGGTAAAAAAAAGATTTGACTTTAGCCACCTTTGCTTCTAGCATAAAACAAACTCCTAAGGAGATAATTCAATGTTCATAAGAAAGTTAGCGGTCTCGGTATTTGTTCCCGTAATCCTGGGTTTCTTTTTTTCTTGCGAACCGGGTCCTTCCTCAAAAGGAGAGATAAAGGCGCTTCCATCTCCCACCAATACAGAGGTCGAAGGGCCAAAGACCGTGTCCACTTTAGAAAAAAGCAATGCTTCCACGGTCCCTTCGGGGGCTGAAGAAGGGGATTCTACCGCAAAAGCCCCTAGAGCCACCCTAGCTGATACAGTAAATCCAGCGAATGGGGTACAACAAACCATCGGTTTGACCTCCAAGCCCCTGATGGCTCAAGAAATTCTCTCCATAACCACGGACGCGGATGTTCAACGTCTGGAAGACCGAATTACCAAAATGACCGACGAGCAACTTACCCAAACTATCACGAACTTGGAAAAAGCCGAGGCCGAGGCGGAAAAAAAGAGTAAGCCAGTACCGGCTATTCAGGTAGCTTTAGCAGCTTGTTATGGTCGAAAGGGCCTGATAGACAGGGCCTATACCGCCATCGTCCGGGCCGAAAAGGCCGCTAAGGCACCCGGGGTCGTGTTCAGTCTTTCGGCGGTATACGGACGTAAAGAATTGCTCGCCATGGATCCTCGGCTAAGCCCCTGCGCCATGGTGTTGGAGAGCAATCCCCCGGGGGCTCTCCTGCGGGTAGACGGAACAGAAATAGGGACCACGCCCACCAGGGCGGAGGGCCTACGGCCAGGGGTCCATACGGTCAAGGCCGAGCTCCCCGGTTTTGAGCCCTACCAAGAATCGGTGGAGGGAAATCTGGGGGAAACCATACGAGTACAGGCTACATTAACTATCGCTCCGGTGGAGTATATTTTGGATACGGAGCCCCCGGCTGAATCGATTACGCTGGATGGTACGGCCGTGGACCACCCCTCCTCCCCCAACGGCCCCTGGACAGGAACCATTCTTCCGGGAAAGCATACCCTAAAAGCCCACGTATCGGGATACAACGACCTGGAAACGGAACTAACCGTTCCGTTGGGGCCGGGGAATTTTCGTTCAGCCCTACGGTTGACCCCCAAAGCCTGTGTGTTGACCGTGGATAGCACCCCCACGGGATCATCGGTAATCATCGATAATAAAAAAATAGGAGTTACCCCCCTGCGGTACGAAACGTTGGATTTTGGGGAAAAGGATGTGTCTATTGTATCCTCCGATTGGCGTTACCAGGATTCGGTTAGCCCAAAGGTTGTCCTTGGTCCAGGGATAGAAAGGGGGGTATCGAAAGATTTGGAACGAAAAATTGGGAATTTCACCCTCCAGGATGGGCCTTCCATGCCCGTGGGCGCTACGGTATTTATAAATGATCAACCTTTTGGTACGGTTCCCATTTTCAATAAGCCCCTCCCGTACGACAATTATACCCTTAAGATTGTGGCAAACCAGTACGAAGTTCTCTCCCAGCCCATACGCTGGGAAGGCCATGAGGAAGCGCTTCCCCGGGCTTTAAAAAAGCAATACGTTGAAATACCCGTCAGAACGATAAAAATAGACGGAAAGTTGGACGATTGGGCAAACCTGGACCCCATCCTAACCGATCCCGTGGGAAATGATACAATGCCCAAACAACCGGGTACCGATGTGACGGCCCTGTATATGGCCAAAGATAAATCCTACCTGTACTGGCGTATCGATTTCGCCGATGGCAAACCCCAATGGTCAACCATGGCTTTAGATGACCAAGCTATACAATGCGATTTAGTTTTCGAGCCTGTTTCCTACAAGGGGGCTGGAGGTTATCAGCTAGATTTGCGGGTTCAGATGAACAAAAACGGAAAATACTTCGGCTTATACCAGGTCCATAAGAACGGAACCATGGTAGAGAAGAACGAAAACATACTTTACGCCATGGGCCCCTCATTTTTAGAAGCCCGGATTCCCCTATCATCAATACAGAAAATGATAGGGGGTGTACAGTCGGTTCTCGTTCGCGTGTACACGGGGCCCCAAAAAGTATCCACCTACATGATGACCACCAAGAGATTTAGCGTTCAAATGGGGTCCTTCTAGCGGATCCCGATTTACGCAGTCCGGTGGGGCCCACCCTCCCCCAGGGGGCCCCGCTGGGACCTACTCTCCATCCTGTTTTGAGACAATTCTAAAAACATCAGTTTTTAGAATTGATCCCCTGAAATCGCAATTCCTGTAAGGAATTGCTTAAGTCCCCGCTAAAAACTATTGGTTTTTAGCGGGGACTCTATTTTGGAAGCTCCAACCGGATCAGCCGCCCTTCCTTCGTACCCAGATAGAGGGACCCGTCGATTATAAGGGGGCGTCCCCCCGGGGCATCGGGAAGGGGCAGGGTTTTTACGATGGAAAGGGTAGCGGCGTCCACGACCATAAGATTTTTTCCCCGGCCCAGGTAGAGCCGTCCCTGGGATAGCAGGGGCGCCGAATCCACCGACGGGAAGGGCGTTCCCACATCGGAGCCATCGTGGGTAGAAAGACGGTGGAGGCTATAGTCGGCGGTCCACAGGTACAGCCGCTGGGAATCCAATTCCGGATCGGCCTTTATTCCCAGGGTCAGCGAGCGTTCCCAAAGCACACGGGCGGCGGTGGTGTCGATGGCCACTACCCGTCCCCGGCGGCTCGCGAGGTAGCCCTGGCCGTCTAGGTACCGGGGTGTAAGGATATCCGTACCCAGGTCCAGGGGTAGCTGGGCCACCACGGCGGCGGTGGCGGTATCGATTAGGTACAGGGTTCCCGAGCCGGAATAGGCGGCTAAACGTTTATCCATCAACACCAGGGGAGCGATCACGCCCCCCGGCAAAGGAATTTCCTTTACTATTTGGGCATTCTCTTGCCGCAGGATCATCACCCCCTGGGGGGTAGCCATTGCCAGGCCCTGGGGGAGGGGGACTCCCTTGTATTGGGGTAAGGCCGCCCAGCCGGGATAGGTCCAACGGCCCGTCTCCGCGCCGGACTGTCCATCCACGATACGGAGTTGCTTCGTTTCTACCAGGGCCACCGTTTGCTCCAGGGGTGTAAAGGCCAGGACTCCCGGGCCCGCAGTCCAGAGGGCCTTTCCCTGGTCGTCAAAGCAGGAAAGTAGCCCCCGGGCGTCGAGGGTTAAAATCGAAGGACCTAGGTGCCCGATCCCTTCGGAAAGGGAGACGGAGGATACGGATTTTTGCCAACTGAGGTACGGGTACGAAGGGGCCGGCACCATGGAGGATGACTTGGCCGTGGGGGTAGAAAAAAAAGTCTCTGGAAAAGCGGCGGGAAGTTTGGATTCCCCAGCGCCGGGCTCCCTTAACCGATCCAGGAGCAGAAGATAGGCTTTTGATGCATCGGAAAGGTTGGTTAAAGGAACCAGGGAGCCCAGGGCCTCTAGACGCCGTCGTAGGGCCGAGGACGCGGGAGCGAGGATCGAAGGGGGATCGGGGAGTTCCTCAAAATCCGTTCCCTGGGCTTGCGCGTCCTCGGCGGCCCTCACCAATTCCCCGTACCGCGATTCCGCCTCTTCTACCGCGGCGCTTCCCTTTGTCCCGCCAATCGTCAGTTCCTGCCCCGGACCCACCAGGGGGGCAAACGCGAAGGCCGTCGAAACCACGGCCCCGGCCAGGGGATTGGCGGTCCGGCCATCCAAAAGTCCGGTCAACAGGGGACCCTTGGGAAGGACCGCTACCTTTCCAGACCGGACCGCCACGGTGGTGGTCCCGGGGCTCTCTTTTCCCGACTCCACCGATTTTTCGACGTCGTAGCGGATCAAATATTCGGTTCCCCGGACCCCCGCCGCCGTATTGGGGGTCTGGATAAGGAATTCATCGTCCCCCGCTAATTTACGAACCTTTACCAATAGGGCTCCCAAGCCCAAAGACAGCTCCACCCTCTCCCGTGAAGACCCACCCTGGAGGGCACTCTTCAGTCCCAGGATCGTACATTCGGATCGGGGAAGGATGCGCACCGTGGCCAAGGTTCCGTAGGCTACCTCTACGGTAGCGTCTTCCTCCGTACGAAGGCGGTCCCCGGGGCGCAACAGCGTATCCAGGAGGATCGGCTCTTCGGCGGAGGATGAAGAGCCGGACCGCAACCAGGCAGTCCCCTGCACAAAGGCTACCCGGGCTTGGTGTAGCGTCTCGTCCCCGGGGGTATCCGATAGGCTCGATGACGGAGCCGTACCCTGGGGGCGGCCGCAGGAAATGAAAGTCCCCACAAAAACAAGCAATAGGAAAAGGCGATGTATCATACTCTACAAATTATCACAAATATGGTAATATTGGGCTACCCAGGTTTTTAAAATACCCAATATAGGAGAAAATTATGGAAAAAGCGAAGGTCTTCTTTACGGATCTACACACCCGTCCGGGCAAAAATCTGTTGGATAAATTCGAGGCTTTGATTAAGAAGGCCGGAATTTCCACCATCGATCTGGATAAAAAGTTAACCGCCATCAAAATTCACTTTGGGGAACCGGGCAACCTGGCGTATATTCGGCCGAATTATGCCTTCCGTTTGGTCCAGGTTCTAAAAAAAGCGGGGGCCCTTCCCTTTTTAACCGACGCGAACACCCTGTATAAGGGCCGCCGCGCCAACGCGGTGGATCACATCGAAAGCGCCTTCGAGAACGGCTTTTCACCCGCCTCCGCCGGATGTCCGGTCATTATCGCCGACGGGCTTAAGGGAACCGAGTACCGGGAAATCGAAATCAATCAAAAACACTGCAAAACCGCGAAAATTGGTTCGGCCATCGCGGAAAGCGACGTTCTGATTTCTATGACCCATTTTAAGGGCCACGAAATGACCGGCTTTGGGGGAGCCTTAAAAAACCTGGGTATGGGTTCCGGTTCCATTGGTGGAAAACTGGAAATGCACAGCCAAGGACAGCCGAAAATCGATGTTCCTTCCTGCACCGGTTGTGGTATCTGTGTAAAAAATTGCGCCCACTCGGCCATTCACCTGGTGAATAAAAAGGCGGTTATTGATTACGCTCTCTGCGTAGGTTGCGGTCAGTGCATCGCCGTATGTATGTACGACGCGGCGCGTCCCCAGTGGGACTCCCAGGGAGCCCAGGAAAAGATAGCCGAATACGCCCTGGCGGCAGTAAAGGACAAACCATCGTTCCACATCAACTTTATCATGAACGTGTCTCCCAACTGTGATTGTTGGGATAGTAACGACGTGGCCATCGTTCCTGATATCGGTATCGCCGCCAGCTTTGACCCCGTGGCGCTGGATCGGGCGTCCGTGGACCTGGTGAACGCCGCCCCGGGAAACCACGACAGCTGTATCGGTAAACATTTGGACCAAGAGCTCCATACGACCAAGGATAAAATCACCCTGGCTCAACCGCATACAAACTGGAAATTGGGTTTGGATTACGCCGAACAGATAGGCTTAGGAACCCAGGAATACGAACTGATTAAGATTGAATAGTGGAAGAACGGGGCTCTTCGATAAGCAGGGCCCCAAAACCCCTTTGAACTACCAGGATTTGAATAGTAGTACCAAAGGCGTGGACAATCCTTTCTTCCCCTTCTCCTAAAACCGCCATCGCAAGGGTATCTAAAAAAATTTTAGTTGATGGCTCCCAAGGAAAGGCCCGTTCCACCAGTATCGTAAGATCCTGCCCCAAGGCCTCGGAGCGGTCGGTAGAAAAAAAAGAATAGAAACGGGGGTTCCCGTCGATAACCCGAAGGGGAACGGTGGGTCCAGAGGGGGATTCTGTACCTAGGCCTTCCGAAACGGGGGCTTCGATCCCCGGGATTTCAAAAATTCCAATTCCCACGGGGATACGTTCGATTATTTTTTCGTAGAGCAGGTCCATGGTGTGAAGATCTAAAACTATCAGCGACATTAGTTTCATTCTACCAGCTATTTGCGTAAAAATCCATCCATTAGCAGAATCAGGGTACACTAAAGGATGGATCCATGGATGGAAAGGATATCCGAAGGCTCTTCGGCTCTAACGTAAAGCGGCTACGCACCCGGTATGGCCTTTCCCAGTTAACGTTAGCCACCGAAATTGGGATGACCCACAATTTTATTAACGATATTGAAAATGGAAAAAAATGGGTGTCCTCCCAGACCATTGCTAAGTTGGCCCAGAGGCTCCACGTTCAACCGGCGGACTTTTTTATGTCCGATACGACCCAGGAACAGCAGGAAGCGAATTTTATCACCACCTACATAGACGATCTCTCCCAATCGGTTCTTAAGGCAGTCACGGAAACGAAAAGCCGTTACATGCGGGATACGTTGCATGGAACCACGGACGCGGAGCATGGGAAAAAAGAATAGGTAAGGTTTGTACACGGGTCCCCTCTAAAAGCAATTGAGGCTGTCTGATAACTCTGTTAGTTATCAGACAGCCCTTGTATTTTCTCGGATTTTAGCGTTTTAACCATTTGGACGTATTAAAACCAGGTAAAACCGCTAAAATCCTACGAAAATACGACATTAAAGAGGCTGTACCGTAACTTCCTAAGTTACGGTACAGCTTCAATTGAGTTTTTATAGGGGGCTCAAGTATTCCAACCCTACTCACCCTCCGTTAAAGTACAAAATTTGAAACACAGCGCACTATTTCGCATACAAACCGAATATGACGTAATATCCTCATTATTTTGAATACGCTAATATATTTTACATATTCAGTTGTATTTCGCTAAACAGGTCATATCTTTGAGGGTATTGATTAAATTTTGCAATCTTTGTAATATTTAGCGGACGATAACAAAAGACAGGCCATCAACGAATATCTTGCGTATTCGCGGTCGTCTCTTCGTCCCTGAAAACCTTTTAGGAGGGTTTCTATCATGAAGCAGTTCAAAGTTCTTCTCCCCTTGGTCGCGGTAGCCCTAGTATTAGCTTCCTGCGGCGCCAAACTGCCCCAGGCGGATGTGGATGCCGCCAACGCGGCCTTCAACGACGCCAAAACCGCCCAAGCTGACGTGTACGCCCCCGATTCATTCAAGGCCGCGTCGGATGCTAACACAGCTCTGCAGGCCAACTTAACCGCCAAAGATTATGGCAAAACCAAAGACCTGGCGAAGGCTCTTCTCGACGCTTCTACCAAAGCTAAAACCGACGCCGCCGCGGCGATTGAGACCGCTAAGGCCGATGTGGCCAAACTGGTGGCCGATATCAATACCCTTATTCCGGTCGTCCAAACCGAGTTAGCCAAGGCTGAAAAGGCCGGCAAGAAGGCGAAGATCGATGTAAAGCCGATTAAGGACGGTCTCGCTTCCGGAGCCAAGGTGTTCGCCGACGCTCAGAATTCAACCAACTACGCCGACGCGAAAGCCAAACTTCAGGCCCTTAAAGACAGCCTGACCCAGGCTCAGCAGGGACTCGAAGCCGCGGGCTTCAAGAAATAAGGGCATCTAGACCCTTCATCCCGTAGAACGCGGAACGGGGCGACCTCAAAGGTGAAATCTTTGGGGTCGCCTTTTTTTGTTTAGGCCTTGTTCTCGCAGAATAGACGCTAGCAGTTTGTCGGACTTGTCCGTTTAATCATAAAAAATCGCAGAAATCTGCGATTTTTTACCTTGCAAACTGCTCAAGAAGCGAAGCTCCTCAGGAGCCTGGTTTATGCAGTCCCATAGGCTTCTAGCTAGGTAGTTTAACGAAGGTTGAGGGGAATCGGATTACTAACAGAATTCAGACAGCCTCAATTGGTATTTTTTCCCAGCTCCTGAAGAAAATCCCTGTTACCGGTACTCATTAAATACAGCCGTTTGTTAAAGGGAAAGGTCCTAATGGTAAATCTCGTTATATAGCTGAAAACATTTTGACTAATGGCTTGACGGGTATCCTTCGTCGGGTTCGTACCATCCCGCAGGGCGATGGAATCGGCGGAAAAAATAAAGGGAACATTCATTAAGCGCCGGTAAAACCAGGTCACCGAGCCGGGATTGTTTTTATCCCTGGGGGGATCGATATAAAACCCGGTCATTTGGTAAAAAGTAAAAACACCAACCACCATAACGATTATAGCGATCAGAAACCCCTTCTTCTTTTTCATACTCCCCCTTGCAATAGTCCCCTCTAAAAACAATTGGTTTTTAGAGGGGACTCACTATTTAAACAGAATAATGATATCGACCCGCCGGTTGTAGGACCGTCCCTCGGGGGTATCGTTGGGTTGCTGGGGATGGGTACTCCCCAGGGCTAAGGCGGAAAGTCGTTCTCCGGGGATTCCGTAGGATTCCAAAGCCTTTAGAACGGTCAAAGCCCGCTGAGCCGATAAATCCCAGTTGGATTGGACATTTGAATGGGGATCCACAGGGGTGCTATCCGTTGAACCTTCTATCCTAATATTGTTAGGAAGGGTAAGGAGCGCGGGAGCCAGGTTTCTTAAGGCCGTGTACCCCTCCTCGGAAATTTCAGCCTTCCCTGGACCAAAATAGAGGTCAGAAAATAGGGTTAGGGAAATTCCGTCGGCTACATCGGTAACTTTAATATCATTCCCCCGAATTACCTGTTTAAGGTCCTCCATTAAGTGGGCCTTCCGTTCTTGGGCGGTATTTTCCTTAAGAGTCGGTTTTTGCACCCCCTCCAGAATACCCCGGGATCCGGATTGTTTATCCATCAACCCCCAATTGCCCCCATTGAACACCTGTGCCAGGGACTCGGATAATTGGGCGTATTTTGCCGTATCTATGGTACTCATGGAGTAGAGGACGATAAAAAAAAGCATTAAAAGGGTTATCATATCCGAGTAAGTAAGGAGCCACCGCTCGGAATTTTCCTTTTCCGGTTCTTCCTTTCTTTTTGCCATACCACAACCTAGCCTTCGATATACGGCCCGACTTTTGCTTCAAACATGGCGGTAGAATCGCCATTCTGAAGGGACAAAACCACCGCTTGCATCATCATCATATATTCTATTTCAGTTTTCATGTTGTTTTTAAGTTTATTCGCCGTGGGCAAAAAAACAAGGTTAGCTAAACCTATCCCGTACAGGGTGGCGATGAACGCGGCGGCGATGGAATGGCCCAATTCACCGGCGTCACCCCCCAGGTGGGAAAGAACCAACACGAGGCCCGTTACCGTACCAATTATACCCATGGTAGGAGAAAACCCTCCTGCGGCCTCAAAGATGGCGATTCGGCGTTTTTGTTTGTTCTCGTAGACCTCCACCTCCGTTTCTAGGATATGGGTAATCGTAAGGGAGTCGGTACCATCCACCACAAGCCGCAGGCCTTTTTTTAGGAAGGGATCCTCCATATCCTCAATTTCCCCTTCCAAACTGAGCAAACCCTCTTTCCGGGATTTATCCGACATGGCCAACAGGGATTCCATCAAAGCTTTACTGGGTCTTCGTGGGGCCATAAGGCCTTCGGTAAACCCCTTTAACATGCCAATGGTCTCTCCAATGGAAAAGCTGGTTACCAGGGCCCCGAAAACACCACCCAATATGATTACCATGGCGCTGATACCGATAAGAGCTAGGGGATTTCCCCCTTCCAAAAGGAAGCCCGCCAGGATAGCTCCAAAGCCCGACCCAATACCGATGATCAGTGAAGGATCACCCTTTTTTCCTGTAGCCATTCTTTTTTCCTCCGCTTACGTGTATATCTACGGTTGCAATTTCGCGGTTAAACTCCGCCTTTGCCCGAGCGACTACCTCTTTGCCCTTGGCGGCCATTGTAGACCGTAAAGCGCATACCTCATCGGGATCGAGGGTTCCCTTACGCAAAGCCCCTTCTAATCGCCCATATTCTTCCCGAAGGGCGGCCATTTTACCCTGGGAGCACCACTTCTCAATTTCTTCTATGGATTTTTCATGGCCCAAAAGGGAAGCTGCTAAAACCTTTACGTCCGAAAGGTCCACCACGGCGCGGTACATTCGCTGAGGCAGGGCCCTAAAGGACGCTAGGGGATAGTCCTGGGCTATCATTCCATCCAACCGTCTCCGTTTCCTCGGATACACAAATTGGACATAGCACCTTTGGATGAGCTGGGATAAACGGGGGCCTAAAACGATAGAATGGGATCGGATTTCCCCCATCAGGGATTCAAAAAGCTCCTCGTTCCGTTTCAGGAAGCTATCCGCCGTGGGAGACGAAACGCCTTCCTTCATGGCCGCGACAAAGGATTCGCGGGAGAGGGTAGGCAAATGGGATACCAACCGAGGGATATCAAAAGTCTGGGGTGGCTTGATTACCCGTCGGAGGCCCCCATCGGAGTTGACCGTTTGGCGGTAAAACAGCAATTCGGCCAATTCGTCTCCCCGGTATTTTTTTACGACAAAGTTCTGTAATAAGCGCCGGTAGTCTCCGTCGGAACAGAGGGAAAGGATCGAGTAAAAGGGGACCCCCTGGACCACCGTGGAAGCTCCATTCTGTCCTTCCAAGCGATAGGTCAGTATAAGGTCCTCCAAAACCCTATTTCGGTCCCGAGAAAAAAGGGAGCGGTTTAAAAAAACAAAGGCCCCGATCGGGTCTTGGGTCCGGAACCCCAGCTTAGCCGACATCGCCAGGATCAACGGGAGGGGTACGACGACCCTTCCTTCAAACCGTAGCATGCCGACAGCCACGGTAAGCCGTACCGAGAATACCAAACCCAGCCCCGCGGGGACTTCCTGTACCGGCGTAACCGCCCCTGAGGCTACGGAGAAAAGCCCGATTTTAGTATGAAAAGCCGCAAGGAGGGGAATACACGCTTTGACCAAAGAAGCGGTTAGGGAAGAAAATTTAGTCTCCTCCATCGCCGGGGGCCGGGTAAAAACCCAAAACCCCCCAAGGTTTGAAACGGCCGTTTTAAGGATAAACCGGTACCACAGATCTTCGGGGATCCCGGCCCCACCTCCAGACGTGGGGGGCCGTACTTTGTCACCCCTATCAAGACCAAACGAAAAGGCCGTGGATCGAATTATCGTTTCCTTAAGAGCGAAAAAACGAGGGAATAGGAGGGCCGAGGCCAAAAAAGTAAGGGGTTCCTCCACCTGGAGGGAACGGACATCCGTCTTCGGGGTATCTAAAGAAACAGTCCCCCCGTTCCGCAGAAACTGTTCCAGTTCTTTTCTTAGCCCCTGGGCCCCATAACGGGAAAGGTGTTCCTCCCAAGCCGACTCTACACAATCGTCCACAAAAAGGAAAAAAGAACCATCCTCCGAGACAAAGCCGCGGTATTCCCGCAGTTCATCTTCTATTTCCCCCAGGGTAGAGGGAATTACCAGGACCCGTACTTTGCTAGGCAACAAAAACGTAAGGAGTCCCTGGAGGCTGGTTATAGATTCGGCGCTGTCCATTCCGGAGGGATACAATAATAGCAAGAGCGGCCGGTCCGTCGATTGAATAAATACGCTTACGTCCCGATCAGAAATCGCTCCATTTTCCTTCCAATGGAAATCCGTAAAGGAAGCTCCCTGGGACCACCGGGAACCCAATAAACTAAAAACAGAACCTAAACCAGTAAGGGTAGAGGCTTCATTTTCCAAAAAAAACTCCCTTTGTCCGGACCACATACCATGGAACCTCGACGTCGATACGTATACTTCGGCTATTTTTCAAGAAAAATAAACAATCACCGGTAAAACTGGTGGACCACCACCTTAGGTGGTGGTTTGTTTTTTAATCAAGGGGGTTGTCCGGTTCAAAGGGCCTACCACAACCGGGGCCATTGATTTTGCGCGGGAATCGTAATTCCCAACCGGGCGACCATCTCTTCCATTTCCGCCTTCTCGGGTTGTTTCGTATAATCCGCCGCCGCTTGCAAAAAGAGGGGTAATAGGTTTACGTCCCCCACGCTGGCCAAGAAGAGCTCCTCCTGGGCCATGACCCAGTGAACCGCCCGCTCGATATCCGCCGACTCTTCCAGGGGCCGATACCAGGTGGTATGATTTTTGGGAACCCTTCCCCAGGGACTTCGGGCAATCGATTTCATGGTTTGCAGAGCCACGCCCCGTTCACGGCACAGGGATCGGAGGGCGGAAAACGCCGGTCCGTATTCTGGATGGACGCTTAAGGCGTAGTTAAAGGGCAAAAGGACCGTATCAAAGGGATACTCCTTTAAACAGCGGGTGATAATTTTCGGAGCGTTAAAGCCGTGGGAGGTAACCCCCACAAACCGGGCTAACCCTTGATTCTTGGCTTCGATCAATACTTTAAGGGCCCCCTGGGAACCCAAAAACGTATCCGTATCCGCGTCTTCTACCAATTCGTGCATCTGTAGAAGATCGAACCGCGGGACCCCAAGGTCTTCCAGGGATCTATGAAGCTCCTTATGGGCGTCCACGTAGGTCCGAGCGTCGATTTTGGTGGCTATAAAGAAAGCTCCGCCGTGAGATTTTAACCATTGACCGATCAATTTTTCCGATTTCCCGTAGGAAACCGACGTATCGATATGGTTAACCCCGAATTTTAAAAGGGTTTCAAAGGCCCTATCCACCTCGGCCTCCGTCGAATTCCCCAGAGCTGCGGCACCGAAAATAACGCGACTGCTCTCGTGACCGGTGGAACCGAATTTTCTCTTCGCTATAGTAGTGTTCATAGCATAAGCATACTCCAACCAGTGGGGGGCCGTCAAACTAAGCGCCCGAGGCGTCTATCGATTGAGGCTGTCTGATAACTCTGTTAGTTATCAGACAGCCTCAATTGTATAAACTAGGAGCCTAGACCCATAGATTTTCGATTGACGCGATAAGCCAATTCAATCTATATTTAGATCGCATGGGTGTAGCCACAAGTCAACAAATATCAAAATATTACGACCTCTACCGGAGTATCGATGTCACCTTTACCAAGGAAGTGATTCGCGCCACCGGTTTAGGAACCCAGCAGGTGTACCTAAAATGTATCGGTGAAACCTGGCCTTGCGTTATACATTCCTCCTCCTTCGAGGGGGCCAAGGTAATCGTTAACGCCAAATCGGGGTTGTACGCCCGAATTCAACAGGCTAATAATCTGGTGAGCCTGCGGTACAGTTTTAAAATATCCGATAAAACGGATCCCCTTATGTTTTTCGTTTCCGGTCGTGTTTTGGGGTTCTCGCCCTATGGGGGGTCCTCGGATATGGCCATGCTCACCATGCAATTTACCCAACGGCCCCCCGATGATCTTATAGAGATTATGGGCCGGCTCTTGGACGCGAACATGAACTCCACGAAACGCCGGGAAGAACGGATCCTTTTAACCCCCGAGGCCCTGCGAAAATTACAAATTATCTCCAAGGAAACGGCAATTTTTATACAGGGGGTTCCCCGGCGCTGTATTCTCCGGGATATATCCTTCTCGGGGGCCAAGATCATTATGATTGGGGTGGCGAAGTTTCTTATGGATAAAACCGCCGCTTTACGCATTGATTTCGAAGACCCCCGGGAGGCCATCCTTTTAAAAGGCCGAATTGTCCGGTCCGAAGACGTGGAAGGCAGAAAGGATCTGGTAGCCCTGGCGCTTCATTACGAAGAAACCCAGGTCCCCATGAACTATAAAATGAGGATTAACGATTTTCTTTCCCAAGTACGGGCGGACAGTCGAGCCAATCCAAGCACGGAGCAGAATGAAACAGCCAATAAATAACGATAAAATATTTTTCCTATCGGTCCCCGAATCCCTGCGGGGCCGTATGGAAAGCCTTTCCTCGGGAGAATTTGAAATTGATCCCGCCATTCCCATCCCCGTGGAAATTCCTCCGGATGACGAAAAACTTAACCTGGAAGACCTTTCATGGGAGATGATCCTTTCGGGGATGATCAAAGTGGTGGCCCAAAATCCGGGGGGAGATGACGCGGATTATTACCGCCGTTTTGTTTTAGCCGTAAAACCGGATATTTTATCGGAATTTTCCGAAGCGGCGATTCTAAAGGCCCGCAACGGGGAATTCGACCTGGCGCTGGAAATTTTTACGGCCCTGCGGGGACTTTTTCCCTCCGATCCATCGATTCTGCTCAATATAGCCCTGGTTTACGAACACCGGGCCGATGTTTTGGAACGGGAAGGGTCGGAAGAGGAAGCGGAAACGGATCGGCAGAGGGCCTTTGAAACCTATAAATATTTTCTAACCCTGAATCCCCCCTTCCCCAATGGAATTTTCAACGGTGGTTTTTTCTTTTTAAAGCAACGAAATTACGAAAAGGCGTTGGAATATTTCTCCGCCTATGTAAATCTGGCGGATGAACCGGGGAAAAAAGGACGAGCCGCTTCTATTATCAAGGAAATTGAGACCCGGGGCTTGGATGATCAAGTGTTTAAAGAGGCCTTTGATTTTATCCGTATGGGCCAAGAGGACAGGGGGATAGCCAAGGCCCGGGAATTTATTACCCGGCACCCGGAGGTGTGGAACGGTTGGTTCATCCTGGGGTGGGGACTCCGGAAACTGGAACGGTGGAGCGACGCCGCCAAGGCCTTTGAAAAGGCCCTGGAACTGGGGGGTGATGGGGCGGACACCCGGAACGAGCTGGCTATTTGCCTCATGGAAATGGACGATTTACGGGGAGCCCGGAGGGAATTAGAAACGGCCCTTCGACTGGAAAGCGAAAACGTCAAGGTTATTTCCAATTTAGGGGTCCTGGCCCTAAAAAGCGGTAAGACCTCGGAAGCGGCGGGCTTTTTTAGAACAGTTTTGGAAATCGACCCGTCGGACCCTTTGGCGTTAGAATACCTAAAAAATTTGGAATAACGGGAAGCCCCGATCCTTGTAAGGCCGGGAACTTTTAGCCAAAAATTTTACTGGGCCTTGTCGCGGGTATCCACATTTTCGGTATCCAGCCTATCCCCCGGTCCGAGGGCCACTCGGTTAAACCAACCCTGGGGAACCTCCAGGGCGTACCGGGCCGCGAGGTCTGAATCTACGGGGTTCAAAGATTCGGGTGTCATGTCGTGAATTTCCAGGATCTTTCCGTCGTTGGCAATGTAGGCCACCGAGAGGGGAATGAGGGTGTTTTTCATCCAAAACGAAAGGTGCTGATCCCGGTCAAAAACGAAAAGCATCCCCTGTCCGTCCTTCAATTCTTTTCTAAACATCAACCCCTTAGACCGTTCCGTCTCCGTAGTCGCTATTTCCGCTTGTAGGGTAATCTTCGTTCCATCGCTTTTCAGGAAGGTCAGGGCCCTGGAAGATAGCCGCTGGGGGCTGTTTTCCGCTACCGCTCCACAGGCTAAGGGTAATAGGATTGATAAAAATAAAAATCCCGAACGCCAAGGGGCTTTAAAAACCATGTAAAAACTCTCCCCGTAGTACCGTATCCTGGGTTTCTTTTACCTTCGAAGCCCCCAGAAGGGCGTCGAACATTTTTTTGTCTATATATTTTACCGTTAAAGGCCGCTCCAGGGAAAGTCTTGTTTCATCGGAGGTCCACACCGCTTGCTGGGGATCCAACTCCCCTGGGTCACCGTATTTTGCGGTAAGGGTAGTAAAAATTGAGTAATAATCCACCTTAGCCGGGTCCATCGTAAACGCCATAATGCACAGTTTCCCCTGCCAAAATTGAAAAAAGGATCGTCGAATAAAGGATAGGCCCGTGGTTTCAATCAGGGTTTGATCTTGTTCCGGTAGCATGGAAACGTCCCGGTCACCCCGGAAGTTAAAAATATCGTCGGCCCGAAGGACCTTTTTTAATTCATCCACGGACATACCCAAGCTTATCCCCCGGAACGACCGACCAAGGCTTTCAGGAACGGGAGTGGGGTTTTGCGCTGGGGGCAAAGACGCTGAAGTGTTGGCGGATTGGGGGGAAGCGGTTCCGGATCCAGAGGAGGCTTGGGGCGTGGCGGTCGCCGGTGTGGCGGCGGCTTGGGGTCCGGCTGTCGCCGGGGTAGCGGTCGCCGGGGTAGCGGCGGCTGGGACGGTAGCCCCGGGGGAAAGCGAAGGCTTCATCGCCGATTGGGAGAATACCAGTTCTGGTAAAAAACAGACCAGGATGATTAAAAGGCCCTTCGAAAACGTCAACCAACCCTCCGTATAATCCTAACAGTTTGTCGGATCCGTTCGTCTAATAATAAAAAATCGCAGATTCCTGCGATTTTTTACCCTGCAAACTGCCAAAGGACCCTGGTTTATCGGGATTTTTAATCCCCAAAGGTCACTTTGGGGATTAAAAATCCACCACTCCGACAAGCTCCTAGGGGCGGCCCCTATCGCGGAACCGCCCCACTTTTACTATCGGAAATTTCGGCGAAATTATTAGGGATCCGCGCGGTTTGTCGGAATAGTCCGACGGGCTCCTAAGCTACCTCCCCCCAAAAAGCATCCCTGGGGCTCGGATTGGACAGTTTAGACGCTCCGAAGGGATCCTTCCCTGCGGGCCCGTTCAATTTTTTGCATTTTCCGGTAATATTCGGTTTGCTTTACCACCTCCGAAACATCGGAGACGGTCACTTTATTGTCCATGACCCTGATTTTAGAATTTTCCAGTAATTTTCGAAGAACCAAATTCCCGTCCGCTGGCGGAAGACCCACCATGTTGATCAACTCCTTGGGACCAAAATCGAAGGTGTAGGCCGAAGAACCCAGGGTAACCCGATTCTTTTCCAATTGGATGAGCAGGGCATCGTACATCCGTCCCAGGGGGTCGGAAATCAAGGTATTGGCCAACTGTTTATAGATAAACCAAATCCGTTCCGCTAACAGCTGGGTTAGTCGGGTGATAATCTGGGGTTGCGAGCCCACCATGCGTTCAAAATTTTCCCTGTTTACCGCCAAAACGGTACAGTCTTCGTAGGCGATAGCGCTGGCGGACCGGGGTTTGGACTCTAAAAGGGCCATCTCTCCAAAAATATCCCCCTGTTTTAGAACCGCCAGAAGCACCTCGTTATTGTCCACTATTTTTACGATTTTAACGGATCCCCGTTGGATAATATACAGTTCCTCCCCCGGTTGACCCTCCGAAAAAATCATCGCGTCCTTGGGGTAGGTGCGGTTAAACTCATCGGCCCTCCGATCCAGGTAGACCGCCTTGGCGTAGGGACCAATTTTTACCATCCGTTCCCGGGCCAGCTGAACGTTTTGGCCCGTGGGGCAATATTTAATATACTGATGATAGGCGTAATAGGCCTGATTGTACTGACTTTGTTTGGCGTAGTATTCGGCCACCTTAAAAAGATGGGAGGGATCGTTCTCGGCGGTATTTTTTAAGGTCAAGCGGGTCAAGGCCTCGTCCAAATACCGCATCCGTTTAGAAAATTGAAGGATGATCTTCATGGCCACGGGGGTATTGTTTTGAATAAGCTGTCCGTACTGATCTTTTTGTACCGAAATTAAGGTCACGTCCGTAAGCGCCTGGGCGGTTTCGATGTGGCTATGGCTCGACATGGTGGAAACGACGCCAAAGAAGTCGCCGGGGCCCAAAATGTTGCCCCCCTCTTCCTCCACCACCTCCACTTCTTTGGAAATGCGAACCCTACCCTGGCGGATTATAAAAAAACGGTCAGCGTTTTGCTTGCCCTCTACGACAATATAGGAGTCTTTTTTAAAATTGACGAAGGCCAGTTGCAGTTGATTGGTCATCCCGCTCCCCATACATCACCGAGGCTATTGAAAGTATAGGGAGCCCATCACGGCTTTGTCAACGGCGCGGCCAGGACTTTTCCGCCGGTTAATTGAAAAAATTATCGTTGGAATCAAAAAAGGAATCCCCACTACCACTGTCCCCTTCGCCAACCGATACGGGTTCGTGACCATCGTTCCGGTCCGCGTACAGCCGCAGGGCGAAACGGTATTGGGCCGCCATGCGGGCCAAATCCTTTTGCTCCCCCTGGACTTGCCGGAGGAAAGCGTCTACCCGTTGTCCGTTGGACAAGGTCCCATTCAACGCCGAGGCGGGAACGTAGGAGCGGATTTCATCCAACCGGTAGTAGACCCTTTCAAAGAGGAACAGGACTTGACGGACCCCCATCAATTTTTTGACCATCACACTTTTCTGTTTCATCACGTTCACATCCCGGGAGGATGGGGTCGTACCGGCCTTGTATTCCCTCTTCCATTGGGTAAACACCGGCTCCCCTTCCAAGGCCGCTGAAGCTTGGCGGAACTGCGCCACCATGCGGTTGTACGCCTGGGCGTACTGGTTGAGGGCCGCCACGGGAGAAGCCCTAAACGCGGTAATTTCATCGGCAATCCAGCGATCCCTAAAATCCTTTACCGAAGAAACCGCCACAGGAATCCGTCGTAGGGCTTCCCCCGTCTTCCGCTCCACCGCTTCGCCGGGAACCGCGTCTACCTCGGTTCCATCGTCGGCGGAGCAGGCCACCCGGCCTTCGGTACAGGCCACCAACAGGGAGTCGTTCACCGAGACGACCACTTCGAATTCGGTTCCCCGGACGCCCATGACCGTGTTGCCCGTCCGAACCCGTAAAGCGGGGTCCCCGGAAATTTTCTTCACCTTAACGCCCACGGAACCCACCAGAACGTCCCCCTCGGTGGTGGGCTTTCCTTGAACCACGTCGGACTTGACCGTAAAGGCAGAATTGGGTTTAACGACCAGGGTTCCCGTCATCCCGGTACCCTGGGTTAGGCTTATGACCACACTTCCATCGGAGCCGGTTTTGATAAGGTCGTAATTTTCTATCGGTTCCCCCATATCGATGGTACCGAGAACTTCGCCCCTGCGGGTAACCTGGACCGATCCAAACAGCTCTTCGATGACCCCCACAGAAGCCGAAGTGGCGGCGTAGGCTCCCTGCAGATCCACGAGAGTTATTAAAATAAAACTTAGAATGCCCATTTTACGATACATTGGAAGCATCCTCCCTTACCGGTTGTACCTTTTATGCTTGATCGAACCACCAGCCCCCCGGGGCTCCCCGTCGATCCTCGGTCTACACACCCTAGTATAGCCGAATATCTTTAAAAATTCCGTTTTGCGAAACCTTTTCAGTCCCATTCTCCCACAAAAAGGATTTCACATTCTAAGCGAAGGCCCCGTTGGTCCAGAACCCTTTGGGCCACGACCTCGGTTAGGCGGCGGATATCCTGTGCGGTGGCCGAACCCCGGTTAATTATTATATTGCCGTGCCAGGGAGCGACCTCGGCACCCCCTAAGCGCAGACCCCGAAGTCCCAGTTCGTCGATTATCATTCCCGTGGGTTTTCCAAAATCCCGGTTATTTTTAAAGGCCGAGCCGGCGCTGGGAAACCGATAGTGCCCCTTCGTCTCCCGATCCATCCGATATTCGCACATTTTTTTTTGTAATTCATCGGGGTCTTGAGAAATCAGCCGGAAACGTCCCAAAAGGATTAGAACGCTCCGACCTTGGAAGGGGCTCCGTTTGTAGGAAAAATCCTCCGGTCGAAAGGGAAGAACCCGTTTTTCCCACCCTTCGTCCAGAATGGTGGTTTCCAAAAGGACGTCGGATACGGAACTGCCGTAGCAACGGGCGTTCATCCACAGGGCGCCGCCTATGGTTCCGGGCATCCCGGCCAAAAATTCCAGCCCCCCGGAGCCCCGCCGCCCACAGGCGTCGGCAAGGGTATCCACCGCTGTACCGGATCGGACTTCCACCGCCCCATCCAGCCAGTTCCACCCCGTCCATGCAGTGGTATCCACCACCACACCCCGGATACCCCGGTCGGAAACCACCAGGTTCGCTCCCCCGCCGAGAAAAAAAAGGGGAACCCCCTCTTTTTGGGTTACTTTTCCCAGCCGCTCCACGTAGGATGGAAAAACATCCGCCTCCGGTCGGACCCAAACGTCCGCGGGGCCCCCAACCTTAAAGGTGGTATGGTTTTTCAAGGGTTCGTCAAAGGCCAGATCCCCTTTAAAAGGGGTTTCTGTATTGATTTTTTCCATTAATTTACGTAGGTTTACCATGGCTTAGAATTGTACTGAATTTATCGCGGAGGTTCCATGTCCCTTTCTCTGTACAACACCATGGGCAGAAAACAAGAAACCTTTATCCCCATTCAACCGGGGAAGGTAGGCTTTTACGGTTGTGGACCCACGGTCTACAACTACGCCCACATCGGTAACCTGCGGGCCTACGTTACCCACGATGTTTTAGTCAGGACCCTCCGAAGACTGGGTTTTGAGGTTACCCACGTGATGAACATTACCGATGTGGGGCATCTGACGGGGGATGACGACTCGGGGGACGATAAAATGATAAAGAGCGCCGAGGAACGGGGTAAGAGCGTCCTCGAGGTCGCGGCTTTTTACACCGACGCTTTTTTTAAGGATACCCAGCGGCTCAATATCCTCCGGCCCACGGTGGTGTGCCGGGCCACCGAACACATTGACGACATGATTACCCTTATCAAGCGGATAGAGGAGCGGGGGTATACCTATAGGGCCGGGGGAAACCTCTATTTTGATATCACCAAATTTCCCACCTACGGTCAACTGGCCCGGCTTAAAATGGAGGACCTTAAGGCGGGAGCCCGAATTGGGGTGGACGAACATAAAAAAAATCCCATGGACTTTGCCCTCTGGTTTACCAAGAGCAAGTTCGAGAACCAAGCCCTGGTGTGGGACAGTCCCTGGGGACGGGGATATCCGGGGTGGCACATAGAATGTTCCGCCATGAGCATGAAGTACCTGGGGGAACAGTTTGATATTCACGCCGGGGGCATTGATCATATCCCCATCCACCACACCAACGAGATCGCCCAAAGCGAGGCGGCCACGGGGAAAAAATGGGTCAATTACTGGGTTCATAACGAATTCTTAGTGATGGATAAGGGAAAAATGTCTAAATCCTCGGGTACTTTCCTTACCCTGCAAACCATTGTGGACGCGGGTTACGATCCCCTGGATTATCGATACTTCCTCCTTTTAGGGCATTATCGAAGTCAACTACAATTTTCCTACGAAGCCCTGGACAGCGCCCGTAACGCCCGGTATTCTTTGAACGAAAAAATTCGCTCCGTATACGCAAAAGCCGACATCGGTGCCCAGAGTCCGCTTCCCCAGAACTTGGACCGTTCCACCCTGGGCGAAGAAGCGGCTTCCCACCTCCAGGCCTTTGACACGGCCTTGGAGGACGATCTTTCTACTCCCCGGGCGCTGGCGGAACTTTGGGGACTTTTACGGGATCCCCTGGTGCCCCCACGCCAGATTGTATCGGTGGCCCTGGATATGGATAGGGTCCTGGGACTTAATCTGGCCCAGGAAGCCCAAAGGGTGGAACCGGAAGTTTCCCTGGACCAAAGCCTTGTGGAGGAAATAGAAGCCCTGGTGGCCGAACGATCCCAAGCGAAAAAGGCTCGGGATTTCGCTAAAGCCGACGCTATCCGCTCGGCATTACAACAGAGGGGCGTGATTCTGGAAGATGGAAGCGAAGGGACAAAGTGGAAGCTCAAGGGCAATTGAGGCTGGAAACCGGGGGAACGGCAGTTAGATCCGTTGTAATTCTGTAACGATTGGGGTATTGAGATTGTTCTTAAACACGGGTGGGAAGATGTCCATGGCGGAGTTCCGCCGCTTATACGATACGGTGTTCCCCATCTTGTTCCGGGTGGCGTATCGTATTACCGCCAGCGAAGACGCGGCGGAAGATCTATGCCAGGACGCTTTTTTCCGCCTCTACGAAAAGGGTATGACCTTTCCGAACCAGGATGAAGCCAAGTATTGGCTTATTCGGGTCGTAAAAAACGCGGCGTTAAATTACGCCAAACGAAAGGACCGGGAACGGAAGGCCTATCAAAGGGCCTTTCGGGAGGATCATCGGGTGCAGGAAACCGGAGAAACGGTTTTCCTTAAAAATGAAACCAAAAACGAGGTGAAAGAGGCCATGGATAGGCTTCCTGAAAATTTGAGAACCGTGTTAATATTGAAAGAGTACGGAGAATTGAATTACAAGGAAATCGGCCGGGCCCTGGGCATCAGCGAGGGCAACGTAAAGGTTCGGGTCTTTAGGGCCCGGGAACGGCTGGCCGAATTGATGGGAAAGGACGGTGCCTATGTGTCCTGATCGTCAGCTTCTTTCGGTTTACCACGATGGAGAACTTCCCTCCCCGTGGCGGGAAAAGTTGGAGGCCCATGTGTCCGAATGTTCTACCTGCCAAGAGCGCTTATCCGTCTACAACCGCGTTTCCCAAGGTCTTTTAGCACCCCAGACCCAAGCCGATGAAGGGGCCTTGACGGGCAGACTTATGGTATCCAACGATCGTTTGGAAGAAGCAAAAAGCCGGGTTTGGAAAAACCTTTATAGATCGATCAACGCGCGTACTCCGGCCCCTTCGGTACAAGTATGGAGACGGCCCCTGACTATTCCCGTACCCGCCGCGGTAGCCGCGGTACTAGTGGTGGCCTTTCTAGCCGCCCTTATCGGCGGGCCCCTGACGGTTCAAAAACAAACGGACCAGGCCATAGCCCGGATCGGGTCCCAGGTTCAAGGGGTAGTTCCCGTTTCCGATATGTCGGGGGTTCTTAAATACCTACAATCCCAGGATAACAGTACGGATATCGTCATTATCCGGTTACCGGAAAACAATAAATTCGTTCCCTCGGGGGAACCTTCCATAATTCGAGCCGCCGATTATACAAGGAGCAACGCGCCCTAATGCGTCAACTTCCTCGATCCTTTAATTTCGCAACCCTTGGGGCGGTACTATTTTTCTGCGCCGCCTCCGCTTACGCGGAGGATCCCTCGTTAAATGTCATACCCGGCCTACAAGATAAGGCGGTGGTTATAGATATAGTAGCCCGGGTCGTAGAACGGAACCAACAGGAAGTGTGGAATTCGGAAAATTCAAAGGTTACCATACCCGGTCGTCCGGTCTCCTTAAAACTGGTGGGACAAAATGTGGTGGTCCTGGTCCAATTTACCCCCTACCAGAGGGACGACGGCCGCCAGGTTCTGGTCGCCCAAGGGCAGGTCTGGGTAAATACAGGAGATCAAGGTATCCGGTATCAAACCACCATGCAGACCATTCCGTTGGATTTTGGGGAACGGATTTACTTTTTCCCCCTGGGCCCCCAAACCAAGGACGGTCACGCTCAGATTGAAATTCAGGTAGAACTGCACCCCTATAAAAAGGTGGAGGACAAAAATCCAGGGACCCCTTCTTCATCGGGGGATGTAAAAAAGGGCGATACCAGGGGGGACACAAAAACGGATTCAAAGAACACCGGGGATAATCAATCGACCCATGACGCACCCAAGCAATAGGAATATTCTTTTCGGCTTTACCCTCTTCTTAGTCGCCCTATCCTTCTCCTCGTGCCTCGGTGGGGGGCCAAAGATCAATTCCATAGACCCCCGGATCGGGAATATGGGAGAGGTTCTTACGATCCAGGGGAGCGGTTTTGGGGATGCCCGGAAAGATGGGTACGTCAGCATCGCGGGAATTACCCCTACCGCTTCATCCTATATTGAATGGAAGGATAATCAAATCGCCGTACGGATCCCCGACTTTGGAGATTCGGGCTTAGTGTACGTACACAACCATGGCAGGAAAAGCAACCCGGCCCTCTTTACCAACCGGGCCAGCATGCCCCAGCCTATCTCCGGCTCCACCGGCGGGGACGGGCCGCGAGTCGATTCCATCGATCCTTCTTCCGGTAGAATTGGATCCCTGGTCACCATAACGGGCAGGAATTTCGGAGCTTCCCGGGAGAATAGTACCGTTCAGTTCGCCTGGAATGTGGATCCGGGGCCAGCGGTAGTCGCCAGTCCCACCTCCGTGGAGGTTTTCGAAACCGAGTTTGGGTACGAACAGTGGAGCGATAGGGAACTAAAAGTACGGATACCCGATGGAGCGATCAGCGGCAACCTGGAAGTCCATACGTCCCGGGGGAATAGCGTACCCGTATTTTTTGACGTTACCGATAGACCGGGAACTAAAGTCTATAGGGATAAAAAGAGTTATTCCATATCCTATTCCGTGGATATTCAAGTTCAAAAGTCCACGGGATCCAACACCCTTTACCTGTGGCTTCCCTTACCCGTAACGTCGGCGACCCAAAGGAAAGCCCAACTCCTTTCCCGCAGTATGACCCCCTTTGTGGAAGATCATCGAGGGGTTTCGCTGTTTGAATTAAAAGACCTAACCGAGGGGCTTAAAACGGGGGTTTCCCTCTCGTATTTGGTCGATGTATACACCGTGGAAACCAACGTAAAGCCCCAACTAATAAAGCCGGACCCCACGTCGGCGGTTCAGGCCGCCTATACCGTACCGACGTCCCTAATTCCTTCGGATAACGATGAAATCGTAGCCCTGGCTTCCCGCATTGGGGGAAAGGAAAAGAACCCCTACCTTAAAGCTAGGATGATCTACGACTGGCTCGTCTCCCAGGGGGGTATTCAAGAAAACCCCACCCGAGGAAGTTTGCTGGACGCGTTACACGAAAAGAAGGCGGATCCGTATCAAGGAGCCCTTTTATTTTGCGCCCTTGCGCGGGCCCTTGGTATTCCCGCGATTCCGGTTTCCGGCTTTTTAATCGATAAAAACAGAACCGCATATAAGCATTTTTGGGCTGAATTTTGGATCGATGGCTTCGGTTGGGTTCCCGTGGATCCCAGTCTGGGAAGCGGAAAAGGTCCGAGCACCTTTACGATACGGGACGATCCGTATAATTATTACTTTGGAAACCTGGATAACCAGCGGGTCACCTTTTCCCGGGGTCAAGCGGTACTTTCTCAAATGAATCCCAAGGGCCGGGTGGCCATACGGAATCGAGAATACTCGTTACAAACCATTTGGGAAGAAGCGGTGGGGGGACTGGAAGCCTACTCCTCCCTGTGGAGCGATGTACAAGTTACAGGAATCTATTAGGGGGAGGCGTGTATGGTTACGGTTATTTCGTTGGGTGGTTCGATCGTGGCTCCCGAAAATCCCGACAGCGATTTTCTCAGGTCCTTTGTGGCCCTCATTCGGGAATTTTTAGAACAGGACGAGAAACGGCGCTTTATTTTGGTGGTCGGAGGGGGCGGTCCAGCCCGATCGTGGCAAAACGCCTACCGGCAGGTGGTGGATAAAAACTCCGATGACCAGGCCGATTGGATAGGCATTATGGCCACCCGGCTGAATGCTCAATTATTAAAGGCTATTATGGGGGATTGGTGCCCCCAAGAGGTGGTTATCGATCCTACCCAGGTGGGCCCCTTCGTGGGCCGAATCCTCGTCGCCGCTGGATGGAAACCCGGCTTCTCGACGGACTACGACGCGGTTCTTTTGGCCGAACGGTTTCAGGCCGATCGGGTCATCAACCTTTCCAATATCGCCAAGGTATACACCGACGACCCGAAGAAAAATCCCGCCGCGAAACCCATCGATCAAATTTCCTGGGCCGATTTTCGTTCCATTATCGGGGACCAGTGGGTTCCAGGCAAAAATGTACCCTTTGACCCCGTGGCCAGCCGACACGCGGCCAAAATCGCCTTACCGGTGGTCTGCGCCGCCGGCAAGGATTTGGACAATGTACGGAACATACTTTTGAACCGTCCCTTTGTGGGGACCCGAATCGGCTAAAATTCCCCCGAACCCCGCAAACTGCCATAGGAGCCTAGTTTACTCAGCTCGACAGGCTCCTGTGGAAAGAAAAATGCGGCTGTTGTCGTATTATAGAATTTTTTGTATATTTGAGTCTCCTCTAAAAACTGATGTTTTTAGAATTGTCTCATATTTAGATTGGAGAATGAATGATGAACCATGCGGCACAGCGGCTTGTAGCGGTCCTTGGGGCCAGCGATCATCCCCAACGATATTCCTATCTGGCGACCCAACGGCTGTTGGAACACGGGTTTACCCCTATACCCGTCAATCCCACCCTGAAAGAAGTCCTGGGACTTCCGGTGGTTCCCCGATTAGGGGAAATACAACAACCGGTGGACACCCTTACGGTGTACCTTTCACCAAAACGGTCAACCCCCCTGGCCGATGAAATCATCCAACTCCATCCCCAGCGAGTGATTTTTAACCCCGGAGCGGAAAACGAGGAACTGCAGAACCGTTTAGACAAAGCGGGCATTCCCTGGATTCACGCTTGCTCCCTGGTTCTCCTTTCCACCGGTCGCTTCTAGAACCTTAACGAACCGTTGGAACCCAGGCTCCGCCCTCAGGGGCCTACAGCTTAAGGGCGAACTTTGCCCCGAGGTAGTACACAAAGGACGTGGAGGAACTATCGGGCAACACAAACCAAACCATTCCGCCGCCCACACGGAACACCTCTCCTATGCGGAACCAAAGCGACAGGTCGGGTATAAAAACTTTTCCAGTTTGGAAGGAATTATATAAGCCGAAGGTACCGAAGAGACCTCCCCCCGCTTGTAGAGCGGCGGTGAACTTCCACAGATCCGCCTCCACGTACGCGTTAGGCCAAAAAACGGTCTCTAGGATAAAGGTAAAAGCCCGGGCACCGACGCCGACTCTGGTGGGTCCCAGGTTCTGCTGGTAATAGATGCCCGCCTCGGGGAAGGGGAAGATATAATTGTTAAAAAAATCCACCGCATCATGGTTAACGCTCATTTGGTTCTCTGCCACCGAACCGATCCCCCGGGGGATATCAAAGCCGATATCCAACCGAACGTCCGCGAAGGTGGCCACCGTAAACCCCGTAAAAAAAAGTAATAAAAGTATTAATCGTTTCATACGTGTCTCCTTTATTAAATAGTATATCCCCTGTTGAAAATAACGCAAGTTTAGATGGGAATCCTGGATTAGTGTTACGAAGATTAATTTTTCATCTCTTTTTTTAAAGCAAAAATCTACATTTCACCCGTAGTAAGGGTATTCTTTGAAGGAGGATACCCATGTTCGTTCCCCCATTTTGTCCTTA
>Ga0078972_1005822_pt1 | contig 30553 bp, 29 predicted proteins | sample YelNatPaOPGAMG01_FD_67568 | JGI IMG/M metagenome (GOLD analysis project Ga0078972, IMG submission 67568) | Hot spring thermophilic microbial communities from Obsidian Pool, Yellowstone National Park, USA - OP-RAMG-01 (SPADES assembly) (version 2) | ecosystem: Environmental > Aquatic > Thermal... | reverse complement strand
ATCCGCGTAGCCTGGCCTCGCCGGCACTGCGCGCTACAAGCCGTGCTTGCGGGCTACCACGACAATGAGCCACCACCATGCAGAGGCGACCTGCATCTTGTCGACGGATCAGGGACCACCCTAAGGTATTGCGACGGCCTTACCCTTTGCAGTAAAGTTCATCTCTTGCCCTTTCTACAGCAAGGAACCTAAGGGGCGTTCTGTCGCAGCGGTAATCTACCTATCGAAAGGACTTCGCATGAAGATCACATCCGTTGAGCCGCTAGTGCTCGGAGCCGCGTGGCGAAATCTTATTTTCATCAAGGTCAAAACGGACGAGGGGCTGGTCGGCATCGGGGAATGCACCTTGCACAACCGCGAAGAAGGAATCCTCGGATACATTCAGGGGGCGGTTCGCCGGCACGTCATCGGTTCCGACCCGTTCAACATCGAGGACCTGTGGCTGCGCATGTACCGCAACGAGTTCTGGAGGAACGGGGCCATTGCCACCACCGTGATGAGCGGAATTGAAATCGCCTGCTGGGACATCGTTGGCAAGGCCTGTGGGCAGCCGGTTTGGAAAATCCTTGGCGGACGCTGCCACGAGAAGATTAAAGCCTATGCCAACGCCTGGTACACGGTGGAGAGAAAACCTGAGGAATTTGCAAAACGAGTGAAAGTGGTTCTCGACAAGGGCTACAAGGCCCTCAAGGTGGACCCGTTCGGTCCTGGCGAACTTGAGCTTTCGCGCGAAGAAAAGGTCCGCTCGGTAGAACTGGTCGCGGCGATCCGTGAGGCTGTTGGGCCGGATGTCGAAATCTTTGTCGAGATGCACGGCCGCTTCAGCGCCGCCACTGCGATTGACATCGCGCGCATGCTGGAACCCTATAATCCCGGATGGATCGAGGAGCCCTGCCCGCCTGAAGACATCCCTTCGCTCATCAAAGTCGCCGAACACGTGAATGTTCCCATCGCCACCGGCGAACGCTATTACACGCGCTACGGCTTCCGTGAGGTGCTCGAATCCAATGCGCCGGACATCCTTCAGCCAGACGTCATTCACGCCGGCGGCCTGCTGGAAATGAAAAAAATCGCGGCCATGGGAGATGTTCGCTCCATGGTGATGGCGCCGCACAACTCCAACGGCCCCGTCTGCACCGCCGCGAGCGTCCACTTTGACTTCTGCACCACCAACGTCAAAGTGCAGGAATGCTTTGACGATTTCTCCGAAACCTGGGTTGTGGATGCCGTGCCCGGAACTCCGCGGCCGAAAGATGGCTACTTCTACCCGCCGGAAAAGCCGGGCCTCGGCGTGGAACTGAACGAAGACCTCATCAAAGAGCATCCCTACCGCGAGGGCTTCTTCAACATGTGGGAAAAGAATTGGCACATGCGCCAGTTCACCAGCTGATCGAATGGGGGACATCCATGAAATCCAGCCGTCGCACGTTCCTGCAATCCGCCATTGCTGCACCCGTAGGGCTGGCTTTGGGACGGCCGGGCGCAGGTATGCTCAACGCCATGCTTCTGCCTGCGGGCCAGGTGTCATTTCAGAATCCCGACGTCATCCGCTATGACGCGCACTGCTTCACCATCAACGGCCGCGACGTGTTTCTCCACGGCGGCTGCTTCCATTACCCGCGATGTCCTCAGCCCCTGTGGCGGGACCGCCTGCTTAAATTCAAGCGCGCGGGATTCAATGTAGTTGAGACCTATATTTTCTGGAACTATCACGAACCGGAAGAAGGCCACGCCAATTTCACCGAACTGGAAAGCTACATCCAATTGATCAAGGAGATGGGCTTCTGGCTGATCGCCCGGATTGGTCCGTACGCCTGCGCGGAATGGGACGTCGGCGGGTTCCCAAACTGGGTCACGCTCAAACAATTCCCCTTGCGCAGCGATAACCCTGAAAGCATCAAAACCTCCCAGCACTGGTATAACCTCATCCTTCCGATAATCCAGAAATACCAGATCACCGCCGGTGGCCCTATCATCCTGGTGCAGATTGAGAATGAATACAACTACTGGCAGGGAGTTTCCGATGCCCAGAAGCGCGCGTACATTTCCGCACTGGCGCAGATGGCGTGGAACGGCGGCATCAATGTTCCCCTTATCACCTGCTGGACGCAGCAGGCGCGTGAGAATGAATATCCGGACATGGCCCGCATCGCCGACTTCTGCAATTTCTACCCGCGCTGGAACATCACGAAGGAAGTCCCGCCGGCGCTCGCCAAACTGCGGCGCGAGGAGCCGTATTCTCCCGAGGGGGTCACGGAATTGCAGGGTGGGTGGTTCAGCAAGTTCGGGGGAAAGCTCTCGGTAGACCAGGAAGGCGTCGGTCCGGAACAGCTCAGTCCTCTCACCAAAACCGTTATCGAGCAAGGCGCGACCTTCTATTCGTTCTACATGGGCTTTGGTGGGACCAATTTTGAATGGGCCGCCAAAGACCTGACCACCACCTATGATTACGCCGCGCCTGTCCGCGAGCCCGGCGGATTGTGGGGAAAATATTATGAAGCACGTGCCATCAGTCAGGCGCTTGGGATGTTCGGCGAAATTCTTGCGCGCGCGGAGGCGCAGGACGGAGCGGCCCAATCGACTGCGGCGGCCGTCAGCGCCACGGAGCGGGTTAACGGCAAGACCGGATTTCTCTTTGTCCGGGAAAATTCGAATGCCGAGCAGCAATTCAAGCTGACCTTCTTCGATCCTGCCAGCCCTTCGCACCGCACCGTCAGCGTACCGCGCCAGGGCCAATTGAGCATCGGCGCACGGGAGATGAAAATGCTGCCCCTCCAGGTGCCGGTCGCGGGAACAACGCTGCGCTATTCAACGGCTGAAGTGCTGGGGCACGGGCTGAACCTCGACAAATATTATCTGGTTCTCTATGATGACCCTGGCCGCCCGGGAGAAATCGCATTTGCGACGGAGAGTGAGCCCAGTGTCGAGGGCGACACCTCTTACATTTACTGGGACCGCGAATACGAGTCGGTCGTCATCGGCGTCCGGTTCGATCAGGATGAAAAGGCCCTGATCGTCAACCGGAATCTCATCGTCATGCTGGTCCCCCGCGAGCGCGCGCTTCGCACGTGGGCCGCAGATTACCCAATCAAGGTCTTTGCCGGTGCGGAGGGCAACAGGCCCGTTTCCATTCCGTTTGTTTCCGACGGGGCGCTGCTGGTCTCAAGCGGCTCGCACGGCAGTCGAGTCTGGGCGGACCTGCAATTCCGTCCCGGCAATCACGAACTGACCGCTCTGCTGCCGCCGGTGCCCGCCAAATGCCACGTGGACGGCAGCGACACTGCGATTCGTTATACACGCACCAGCCGTACCGCGCGCGTCAGCTTTGCAACGCCAAACATGCCTCACAAGCCGATCACGGTTACGCAGGTACGGATGTGGGTCGAGAAAATCGCGGGCGAGCAATCGGGCGAATGGCTTTCATCGCCGCTGCGGCCTATTGAAGAGCTCGGCCGTGTTCCCTATGGTTACGTCAAATATCGCTCATCTCCGTTCAGTTACAACGGCCAGGGCAAGATGTTTATTTCCACTTTTGCTGACGACGGGAAAAAAGTTTTTGTGAACGGCAAGCTTGTGCCCGAGGCTTCGAACAACAAGAAGCAGGTTGAATTTGACCTTGCAGCTTACGCGAGGCAAGGTCGCAATACACTCGAAATTTCCTACGAACTCTTCGGCTCGCCGAATTTCGGCGAAAACATCGGCGAGTTGAAAGGCCTGCGATCGGTTGCAATTGGATCAGACGCGCAATCCGCCACGCCGGTTGGCAACTGGCAGATCCAGCGGTTCCCTGCCCCGGCGCAAAGCCGCGGCAAGATTGATCCCGAGCAGGCCCCGGGCGGCTGGGGCGCCCCTGTTGCCATCGGCGGTGGTGGTGCCGAGACGCTCCTTCCGCTGTTCACCTGGTGTCGCGCGGAGTTTGACATGGAGAGTTCCCGGGAGGAATGGTTCGCTCCGTGGAAAGTGACCTTTGAAGCGGACCGCGACGCCTTGCTCTACTTGAACGGCCGCTTTGTGGGCCGTTATATGACCATCGGACCGCAGACGGACTTCTATCTCCCCGAAACCAACCTCGTCTTCGGTGGGAAAAACGTTCTGACAGTTGTGCTGGCATACACCGACCAGCCCGGGCACATTCGCACGCTTCGCATCACCCCATACGAAGAATTTGCAACCCGCCGGACCCGGATCGAATTTGAATGGTAGGATGGCAATTCTCCGGTTTGATCTCACGGTCCCCGGTGGAGAGCCTCGGCGGAATTCTAATCCACCGCTCAGCACATTGTAGAATATTCAAATGACCAGAATTCAACAGACCCGGAACCAGCACGGCAAGCCTGCAACGCCGAAACCCGTCGGGCTTGGCATCATCGGTGTCGGCACGGTCGGCACAGGAACGATCAGGGTTCTCCAGGAGCACCGGGCTGAAATCGAGCGCCGGCTCGGTTGCAGACTCCAGCTCAAGATGGTCTGTTCGCGCAGCATCCACCGCAAAGACCTCTCCTGGGTGAAAGACAAAGTTGCGCTGACCACCGACTGGAAGGACGTGGTCCGCGATCCCCAAGTGGACATCGTCGTTGAACTGGTCGGGAAGCTCACCACTGCGCGCGCGATCGCTTTTGCCGCTGTCAATGCGGGCAAGCATCTTGTGACAGCGAACAAGCAACTGGTGGCGGAACACGGAATCGATCTTGTGGGCCGCGCTCTGAAAAAGGGCGTGAGGCTGGGGATCGAAGCCTGCGTAGCCGGCGGGACCCCCATTCTTCACGCTATCCGCGCGGGACTCGCGGGCGAGAGCTTTGCGGCGGTTTACGGCATTCTGAATGGCACCACAAATTACATCCTGACCGAAATGGAGCACCAAGGCGTTTCCTTTTCCGAGGCACTCGGCAAAGCGCAGGAACTGGGCTATGCCGAACCTGATCCCACATTCGACGTGGAAGGCTTTGACGCGCGTTACAAAATCGCCATTCTCACCATGGTCTGTTTCGGCCAAGCGGTACTGGTGGATGATATTCCAGCCGAAGGCATCACTCGGATCGAGCAGGTTGATTTCGCCTACGCTCATCGCCTGAACCGCACCATCCGGCTGATTGCGGCAGCGCGAAGGAAACACGGCGGCGGCCTCGACATTACGGTCCGGCCCATGATGATTCCGCAATCTTCGCAGCTTGCCGGCGTCCGGGGCAGCACCAATGGCATTTTGCTGATCGGCAACAAGGGAGGCACAACAACTCTGACCGGTCGCGGAGCCGGGGGCGAACCCACGGGCGTTGCAGTCCTTTCCGACGTTGTCGAAATTGCCCGTGCCATCGTCGCAGGCGGCGCCGGAAGCACTCCGCTTGGTTACTCGGAATGGCACAAGCACACCATCGACGGCCCTTCGCGCGAACTCGTCAGTTTCTATCTTCGGCTCGTCGTGCGGGACCGCCCGGGCATCCTGGCGCGTGTCTGCGCCACCCTGGGGCGGCATCGCATCAACATTGACTCCGTTCTTCAGGAGCCCGGCATGCCCAAGGAGCATCTGCCGTTCGTCATGACGCTTGAGCCAACGCTTGAATCCCGGGTCCGCCTTGCCGTTCGTGAGATCGCACGATTTCCCTTCCTCGTCCAGCCCCCGCTAGTGCTTCCCTTTGTCGATTTGCCGTGACGGACCGTCGGGGCGAGACACCCTTTACGTTCAGAAGCAACACTCCACGCGATGCGCGCATCTTATAAAGCGCCACGTCAAAGAAGGCCCACTGTAGAGCAGCCTTATCACGCGCACCGCAGAGGGTGTTTCTTCTTTAAAGTTCTCCAGAGAAAAGGCCCACCCTTAAAGGCTATTAACTAATCAGTGATATCTTTACTTTATTTCGTGCGTGTTCCGGCTGGCGGACACACGGAGGTCTTCAGGTAACTCGCACGCGGCTTCATGCATCACACCAAGTGTCAGGTTCGGGCAACGCACAACAGCTTGTAAAAGCGGGCCTGAACGTAATCCAATGGAGGTGATAAATATGCGTCGAGGTCATACAGTAGTAATCGGGGCCGCTTTGCTGACTGTTATGCTATTACCGGCTTCAATGTTATTTTCTATAGAGACGCCTCAGCCATTCGGTCTCACTTCAAGCACCGCGAACTGGTATTACAGCCAACAGGCAACTGATACTCTGAACGAGATCCAGTCGCTTGCAGCCAAAGCGCGGCGTACACTCGAACCACTCCAGGTCCAGGAGACGGACCTCAGTTGGAACGTGCAGGCGGACATGCTTAACAGGGCAAAACATGACGTTGACATGATAGGCCGCGACCTGCTGCAGCTCGAAGAGATGAAAGGCAAACTGGAGCCGTGGCAGCAGAGTCTCATCAACAAAGTCACGCCCAGCATTCATGAGATGGTTTACCAGCTGGATCAAGCCATCGGTGAGATCAACAAATATCAGGACGCGGTGCGTCTTAGTCTGACGCAGTACCCGCAGAACATTTCAATGATCTGCAGGAATGCAGATCAGATCACTGGAACGATCGGCACGGTTAAGCAATACGTGCAGGCTGAGGAAAAGATGGCGGCCCTCGAGCGGAGCGGCTCTTCCGCCCGCTCTTGAGGCAGTTTGCAAACCGGTCCCACCGAAAGGCCCCGCTCCGTGCGGGGCCTTTTTTTGATCGAGCTTGCTTCTCGCCTTTGTATTTCCTGCGGACTTACTGCGCCACCTGAAACTCGAGTGAAGTATCCGGCGTAATTTTGCTTCCCGCTGGCGGGTTTTGCTGGAGGATTGTTCCGGCCGAAACGCTTGGGGATTGAATTGAAACGACCTTGATGTTCTGAAATCCCGCCTGCTGCAATTCCGCCTGGACCACTCCGATGAACTTCCCCTTGAAGTCTGGACAGAGGTAAGCGGGGGGCTCCGGCCCCATGGAGACAAGGAAATTGACAGCGGGACTCTGTAAATCGGTGGTGGCGGGCGGCGGGTCCTGTGCGACCACCTGGTTCGGTTCCCCCTGCGACCAATAAAGGCCGGCAACATCGCCGATGGTCAGCCCGCGCTCGACGGCGGTGATTTGCGCGGCACGGATGCTGCGCCCAATCAGGTCAGGAACGCTCACCTTTGGGGGTCCAAGGCTCAGCAGGACATGGACCATCTGCTGGGCTTTGATGCTCGTCCCGGCGGCGGGCATCTGCGTGACCACGGCGTCGGCGGGAATCTTGTCGCTGTAAAGCCTGTCCTCGACGTTCAACTGGAGGCCCAGTGCGCCCACAACGCGCCGCGCCTCTCCTATCGGCATGCCGACCAGGTTCGGCAGGGTCTCCTGCCTCCCGTGGATGGTCAAGCGAATGGTCGTGATAGCGGATAGCACCGCCACCGACATGAGGACCGCCGCGAGAAAAAAAAGCCTCAGCAGGCTGCGCAACTTGGCGCCGACGTCCATATCTCTTCTTTACTATGGCCAAGGCCCGTCGAATTATCAAGAGCGCGACCGGCAAGCGGATACCTTCATCCGAGTTTCCCTTCAGATCATTCCTTGCCGGGTCTCGCCCCTACCGGTTGAGCGTGATTTGGCGCGGGTTCGACGTGCACCAGCACATCAGCCACCCAGTCAAGTTCCTTGCGGATGGCGAACCGCACTTCGGTGGCGATGTCGTGCGATTCCTTGACTGTAAGGTTAGGGTCCACTTCGAGGTGCAGATCCACGTAGTATTGCAGACCCACGTTCCGGGCATAGCATTTCTCCACGCCGACGGCCCCCGGCACCTTCAGGCTTACTTCACGAATCGTGGACATCATTTCATCGTCCGGCATCTCATCTGTCAGCAGCGACGTGGTTTCCTTCGCAACCCGCAGGCCCGTGAAGATCACGAAAAGGCCCACGGCAAAGCCCCCGTAATGGTCCGCCACCAGGAAGCGGTCTGGATCGAGCAGCGTCAGGCCCAGCGCCGTCAGGGCCGTCAGCGCCGAGAGAATATCGACAAAATCGTTCCAGGCGTCTGCAGTAATTGCCGTGCTGCGAATTTTCTTGCCATAGTGGAATTTGACCGCCGACATCACCGCTTTGGCAATCATCGAGGTCGCGAGCGCCCATACGCCGTAAAAAGCCGGCGGCTCATGGGTCTGCTGTAAACCATGCAGAGAACGATAGCAAATCCCAATGCCGGCAAGTAAAAGCACGACGCCGACGCCGAGTCCTGTAAGCGTTTCGTAACGCCCATGACCGTAGGGATGTTCCTCGTCCGCCGGCCGGGCAGCGATAAAAAAGCCGAAGAAGATGGCCATGGACGCCACCACGTCGCCGGCAGATTCGAAACCATCCGCCAGCACAGAGGCGGATCTTCCCAGAATGCCGACGGTAATCTTCAGCGCCGCCAGCGCGCCGCTCACCACGATGCTCGCCAGCGCCACGCGTTTTCCGATCCTGATCTTGGCCGAACTCTTCACGCTAAGGCCCTTTTGCGCAGAGCCTGGAAACACCCATGACAACTCATTAAGCCACTATCGCTCCCTGTAGAAGGCACCTGTCTTGACGGACTTCCTGTCCGGGTCGCGTCTACGTCGCCGCCTGGCGGGTACACCCTTCGCAGATTCGCCCACTTTTACAACTTTCAGCCCCGCATCTTACCGCAGAGACACCGCATCGCGCCACACATCACGCGATCCGACCACGCAACGCTGCGAGGGCCCGTGACGTTCAATTCCGGCGGGGCAGGCCCTCCACAAGGGCCCCAAGCCGGAGCAGACCCTGAGCTGTCCATGCAAAAACTAGCGAAGGCATGCGGCAATTGAACAATTTGCAATCTGTGATTGGTGACCGAAAGAACCGGACTCCGAAGGCTGGCAGTTTGTCCATAACCTCTGCCAGCCGATTCGGAAACGCCTTGACATAGGCTACAACATTATACTACGCTGACGCGGAGGGTCAACCATGAGGCTTGCTGCCGGTCGGCCGGTGGGCGAGAATTGGGAAGCCTCCATGAAAGAAGATGCGCCCCCGTTTCGAACTCGAAGTGATGGGCCGGAAGGTGCAACTCGGCGAGCGCACGCTGATCATGGGCGTGTTGAACGCGACGCCGGACTCCTTCTCCGACGGCAGCCTCTATCTCACCCCTGATGCAGCCATTGCCCGAGGCATCGAGATGGCTCGCCAGGGCGCCGATTGGATCGACGTGGGAGGCGAATCGACGCGTCCCGGGTCGCATCCGGTGTCCGCCGAAGAGGAATGCGCGCGCGTCCTTCCCGTCATCAAGGAGCTTCGGCGAAAGCTGCCGTCAACGCCGATTTCGATTGACACGACCAAAGCGATGGTTGCCGAGCGTGCGATCGAAGCAGGCGCCGCAATCGTGAACGATATCAGCGGACTGCGGTTCGACCCGCGCATCGCAGAAATCGTGAGGAACAGCGGCGCACCGCTTGTGCTGATGCACATTCGCGGGCGGCCGGCAGACATGCAGCAGAGGCCCTTCGCGCGCTCGATCTGGCGCTCGATTGAGGCAGGGCTGGCACGTTCCATCCGGCGAGCACTGGCGGCAGGGGTGCGCCGCTCGCAACTGATCCTGGATCCGGGCCTTGGCTTCGGCAAAACGCGCGCCCAGAACTTCGAGATTTTGGCTCACCTTGAGAAGCTTCGGCGGTTCAGGCTTCCGGTACTTGTCGGCAGTTCGAGAAAGTCCTTCGTGCGGGCGATAGTAAAGGGCGAGGGGCTTCAGATTCCTCCATCCCGAAAGCAGAACGTGAAGTCTCAGCCAGCCGGTACTCTGCCGGGTCCGCTTTTGCAGTTTGGAGACGCGGCCGCTGTGGCGGCAGCCATCCTTCATGGTGCCCATATTGTCCGCGTGCACGACGTGGAGCAGATCATCCCGGCGGTGCGGATTGCGGATGCCATTGTGCTCGCGGCAAAGCGCGGCGGCATGCAACGTGGTTGATTTTTCTGGAGAATGTTTGGGGCGGCTGTCTGAAAACTCCTGGACGCGCCCGCATGGCGATGTCCACTCGCGTAACGTCGGCGTCAGCGGCCGGGCGGCGGCTGAAATTCCAGGCCAAAGGGTTCGCGCAGTCCCGTCTGGACCGCACGAAAAGCCTCAGGAAACTGTCCGGCGGTAAGGGATGCGGCACGGTATTGCGCCAGGGCCTTGTAGCGGTTTCCTTCAACGTCGTCCAGCCGGCCGAGGTAGATGTGCGACCAAGTCACGATGCGAAGATCGCGGGCGACGTTTAATGTTTCTTCAAAGTATTTCCGCGCAAGGTCCGGCTTGCGCGTATTGGCCGCCGCCACCGCCATGCCGAATAGGGCGCGCTCATTCTTCGGGTCCTTGCTGAGCACCTGCTGGAAAACAGCCTTCGCCCCGTCGTAATCGCCGGTGTAAATGTCATTATCGCCCCGGTCGAGCAAGCGCTCAGTCTCGGTGATATCCGGATTCGTATTGGCGGGCTTGAGCGGCTGGATAAACTGGACCTTCGCCAACGCCAGGCCTTCCCGTGCAGGATCAATTCCCTGGATCATCTGCTCGTAATAGACGCTCATCGACGCCTCCTGCTTCTCGTATTTTTGCAGGGCGTCATAGAAATAAGGGACAAGAATGAGGCCGGAAGCCGTCAACTGCTGGACCTGCTTCGTGGCATCCGCGGGCTGCAATTTGTCCATACGAAGCTCAACGGCGCGGATCAGACATTCGGTGACCAGCAGTGAGAAGTCCGACTTGAAATCGTTGTCGAGCGCAGGCGCCTTCCGTGCCACCGCTTCCAGCGAGATGGCCCGGTGGATTTCAGGTCCGTATTTGACCGCCAGCGGGTCCAGCAGAAAGTGCAGGTACTGATGGCGGATGTCGTCGATCCGGAGCCTCTTCGATGGCGTGATCACCAGATAGTAATTCGCACCGTAGATGCGAGCCTGGACCTGATTGGGCGCGCCAAGGAGGTCGAGATAAATCGTATAAGTGCGACCCAGATATGCGCCGGCAGGAAAACGCAGATAAGCATCGGTCAGTTCGATCGCCCGGCGGACAGGGGCACTGTATCGCTCAACGGCGGAATGATAATCGACCGAAGCCCGTGCCCAGAGGTCCGCCAGGTCGGCCTGCTGGTAAAACGTCTTGAGCAATGGCACCAGGCCGGCAACATTCTTCGCGTCAGGCGGAAGGTCGCTCGGTGCGACCGTAAAGTTAAAGTCAGGAGGCGGCCCCAAGAGTAATGCCAGAGAGATGTATTGGCCAAGGTTCCGGCCGGGATCGCCGGCGATCCGATGCGCCTCATAAAACTTTTGGATGTCAGCCCTGACGGGAATCTGTTTTCTGGCAAGTTCGGCCCGCAGGCCATCGCGCGTCCGGCTGCCGGTATCGGCGCCGAGTCCGGCGTCATACCCGGCATCATTCAGAGCCACAAGTACGCAGAAGAGTTGTTCATTCGGCTCAATAAGGACGTTCCCCTGCTGCGCCTGCGAGGGCAACGACACGAGCATCAGCAAAAGAAGCAGAAGCGTTGCATTCCGGCACCAGCGCAAGAGGCGGCTTTCTTCCCCGTGGATTCCAGAAGATGGGAGGCTGTTAAACAGGAGATTCCGGCAGGTTGACAAGCGGGCTAACCTCGGACCGTAATTCTTCGGAATGAGAGGACGACATCGCCGCTGGTGGGCTGTCCGAAAGAGGTGGCAGGCAGAAACAGGCTGTAATACATCATCTGATCGAGCCTCTGAATCAGGCTGGGCGTTGCCTGCCCGGAAAGGATCGTGTATGAAGTCGCACGGCCCTCCGCGTTGACATGAGTCACCAGAACGATCGGCTGGCCGCCAGTATCATCCAGGTTTACGGGGGCCAGCAACTGTACGCGGGGAGGAGTCACGAGGTCGAGCGGCACGTCCGGGCCATCGCTTGCCCGAGGGGCGGCGCTACTGAGCATGAGGCCGATGCATACCACGGAGACAAGCGCTCCAGTAACGGATGGAAGCAATAACGGCTTGAAGATGTTATCCAGACGCACCATAAGGCGCTGGAAAAAGTTGCGGTGAAGCTCCTGCGAAACCTTCACACGCAAACGCAAAGCAAGCTGCGGCGTCACCTGCTGGCGTGACAGGCGGCGCAGTTCGGAGTGAAGGGCCTCATAGCGCTCCAGTTCCGCCGCGCAGGGAACGCAGTGGGCCAGATGATAACGGATCGAATGGTTTGTTTCGGCCGGGCATACTCCATCGATATAATCTGAGAAATTTGCGCGAATTTCGGAGCAAGACTCAAAGATCATAGGGACCTGCTCAACCGGGCGGCAAGTTTGCGCTTCAGCGTCTCCCGCCCGCGTCGCAAGCGCGACTTGACCGTACCTTCAGCGACACCGAGGACCTCACCAATTTCCTCATAGCTGAGTCCCTCGATCTCCCGCAGCACGACAACCGCGCGATAAGGCTCGGCCAGGTCAGCCAGCGCACGCTTAACCTCGGCCTGGCATTCCGCCTGTTCGTACGCGCTGTAGGGGCTTTCACTGTCACTGCTGCAAATTGCAGGCCGCGAACTGAGGTGGAGCGACTCGTCGTCCATCGAGAAAGGCTCGTGGAAGAGTCGCCGTCGCCAGCTTCGGCGATAGTTCGAGGCTTCGTGCACGGCGATGCGATAGATCCACGTCTTCAGGCTGCTTCGCTCATTGAACTGGCGGATGCCCCGGAGGATTTTGAGAAGAACATTTTGAAGCACATCGGCAGCGTCACCCTGATCGGCAACCATGTGAGAGATCAGGTTGAAGAGGGGGTTCTGATAAACGGCCAGAAGGTATGCAAAGGCCTCCTCCGAGCCGGCCTTCAGTTCCGCAACCAGTGCGGCCTCATCGCTGACAGCCGGGGCCGTTCGATCAAGAGCAACGCCTATTGACCGGAATGCATCTGCCACATTCCAAAGATATCAGGTTCAATGCGCGAGGGCAAGACGTACTACTGATTCAAATCGGAATTTGCATACCGGGTTCAGAAAGCGCTTGAGGGAACAGGTCTTGACGCAGGCACATCACAGGCCGCACTCTCGCTGCAACATCGGGCTTTGGACGATCCCCGGGATGGCAGGGCCTTAATCAATGCCGAGTTCGTGCTTTAGCTGGGTGGGATTGAATGGCGAAGAACTGAAGACGCGCCCTTCAAATTCAAATGTGGGGACACGACGCTTGCCGCCATTGACGCTCATGACAAACTCAGCCGCGCCGGGCGTTTCTTCGATGTTGATCTCTTCAAACTCGACGCCGTGCCGCTTCAACAGTTGCTTGGCACGCCAGCAGTCAGAGCACCACGGGGTGGTGTACATGCGTATTTTGCGCTCTGTTCGGTCCTCAGGTGCAACCGCGATGACGCGGGTCTGAGGAAAGTCATCTGGAAGCTTCATCGAAGCTCGTGTCCCCCCTGTCGCAATTGCCAACAAATCGGAACCCGGCAAGGCCACTTACCGGCACGAACAGCGAAAATCCACCTCAGCGCCGCACCAACCGCGCAGTCTCCAGACGGCAGACGGCACGACGCAGGTCCTCGCGAGCCTGTTCGATTTCCGGGTCCGAATCCGTATGGCCTTTCAAGAATTCCTCGGCCTTTTTTCGCTTGTTCTCCGCCCGCTCGACGTCAATATCTTCCGCGCGCTCGGCGACTTCGGCCAGAACAATCACACGGTCAGGCAGAACTTCGGCAAATCCCCAATGGATCGCCACGTAATGCTCGCCGGAATTCTGGGCGTACGTCAATGTGCCGGACTTGAGTTCGGTGAGAAGCGCGGCGTGACCCGGAAGGACCCCAATGTACCCGTCTTTCCCCGGAATCGACACAGAGTCCACTTCTTCTTCCGCGATCTTGCGGTCCGGAGTGACAACCTCCAGTCGAATATAATTTGGAAAAGTATTAGCCATGAACTCTGTCTTCGGCAGGACGCCGGCCCTGTGGACCGCTCCTGCCGCCTACTCCGCTTTGAGTCTTTCGGCCTTTTCAAGCGCCTCTTCAAGTGTGCCGACCATGTAGAAAGCCTGCTCCGGGATATCGTCGTGCTTGCCTTCGACAATCTCTTTGAAGCCGCGGATCGTATCTTCAAGCTTCACGTATCTGCCCTCAAGACCGGTAAACTGCTGCGCGACAAAGAAAGGCTGCGAGAGGAAGCGTTGAATCTTGCGCGCTCGGGCAACGGTCAGCTTGTCTTCCTCCGAAAGCTCGTCCATGCCAAGGATGGCGATGATGTCCTGAAGGTCCTTGTACTTTTGCAGGATGGCCTTCACGGCCCGCGCGACGTTGTAATGCTCCTGGCCCAGGATGCGCGGATCAAGGATGCGCGATGTCGATTCCAGCGGGTCCACGGCGGGGTAGATTCCGATTTCGGCCAGTTGCCGCGAAAGCACCGTCGTAGCGTCCAGATGCGAAAAGGCCGTGGCGGGCGCAGGATCCGTCAGGTCGTCCGCAGGAACATAAATGGCCTGGACTGACGTGATGGAACCCTTCTTCGTGGAGGTGATTCGCTCCTGGAGTTCGCCCATTTCCGTGGAAAGGTTTGGCTGATAGCCGACGGCGGATGGCATGCGTCCCAAAAGTGCGGAAACTTCAGACCCCGCCTGCGTGAAACGGAAGATATTGTCGATAAAGAGCAGCACGTCCTGCCCGGCTACGTCGCGGAAATATTCCGCCACGGTCAGGCCCGTCAGTCCTACGCGAAGGCGTGCGCCGGGCGGCTCCGTCATCTGGCCGTAAATCAGGGCGGCCTTGGATCTGGAAGGATCACCGGGGTGAATCACGCCGGACTCCGTCATCTCGAGCAGCAGGTCGTTGCCTTCGCGAGTGCGCTCGCCCACGCCTGCAAACACGGAAACGCCGCCGTGTTTCATGGCGACGTTGTTAATCAGCTCCATAATGATGACAGTCTTGCCTACTCCAGCGCCGCCGAACAGCCCCGTCTTGCCGCCTTTCAGATAAGGCTCCAGCAGGTCCACGACCTTGAGACCCGTCTCGAACATTTCAAAATTCGTATTCTGGTCTTCAAGCGCGGGTGCATGGCGATGGATGGGAAACCGGGTTTCCGCATCGACCGGCCCGAGATTATCCACGGGCTCGCCAATGACGTTCATTACGCGCCCCAGCGTGCCTTTGCCCACAGGCGTCGTGATCGGCTGGCCGGTGTCAATGACCTTCATCCCGCGCACCATGCCATCGGTCGGCGCCATCGCCACGCACTTGACGCGGCCCTCGCCCAGGTGTTGTTCAACTTCAACAACAACATCGATGGGCAACGGAACGTCGAACCCCTCCGACACAACCCGGAGAGCGTTGTAAATGGGCGGAAGCTCGGTCTCCTCAAACGCCGCCACGACGACGGGCCCGATGACTTCCACGACTTTCCCGATTTTTCCCTGCGTCATGTTTCTCCCTTTTGTGGTCTTCAGTCCATCCATTCAAGCGCGCCGAAACACAACACTGATTCGCTAATACTCCAGCGCCTGTGCGCCGCTCACCACTTCGATGATTTCCTTCGTTATTCCGGCCTGGCGCAATCGATTCAACTTCAGCCGCAGCGATTCAATCAGTTCGTCAGCGTTATTCGTAGCAGAATCCATTGCCGTCATGCGCGCCGCGTATTCCGCAGCCTGCGACTCGAGCAACGCGCGGAACACCTGGACTTCCACATAGCGCGGCAAGAGTTGCCGCAGAATCTCCTCCGGCGGTTGCTCGAAAATGTACTCCGCCAGATACTCGCCTTCAGGCGGAACAAGCGGTTCGATGGGAAGGTATCTTTCAACCTTCACGTTCTGGGCCATTATGGATTTGAATTCGTTGTAAATGAAATCGACCGCGTCCACCTCTTCTTTGGTGTAAAGGTCGATGATCTTGTCAGCCAGTTCTTTCGCGTGGACAAACTCCAACTGCCTGAAGATGTTCACGTACTCCGCAGTGATCCTGACCGGGCGCTTCCGGAAAAAGTCGCGGCCCTTGCGGCCGACCGTCACGAGCGATACTTTCTTCCCGGCGTGTTCGCGAAGGTAATTCTGCGCGGCACGCATCAGGTTGGCATTGAAGGCCCCGCACAGCCCGCGGTCTGCAGTGACCAGCACGAGAAGGATATTCCGCTCCGGCCGCCGCGCCAGCAGCGGGTGTCGCTGCTGCTCGAGCCGTGCCGCCGCGCTTTCCAGGACAGCCATCATCTGGTTGGCGTAAGGGCGCGCGTTAAAGATGCGCTCCTGCGCCCGCCGCAATCTCGATGCGGCAACCACCTTCATGGCACGGGTGATCTGCTTCGTATTCCTGACCGACCCGATGCGCCGCCGGATGTCTCTTAATGTCGCCAATTTCCCCGGCCCTCACACTTTGGCAGCTTCGCGCTCTGCCTTGAACTTGCTCTTATACTCTTCAAGCATCTTCCTGATTTCCGCCCGCAGCGCATCGTCAAGCTGTTTCTTCTCGACAATCTTTCTTCCGAGCGAGGGATAAGATGAATCGAAGAATTCATAAAGCCCGGCTTCAAAGGCACGGACCTCCTCAACTTCCAGGTCATCAAGAAATCCTTGAGTGCCGGCCACGATTGCTACGATCTGCTTTTCAACGGGCAGCGGAGAATACTGGTCCTGTTTCAGAATCTCCGTAAGCCGGCGTCCGCGACGCAATTGCGCCTGCGTCGCTTTATCGAGGTCGCTGCCGAACTGCTCGAAAGCCGCCAACTCCCGATATTGTGCGAGGTCCAGACGCAGCGTTCCGGCCACCTGCTTCATGGCCTTGATCTGTGCGTTGCCGCCCACGCGAGAAACAGAGAGCCCGACGTTGATGGCGGGGCGAATGCCGCTGTTGAACAGGTCCGTTTCAAGGTAAATCTGGCCGTCGGTAATGGAAATGACGTTCGTCGGGATGTAAGCGGAAATATCGCCCGCCTGCGTTTCAATGATCGGGAGCGCGGTCAGCGAGCCTCCACCGAGTTCCTTGTTCAGCTTCGCCGCCCTCTCAAGAAGTCGGGAGTGAAGATAGAAAACATCGCCCGGATACGCTTCGCGCCCGGGAGGTCGCCGCAGAAGAAGCGAGATTTCACGGTAAGCAACGGCGTGTTTTGAAAGGTCGTCGTAGATCAGCAGCGCGTGCCCCCCGCGGTCACGGAAGTATTCGCCCATGGCGCATCCCGCATACGGGGCCAGATACTGCATCGGCGCAGGGTCCGTCGAACTGGCCTCCACGACGATCGAATACTTCATGGCGTCGTATTCTTCCAGGGTCTTCACCACCTGTGCGATGGTTGAACGCTTCTGGCCGATCGCAACGTAGATGCAGATCACGTCTCCGCCGCGCTGATTCAGGATAGTGTCAATTGCGACGGCTGTTTTGCCCGTCTGCCGGTCGCCGATGATCAGTTCGCGCTGGCCGCGTCCGATCGGGATCATCGCGTCGATGGCCTTCAGGCCTGTCTGCAGCGGCTCACGCACCGGCTGGCGGTCAACCACCCCCGGCGCCAGCCTCTCAAGCGGATTGAATTCCGTTGTGTGGACAGGTCCCTTGCCGTCGGTCGGCTGGCCCAAGGGGTCCACCACGCGGCCAATCAGCCCCTCGCCCACCGGCACCGAAATGATGCGCTTGGTGCGTTTGACGACGTCGCCTTCTTCGATTTTTGTGTAATCGCCGAGCAGCACTGCGCTGACCTGGTCTTCCTCGAGGTTCAGCGCCAGTCCCGCTACGCCATGCGGAAGCTCGAGCAACTCGGTCGCCATCACGTTTTCCAGCCCGTGAATGCGCGCCACGCCGTCGCCAACGGAAACGACGGTGCCCACTTCGCTGAGACTCACGCTCCGGTCGAAATTCTCAATCTGCTCGCGGATAATGTCCGTAATTTCATCTGGTCTGATTTTTGCCATATCCCTACACTTTCACTCGCTGAAAAGCCGTAAACCTACCTTCAGACGAGTCAGAGTATCCCTGCATCCAGACTCCCCGCATACTAGATTCTATCTGTTTTCAGATTAGTAGAAACGCGCGATGCATCCCATCCCAGGGGCCGATGTTGCCAGCCGCTGGCCCTTCTTTTTTTACCGCTCCTGACCGGCAACAAACCCTGTTTCTCCGGCAACAGCGCTTCGGTCGAAGGACCTTTTCACCAGCCGGCTAAGGCGTTGTCAACTGCCCGCGAAGTCGTTCCAGATAGCCTTGGACGGAGCCGTCGTAAACCAGGCTCCCCACCCGGGCCTGTAATCCTCCGATCAGATTCGCATCCCGGAGGAATTTCATCTCGACTCTCTTGCCGGTCAACTCTGCAAACCGCGCGCGGAGGGCCTCCTGCTCCTCGGGCGTCAGGTCTTCAGCGGAAAGCACCTGCACTTCTACAATTCCAAGCCGCTCATGAGCAACCTTCCGGAACGCCTGCAAAACCTCTTCGAGCATCGACATCCGGTAATTCATCAGCAGAACCCGCAGAAAATTCGCCACCTTCACGGAAAGCCCCAGCCGTTCGATGACGGCATCCAGCACCTTCCGCTTCTGCTCAATCGCCACAGTGGGGCTGGTAAGCACCTGGCGCAGATCACTGCTCTCGCGCCAGGCGGACGCGAAGTCATCGAGTTCCCTCGACACGGCGCCGAAGTCACCCTGCGGACCCAGAACGTCCGCCAGAGCTCGCGCATACCGGTTGGCTATCGCCATCGACATAATTGTGAGTCTCTCTGCTCGCCTAATTGCCTTTGCTCTTTGCCCTCAGGTCGGAAAGGAAAAATCCCACAAGCTTCCTGCGGTTCTCCCCGTCCAACCGCTGCTGGATTTTGCCGCGCGCCTGTTCGATGGTCTGCTCAACGACAAATTTCTTGAGCTCCAGCTTCGCTGCATTCGTGGCCGCCGTGATTCGAGCCTTGGCGAACTCTTCGATCCGCCGGGCCTCATCTTCCGCCGCCTGCCGGATCCTCTCCATCTCCAGACCAATTTCCGTTTCCGCCTGCTTCTTGAGAGCCTGCACGTCACCCTGGAGGCCCGCCAGTTTCGCTTCCGCCTCAGCAAGCTTTGCCTGCGAACGTTCGAGCGCCTCGCGGCTTTCCTCAAGACTCCTTCGAATGTATTCCGACCGCTCGTTGAAGAACGCCCTGCCGCGCTTCCGGTAAAGATAGACAAAGAACCCCACGAGCAGAAGGAAGTTAATGGTCTCAAACAACAGCTCATGGCGGGCGATGAAACCCTCGCTCGACTCGGCAGGCTCCGTGCTCTGGAAAGCGGCAAGCACATGCGGGCTGAAAACCTGGAGAACTGAAGCGAAACAGAGCACCAGAAGGAATGCCCGAAACCAACGGATCATGCCTGCACGCCTCCCTGTCCGCCCTCAATCGGGCGCGGCGCGAACAGCGACTCTGCAACTTCCACGGCCAGCGCCTCGGCTGCGGCGCGAAGCTGGGCCTTGGCCATGGTCGTCTCCTTTTCAAGGCTGGCCTGCGCTTCGTTCACCATTGCTTCCGCGCGGTCGCGCGCCTCCTGAATTCTGCTGTCCCGTTCCTGCAGGCCCTTCCGGCGTGCGTCTTCACGACGCTGATAGATCTCCTGCCGGGCGGACTGGATGGCTTTCTCGTAATCTCGAAGCTTCGACTCGGCGCGCTCAGCCTGCTCACGCGCTTCGGCAATGGCCCCGGTCGTGGCTTTTGTCCGGGCATCCAGGGTCTCCGAAAGGGGCCCGAAAAACATGCGGTTCAGAAACGCCACCAGAAAAAGCACGAAGACAATCGTCGGAATCGATTGGACAAGGAGTTGCCCAAGCTGGCTGAACATTTGGCCCATAATTCTCGGTCAGTTCCACAGATCGGAATCTCAGTGATTGTAAAAGATTTAAAATTTAACACGCACCCCTTTAAAGTGTCAAGAAAACGGCGTCTCAGATGTCGAGCTGCCTGCGCGCCAAGTGTGGGGTTGCAGGCCGAAAAGGGTACTTTGCCCCACTCGCTTCTTCTCATAGCCCAGGAAGGCCTACATATCTTGCCGCATCCGGGGCGGCACCTCTGCGCTTCAGCGCTTCACAAGCGGGGTTCCGGTTTTTCCCGGCGGCCCTGCGGGCGTTAAGAACACCAGCTGGACCGCTATACCCGCATAGCCTATGGCGAGCTTTTTCTCGTTCGGCTCCGACGCCTGCTCAATGCATGGCTTCAACATGGCGTAGAATACCTGCATGATGAAATGGCTTGTGATTGGAGTAGGAGACATTACGACAAAGCGCGTCCTGCCGGCAATCGAGGAGGAAGAGCAGAGCAAACTGGTGGGGATTGTTACTCGCAATCCGGCAAAGGCCGAGCCTTACGGCGTTCCGGGATTTGCGGACCTGCGCGAGGCAATTGCAAAGACAAAACCCGATGCGGTCTATGTGGCCTCGCCGGTTTTCATGCACGCCCCGCAAACGATGGTGTCGCTGCGTGAAGGCTGCCACGTGCTTTGTGAAAAACCGATGGCCATGAATTACGCCGAGGCCGAAATGATGGTAGACACTGCCGAAGCCGCTGGACGCACGTTGGGCGTCGCCTATTACCGGCGGACGTACCCCAAGGTTCAACGTGCCATGGCGCTTATCCAGCAGGGTGTAATCGGGCAGCCGGTGCTCGCCTATGCTTCATGCCACGCATGGTTTACCGCAGAAAACGATTTCCGTGCCTGGCTTTTGGACCCTGACAAGGCTGGTGGCGGCCCACTCTACGATATCGCCTCGCACCGGATTGACCTGCTGAATTACATTTTTGGACAGCCGGCTCGCGTGCGCGCACAGCTTTCGAATGCCGTGAACAAGACGCCCGTCGAAGATTCGGCCACCGTGTTGATTGAATACATGAACAATGTGCGTGCCATCGTTGATGTGCGCTGGCATTCGCACGTGGAGCGTGACGAATTCCGCATCATCGGCACGACAGGCGAACTCGAGCTGAGCCCGCTGAACGGTCCCACACTGCTCTCTCCGCAGGGCCGCGAGGAAATTCCAACTCATAAGAACATCCATTTCCCCTGCATCGAAAACTTCGTCGAAGCGGTGCTGGACGGCAAGCCGCTGCTCTCCAGCGGACGGACCGCCTTGTGGACCGACTGGGTAACCGAACAGGCCATCAGAGACAATCACCGGAGATAAAATCAACGTGTGGCTGCAGCGAGTGCCGCCAGGGTTGCAATCTGGGTCGAGCAGCATCTACAGTATAGTGTTAAAGATTCCCGATAAGTTCCCCGCAGGGTAGGATGCATCCCCAGCGGACCGACAAAAGCGAAAGTGGATAAATCAAATGGCAGAAATTCTCGATTCGTCCAGGAAGACAGATGTCCTGATTGTGGGCGGAGGGATCATCGGCAGTGCGATCGCGCTTCGCCTGGCGCGGGGTGGAGCACGCGTGACGGTGATTGACCGCGGCGAGCCGTGTTCGGAAGCCAGCGGCGCCGCAGCCGGAATGATCGCTCCGCAGGGCGAAGTGATTGAACCGCAATCATTCTCAGAGCTTTGCACGTCCAGTCGCGACCTCTATCCGGAATTTGTTGAAGAAGTGGAAGACTTGAGCGGGGAGAGCGTGAATTACCGGCGCGACGGCGCTTTATTGGTCGCCATTGACGATCAGGAATGCGAGGAACTGGAGCATATCTACCGGACGCAGACGGCAATGGGCCTCTCGCTCGAACGGCTGACAAACCACGGCCTGACCGGCCGCCTCGAAGGGCTGGCACCTCGCATCGAGCTTGCACTGTTCATCGCCGGAGATCACTGGGTTGACAACCGCCTGCTGACGCATGCCCTCATCAGGGCTGCCGAACGCTCCGGCGTGACCTTTCGTTGGAATTGCGCGGCGGCGGGATTCGATGTGACTGACAGCCGGGTCGAAAGCGTGCGTGTCCGCGCGGCAGGCTCAACGGCCGAGTCCACCATTTCTGCAGATCGCTTTATTCTTGCGGCGGGATGCTGGACAGGCCAACTGGCGGAGGGTCTCGGGCTAGCGCTTCCCATGACCCCATGCCACGGTGAGATCATCGAATTCGAAACGCCTTCCGATTTGCCTTTTGTCGTCCGCGCAGGGATGCATTACGTTGTCCCGCGGGGGACGAAAACAGTAGTAGCGGGAACAACGGCCAGGTGGGGCAGCTACGAGAAAGCAGTGACGGCTGGCGGCCTGCAATCCATCATTCAAGGGATCACGCGGATACTTCCTGTCGCGAAGGACTATAAATTCCGTGGCGCCTGGGCAGGCTTGCGGCCGGACACGAAGGACCATCTGCCCATCCTCGGCTTCGGTGCGCTGCGCAACCTGGTCCTGGCAACGGGCCACTTCCGCAACGGGATCCTCCTGGCGCCGATCACGGCAAAGCTGGTCGCGGAATTGCTTCTGACCGGCGCGCCATCCCTTTCTCTGGACCCGTACAGTCCCGCGCGATTTCCTGCTGCGCAATGAACTGCGGAGCGAGTAACGCGGCGAGCAGGTTAGGGGTCCGGCATGAGTTCCGGAGTTCCTGGTAACAGACATGGCTGATACTCGAGTCCGGTTTGCACCTTCTCCCACCGGCTATCTCCACGTCGGCGGGGCGCGCACAGCGCTTTACAACTGGCTTTTCGCACGCCATAAAGGCGGCGTATTCATACTTCGGATTGAGGACACGGACGCCGACCGCTCGAAACCCGAACTGACTACAGCCATTCTGGAGGGGCTCGAATGGCTGGGGCTGACTTGGGACGAAGGGCCTTTCCATCAATCCGAGCGTCTTGACCGTTACCGCGCGCTGGCGGCGGAACTTGTGCGCGCGGGCCAGGCCTATCCGTGCTTCTGCACGCCTGAAGAAATACAGCAGAAGCGCGCCCGCGCAACTGGCGGCCGCCCGTGGAAATACGATGGGACCTGCCGGGACCTGCCCGAGGCGGAACGGCAAAAACGAATGGATGAAGGCGCGCCGCACGCTGTCCGCTTTCGAGTCCCTGACGTCGGGGTAACGGATTTCGAAGACGAAGTCTTCGGGCGCATCAGAATTGAAAACCAGGAACTTGAGGATTTCGTTTTGCTGCGCTCCGACGGCCAGCCCACTTATCACCTGAGCGTAGTGTGCGACGACGTCGATATGAGAATCACGCACGTGATTCGCGGGGCCGACCACCTTTCAAACACGCCCAAACAGATTCTTCTTTACCGGGCCCTCGGCGCCGCACTGCCCGTTTTTGCACATCTTCCGCTGATTCTCGGACCGGACAAGCAACGGCTCTCCAAGCGTCACGGAGCAACTTCGGTGGGCGCATACCGCGACCAGGGAATCCTGCCGGAAGCGCTCGTCAACTTCCTGGCGCTGCTGGGATGGACGCCGCCCGGCGGCGAGGAAATTCTCTCTCGCGAGGCGATGGTCCAGCAATTCGAGCTTTCCGCCGTCTCAAAATCCAACGCGGTTTTCGACCCCGAAAAACTCGTCTGGATGAACAGCCAGTACCTTCGCACGCTCAGCCTGGACCGCCTGGTGCCGCTGGTGGAAGCCGAACTGAAATCGGCGGGAATAGATTCCCGAATTGCTTCCACGCCCGATAAGTTCCGGGAAACAGTAGCGCTGCTCCAGCCGCGTATGCGCACCCTGAAGGATTTCTCGCTGGGCGGGCGCGCATTTTTCACCGACAACTTTGAGTATGCCGAGGAAGCGCAGAAGAAATTCTGGAAAGACTCCTCCGTGCCTGGCCTGCTCTGCAAGCTGGCGGAGAAGCTGGACAAACTCGATTGCTTCAGCGCGGGAAAAGCGGAGGAGGCTTTGAGAAGCCTTGCAGACGAAGCCGGAGTTAAAGCGGGGCTGCTTATCAATGCAGCCCGGGTGGCGCTGACCGGACAAGCGGTTGCGCCCGGTTTATTCGATGTGATGAGCTTGCTGGGGAAGGAACGAACAGTAGAAAGGCTTCGACGCGCCAGTGATCATCTGGGCCGTAGAGCGGCGGCGCAATAATCGCGTCCGCCGCCACAACCTGAGGTCAGCATCAGGAAGACCCTTCAGCCTTTTCGAGCTTCTCGATAATAACAATCGCCACTGCGATGACGGTGGCCGTGACTTCCAGAATGCGCTTGATTTTTTTCAGCTTTGACATGGCATCATCCCGTGAGGGGCAACCAGACGCTGGACGGCAGCGCCTCAAATTCCCCCTCCAGTCCCATTATCGTCCCTCGCAGGCCGCGAGGGAAGACTTCCAGCACCCCAAAGCACCGTGGCAGAGAAAACCTTTTCTTCCCAGAACTACCGGGATTAAAAAACAGCCTGTGCCCTATCGTCAAAAGGCATGGACGATGGCTGTGGCCGAAAACAACGACGCGGGTAGCGGGGCCAAAACCTTCAAGGAAGCGCGTGATCCGTTCCGGGTTGACCTGCTGGAGGACCGAACCGTCAACCCATCTTTCCAACTCGTCCTGCGGGACCGCGAGCTGATGCTGAATCTCAATTTGAAGATTGTCGAAGCGCACCGTGAGCGAGGGCGGCAGACCCAATTCCGGCGGGTCCACGTTTCCTCGGACCGCGCGGACGCCGGCGATGCGGCCAAGGTCATCGAGCACTTCACGCGAGCCGACGTCGCCAGCATGCAGGATTGAATCGACGCCGGACAGCAGTTCCGGCAATTGAGGATCAAAATAGCCGTGAGTGTCTGAAACAAGACCTATTTTCATGTTCGAGATGCGCCAGGACCTTTGTTCGGCCGTGTGAGCCGAACTCAAAACATATCACAAACCGCTGCCGCGCAGAACGCGGTCAGCGGCAGGGAAACCGCGGCCCCTGAGGGTACAAAGGCAGCCCCGGCAGACATCGCTTCTCGCAGGCTTGGGTTGACAGCCGGCACGGGGAGGAACAGTATGATGATCTTGCTGAGCACGGCGCGCCACCGACTCCGCCATCGAGTTATCGGGTTGGCGGCCCTTGGCCGCCAACGGACACTTTGTTTGGAGCGCTGAGTACGCAGATGCTGCATAAATTTGTTTATCACAATGACCGGCTTGTTCCTATCAATGAGGTCCGGCTCTCTCCCGGCCAGGCGGGGCTGCTGAACGGCTGGGGTGTGTTTACTACTCTACGAATTTATGGTGTCCATCCCTTCGCGTTTGACCGCCACTGGTGCCGGTTGATGACCGACGCCAACAAGCTGGAAATCCCCATTGGATGGCACGCGGACACCGTCTCGAAGCATCTTGCAACATTGATTGATGCTAACCGAGTTAACGATGGCTGTGCACGAATCTACTTTGTTTACAATAAAGTCGGCTACTGGGTCAGCGACGAATCTGAACCTGATGTCGACCTGATCCTGTACACGGCCGATCTGCCCAAACGGGAAGGCCCGGTCCGCCTGGCATTGCAGCCCCACGGCCGCTACGCCGCAAGTCCGCTGGCGGGTGTCAAGGTAACGTCCTGGTTGCAGAACGTCTGGATGCTCAATCAGGCCGTAAAGAGAGGGTTTGACGAGGTCATTTTGCTGAATGAACGCGATGAGGTGGCCGAGTGCACGGCCGCAAATATCTTCTGCGTCCGCAACGGAGAAGCCATCACGCCGCCGCTCTCGGCGGGATGTCTTCCTGGTGTAACTCGCGCGGTCCTGCTTGAAATCGGCGCTAAAGCCGCCGTACGCGTCCAGGAAGGCACGTTAAGCATCCAGGACTTATATACCGCCGACGAGGTCTTCATCAGCTCAACCACGCGCGAAGTGCAGCCTGTTTCAGAAATCGAAGGCCACAATATCGGCAAGCCCGGCGGTCCCGTAACGACACGGCTGGCGGAAGCTTTCTCGCGCTACGTTGCCGAATCCCTCCCAAAGATGGGCCCGAGATCCCCACGATAAGCAGACCACAGGGACACTTTGCTGGAAGCCGTCTCGCGCCGGCAAGCCTCCGCACTGACCCTCCTCTTGCAAGTGCGGGGACGGTCGGCGATACTTTCTCTTAAAGAGACCAGAAAAAACCGGGCGTGGCCCTGAATTTCTGATTTCCGGGTGCCCCATGAACCTTCGGCAAAAGGACCGAATGCGCGTCCTTGAACGCAGCTGCCTAGGCTGGTTCCCCGCCCTGCAAAAAGAGCGCATTGACCGAAACATATCGCGATAGGAGGTGCATAATGGCAACTTACGTTGTCCTCAGCAGGTTTTCTCCGGAAGCGTTCCGCGATCCAAAGGATTTCAAGAAGTTGGCCGACACGGTTTCAGCGAAAATCAAAAGCGAGTGTCCCGGCGTCCACTGGAAACAGAGTTTCGCCACGATGGGACGCTTTGATGTTGTGGACATCGTTGAGTCGGATGATCCCAAGCAGGTCGAGAAAGCCGCCATGCTGATCCGTGCTTACGGACATTCCACGACAGAGACGCTTCCGGCGACACCGTGGAAGGATTTCCTCTCCATGCTGTAGTTCCGTGCCGCCAGCAGATTGCGGCATTGTAAGGCAGAAGGATTTCCGGCTTCCCAGCGGCGCAGAGGCCGCGCGCAGGTTGAGGATTGCGCGATTACTTTTCCTCGATCAGTTTCACAAGCGCGCGCGTCACGTCCGGCGCCGCATCAGGCCCGACGGAGTTGATTTCTCCATACCAGCGGTGGGGCCTGTTCAGCAGCCAGGGCGGCCTGTTGTCCCATTCAGCCCGCGGAATGATGTATCCGATCTCGTCGTTCGCCAGGCCAAAGATGAACTGATACCGGCTCTTCAGGCGCGGACGGATGGCGGGCTCGAAAGGCGCCTCCGGATAATCCGCCCCCGGATAGCGCGTGATGCCGCCGTTCACCAGCTCCGGATAAATCTCTCCAGGGACCGTTGCGATTTCAGCCACCACGCGGTTCTTATCAAGAAGCTGAATGTAATCCACTTCGGTGCGGATGTCTTGCCCTGTCGCGTATTTCACCGTCTTGAGGCCGCCGAGTTGCTTCTCGATTGCGGCGACCTCCGCCGCATTGCCGCCCGCGTATTTTTCAATGAGCTCGGTGAGAAACTCAACAGGCTTTTCTTCGGTCGCCATATCACGCTTGCCGCGGGTATAAACAGGGCGTGAATAACCGAAAACCCCCATGCCTTCGTCAAGCCGGAACAATTGGTTGTCAAGCGGAATATCGATCGTCGCCCGTTTGATGACCATCGAATCCACACTGACCGCTTGCCCGTTCCTGCGGAGCGCGCGAACAGCCATTTCACCCACCAGATTTCCAACCAACTCGGCCTTTCTCCAGGTTGCGTCTTTTGCAACTTCGCCGGTTTCCGGATCGAGGATCGCGACCTGATCGCCAAGCGTTGAGAGCAGCCCGCCGATGGACCCGTTCATGAAGACCGCCATGCCGCCGCCGTGCTGCTCGACGTACCGGCAAAGCCAGTGAGGATAATCCGCCGTGATCAAAGTGTTCCTGCTGTCCAGGGTCTCAGGATGGTCGCTCCAGTTGACGAGCGTTGCAATCGGCTTGCCGGTTGCTGCGGAATCGAGGCGCATCACGAAAAGATAGGGGTCCTTGACGTAGGGCGGCCGGCTGTCATCCTGCAGCAACGCCAGCAAAGGCGAATCATTGCGGGCGAGCGTTATGCGCGCAGCCTGCATGTTCCTGACAGCTGCAACCGCTGTGTCCGCGATACGGTCAACGACCGAGTCGAGATACTTCAGGTTCACACCCGAGCGGAGCGGCCCGGGTCCCCAAAGGCCCAGCGTGTCCGGCCCCTCGTGATCGTGCGTTGAGGCAACGATTACCTGCGTGACATCGGGAAGTTGGGCCTTTACTTTTTCGCGTACTCGCAATACCTCCTGATGAAAAAGGCCGATCAGGTCCGCGGCGCAGATCACGAGCGTTTTGCCGCTGGCACCCAGCGCCAGACAACGGGCGTAGAGATTGTCATGAACCCCGGTCGCCACGCGGTTGAAGCCGAAGCCAGCCATATAAACTCTTCCGGCATGGACGTCAGGCGTAATCACAGCCTTCGCAGCTCCGGCCCGCAGGGCAAAAGCCCTCCCACTGATCAGCAACCCAGCAAGACATACCAGCACGATGATTGGTTTTATTCGATTGTGTGAATTCATGTGTGACCGCCTCCCCGATCTTCTGCACTCGCAAATCCGTGTTTAGCACTTTACACAAGATACTGCAATGGACTCGGAGCCTGCGCCGTGGTCGCGGTCCCACGCTTACCCATTCGGCCGGCGTTCCACGAGTGCTTCGAAAGGCACACGTTTCAGCCCCGTCAGGTTTTTCGGCAACCTATACTCTCAATGGATGCACTGTGTCCAGCTTCGCGGCAGGCAGCATTACAGTCACGATCTTCCGCCGTCATTTTTCCCTATAAGCTGGATCGGGAGGGTACCGCACGCCAGGAGTCGCTTGCCCAGAAGGAATGTATGGCGCGCCTGGAGGGACTCGAACCCCCGGCCTACAGATTCGAAGTCTGCCGCTCTATCCAACTGAGCTACAGGCGCGTTCTTTAGAATCAATCATTTGGCGCGACTGGAAGCGGTCCGAAACCTCGACTCGCGTCCAATTCGCGTCCATTGAGTTTACCTTATTGTTGCCGCCGAAGACAGCTTCTTCAAGTAAATTAATCGCGCTGCGGCGATACGCGAGTTCCGCCTCGGTGTAACGCAAAGACATCTCGGGATTGGAATGCCCCAGGATCTCCTGCTGCACTTTGAGCGGAACGTGGTTGATGTGGAGCGCCGTGGCCCCGGAGCGCCGGAAGGAACGCCAAGAGAACGGTGCGAGCTTCAGCTTCGTGATGAAGGGGGCAAACCCACGCCGTTCCACAACGCGCGGATCATAGATCTTTCCACGCTCGGTGAGAAACAGGAATTCGCCGCGATTATGAGCACTGTTTCGTAATGAGTTCACGGCTTCTCCCACTTTCTCACCAAAGGGAATATCGCGAGCCCCCTTTTCGCTCTTCGTAAGGCCCAAGTCACCGCGATAGAGCGAACGGCGGACCGTGATCACCCGCCGCGCCCAGTCGAAGTCCGTCCACTTGAGCGCCAGAAGCTCCGACTCCCGGATGACCGTACCGGCCATGATAATCACCATGGTGCGGTAGGGCTCCGCAAGACGGGCGATAAGGAGCCGGATTTCCTCCGGAGAAAGCACCCGCGCGCGTTCCACCGGCTTCCCGGCAGGAAGCTTCAGGCCTCGTACCGGGTTGCGCGTGAGATATTCCCAATCAACCGCAGTCGCAAACACACGACTCAAGGTCGCCCGAAGATGCTTGAGCACCGACCCGCTGTAGTCCCGGAATTGGTTGACGAACGTCTGCACGTCGGGCGTCTTGATGTCACCGAGCGGCCAGTCCCCGAAGTACGGGAGAATCCAGCGATCGAGCGTCGCCCCGTAAAACCACTTCGTGGATGGCCGATAGTTTTCCAAAATATCCTTCTTCCACCGGACGCAGAAATCAGCGAATGTCATGGCCTGCGCCGGTGAAACAAGTCCTTCATTTAAGGGGCGGAGAATTTCCTGGAACCTCTTTTTCGCTTTGCCTTTGGTGATCTCTGAGCACAGCCCCAGAACAACTGCCCGCCGAACTTTCTTCAATTTCCCCGCAACCTGCACGGGTTCGTAGTAGCGCCCTTCCCATACAGGCGAGCGCCTGCCGCGTTTCCGTATGCTGCCGACCTGGAAACGTCTTTGCATTACTCCTCCGTTTCCGGTCCGCCAGCTCTTTCCTGCGGCAACGATTATATCTTTTGCGAGTTGAGCCATTCAACAATGTCCTGGTGGCGAAAACGGAGATACTTCCCCATCTTGAGGTGTGGCAACCGCTCGTTTCCCCGCCGCCTCGTACGCTCGTACACCCACGAAACCGGCACTTTGAGGATCGCTGCGACTTCCTGGACGGTAAGGAGCGAGTCGGCACGTAGAGAAGCTTCCGGTCCATTGTTTCTGAAAGCAGACTGGTCTTGTGGCGAAATATCGAATTGCATAGTTTCACTCCACGCCCTTGATCTTCAACTGGCCGCCCAGCCACCGAGGCGCGATTGCCCCGGCTGAACCTTGACTCACCACAATGCCGGTCACGTTGCCGTCGCCGCCATCGTTGCGGTTCTCTCGGGAGAAGTCTTTCAACAGCTCCGCCATAAAGGCACCAAAAGCCTCGGCGCGCTTCCTCTCGTCTCCGTGAAGCCCCGCCGGAGTCTTCGGCTCCGTGGGAGTTGTTTTCACGATTTCCACCTGCCAAGGCTCCAGCTCCAGCACCACCCTGCCGTTTGCGGCATACCATTCGAAGTACGGATAGGCCGTGTACGGGTAGTAGAGATCGCCCGCCTGGATGTGCGCGCGGTAACGGTTGGCAAACTCCAGCCGGCGCTTTTCCCGCTCGCTTCCCTGGATGCCGTTCTCGTCCCCGACGAGCTCATTCTGCGCCATGAGCTTCGCTGCGAGCGCTGCGGTCCAGGGGTCGAGCGAAAGTCCCGCCGTCATGTCTCCCACCGTGCCACGCTGCACGCGGGCCATCCCATCCACAGACGAGCCATTCCCGTCCGGTTCGGTATGGCAGTCAGTAGGTGGGGGGTTCGATTCTCTCACGGCTCACCATCCAATTCCCAACCCTTGAAATTCCCATCCGTTAGCTTTTCCATTTCTGTAGAACCAGTAAACTTGGGAACATTTGGTAACAAAATCTCGGCCACTCGTTCAGCAGCTCTCCGTTCGAATTCGGGAACTGCATGCGTGTAAATATTGAGCGTGGTCTTGAGGTC
>Ga0078972_1005821_pt1 | contig 30554 bp, 37 predicted proteins | sample YelNatPaOPGAMG01_FD_67568 | JGI IMG/M metagenome (GOLD analysis project Ga0078972, IMG submission 67568) | Hot spring thermophilic microbial communities from Obsidian Pool, Yellowstone National Park, USA - OP-RAMG-01 (SPADES assembly) (version 2) | ecosystem: Environmental > Aquatic > Thermal... | reverse complement strand
CCCTTGGCGCGGGTGTGGGGTTCCTGAGCGGTCTTCTGGGAGTCGGCGGCGGAGGATTCATCGGTCCGTTTTTCATCTGGATGGGATTGGACGCCAAGGATGTGGCCGGAACAACGGCGTTCATAGTGTTTTTTTCAGGACTCGTTGGTTTCCTGGGCCACTTGGAGTTCTATCACGGCAGGATAGACTACACCCTTTTTCTCCTGACAGCCTTGGCCGCCGTCTGCGGCGGTGTTCTAGGGTCTCACCTGAGCCGCTTCAAGCTGAGTTCGAAACAAATAAAACAAGTCCTGGGAATAGTCGAGTATGTCATGGCTGCCGAAATATTCCGCGACTTAATAATGGTATTTGTCTTTCATGCCAAATAAAGGGAGGCTGCCGGTCCGCCCGAAGGCGGCTTGGCGCGGTTAGGCGATCCGAAAGACGGCCAGGAAAGGAGGTGCTGGCGGTGGCCGGCTGCGCGTGCTGCGACCCCAACGCCCCCAAGGCGACGCTGCTGAATGTAGGCAACAGCATCATCGGGGTTATCGGGTTGAAGGAAATAATTCAGGAGGTTTCCCAACTGGGGGTTTCCGACCGGGGGAAGCTGAAGGAGGAGTTGATGGCGCGTTTCGGCAAGCGGAACTACCTGCCCGGCGGGGCCCGGGCGGAGTACGAGAATGCTCTCCTGCAAGAGTACCTGAAACAGATGGCCGAATAGATGACGGGAGGAATGGTTCATGATCGATTTACCGGAATGGGTCTGGGAGTTTCACGGCCACCACTGTCCGTTCATGCCCATGGGCTACCGCATGGGTCTGATCGGCCTGCGGGAGTTGGGAATGGAAAAGGTGAAAGACCACGGGGCCTTCGCCTTCCCGGAGATAGGCCTCGGCCACCCGCAGACCTGCATGGCGGACGGGATCCAGGCGGCGACCGGGTGTACGTACGGCAAAATGATGATGGAGCGCACCAATTTCGGCAAGATCGCCTTCACCCTTTACGAGCCTTCCAAGGGGGCGGTGCGGGTGGCCGCGCGGGCCGGATTCCTTGCCGATCTCGGCAAATTCGCCTTCTTCAGTTTCCGGATGAAGGGGGTCGAACCCTCCGAAATTCCCGAGGAGATCACCATGCCGGCCGTTGAATTCGTGTTGAGCGTGCCGGAGGAAAAGGCGTTTGGCGTGGAGAAACTCGCCGGTTTCAGTTTCTCCCGGCCCAAGGGTTCGTTTGCCAAGGATATCTGTGACAACTGCGGCGAGGTGGTGTTCGAAAGATACTTGCGGATCAAGGACGGGAAGCAGCTTTGCATACCCTGCTCCACCTACGGCAAGGAATAGCGTGCGGTTGACTGCCTCTGGGCGTAAAAACTCAAGTCATGAAGGAGACGATTACGAAATGGTCGATCCCAAAGATTATCTGGAGATGGGTCTCAAGTTTCACGGTCACAAGTGTCCGGCCATGCCCATGGGACTGCGGGTCGGGGCGGCGGCCATGAACAAACTGGGTGTCGGGCGGACGGGCGACAGCGAGTGGCTGGCGCTGGTGGAAATGGGGGAGAATCACTGCGCCACCTGCTTTGCCGACGGGGTGCAGGTGATCACCGGCTGCACCTTCGGCAAAGGGAACATCCGGAAACTGGATTACGGCAAATGGGGTTTGACGCTGGTGAACAAAAAAACGGGCCAGGCGGTGCGGGTTTCTCCCAAGGCCGAGGCCATGGCCAAGAACAAGGCGTCGAGTTTCTTCACCGATTACCGGACCAAGGGTGTGCCGCCCACCAAAGTTCCCGCGGCGGTGGTCGATCCCCTGATCGAGGGCGTCATGAACGCTCCCGAGGCCATGCTCCTGAACGTCGGCGAGGTGTTCGACTATCCCTACCAGGAGAAGAAGCATTCCTTCGAGTCGTTTGTCTGCGAGGAATGCGGCGAGATGGTGGTGGAGCCGTACGGACGGCTCAAGGGCGGCAAAAAGGTCTGCCCGGTGTGCCTGGGTTGGGAAGCCTGAGGGTCGTTACGGGCCGGGTCTTCCGGGAGGGCGGAGTTCTTTCGTCCGTCCTCCCGGGGACCCGAACCACCATGGGTGAGGTCATATACGGGAGAGGGTGACCCGGTGAGCGTTTACATCATGGGCGCAACGATCGTATTGGTCTGTTCGGCCATCCTGTCCATGGCCGGCCTGGGGGCGGCCTTCATTTTCGTGCCCCTGTTCTTCTGGCTGGGCGTACCCCTGCGGGAAAGCATGTCCGTGGCCCTGTTGCTCAACACGGTGAGCCTGGCCTTCGCCTCCGTTTCCTATATCAAGAAAGGCCTGGTCGACTTCAGGATGTCGGTGCCAATCATGTTGACCGCCGTAATTACCTCCCCTATCGGCGCCATACTTTCCAAATATGTCAACAGGCCGGTTCTTTTGTGGCTGTTCGTGGCCTTTTTGCTCTTCGCCGGCGCGATGATGCTCTTCTACCGGCCGGGGCGCGGCTACGCCCGGGCGGCGGCCGGCGCCGGGGTGGCGGTAAGAGCTGAATCCATTACGTTGGACGCGGTACGATCCGACAAGGCGCCGTGGTACGGCGCCCTCATCGGCGTGGCCGCCGGTTTCCTGGGCGGTATGCTGGGTGTCGGCGGAGGCAATTTCATCGTTCCGGTTCTCAACTGGTTGGGCTACGAACCTAAAAAGGCGGCGGCGACCACCGCTTTCGTGGTGGTGTTTTCCTCGTTCACCGGCTTTCTCGGCCATATTTCCTTCGGCGGGACCGACATCCGCTTCGTCATCGTAACCGGTGCCACCGCCGTCGCCGGGGCCCTGGCCGGCGCCTGGCTGATGGAACACAAGGTCAGCGGCGGACAGTTGAAAAAAGTCATCGGTTCCCTGTTGTTTGTGATGGCCGGGAAGATGATTTTCGATCTCTTGGGCTGAGAATCCGCCGGAGAAGGGGGGAAGTCTGTGTCCTGCGAACACGGTTGCGGCGACCACGGAGGAATGTTCCACTCCCACGCGCCGCGCGGGAAAATGAAGAAAGCCCTGCTTCTAACCCTGGCCGTTCTACTGGTGGAGCTTGCGGGCGGTTTCCTGTCCCACAGCCTGGCGCTGTTGTCCGATGCCGGCCATGTCTTCACGGATGCCGCGGCCATCGGGCTCTCCTGGTTCGCGCTCCGGGAGGGAGACCGGCCGGCCGATCAGGGCATGACCTTCGGCTATCACCGGTCCGGCATACTGGCCGCCCTGTTCAACGGCCTGTCGCTTTTGGCCGTTACCGCCTGGATCCTGTGGCAGGCCTACGGCCGCCTGCACCATCCCCCGGTCGTGGGCAGCCTGTGGATGTTCGTCAGTGCCGGCGCCGGACTCCTGGTGAACGCATACCTGGCCTGGGGGTTGCGCCGGGAACAGGATGTGAATATCAGAAGCGCGGCTCTGCACATGCTTGGCGACGCCGCCGCTTCCGCCGGCGTCATCGTGGCCGGCGTCGTCATCCTGGCGACGGGATGGTACGCCGTCGACCCCGTACTGAGCATCCTCATCGCGGTGCTCATCGCTCTCGGAGCGGTTAACCTGCTGAGAAGAACCCTGCTCATTTTGATGGAAGGCGCCCCGGCGGGAACGGACCTGGGGGCGGTGACCCGGGAAATACTTGCCATACCGGGTGTGAAGGGTGTGCACGACCTGCATGTCTGGAGTATCGACGGCGAAAAGAACGTACTGTCCTGTCATATCGTGTGTGACGGTGCCATTTCGGTGCGGGAGAGCCAGACGGTATTGAGGGAGGCGGAGGGGCGCCTGCTCGGCATGGGGATTGCGCACGTAACCGGTCAGATCGAGGATGGCGGGCATCCCCATCGCGATTCGCTGCTCTGCTGCCGGGAGGAATGGTGGCGGGCACCCGGAGGTTGTTTTACCGGGCGTTGACCGGCTGTTCATCCTCTGCCGGACGTCCGGCCATATTCCGGAAGGGCGTAGTCTTTGCGGCCGTTCGGGATATGGGTCGAAGATACGGTATGGAACGTGTAAACAAGGCGGTGAAACCGTGGAGAACGTTGAAGCCGATGTGGCCGTGCTGGGCGGGGGCCCGGCCGGCTACGTGGCCGCCATCCGGGCGGCCCAGTTGGGCGCGTCGGTCGCGCTGGTCGAGGAACGCGAGGTCGGCGGGACCTGCCTGAACCGGGGCTGTATTCCCACCAAGGCCCTGCTGCGAAGTTCGGAGGCGGCCCTCTTCCCGCACCGGGCGCAGGAACTGGGGGTGGAGGGTGGCCCGGGATCGTTGCGCTGGGAAGTCGCAAGGGCCCGTTCGGCGCGGGTGGTCAAAAGCCTGCGCGCCGGCGTCGAACATTTGCTGGCCGGCAACAAAGTCCGGGTGCTGGGCGGACACGGGGAGATAAGAAGCGCCCACCGGCTGTTGGTAAACTCGGGCGGCACGGAGACGGCGGTCAGTTGTAGAAAACTGATCATCGCCACGGGGTCGGTTCCCGTCGTGCCGGACATCCCCGGCATCGACCGGCCCGGGGTGATCACCAGCGAGGGGGCGCTGGAACTGGCGGCGGTGCCGTCGCGCCTGGTCGTGCTGGGGGCGGGGGCCGTCGGACTGGAATTCGCCGCCATGTACGGCGGCGCGGGGTCCCGGGTTACCGTGGTGGAACTGCGGGAGAGGATTCTGCCCCAGGAGGATCCGGAAATAGCGGCGGAAATGTTGAAAATCATGAAGAGGCAGGGGGTGGCCTTCCGGCTGTCCTCCCGGGTGGTCGGGATAGAGAAAGCCGGCGGCTGTCTGGCGGTAACCGTGGAAGAAGAGGGCCGCCGGACCGTGTTGGAAACGGATCTGGTCCTGGTGGCGGTGGGAAGGAAACCGGCGACCTCTTCGCCGGACCTGGGCGCCTTGGGCGTGGCCTTGGAAAAGGACGCGATCGTCGTCGACGAACGGATGGAAACCACCGTTCCGGGTGTTTACGCCGCCGGCGATGCCGTCGGAGGGCGGCTCCTGGCCCACCTGGCCTTTGCCGAAGGGAGGGTGGCCGCCCAAAACGCCCTCGGGCTGCCCAGCCAACTGAATTACGGCGCGGTGCCTTCCTGTGTCTACACCAGCCCCCAGACGGCCTCGGTGGGACTGACCGAAGAGGACTGCCGCCGGCGGGGGATCGACTACCGGACCGGCAGGTTCGCTTTCCGTAACAACGGCCGGGCTCTTACCATGGGGGAGAGGGACGGCTTCGCCAAGGTGGTGGTCGACAAGGACACGCAGGCCGTGCTGGGGGCGCAGATCGTGGGGGCCGAGGCCGCGGAACTGATTTCGGTGCTGACCCTGGCCGTGGCGCGGAAAATCCCCGCGGGAGTCCTGGCCGACCTGGTTTACCCGCATCCGGCCCTGGGCGAAGCGGTCATGGAAGCGTGCGGGGATGCCCTGGGACGGGCGATCCACAAAGGTTGAAGAAAGACCGGTGCCGAATCGGCCGGGTATGATCAAGGAGGTATGCGCTGGTGACTGAGATGGAAGAGAGGAATAAACCGGGGTTCATCATGTGCGTCTGTACGGGGAAATGCCCCGGGTTCGCCAGGATGGACATCTGGGACTTCATCAACCGGGTCAGGGTGGAACTTCCGGTGCAGTACGGTTTCATCCACCCCCAGTTGTGCGAGACGGACGGCGACCGTTTCCTGGCCGATTTCCTGCAGCCGGGAAGAAAAATCGTGGTGGGCGCCTGCGCCCCCAACATGCAGCACAAGATGTTCCGGGACGCTTTCAAGAACGCGGGGATGGACATCGAAAAGGATCTCGTTCCGCTCGACATCAGGGACATGACCACCGACGAGGCTTTCGACAAGGTGGAGGGCGTCCTTTCCGGAATGGAGGAGCGGGAATGAGCGAGGAAACCTTCATGGGGGTACCCCGGGACCGCATCGACTGGAGCCCCCGCATCGATTACGCCAAGTGCAACTACTGCCTGGAATGCGCCAAATTCTGCCCGCACAACGTCTACGAAGTCCGGGCCGATGAGGAAATAAAACTTGTCGTCAAGAATCCTTTAAATTGCGTGGTCTTTTGCCGGGCCTGCGGCAAGACCTGCGGACCGGACGCCATAACTTTCCCGGACAAAGGGGAAACCACCAGGCTGATAAAGGAGATCAGAAAGGAAATGGGAAGCAATGGGTAGGAGCTACGCGGTGCTGCCCTGCAACGGCCTCGACAAGAACGCCGGCGGCATCGCCAGGGAGATCGCCCTGGCCCTGGGCGAGAGATCCGACAGCGAGTTGATCTGCCCGGTGTTCTACCGGGTTGCGGAGGCCCGGTACTCCAAGGTGGCGGCCGAAAAACCGCTTCTGGTCCTGGACGGCTGCTCCACGCGCTGCGCCAGCCGCCTGGCGGCGGAAAAGGGACTGAAGATCGCCGCCAAGGTCACGGTGTCCGAAGAGGCCAAGGCCCGCAACGTGTCCCTTCCCAAGGGCCTCCGGCTAGACGAAGCCGGGCTTTCCCTGGCTTCCGCCATCGTGGAGGCGCTGTTGGCGGAAGAAAAAAAGGAGGACACGGCGCGGGAGGACCTGTTCGCCGGCATGGTCTACGACTACGAGATATATAAGAAAGACAAGTTCATCTTCCGGGTGCCCAGGTCGGGCTTCCTTTTCAACGAGAACGACTGTTGGGCGTACGTCGTGGGCCACCGGGCCCGGATCGGCGTGGCGGACTACGTTCAGCAAAGTCTCTCCGACATCATGTTCGTCACGCCCCCCGCCATCGGCGCCCGGATCGAGCAATTCGGGGAAATGGGGACCATCGAGTCGGGAAAGGCAGTTTTTGAGATCGTGGCCCCTTTTACCGGCACGGTGACGGCGGTCAACGAAGCCCTGGCCTCCTCGCCCGAACTGATCAACGAGGACCCTTACGCCAAGGGTTGGATTGCGGAAATGGAACTGGCCGACCTGGAGGGCGAAAGGGAGTTTCTCCTCGATTTCGCGGGTTATTTCAACGTCTTGAAAAAGAAGGTGGATGAATTCCATGTCTAAAAAGATCAAGGTCGTGCCCTGCAGCGGGATGGGCAAGGTGTTCGGCCTGGTGGCCAGGGAGGCCGCGCTCAAAGTGGTGAACGAACTGGCGCCCCACGCGGCCGAAACGGTGTGCCTCGCCTACATCGTGACCGGTGACCCCGAGATAAGGGAAGAAATGGCCGGGGCGCCCTGTGTGGCCATCGACGGCTGTCCGAAGCTGTGCGCGGCCAAGAACATCGAGATGGCCGGCGGCGTGGTGAAGCAAGAGTTCCGGACCGTGGACATCTTCAAGGAGTACAAGGGCGCCAAACCCGGCACCGCGACCGCGCTCACCGGGGAAGGATGGAAGATGGTGGACGACCTGGCCGGGCGGGTCAACTCCGCGGTAAAGGAATTGCTGGAGGAGGATGTGTAGTTATGTTGGGGGGCATTCTGAAAATCGGCGTGGTCTCCTGCAGCGGCGAGGACTGTCTGGGAGGGACGATTTCCCGGCTGGCCACGCGCCAGATGATCGACGAAATCCGTCCGGAGGGAACCGTCACCATTTGTCTGCCCCTTTTCCTGGCCGGCGGGGCGGAGGAAAGAAGTTTCGCGGAGAGCTATCCCACCATAGCCGTCGACGGGTGCGCCAAGGCGTGCGCCAAACGGGCCACCGAAAAATACAGCGGCAAGGTCAGCGACGCTTTGGTGGTGTCGGACGTCATCGGCAAGAAGACGGCGGAGTCCGGACCTCTGTCCGTGCGGAATCTGACCGCGGAACACACCGCCATGGTCGACCAGGTGGCCCGGGAGATCAGGATCAGGTTCGATAAGATCGTCCGGGCCAGCCGGCAGGAGGGTGCGGGAACAACGGGTGATAACTGCGGGTGCGGCGGGGGCTGCTCCTGCTGAAAGAGCCGGGTCGAGCCCCCGGCGGAAAGTCGCGACGCTTTGCGGCCGAAAACTAAAACGCCGGGGTTTTCGCTTCGCCGCAAAGCGGGTCCCGGCCCACGAACGGGCAACATGGTGATCATGGGAGGTATTGCGGAATATGCCGGAAACACACGGCGGATCGAAATTCATTCTCTACACTGTCATGGTGGGCGCCTTTTTGTCGATGTTCGACGGTGGCGTGGTAAACGTCGGACTACCCGTCATGGCTTCCCAGTTCAAGGCGGATGTTGGGTCGGTACAATGGGTTACCTCCGTTTACCTGCTGGTGATGTCCGCGCTGCTGCCCATTTTGGGTACCCTGGCCGACAATTTTGGCCGGAGAAAGATCTACAACCTGGGCTATTTCGTCATATCCATCTTCACCTTGCTCTGCGGCTTCTCCATCAATCTGCCCATGCTGATCACCATGAGAATCCTCCAGGGCGTCGGCGGGGCCATGGTCATGGCCAACGGCCTGGCCATCCTCACCGAAAACTACCCGGCCTCCGAGAGAGGCAGGAATATAGGTCTGGCGGCCACCACCCTGGCCCTCGGGAGCATCGCCGGGCCGCCGGCGGGGGGACTGGCCATCGGGCTGTGGGGATGGCGATCCGTTTTTTATCTGACCTTTATGGTGTCGGTCGCCGGCTTTGTCGCCTCCTACCTTACCATACCCCGGGACAGGAAACGTAAACAGGAACAATTTCGGCTCGATTTCCTCGGCTCGATCCTGTTGGTACTGGCAATTACGACCTTTATCTATGCTTTTTCCAATGTCAATAAATTTGGCTGGAGCAATCCCATCATATATGGAACTCTCACCATATTTGTTGTATCGTTGGCTGTATTTATCATTTATGAAAGAAAGAGGCAGCAACCCATTCTCGATTTGAGTTTGTTCAAAAACCGGGTATTTTCCTCCTCCATCATGGCGGCGCTGATATCATTCATAACCATGTATTCCCCCACGGTCCTGATTCCATTCTACTATCAGAAAGTTTTGGGCTTCAGCGCCGGGGAATCCGGATTGTACATGATGGCGTTCCCCATAGCCATGGCGGTAATATCGCCTTTCAGCGGGGCCCTGTCCGATAAAATCGGCGCCGCCATCCTGACATCGTCGGGCTTGTTCATCAACGGTGTCGCGCTCGTGCTGCTGGCGAGCGTAAAACTGCAGACGCCGGTCTACCTGATTCTGGTTTACCTGGCGTTGATGGGGCTGTCCCTGGGTATGTTTCAGTCTCCCAACAACAGCTGTATAATGGGAACGGTGCCCCGGAACAAACTCGGCGCCGCGAACGGCATTACGCAACTGGTCAAGAACCTGGGCATGGTCATCGGAATTGCCTTTTCAGTGGCATTATTTACAGCATTTGTCGGTAAGGGTGCAGAAAGTTACGCGGCCAATTTTGTTCGGAGCGCCCAGAAAGTTTACTTCATTGCCGCCGCCTTAAGCTTCATCGGCGCTTTCATCTCCGGGATACGAAACAAGAGGCAACCCGGGGAGGCGGACCGGGTCCCCGTCTCTGCGGCCCACGCGGCGGCGAAGTCTATCCGGTAAGCAAGCGGTCGAACCGCCGGCCGGTCAGCCGGCGGGAAAGCGTGGCCGCGGCTTCGGCGGTGGTGCCAGCGGTGAGCGTATGGCATTTTGTGATTATACCTTTCTCCACGGTGAGGTCGACCAGGAATCGCCGGCCGGCGAAGGCGACGCTTTTCCGGACCCGGAAGGCCGGCGAACGGCCGTAGACCCATTCCCAGGTCCGGTATTTGGCCTCCGCGAGACGGCGCGCCGCGGCCACGTCCCCGTCGGACAAAGGGTATTCGCGGAAGGGGAAGCCGTGGTAGGAGAAAAAGGCCCGGCCCAGCAACTGTCTGAAAGTATCCATGTCCAGGTCGGCGCCGAGCTTTTCCCTGATATTGACGACCCGGCTCCGGGCCGATCCGGGTGACCGGGACACATATTCGTCTTGCGGCGCCAGCGCTTTTTCCAGCGCGCAGAGATCGCTGTCGAAAAGGATGGTCCCATGGTGGAGGATTCTGTTCCGATAGAGTAACCGGGCACTGCCGGAAAATTTGCGGCCGTCCACGGTCAGGTCGTTGCGAACCGTCGCTTCCGCCTTCAGGCCCAATTGTTCCAGGCAGCGGATGACGGGTCCGGCGAAAAACAAAAAGTCGTGCCTGCTCACATGGGAACCGTCGACTATCAGGGTGTAATTCAAATTGCCGGGGTCGTGGTAGACGGCACCGCCTCCGGAAATCCTCCGGAGCAACTCGATTTTGTTTTCCCTCAGGTAGTCGCCGTCTGTTTCCGCGAAGGGATTCTGGTGCCTGCCGATCACGACGGAAGGATTGCTTTGCCAGAGTATCAGGATCATGGAGGCAATTGGTTTTTCCTTTAACATGTACTCTTCAAGGGCCAGGTTGAAAAAAGGATCGTTGCTGTTGTTTGTTACGCTGATCATTTTATCTCCTATTGTTCTCCGTTTGACCCTGATTAAGGCAGCGTGACGAGACGCCATGCCGGGTCGCAGCCGCCTGCAGAAGCCGCGGGGTGGCGGAAGTCAATAAGAGTATAGGCTGATGCGAGGAAGCTGTCAAGTATGTGACCATTGTCGAGGGTTAAATATTTTTAAGGGGGATGCGGTAATGTTTTTGCATGGCATCGAGATAATGAGTATGGCTCCATGTGTGATAGTTCCGGATAGGATACGGTTTAGAGCCCGTCTTTCCGATGATATCCAGGAGATACTACCTTATCTGAATGCAGTGATCAATAACGCTGTGTATAATCACGAGGGGAAAGTGCTTTCCTTCCAAAAAGACGATAGGCTGATAACCATCTATCCGACCGAAGTTACCGTGGCCAAGGCCATGGACGAGAGCGACGCCAAGGAAATAACGGGATGGTTGCTAAACCTTTGCAATGATACTTTTGCCGACAGGGAGAATATCACTCCGGTATATGAAAGACGCACCAGGCCCGCGCCGTTGGTGGTGTACAACTGGTTACCCAAAAAAATGTCCTGCCGGCTGTGCGGTGAACAGACCTGTCTCGCCTTTGCCGCAAAACTGGTGCTGGGAGGGAAAAGGCTTGAAAATTGTCCGGTAATCTGGGAGGACGGGAACGAGGACTTGCTCGAGTCTCTCAAGGATTTATTGGGGGTTTTGGTCTGATCACATTGCAGAAGATGGGGTGGTGGTTGGTGTGGATAAAGGTCTGTTGTTCATGGAGTCGGAAATTTTCAAGGCTTTGGCTCATCCAACCAGAATTCGTCTCATTAAACATCTTGGCGAACATGAGAAATGTGTTTGCGAGTTTACCGGGGACTTGAATGTTGAACAGTCAAATATTTCTCAACATTTGGCTGTGTTGCGAAAACAAGGTATCGTTGGTTTCCGCAAAGACGGTCTGAGGGTGATGTATAAAATAAATTATCCCCAGGTATTCCAAATAATAGAGTTGGTTGATAAGATGCTTTTGCTGCGTGCGGGCGAAACATTGTCATCGCTGGAAAGTGAAATACCAAGCAGATAAGGCGTAAAATATACGCTTGTTTCTCACATTGGAAGGGAGAGATGCGTTCAATGTTCGCTCCGCTAAGTGGCGCCAGGAATGACGATGGTCGTGCGGTGTTTCATTCGGCCGTGACAACTTACGTCGTGGCCTGCGCCGGGTTGATGTCTTTGGCGATGCGCCTCGGTATGGAAGAAACGGCCGCCGCCGCCGCGGCCCTGGTTGCGGCGGCGGGGGAGTTGACGGCCGCCGCCGGGGAGGTTTCCGCCGGTGTTTCGGGGATGGATGGTCAAGCCCGGGCCTTCTCGGCCCGCATGGAGGACGTCGCCGGAACCCTGGGGACCCTGGCCGGTCAATCGGAAGAAACGGAGCGGGCGATGGCCAGGCTGGCTGCCGACGCTTCGCAGACCGCCTCCGGCATCGAGAGCATCAGGACCATCGGCCGGGAGATCATGGAGGTCGCCGAGCAAACCAATCTCCTGGCCCTCAATGCGGCCATCGAGTCGGCCAGGGCGGGGGACTCCGGCCGGGGCTTCGCCGTGGTGGCCAAGGAAGTGCGCGAGTTGGCCGGACGCACCAAGAAGGCGGTGAGCGAAGTGGCTGAAATCACGGAACGCGTTACCGAAAACGTGGGCCGGTCGTATGGCTCCATGAAGGCCATGAAGGATGGATTGGGCTCCTTTCTGCACGGGGTTCGGGAGGTGGCGGCGAAAGCACGGGACGAAATGGCGAAGGTCAAGGAGATGAGAACCGCCGCTGGGCATGTTTCCCAATCGCTGGAACAGTTGTCGGCGGTGGCGGATAGTGTGGCCCGGATGTCGCGCCGACTGGCCGCCACCACCGGGGCGGCGGACGCGTTTTCAGGCGATGCGGAGGACCTGGCCCGGAGAGTGCCGGTGTTTGCGCCGGCCGGGGAAGGACCCCTGGCGGTCATGTCCGCCCGGCTGGCAGACGAGGCCGCCTTCCTGCGCGGGGCCGTCGCGGCGGCCGGAGCGGGTCGGCCCTTGGCCGGGCCCCGGGATTGCGCCTTCGGCAAGTGGTATGACGCAAGCCGGGCGATCTACGGCGGCGACACGGAATTCGCGGCCCTGGGCGAGTCCCACGGGGAGGTCCACGCGGCGGCCGTGGAACTGGCAAGAGACGGAACGGCCCGGGCCGCCGCGGCGGTTGCCCGCGCCGCCCGGGACCTGTTGGGGCATTTCGTGCGGCTGGTCGGCAACGTCGGTTTCTAACGGTGGATGGTGGTCAAGTCCTGTTGCGGCAAAACACCTTCGTTGCCGGCAGGATTTTTTTTGCTCCCGGCGTAATTTAATCTCATAAAAAATATTTGCCTGTATTCAATCAGATTGGCCGCAGGGAGTGGAGGCATGTGTCAATCGGCAGCACCATCAGGAGCGTCAGGGAGCTTCGCCAACTCCGGATCAAAGACCTGGCGGACGCCAGCGGCCTGAGCCCGGCCCAGATCAGCCAGGTGGAGCGCGACCTGGCCAACCCCTCGATCAGTTCCCTGAAGAGAATCGCCAACGCCCTGGGCGTCTCCCTGGGATCGCTCGTCGAGGATTCGTCCCCGGAGCGCGCGCCGGTCGTCCGCCGGAAGGAACGCAAGAAGCTGATCCCCAACGACAAGATTACCTACGAATTGCTGTCCCCCAACCTGGCCGTAAAGATGGAACTCATACACATCATTTTCGAGGAAAATGCTTCCACCGGCGATGAGTTGTACAGCCATCCCGGCGAAGAGGGAGGCGTCGTTCTCCAGGGGACGATGGAGGTCACCGTGGGCACGGAGATATATGTCCTGGAAGAGGGAGACAGCATCTATTTCAACGCCGAAACACCCCACCGCTACCGGAACATCGGCTCGGGGAAGCTGACCGGGGTATGGGCTATCACTCCTCCCTCTTTCTAGCACCGTTGGCGATCGGACTTTCGGCGACTTGGGGGGCGATATTGGTGGCCGGTCTTGCCAGTATCCGGTCTTTCGTCCAGGAATACGCGGAAACCGTTGCGCAAGTGCTGGAACTGGACGTTACCATTGTCGATCACGAATATATACGCCTTGGCGGGACCGGCCCCTACAGGGCCATGGCCGGCCGTCCCGTGCCCTACGGTTCTCTATTTCGACGGGTTCTGACCACCGGACGGTCCGGGATCATTGACGACGAAGAACGGGAGCGGACCTGTCAACATTGCGAACTCGCCCATGAGTGCTCGGAATTGGCCACCATGGGTTTCCCGGTCTTAAAGGAAGGACGACCCATCGGTGTCATCGGTGTGACGGCGTTCACCCCGGAGCAGAAGGAGAGAATGATCCTTTCATCACCCAAACTGGCGATTTTCTTCAGTCATTTGGGTGGTTTTCTGGAGGACAAACTGCTTCTGATCGAAGCCCACGACAGGCTCAATGCCCGTACGGGGGCCACGGAGGCAACAAGTCGTGACCATTCGTTCGGCACAATTATCGGAAACACCCCGGCCTTCAGGCAACTCATCTCCCGGGCCGAACGCGCCTCCCGAACGGCCTCGACGGTCTTGATCCGCGGGGAGACCGGCACGGGCAAGGAATTGTTGGCCCGGGCCATCCACGACGCCGGCGAGCGCAGCCGTCATCCCTTCGTCGTCGTGAACTGCCCGTCCATTCCGGAAAGCCTTCTGGAGAGCGAACTCTTCGGTTACGAAGGGGGATCCTTCACCGGGGCCAACAAGGAAGGAAAGCCGGGAAAGTTCGAACTCGCCGACCACGGGACCATTTTCCTGGACGAGATCGGGGATCTGTCTCCCGCCCTCCAGCCCAAGCTGCTCCGGGCCATCCAGGAAAGAACGGTGGAGAGGCTGGGCGCAAAGAAGACCGTGTCCGTCGACGTCCGCGTCATCGCCGCAACAAACCGCGATCTGGAGGCAATGGTGCGGGAAGGCACGTTCCGGGCCGATTTGTACTACCGATTGAGCGTGATCCCGTTGCAGGTCCCGTCGTTGCGGGAAAGACGTGACGATATAGAGTTGTACTTGCGACATTTCCTCGAGAAATACGGGCAGCGGTTCGGCAGAAGGATCCGGGAGGTTGACCCGGCCGTCATCAGGCACTTGAAAAACTATGATTGGCCCGGGAATATACGCCAGTTGGAAAATACGGCGGAATACCTGGTGGCCATGGCCCAGACCGACAGGATCGCCCTTGCCGACCTGCCCCGGAACCTGATCGCGAGCGACACTCTGCCCGGCGCGGGCCACCCGGGTCTGTCCGCCCGGCTCGCGGCGTACGAAAAAGGACTTTTGGCCGGCTGCCTGCCGAGGGGCTCTTCTCTGGAAACCAAGAGACAGGTGGCCAAAGAGTTGGGGATAAGCCTGGCCACCCTCTACCGGAAACTGGAAAAATATGACTTGATTTGAACAATTCTCACCTCCGGGAAATCCTTCTCGCTACCAAGAACCGCATGCCGGCCGAGGCGAGTGCCGGCTTCCCGGTTTTGGTAAACTGCGGACCGCGCCTCCATGGGAAGTTCTTTGAAAGCAGCCCGCCGGAACACCGCTTTGCCGCGAAGAACTGCCGGCACGTATCTTGCGTGTAACGTTGACCGGGTGCGGCGCCAGCCACGGAGAAACGAAGGGAGACCGGCAGGTTGTGAAGCATGAAGAAGTGATCCTGCTGCTGAAGTCGGAAGTCAAACCGGCCCTGGGATGCACGGAACCGGCGGCGGTCGCCCTGGCCGCGGCCCGGGCCGCCAGGTTGCTGGGAGGGCGGATCGACAGGGTGGAGGTGGAGGTAAGCGGAAACATTTTCAAGAACGCTTTGGCGGTAGCCATTCCGCCCACCGGCCGACCGGGCCTGAAACTGGCGGCGGCCCTGGGCGCCCTGTCCGGGGAGCCGCAAAAAGGACTGTCCGTCTTTGACGGCATCAGCGACGGGGAAGTAGCCGGGGCCGGGGCATTCGTCGCCGCCGGCAGAATCGCGATTGCCGTCGACAGGCAACGGAACGGTGTCTACATCAAAGCCCGGGTACGGGGTGACAGGGGATCGGCCGAGGTTCTTGTGGCGGGAGGCCATACCAACGTAGTCTCGGCCGTTTTAAACGGCAGCCCTGTTCCCGTGGACCGGCAGTCGAACGGGTCCGGTTGCGGCGTGGCGGTCGACGTCACCGGTTATACCTTCCGGCAGTTCGTGCAGGCGATCGAAGAAATCCCCCTTGAAGCCGTTTCCTTTCTCCAGGACGGCGTCGACATGAATCGGCGGATTTCCCAAAAGGGCTTGGAACTCAAACCCGGTCTGGGAGTGGGTGCGGCTCTGAAGGGACTTGCGGACAGCGGCGCGGTGGCCGACGACGTCGTGTGCCGGGCCCGGGTGGCGGTCGCCGCCGCCTGCGACGCGCGGATGGCCGGCCTGGGCTACCCGGTGATGAGTACCATGGGCAGCGGTAACCAGGGCCTCGCGTCCACGCTGCCGCTGGTCGTCGTGGCCGGGGAACTCGACGCCCCCCGGGAAAGGCTGTTGCGGGCCCTGGCCTTGAGCCACCTGGTCACGGCTTTCGTCAAACAGCACACCGGAATCCTTTCACCGGTATGCGGCTGCGCCGTGGCGGCGGGCGCCGGTGCCGCCGCTGCCATCGCCTGGCTGATGGGCGGCGGCCTCGCAGCCGTCGAGGGTGCCGTCAAGAACATTATCGGCAATACGGCCGGAATGATCTGTGACGGCGCCAAGGGCGGGTGTTCGCTCAAACTGTCCACCGCCGCCGCGGAAGCGATAATCTCGGCCCAGTTGGCCCGGCACGGCGTCGTGATCGGTTGTACGGACGGGATCATATCCGGGAGCGTCGAGGACACCATCCGCAACCTGGGCCGTTTGAGTTGGCCGGGCATGGCCGGTGTCGAGGAAGCCATTGTGGACATCATGAGCCACAAGAGCGGGCAGGAATGCAAGGGGGAACTCTGAAGGGGGGTTGGCTGACGCAAAAAGTGTCCTGGCCGATGTTGTTCATGTTGCATGGGTAAAAAATTCACGGGGTGGTGTCAACGATGAAGACATTGGTGGCAAATGCAACGATAATCGATGGTACGGGCAGGGATCCTTATGTGGGTTCGATTTTGGTCGACAACGACGTAGTCGATGACATTTTTTCTCCAGGCCAAGACTTTTCCGGTCCGGTCAATGTCGTTGACGCGTCGGGGAAGGTGGCCATGCCCGGGATAATTAATTGTCATGTTCACCTGGGCATGGATGCTGGACCGCATCCGATGAACCTCATGGCGGCATCGACCGTGCCGGAGATATTGATGCAGGCCATCGACAGCGCTCAAAAAGTGATCAAAAAGGGGATCACCACCGTCAGGGATTGCGGTGCCAAAGAATTTGAAATCCTTCTGTTGCGGGACCACGTCCGCAAGGGGACCGTCCGCGGGCCCCGTATTTTGGCCGGACAAGCCCTCAAAATCAGCGGGGGGCATTTTGTCGGCCGGGTGGTCGACTCGCCCGCCGAGGCCAAGAAGGCCGCCCGGGAGCAAATTCACGCCGGGGTGAATTTCATCAAACTGATGGCCAGCGGGGGATTGGGGCGCCCGAACGAGGAGCCGGGCGCCGCGGAGTTGGATGTCGATGAGATGCGGGCCGCCATCAGCGAAGGGAAAAAGCATGGCCTGAGGAGCGCCGCCCATGCTCATGGCAAGCAAAGCATGTTAAACGCCATCGAAGCCGGAGTCGACACCCTGGAACACGCGACTTTCATGGATGACGAGGTCATAGAGGCCATACTGGCCAACAACCTGATGGTCGTTCCTACTTTCCAACCGTATTACGCGATCAGTACCGGGGGAGTGGAAGCGGGACTGCCGGCCTATATGGTCGAATCCGCCAAAAGGGTTTACGAGGAGAAGCTCCCACGGTTTTGTAAAGCCCTCCGGGCCGGAGTCCGCTTCGCTTTCGGCACCGATGCCGGAGCGCCCTTCACTCCCCACGACGACGTCGTTACGGAGGCCGTCATCATGAACGAGATGGGAATGAGCCCCATGGATGTTATCGTCTCGTGCACGATGAATGCCGCCAAAGCTTTGGGCCTGGAAAGGCAGTTGGGGAGTATCGAAAAGGGTAAGTCGGCTGATATTGTGCTGTTAAACGGCAATCCGCTGGATAAGTTGACCAACCTGGGTGACGTTTACATGGTCATGAAAGATGGGCAGGTGGTGTTATAGCTTACTTAAGAATGAGCGCGTGAATGGGTTTTCCGTTTTGAAAGGAGGATTACGGTGGCCGGTGAGCAGAATGGGATTCAGGAATTTGTTGGGAGCCTGGAACTGGAAAAGGATGTCTCTGCGCAGGTATTCAAGACGGCACTGAAGGGGGCGATTAAGGACAGGGCCATTATATACTACTGTATATGGAAGAAACTAAAGGAAATGTATCCTGATGTTGATGCCGACAGGGTGCTGCGGGAGGCATCATGGGATTTCGGTCTGGTTAAGGGCGCGCAGATTGCCCGAAAGATCGGTGGTACCGACAAGAATCCCGGAGAGGTGCTCAAAGGTCAGACATCAAAGGGGGGCATGCTGGTTTTTGAACAGGAAATAACCGAGATGAGCGATGACAGGGCTGTCAAACTCTTTCATGCCTGCCCGCACGTGGAAGCCTTCAAGGAGTTGGGCGCATCGAAGGAGGAAATAAGGGCATTGTGCAGGGACATGCTCTGCTGGGGCGATTACGGGACGTTCGCCCCCTTCCCCGGCGTCAGGCTGGAGTGGCCGACGACTCTGGCCGACGGGGAGGACCTGCCCTGCGCCATGACCCTCACCCGCAAGTAGCCGCGGCGGTGGTGCATGCCGGGCGCCCGCTCGAACGACCAAGCTGAAACGAAAGGGGGAAAAAAGTGTGGAATCCAGGTTTGGAGCCGGCCGGGGACCGGCCGCGATGGATCCTTCCGGGAAGAAAGCGGTTATCGCGGGTGCCATAGGTAACGTGATGGAGTGGTACGACTTTGGTTTGTATGGCTACTTCGCCTCCATAATATCGGTGTTGTTTTTTCCCAGCAAGAATCCTTTGACGTCGTTGCTCGTTACCTTCGCCGTGTTCGGTATCGGGTTCGTGGCCCGTCCCTTGGGTGGTTTCATATTCGGTCATTACGGCGACAAGGTGGGTCGGAAGAACGCCCTGGCGGTGACCATGATCATGATGGGCTTCGCCACCTTCCTGGTGGGGGTCTTGCCGACGTATCAGAAAATGGGGGCCCTGGCACCGGTTCTCCTGACCTTCATAAGGCTGGTGCAAGGGTTCTCCGCGGGCGGGGAATGGATCGGTTCCACCTCGTTCGTCGTGGAATATGCCCCCCGGACGAGGAGGGGTTTTGTTGGCAGTTGGCAGATGTTCGGCGTGGGAGTGGGCCTGCTTTTGGGTTCCGGGATGGGCGTCCTGTTCTCGAGCAGCCTCGGCAAGGCGGCCCTCTACGCGTGGGGCTGGCGGATTCCCTTTATCCTGGGTTTGGTGATCGCCCTGGTCGGCTTCTATCTGCGGTCCAGGATCGAGGAGACGCCAAGGTTCAAGGAAGTGGCGAGCGCTCATGAGGTCGCCAAATCCCCCCTCATCGAAACCCTGCGGAAGTATCCGAAGCAAACGCTGCTGACGCTGGGTTTCACGATAAACTGGACGGTGTCCTATTACGTCTTCCTGAACTACATGCCCACCTACATCACCAAGATTCTGCATTTGCCCCTGTCCCTCACGATGATTTCCAATACCATTGGTTTAATATTCTTCCTGATCCTGGTTCCATTTACGGGCGCCCTGTCCGACCGCATAGGACGCCGGCCCCTGCTCCTGGCGTCCTGCGTGGGATTCGCCGTGTTCACCTATCCGCTGTTCTTGTTGATGAACAACGGGAGTTTCGCGGTCATAGTACTGGTGCAGATGGCCTTCGCTTTCCTGGAAGCCCTGTTTTCCGGACCCGGGTCCGCCGCCCTGGCGGAGATGTTTCCCACCAGGATTCGCTACAGCGCCCTCTCCATCGGCTACAACCTGGCGGTCGTCATCTTCGGCGGTATGGCACCGTTCGTCAGCACCTACCTGATAATGGCGACCGGGAGCAACATGTCTCCCACCTATTACGTTATCGGCGGCGCGGTGGTCAGTCTGATCGCCATCGTGCTCATCAAGGACACCTACCGCGAATCGCTTTCCTGAGGCGGCCGGCAGGATGCCGGAAGATTGCCGCCAGAGGCCGGTGCCCCGCTACGGGGCACCCGCCTCCGGCCGGGCGGTGCCGTTCGGGCACGGCCGGTCTCGGCCAGGAAAAGCGGCCACCGGTAAGGGTGGCCGCTTCCCGCGGGTATTGCGACCGGAGACACCGGGGCGCATGTGGGTCTCAGACCGGTTTTACCGCCTGAATGATCGCCGATACCACGTAATCGGAGGCTTCGGTTTCAGGGGCCCATGCGCGGATAAACGAGCGGCTTTCGGGCTGGGGTTGTATGTGGACGGCCGTAAACCCAACCGAAGCGAGCAGGTATTCCAATTCGGGGATCGGGGAGGCACCGGCCAGGCAACTGGTCAGAAGTGCCAGATCCTCCTTCAAGGGTTCGGGCAGTTCGGCCGTGGCCACGATGTCGGAAACCGCCAGCCGCCCGCCGGGTTTGAGGACGCGAAAGGCCTCCGCGAAAACGCGGCGTTTGTCCGGGGACAGATTGATCACACAGTTGGACATGATGCAGTCCACGCTGTTGTCGGCTACCGGCAGGTTCTCGATCTCTCCCAACCGGAATTCCACGTTGGGGTAGTTGCCGGCGGCCGCGTTGTCCCGGGCCCTGGCCACCATTTCCGGCGTCATGTCGACGCCGATAACGCGACCGCCATCTCCCACCCGGCGGGCGGCGAGAAAACAGTCGAAGCCTCCGCCGCTGCCCAGGTCGAGTACGGTCTCCCCCGGCCGCAGGTCCGCGATGGCCTGCGGATTGCCGCATCCCAGTCCCATGTTGGCGCCTGCGGGGGCGGCCCCGATGTCCTCCTTCGCGTATCCCAGCGTCCGCGCCACCTGCTCCGGAGTGGCCGGGTTCCCGCAACAGCCGGGGCCGCATCCGCACCCGCCCGTGCCGGCAATGTCCCCGTAACGCCGGCGTACGGCCTGGCGGACGTCTCCCGTGCTCTCTCTTCCGGTGCTATCGGGATTCTGAATCACCATGATATCCTCTCCTCCGGCAATCGCCTATCAATCGATATATATCGATGGTCTAGGGTAAAAAAATCAGCGATCCGTAACCCGCAACGCCATGTTGTTTCCCGGTTCCCGGCAGCAGGGCTCCAAGGTTGCCAAATGGTCGCGGAAGGCTTTCCACGTCGCGGTGTCCACCCGGTACAGACTGTAGGTGCCGCGGCGTTCCTGAACGACAAGCCCCGCCTCGGCGAGAATCCTCAGGTGGTGGGAGACGGTTGACTGGGCCAGCGGATGGCGCACCGTCAGGTCCACGACGCAGCAAGCACCTTCCTCGGGGTCCGCCTGCCCGCAGTCGGCGGCACTGCCGCCCTGCAGGAGGTCCAAAAAAAGCCGGTACCGCCGGGGGTGCCCCAGGGCTTTGTGAATGTTTACGACGTCCACCGATACCTCCGACCAATCGACATATATCGATGGATTGATTATAAGGCGGCGTCCGGGCCGTGTCAAGTCCCGCGCGGCGACGGATCACGACTTTCCGTCGCCGGCGATTCCGGAGCCAAAACCGGCTGGCTGCCGCCCTCCGGGCGCCGCACGGGCGCTATCCGAAAGGAACCCTTCACTTTTTCCGGTCGATTTCGTTTTGCTTCAAGAGCAGGAGTTGGTGCCGCGAAAGGAGTTCGCCATCTTCTTGCAAAGGCCGGCAATGGTACGGACATTCCCACTGTCGCGCGGCCTCGGCGGCCCCGTACACCCGCTTGGAGACGTAACACTGGTAATCCTGGTCCAACCGTACCGACAGACCGCAGTCGGCACAAGTTTTCGATGCATTGTACAATTCCGGTTGCCCCCTTTGCGGTTTCCCGGCGCGCCCGGCCCGGGGGCGGCCGGGCGGAGTCCGGTCAGGCCGGGAGTATGGCGTTGAACAGGTAGCCGATGATGATGATGGAGACGGTGACGATACCGATGAAATAACCGATCAGCTTCGGCTTGATCACTTTGCGCAGGATGATCATCTCCGGTGTGGAGATGGCCACGATGGCCATCATGAAGGCCAGAACGGTGCCCATGGGCATTCCCTTACCCACGAGGGCCTGCACGATGGGAATGGTGCCCGCGGCGTTGGAGTAGAGCGGAATGGCGATCAGCACGGCGATGGGTACGGCCAGGGGATTGCCCCGCCCGGCGTACTTCACGACGAAATCCACCGGGGCGTAACCGTGGATCCAGGCTCCCAGCCCCACGCCGATGAGGATGAAGGGCCAGATGCGGCGGAAGATGTCTTTCGTGTAGGACCAACCGTAATCGGCCCTATCCCGCCAGGTGGGTTCCGCGGCGGCCGCCGCGGCCGATTGCCCCAGGGTGATCTGGTGCACATAGTCCTCCACCTGGTTTTCCAGGTGCAGGCGTCCGATGAGAATGCCGCCGATGATGGCCAGAATGACGCCGGTTCCGATGTAGATGACGGATATCCGCCAGCCGAAGAGGGCCCAGAGCATGACCAGGGCCACTTCGTTAACCGTCGGGGAAGAAATCAGGAACGAGAAGGTGACCCCGAGCGGTAGGCCCGATTCCACGAAGCCGATGAACAGGGGCACCGCCGAGCAGGAGCAAAACGGCGTGACGATGCCCAAAAGGGCGGCCAGCACGTTGCCCACGAACTCCCGGCGCTGTTGCAAAAGGCGCCTGGCCTTCTCCGGCGGGAAGAAGCTCCTGATCACGGCCACCGCGAATACGATCACCAGGAGCAGGAAATAGATCTTGACGACGTCGCCGATAAAGAAGGTCAGGGCGCTTGCCAGTTTGGTGCCCGGCTGAATGTGGAAAAGCTGAAAGGCCAGATAGTTGGCCAGCCATTGAGTCATCAAAAACACCTCCTCTTTTCAGGCTCCAACCTGCAGCAAGTATTTCTTTATCTGTTCCTTGGACGGAACGAAACCGGAAAACGCCAGCTTCCCGTCCACCACCAGGGCGGGCGTGACCATCACGCCGAACGACATGATCCTGGCCATGTCCTCTATCTTTTCCACCGCGGCATCCTTGCCAAGCTCCTTCAGGACTTCCTCGGTGCGGGTGAAAAGTTGCTTGCAGTTCTTGCAGCCGCTGCCGAGGATTTGTACGCTGGTCACCATAATTACCTCCTTAATTTCGTGTCTCAAACCCCACTGCCCTAATTCATTCATCACTTCCCGCGGAACAGTGGGCCTCCGGGGCCGGGGTCGCACCCGGTTACCCGGGCCGGTCCCTTGCGTCCGGCCGACCGGCGGGTGAGCCGTGCCGGCCGTCGCGTGGCCGGGAGACGCTTCTCCCGCGGGCGGGAAGACCGCCCGGAACCTGATTAGTTAATTAGCATTTACTAATATACTACCCCCGCCGCAGCCTTTCGTCAATACCCCAGGCAACAAAAATTATATTTACCGGCGGGGGAAAATATGGGGAAGGGAGTGACCGGGAGCAACTAAACCATGGAGCGGGGCAGCGGCGGGTCGCCGGCCCCGCTATCCGAGGGGACCCTTCAACCTCTTTTGGCCCAGTTCGTTCTGCTTGAGCAGAAGAAGCTGTTCCGGCGACAGCGGTTCACCATCCTCTTCCACCGGTTCGCAATAAAAGGGACAGTCCCCCTTCCCGGCGAGGTCCCGGCCCGTGTAGACCCGTCGGGAGACATGGCAACGGTATCCCGACTCCACCGGTGCCGACAGGCCGCAAGAAGCGCAGGTTCTTTCCGTTTCCCTCATGTCGTCTCTCCCTCCGGAACGGTTCGCACCCGATCTTCGATATCGTACCGTACCGCGCGAAACACGGCCGTGCTTTCCTCCCACCGGTCACCGGCCGGGGCGCGGGGTACAGAGGAACGGCACTTTCTTCGGCAAACCTGGCGCTCCGTCGTCGTTTCTAGCGGTACCCGGGGTAAGCGGTATTGGGAAAATATTTCCGGGCGATGGCGAAGGCGACGTTGACCAGGGAGATCATTACCGGCACCTCGATCAGGGGGCCGATGACCGCGGCGAAGGCCTCGCCGGAGTTGATGCCGAATACGGCCACCGCGACGGCGATGGCCAGCTCGAAGTTGTTGCTGGCGGCCGTGAACGAGAGGGTGGCGGACAATTCGTAGTTGATGCCGAGCCGGTAACCCAGGTAGAACGAGATGAAGAACATGATCGCGAAGTACAGGATCAGCGGAATGGCGATACGCACCACGTCGAGCGGCAGGTTTATAGAAGGTCGCGGCTGAAAACCCACGGCCTAGTGCCGTGGGATGAAAGCCGCCCGCCCGAAGGGCGGCAAACTCCCCGCTGGCACGAGCAGGAAAAGTGTTCTCAACGTCGAAAAATCATGGTGGAAGGAGGTGACAACATTGAGCAAACTCAAGAACAATGTCGGCGAGGGAAAGAGGAAGAGACGGCAGCGCACCGGAGACGCGCTTGTGGAGAAGTTCCCTTTGCGTCTGACACCTGACCAGGTTGTGATAGCCCGCAGCCTACAGATGGAGGCGGCAAAAGTCTGGAACATGGTCTGCTTCGTTCAACGGCTGATTTACGCGGCTTGCCACATCTGGCTCGGCGAAGCGGCGATGAAGGAATTCGTTAAGGATAGGTTCGAGGCCCACTCGCAATCGGTGCAGGCCATCGTCGAACTGTATTTCGAGTGCTGCGAGCGCACCAGGAATCTGCGGGAAAAAGGCGAGACGGACTGGCGCTATCCACACCGGAGAAAATATTTCTTCACGGTCACGTGGAAGGAACTCGGGATCACGGTTGATGGTGTGCTTTTGTGCCTTTCCTGCGGCCGAGGCCGGAAGCCATTGCGGATCAAGCTTCCCGTCCGGCTGCGCGGGATCGAGATAAGGCACGTTCAGCTGGTCTGGCACCGCAATGGGTACTGGCTCCATGTTGTGGTGGAGAAACCGTTCCTGAGCAAAATCCAGGGCGGCAACATGGCGGCCATCGACCCAGGCGAGGTCCACGCGGTGACGATGACGGACGGGAAAGATGCTTTGGTGATCAGCGGCCGGCTCCTCCGGTCCTTGCACCGACTGCGGAACAAGAAGCTCCGATGGTTCCAGCGGGCCATATCCCGGACGAAAAGGGGATCCAAACGCCGGCGCAAGCTGCTGGACGCCAAATATCGGTTTCTGAACAACATCGACCGCCGTATCGAGCATGTACTGCACGCGATCTCGGCGGAGGCTGTACGCTGGTGTGTCAGTCATAACGTGAAGATCGTCTACATCGGCGATCCATCCGGCGTCCGGGATAAGGACTGTGGTCGGAAACACAACCAGCGCATGAGCCAGTGGTCCTTCGGGAAGTTGAGACGACTTCTCGAATACAAGCTGAAACGTCACGGCATCGCGCTGGTGGTCCTTGACGAACGTGGCACTTCCGGGACATGTCCCGCCTGTACCACATATACGAAGCAGTCAGGCCGCACTTATAAGTGTGGTAACAAGGACTGTGGGTTCAAAGGCGCGCACCGGGATGTGGTCGGGGCTTCCGGCATCCTGGATAAGGGCGTTACCGGAGAATTTACCAAGGGACGGATCCTTCCGTCGAAAGTGGAATATTCACGACCGAAGGTGCTGGCACCCAAGAAGAAAACCGCATAACGTATCTACGTCGAGTAGTAGATGCCCATGGATCGGGCCTCTCGGCCGTAAGGCCGGGATGTAGTTCAGGAGGAGAACGTAAGACCTTGCTTGGCAAGGCGGTTTTCCGATGAGATGATAGAACTTTTGCCGGGAGAAGCCGCCAGGCTTGTCCTGGCGGAGAGATTCACGTACAGCAACTGCTTCTGGTAGTTCCATTCGTAAAGGGCCTTGGCCTCGTCCAGTCCAGGATAACACTGCAGCCGGACCAGATCCGTCCCCATGGCCCCCGCGCAGGCCACCGCCAGCCCGGTCTTCCCCACCCCGGCCGGGCCTTCCACCAGAAGGGGTTTTTGCAGGTGCCACGCGAGGTACACGGCGGTGGCGGTCCTCTTCCCGGCCAGGTAGCCCTGCGCCGTCAGGGCGGTGCGGATGTTCTCGATACTGGCAAACAGGTCCATGGACATTCATACCCCCGGGTTTGATCATACCATGACTGACGAGCCTATAGAAGGCCTTGCCGGGGTTGTGGTAAAATCATGAGCGGACAACGCGCGTCCAACGGGGGGCGACAAGTGCAAATCGAGATCCTGCTGACGGAATTATCCAGGAAAACGAAAGTGATGACCCACCTGGCCAAAGACCCGGACCTGCGCGCCGCGGGCAACGAGGTGCAGGTGCCCGGATTGAAGCTGGAGGTGGGTGAGAGCTATCTTTATTTCACCATCACCCGCTGGACCAGGGCCGAGGCCGTCGTGCCCCTGCTTTTCTCCGTCCATCCGGCCGGCGGGGCCTACACCTTCCGGCCCGAGGCAAAGATCCTGGTCACCGGCCGGTCGAAGCCCATCCCGGATATTATCCCCGCCCTGACGGCGGTGGAACACCTCGACCTGGAGGCGGGGGAGTTGGCGGGCGCCTTCCAGGTTACCTGGCACGAACACGACGTGGCCGTCACCGCGCAGGGCCAGTTGATGGTCCAGGGCCGGGTGGCGTAGCCAAAGTGAGGTTCGCCACCCACGCCCGGGATACGGAGTATCACTGCCAGGCCTGCATCGACACCATTTCCTGCCGGGATATCCTGACCGTGTTTTGCGACGAGGATCTTGAGGAGCCCTTCCATCCCCTCGTCGGCCCCGTCGTCGTCGAGGGACGCGTCGCGGTGCCGGGCGACGGCTGGGCGGCCTTCTTCAACACCCGGACCTGGTCCGCCGTCACCTACGACCGCAAGGCGGGCGAACTGCGGGCCGTACCCGGACCGGGCGGCACCGTTGCCTTCCGGACGGGCCGGGACCAAAACACCGAGGTCTGGTTCCACTTGGCCGACCCCGCCCTTCTGACCGGCGCCCTGGCCGCCGACGCGGCGGCGCTGTTGGGACTGCAGGAAGTGAGGATCCACCGGGAAATAAGCCGGGCGGTGCTGGACCTGGACCGCCTGACCAGGGAACTGGGCTTCCGGGCCGGCCGCACAACCTGGCCGGGATCGATTTCGGCCGGCTCAACCTCCAGGACATCGCGGACATGGAACGGATCGTCGCCCGGATGGCTCGCTCCCTGGCCGCCCGGCCCTCCTACCGGCGGGCCCGGTCGAGGAAGGGGGAGATCGACCTGCGGCTCACGGCGCGCCGCGCCGCCGCCACCGGCGGCATACCCCTGGACCTGCGCCGCCGCTCCCGCCTGCCGCACCGTCCGGACCTGGCCGTGTTATGCGACCTGTCCGGATCGGTCTCCCTGTTCACCGGCTTCATGCTCAAGCTGATCTACACGGTGCAGGAAAGATTCTCCAGGGTGCGCACCTTCGCCTTCGTGGACGACATAGCCGAGGTAACGGAACACCTGAAAGAGCGGGATGTCAGGGAGGCGTTGCTTCAGGTCGGACAACGGGCCCGCATCGGTCACACGCCCTTCAGCGACTACGGCGCGGTGTGGCGGGAATTCCACCACAAGTACCTGGGCTGCCTCACGCCCCGGACCACGGTATTGGTCCTGGGAGACGCCCGCAACAACTGGAAACCGGCCGGCACGGAATACCTGGCGCAAATCCGGGAACACGCGGCGCGGATAGTCTGGTTGAACCCGGCGCCCCGGGAAACCTGGGACCGCGGGGACAGCATCATTTCGCAATACGCCCCGTACTGCCACCGGCTGTTCGAATGCCGCAACCTGAAACAACTGGCCCGGGTGGCAAGGTATATAGGGAGGATGTGAAATCACAGGCTTACTGCGAAGGAAGCACTCCCAAGTTAAGTTACGACCGAATCGCCTCTTGTATATAACGAACTATTCGGTCTTCGTTTATCTTTAAACTGGAAAATTGTTTTTCGCAGACATCGCTAAACCGCGCCAACACCCTTCTGTTGATAGTTTCCTGATCCTCAAAAATCCCCATTAAATGAAAGGGCAAGCCCCATCTCTCAAATTGCAATGTAGCGATTGTTGCATCGCGTGTTCGATCATCATTTTGCAAGGCATAGACAAAAAGCGGTCGGGCGATGCCGTTAATTCGGCAGTCAACGGTATATATCCCTTGCGGGTCATACTGGCGGTCATGCCAATCGAAGGTTCGACGTTCCGGCGGAACAGCCTCGGAAACCAAAGCACGAAAATCCTCAAGGAAGGTTGATCGTACCCGTTCCCGCGACAGATAGGAAACATCGGCGATCTTCAACAACCCCTGAATGAAGGTATAAAGAGCATCTCCATAACTATTATCCTCGACTGACAGTAAAAGCTCACCATCTCGATCTTCAACATTGAAGATGGCGAGAGTATTGGCAATGATTTTTTGTCGTGTGCCACGTTGCAAGTCCTTCTCGTCTAAGTCATAAGTCAGGTGCATATACGTATGCCCCTCGTCAGATAGAGTCCACCTATCCCTGCTTTTCTTTAAAATAATGCACAAATGGTCACCATCTTCAAACATAAATGGCGTAAAGACGCGAAAACGGTCTAAGCCTTCTGGCACAAGACTCAGTTTGCTGCAAACCTTCTCCCTAAACTCACGCTCGATATCTTCCGGTTTCATCACCACACCTCCTCAAAATAAAGTGAGTTGCTCGACCTCAAAAAACTTCAATTGTGGTGTACCTAATAACGTAAAGTTGCAATCACCTAACAAACACTCAACGGCCTTAGAATAAGCAAAAAAACGATCCGTTGGTTCAGCATAAGCATCCTCGCGAGCGCCGATGTCTTGATACCGCTCAGTGGCCATATGAATATGAAAGTCATAGAAAGTTACTCTTTCCAATGTATTAGTATGCTCATGACTCCTTCCGTTATACCGACGAAGCCGAAAGGACTGGGTTGACCGCGGCGGCAAATAAGCAAGGATGGCCGAAAAATCAAAAGGATTTAGGATGCTTCGTCTCAAGATTATTCGAAATTCGCTCCCGTTGACGCCAGTGACGCTTAGTTCGCGCTCTTTATGGCCGCGCTTAGAGCGAGTTTGCAGCCTTGACAAATAGTCAAGTGGCAGCGGCTTCTGCTCAACTATTAATCGGGCAATCTCGATATCCGAATATCTTGCACTCATAAGGTCCTCTCCTGGTAGCTTCCCCCAGCTCCCGCCCCGACACACTGCGCAATCCCATAACGTTTTCTCTCGAAGTCCCTTTAAGCTATGATATACCTGTTGTGCTCACCATGTCAACCCAAGATAAGTAATTTCAGTTAATTAATCCCTAGCGCCTTGATAGCCGGCACCTCAAGGAAATGACGCTTGTTCTCCACGGGAATCAACACCAGTCTCGCCCCGTTGCCGATGGCAAGTTGTAGGATTTCCGCCAGCGAGGTAAGCGGCACCACGTAACCCTGGATGGCCATTTGCCCCACCACGACCAATGCCGGCAGAACGGAACGCCCTTTAAGCAGGGAATACAGGGCCGTCAGCAAGGCCAGGCCAACCTCGCCTCCCTCTCGCCCCGCTATGAGTCCGACCAACTGGACGTGAAAATCCCAAGCACCCAGGTCCGAAGCCAAACCCATCTCGTTCCGGCGGGAGAGGATATAATTGAAAGCCGTCGTTATGGAGCTTCTTATTGTTTTCGGAGGGCTCCCGGCAATCTTCAGCCGGCCCGCGCCACCCAATTTGGTTATTTCCAAGCGGTACAGGGCTACGGTGTCGTCCGTAGCCGCGGTAACCCCTTACACATCCCGCAGGCAGAGGATCCTGCGCGATCAGGTCGCGGCCCCCCTCCTCCACAAGGCCGACCACCCGCTCTTCCCTGGTATCGTTAGTCGATATAGGAAAAGCTGGTCTGGTAGAACTCGAACGAACCCATCTTCTTGAGCTGTTCCTTGACGCGGCGGCGGCTTTTTTCCAATGCCAGTACGATGGACGTTTACGCCCTATGGCAGCCGCGGGCCATTTTAAGAAACCTGACTCGTTATGTTTTATACACCCATTGTAGCCACCATGTCAAGGGCGAAAATAATTTCTGTTCCGAAGACGGATCCGCGCCAAGCATCAGGGCAACCGAGTTCGGTTTGACGGCGCCCGTGTCATCCAGTTGCAGTTCCACGTCCCTGGTGGCCTCGTGGAAACCGTAGGAGGCCGTGACCGGAACCGAGACGGACTTCCCTTTTTCCATAATCTCCACGCGTACCCCCGGCAGGCTGAGACCCGGGTTCAGAACGGTCAACCGGCCGGATGTAGTTGCCGGCGGGTTCACGCTGCGGCAAATCCATAAAGCGCAGGCCCAAGAAGATTGGCAATATGTATTCTCTATCCGTTGGCAAAGCCTTTTTTGATGTACGCGACATGTACAAAAGTCACCTTAGGTCATGGTCGCCTATTATAGAAAAAACTGTTGATTTGTTTATGCGAATGAATACCAATCAAGCAGCGGTAACAATTACCGTTTTATTTGCGACAGACGTAATGAGTAGAGATAAGAATGGCCCACCGAAAGAAATAGAGGTTTTCAATTTTATCATAGACATGACGTCCCTGCCATTCTTGTCACAATGGTTGCCAATAATCAACCCATCCTCAACAGGATCGCAACGAACCGGCCCATACCGGTATCTGTTGCCAGGCTTGGCGCATGGTTTTCCGGATCGCCTTGTATTCCGGAACATGCTGTTCGACAAGCGACCAGAACCGCGGCGAGTGATTCGGTTCCATCATGTGGCAAAGCTCGTGGACCATCACGTAGCGGACGAACTCAGGCGAGAGAAAGAGCAGGGCACTGTTGAGACTGATGGTACCTTTGTCCCGGGAGCAACTGCCCCAGCGGGTCCGTTGGTTTCTTATCGCCAATTTCTCAAAGCCTATCCCCGTTTCCCGGGCCACGGCGGCAAGCCGTGGTCCCAGAGCCCTTTGGGCCCTGGCGTTCAGCCAACGCCGCAAAACGGCCTGACACAGCTCCGTGTCGCCGACGGCGCCGGACACCAGGATGCGGCCCGGTTCCTCCGTACGGGCGGTCACGCCGGCGAAAGACGTGGGCAGGTAGTCCACCCGCCACCATTCCCCCAG